>Ga0075163_10014189_pt1 | contig 10289 bp, 14 predicted proteins | sample JI1023141ADNA_FD_71478 | JGI IMG/M metagenome (GOLD analysis project Ga0075163, IMG submission 71478) | Wastewater effluent complex algal communities from Wisconsin, to seasonally profile nutrient transformation and Carbon sequestration -... | ecosystem: Engineered > WWTP > Effluent > Algae... | reverse complement strand
CCGAGTTTGCCGCCCCTACCTTTAGCGGGGGAAAAGTCGGACACCTTCACCGACCTGGGGCGGCTCCAACTGAAGGGCGCTTGAAGGAGCGCATGTGACTGAAAAAATCGACTTTCAAGCGTTTATGGCGGGTCTCGAAGAAGGCCAAAACGCGGAATATGAAGCAGCTTTCAAAGCATATTGTGACTTAGAAAAGCTCGAAGCAGACCGCGCTAGGTGTGCGGCGGCGGCTGAACAGTCTACGGGGTTGGAGCGTGAGTCGAACATCCGACAGATAGCTGAGATTGGTGCGGCTATCAACAGGGTGCAGGCCACGCTTAAGGCCATTCAAGAGGGAGGCGGCATCACAGCGCCCCTCTGGCGTGGCACCTCTTTCGATGGTGGCCTGACGGGGCGTGAATTGAAATATCAGAGATTTGATGCCGAGGACGTGGCCGAGGCGCTGCGCTACGAAATTGAGGCCCGCCAAGCCAAGCTGAGGGCAGAGCAGACAGCTTTGAGCAATGAGCTTTTTGGGCCGTACAAGGCGACTTGGGATTTTTGGCAGGCCCTGTTTGAGCGTCGCGACGTAAAGGCGCTGGCTGACTTCGAGGGGGGCGACGAGTTTCAAGCTGCCCTTGAGTACAGCATTCGGGCGCTGGAAACGTCGCCCGGATGGGCCCGTCACCCCGAACGTGAAGAGCGGCTAGTGCAGTACCGACGTCGCCGTATTGAGCGCGCGGCTCCCGAGCCTAAAACGTCGCCAGTGATGAGAAAGCGGGATTACGTGGCCGCTGCCGTGGATCGCATAGCCGCGCATTGCGAGACGCAGAAGATAGAGTTTGATCGCAACGCCATGCCGGGCGATGCAGGCGACTTGCGGTGGCTGATGGGAAAGCTACACCCAGCACTATTCGCGGAAATGGAACAAAAGACATTTCAAGATCATTACCGGGGCGTGTGCGGCTGGCTGCGAAGTGCCGGACATCAGGATGGGGCGCGCAATCTCTACCTGGAAGTATTCCCGGAGATTAAGCCCCAATTGGCAGGAGTCATTCAGCTTTGTAAGTAGCTGATTTTCAATGCTTCGTGATACGGGGTGATCCTGGGTCCAGTATCCCCCGGTATCCACACGTTGAAAGTGTGTGTTCAGTATTCGAGTCGTTCCAACAACAGGACGACTCAAAATGAATGCACAGTTCCGCGTTATTTCCAGCCCTCGCAAGATTGACACCTTGGAGGCTGCCGACCGCCTCCGCATCAAGCCCCAAACCATCCGCCGCGCCCTGTGCCTGTCTGGGCACTACCTGGGCCTAAAGCCGGTGAAGCTGCCGAATGGCCGCCTTTTGTGGGACGCAAGCGCGATTGATGCGATCCTGGGCGGGGAGGGCGCGTGATGACCGCCATCCTCCTTTTTCGGCACCCTGATGGTGACGGCTCCGTTCAGTTCGACGGCGACTTCATCCGCGTCACCAACGACGAAGACTGCACCGAAGCCGTTGTCAGCATCGGCCCCGATGGTATGCGCGACCTCGCCCGGCGGCTGGCCGCGTTGGCCGACGTGCTCGACGGGGGGGCGCAATAATGACGAACGCCCGCCCCACCGAAGTGAAAGCGAGCGCCCTGGACCAGCGCCGCGATTCTACCGCACCCGCCCACAAAACCGACCTTCAGCAGGCAGTCGCGGATATTCGCAAGGCCGCCGCAGATATCGCCCGCCTCTCCGAGCGCATCGCCGCTTGCAATGGGGAGGTGCGCCAATGACTGCCCTGATCGACACCCTCCGCGCCGACTTGCTGGCGGGACGCGTGGTCCGCGTCCTCGATGTTGCGCGTGATCGCCGCCCCGAGGCTATCGCTGCACTGGCCGAACTGCGGGACGAGTTGCCCGTCCGCGTAACTTGGCGCACTGTCTCGGAGTCTCACGTCTGCGAAACCCGCCTTCGCTGCAAGTGCTACTGGATTGGCAGCGAACACCTGCACGAAATGCGGGAGGGCCAGCCGTGGAACTGATCCTCACCGACTGCGTACTCGATGCGCTGGCGCAGGCAGGCCAGCCGCTCGACCACGAACCCGAGCCGGGCCGGATAACCCGGTATTCCCCCGAGGGCGACAGGGGCGGCAAGTCCGCTTGGCTCAAGGTCTTTCCCGATGGCGAGGGCGCTGTCTTTGGCGACTGGAAGACCGGCACCTCCTTCACCTGGCAGCGCAAGAAGGATGGCCCGCCCCCCGACCGCGCCGAACTGGCAGCGATCCGCCAGCGTGCCGAGGAAGCCCGTCAACAAGCCGAAGCCGAGCGCGAGGCCGAGTATCAGGAGGCCGCCAAGCTGGCCCGCGCGACCTGGGCCACGTCGTCCCCGGCGAACCCGCAACATCCGTATTTGGTGACAAAGGGCATTGCCCCTCACCTCGCACGGGAGCGGAAAGGCTCGCTGGCTATCCCGCTCTACGGCGCTGACGGCGAGCTTCAAACCCTCCAGTCAATCGGCCCTGGCGGAGAAAAGCGCCTCATGCCCGGCGGCAAAAAGAAGGGCGGGCGCTGCTGGCTTGGCGCTCCTGAAGACTCCGAGCTGTTGGTGCTGACCGAGGGGTACGCGACCGCTGCCAGCGTCCATGAAGCCCTGAGTGTGCCTGCGGCCTTCTGCGTGGATGCGGGGAACCTGCCCGTTGTCGCCGCCGAGGTGCGCAAGCAATTCCCACTGGTCCGAATCCTGATTGCCGGCGACGACGACCACGACAAAACCCCCAATGCTGGCCGCAAGGCAGCTACCGAGGCCGCCCGACTGTCAGATGGCGTGGCCGTATTCCCTCGCTTTCTCCCTGCGAGCGATGGCAAACGGCGCACCGACTTCAACGACCTTCACACCCAAGCCGGCATTGCTGAAGTCCGCCGCCAGATCCACGAAGCCCTCGCACCCGCCCCGGAACCCGAAGCCGCAAAGGAGATTATCCCCTTCGTCGCCCCGGCCCTGTCCGCCGCTGATGTGCGCGACGGCACCGCGACGACAAGACCGTTGACCGAGCACGGCAACGCCTTGAGGTTGCTTGACCTCCACGGCGAGCGCGTCCGGTACGTGCCCGAAACTGGGGGGTGGCTGGTGTGGCGCGAGGGCTGGATATGGGAGCCGGATGGGGCCGGTGTTCGTGCTGCCGCTGCTGCGCTCCCCGAAGCCATCTACCGCGAGGGTATCGGACACCGTGCAGACGCCGCCGAGCACTTCGCGAAATGGGCGCGGCAATCGCAGTCGGTGCGCGTGATTCAGGCAGCCGTTCAGTTGCTCTCTGACCAGTGCAGCATCCGCGTGCCCCTTGCCCATATCGACGCGGACCCGATGCTCGTGGGCTTCGACAACGCCCGCCGGGTGATCGACCTGAAGACCGGCACCCACCGCCCCGCCGTTCCTGGCGACTACATCACGAAGTCCCTGAGCGTGTCCGAGGTAGGCGACGCAGGCAAGGCAACGCGTTGGCTTCAGTTCCTCGACCAAATCTTCGAGGGCGACCGCGAGCTTATCGACTGGATGCACCGATGGATGGGCTACGCACTCACGGGCAGCACTGCCGAGCAGATTCTCGTTTTCTGCTTCGGCCTGGGAGCCAACGGCAAAAGCGTTTTGGGCGAGCTGCTGCGCTGGATCGTGGGCGATTACAGCCGCGCAATCCCGGTTGAGACACTTTGCGAGGCCCGCCGGCAAGCCGGTGGCGCATCACCCGACCTCGCCGACCTTGCGGGCGCACGGCTGGCGCTGACGACCGAAAGCGAGGACGGGCAAGCCTTGGCCGAAAGCCTCGTCAAGAGTCTGACCGCTGGCGACGCGCTTTCTGCCAGACCGCTTTATGGCCGGCCCTTCGTCTTCCAGCCGCAGTTCAAGTTGCTGATGCTGGGCAACCATCGCCCTGTCGTGCGCGGCACCGATCACGGTATCTGGCGGCGAATCCGGCTGGTTCCGTTCCGCAAGACGTTCAGCGCCGAAGAACGTGACCCGCACCTCCTCGACAAGCTCAAGGCCGAGGGGCCTCACATCCTGGCCTGGATGGTTGAGGGTGCTCTCAACTGGCAGCGCCGGGGTCTAGCTGATACGCCGAAAGTCGTAGCCGCCGAGACGGCAGATTATCGCCAAGAGCAGGATGTTATCGGGCAATGGCTTTCTGACGAGACGACCCGCGACCCGACAAAAGAGGTTTCCAGCAAAGACCTCTACGCCAGTTACAGGCAGTGGGCCATTGAGGCCGGCCTGAAGGTCGCCTCAAGCGTTGCCTTGGGCCGCAGGCTGGGCGAGCGCGGATTCAGAAATACCCGCTCCAACGGTGTCACCAAGTGGCAAGGACTGTCTATCAAGCCGCGTCACACTGGTTTCGGCGGGGGGTATTAACGATGAAACGACCCTCGCCAGTGCAGATAGTGCAGATGACCCCCCGTTTTCCTAAAACTTCCTATGCACTTTTTCGTAGAGCTAACAATACAAAAACACCCTTCATCTGCTCTATCTGCACTGCCTCTGCGCTCCAAACCCCTTATTTTTCGGAGGTGCAGCCGTGACCCGCGCTATCTGCACTTCCTGCGGCACCTCCTTCTGGCGTAACCCCACTGATACGTGGAAAACCCTGTGCGTCACCTGCTGGCGCTCCACCAGGGCGCGCACCGATAACGAGGCCGACCGCCTTCATATCCAGCTCGACCGGGCGCTGACCGAGGCCGCGATGCTCCGTCGCCAAGTCGCCCGCCTCGAAGCCCGCGCCGGTATCCCGCCCGAGATGCTGGCCCGCCTCATCCGTTTGGCGCACCCCGACAAGCACCAGGGCAGCAAGGCCGCGAACGAAGCAACTCAATGGCTCTTGTCGCAGCGGAAGGAGGCCCGCCCGTGACCCGCGCCAAGCCTCAATCCCAAACCGCCCTCTTTGGGGACCTTCCACCCGAGCAGCCCGCTCCCCGCAAGAACGACCGACCCGAAGCCGCCGCACTCCTCGAAGTTCTCCGGGCGCTGCGTGCGCATCCTGCTGTGGCATGGGTTGAGCGCCAAAACTCCGGCGTCACCCGAGAGGGAGGTCGGTTCATCCGCTATGGGTGGGTAGGGTGCGCCGACGTGCTGGGCCAACTGAAGGACGGTCGGTTCCTGGCCGTCGAAGTCAAAGCCCCTGGCGGACGCCTGCGCCCCGAGCAAGTCACATTCCTCGACCGGGTGCGCGGTGCTGGCGGGGTAGCCTTCGTGGCCCGCAACTGCGCCGACGTGGCCCGAGAACTTGCACCCCTCACCAACTGACGAAAGACACACATGGCCGACAACCCGAACCGCCCCCGACTCCTTCCCGCTGGCATTCCCCGCACCAAAGAGCCTATGAACTGGTCGCAGGCCGGGCCGAAGTACGCGGCACCCGACCAAGACCCCGTGAGTGTCATCAACCGGATCAACGAAAACATTTCGTACAGCGCCAAGCAATCCGGCCTTCCCGGCGTCCGCAACGGCCCCGCTGACGCGCTCCGGCATTCGATGGCTATGGCCGAGCTGACACGCCGCTATGGATCGCACATTGCCCGAGGCGTGGGCGTGGCGAACGAAATCAGCGGGGCGGTGAAGGCCGTCGCCAAGGGCGAAATGCCGGCTTGGCGCGAGACTCTGATGGACCTTGGTAACAACGAGCGTGGCATCGACGCGGCAACGCAGCCTATTCCCCTTCAAAGGGTGTGGGATCAGCTATGGAAGGAGGGCAGCGAGGCGCGCATCCCCTCGACCAACGCCGAATCACTGCGTGATGCGCTGGCGGGGAAGATGGTTGTCCTTCCGCCGGGAGAGGCGAAGCCCGCCGAGCTGGACGAGTACATCCGAGCGTTCAACGGCGACAAGTGAATGGTTAGTTCGCGAGCCGGTTAGTGTGGAATCGGCGGTCAGTGCGCCGATTGACCGGCGGGGCTGAGGGGCAAGGCTGGCACCGCCGATTGTTGAGAGATGTTAAGGTTTCGACCGTCGCCGATGCTTAAAGATGCTCACGTTCGACGCCTCGAAATCCGCACGCAATCCGCACATCAAAGCGCACGCAATCCGCACATCAAAGCGCACGCCAGAACGCCCTACAGGCCCGCCAGCGCACGAACGGACACCGGGCTAGGGGTAGGCCCACCGGAGCAGTGGAAGGCCCGGTCGCCGCACGTCACGCCTCTGGACTCCATGACATTGTGCGGGGTTTGCACTGGTCGGTCCTGAGTCGGCTGACGTTCCAGTGAGGGCGGGTAGGTGCAGTCTAGCAGCATGGCCGGCGAGCGAATACTTGGATTGGAAATCGGAGAAATCCCGCCCCGGAGTCTACGTTTCAAACGCGATCATCGGGTAGTCAGGAGCGCGGCACACCTCCTAAAGTACGCACGGAAACCCCCGCCGAATCAAGACCATCCAGAATTGGATTCTCGGATGCGCAGTGCCCACATTCCGACGTGTTAGTGGCTTCCCTTGCTGGCCAGCTCCCTCCAGCGGAGGAAGTTTCAAGCTTAGGTGACACGTGATACCGAAGTACGTGCGTACCGAAAGTACGCACAGAAAATGCCCTTTCGGCTCGTAGCCCACCGACCCATACGGGCGAGGGGGAACCAGTAAAACGCCGTGGAGAACCGCAATAATCCGGCTTCAAACCGGGATCAATACACTGCTCGAAGTCGGCGCAATCCGCAGCGCCTGAGTTGGTACGCAGTGACGGGCACGCCTAAGCCTGGCTTGGCGGCTCCCCGCACGATGCTTTCTGCGCCCCTTGGGCTTGCTCGATAGCTCGCCGAACGCGCTCTAGGGCTTCGTCTGACGGATCGGTGAGGTCTGCCGGATCAACGCCCCATTCTCGTGCAATCGCGGCCACCATGCGGCGCAGGGACTGTGCCATGCGCAGAGCGCCGTCCGCTTGAACGGCCTCTGTTTGTGCTGGCGGCATTCCAATGAAGATGGCCGGGCTGAGGCCGGTCTGCTTGCACACCTTTGGGATGTTGTCCCTGCTAACTCGCCCCGTCTTGATCCACTTCGACACGGCGTTGGAGCTTACGTCGCACGCCTCTGCAAGCCAGTCCTGAGTATGGCCGCTGCGCTTCAGAGCTTCCTGTATCTGCCGGCCTACATCTGAATGCTCATTCATGGGCATAACCACCGCTTCTCGCTGACCTCGCCCTTCTGCAAGCCAGATGCTTGAGACTTTCAGCGTTTCGGCTAGTCGGGGGGTGAATGACGACGTTGGGTATCGGTCGTTCTCAAGCTCGCTCAGGTTGGGCTGAGACATGCCTACCCTCCTAGCCAGCTGAGGCTGGGTCATCTTCGCCGCTTGCCTGGCTAACCGGAGTCGTTGCCCGAACGTCGGCGGGGTCTTTGTGCTTTTTTCGGCCATTGCGTCATTGATGATTTTGGCTACTCAAGAACGCCGCGGCAGCAAGGTGATCCACGCTTTGCTTGGCACTCGTCGGCTTGTTCATCGCGGCGGAGGTGGGCGCATCATGGATGACGAAATTGCATCTTCGACCCTCTGCCTTGCTTCGGGGGATGGGTCTAGCAAATCCTCTGGCGAAATCTGCCATCGCTCCGCAATGGCTCGCACCGTGATGCGCAAAGCTTCGGCAACCTGGGCGGTGCTTCCTTCTCCTTGCGGACCGTTCCCGCACTGAACGGGAGCCGGCGCGATTTGTTTTGCTGCGAGTCTGGGGCTGAAGTCGGCCACTTCGCAGCACAGCAGCTTCGCCCAGGCTACGGCTGTGGGTAGCGTCATCGCCGCCCTGCCGCTCAGGCAATGGCCGACCATCGCCTGCGTCCCGATGCCATACTCAGCCCCTATCTGAGCTTGCGTCATTTTCAGGCGGCCATCTGCCTTGCGCTGGTCGTAGATGGCCTTCAAGCGCCTGGATTCTTCACGGTGCTCGTCTGTGATGCGGGATTTCTTTTTGTCCGCCTCCCGCATGTTCAGGCTCTTGGAACCGGAGGCGTCGCCAAGCAGTTCGCTTTCCGAAACACCCAGCGCCTTCGCTAATCGGGTAAAACGGCCCAGTTTCGGTGAAGTCTTGCCGCTTTCCCATTGTTGTATCGACTGCCAACTGTTGACTCCACAAGCAGCCGCAAGGTCTTGCATCGACATGTTCCTTGCCAGTCTGAGACGCCTAATCCGCTGGTGAATGCTTTCACTCATGCTCGCCCTCGTTCCGCTGCCAACTCAGACCTGCGCTTGAAGATTGTTGCCGTCATTTTTGCAGAATAGTTACACCGCTAGTTATGGCCGATTCTAGCTTGAAGGCGCTGAACCACATCATCATTATTTTCTTGACGACATCAGCGGTAAGAATGCATGATGATGTTGCCCTGATACAGAAGGGCGCGGGCTTGGCGGCCCGTAAGCTAAGGCCGATGAGGCCGCGCACTGACGCGGTATTTTTACGTCGGCAGCATGGTGACGCCTTCAATGGGCGGGCCGTGCGGGAGGGGAAACCCTGCCGGTCCCTTAGCCCGGTCCGCCAACCCGCATGGTTCCGCCCCCCAGCTTGGCGGCTGGGAGCGGAGATTCAGACCGCAAGCTAAGGAGCACCACCATGCGCAGCATTCAACAAGCCTTCGACGTCCTCACTAACGCCGCTTTGCCGCGCCTCAGTCGCGACGAACTGGAAACCCTTACCGGCGCTCACGAGTTCGCCCAAATCGTCGTCGATCAAGCCCGCACCGTATTCGGGGGCATCGGCTGTTTGGTCAATTCGGACGACAACACGGGCACCTTCACGGATCGCAAGGATGTGGCAGAACTCGCCTTTCTCTGTGCGAATCTGTTTGATCTGGCTGGCGGGCTTTTGTCCTTGAGCAACCAAGTCGGGTACGCGCTCGACGTGAAGGCCGGCGAGGTGAAGAAATGAGCACAGCTGCCCGCTTCACGCTCTATCGTGCGCTGCGTCGCCTCACTGGCCCGGCCCTGGCTTTCCGTGTCGCACTGCGGAGGTCCGCAGCATGAACGATGACATCAAGCAGCGCGCAGTCCGAGACGTTGTGAGAACGGCGCTCCCTCTTGTTGGTGCCGGAACCTCTGCGTTCCCGGAGTGCGGCGCATATGTCCGGTTTAGCGCCGCCGAGGCCGAGCTGATTCAGGCCGGCGTCCTTCTCCCGAGCGAGATTCCCGGTTCGCGCCGTGGAGCCTCGCGCCGAGTCGGAGACATTCGGGCTGGGCGCTGTGTGGATGGGCGAATCAATGTGATTGCCTACGCCAACCGTGCGGCCAAGCTGGATCTTGGGTTTCAGGATTTCATGCATGGCTTGCTGGCGGACACCCAGCTTTCGATAGTGAAGCACGAGAAGCCTGACGCCTACCGGTAACGGCACCAACCACCCACGAAGCCCGGCAAGTGCCGGGTTTTTCGTTTGTGGGCGAGGGCTGCAAACTGCGTGAAATCCCGCAGTTACCTGATCCAAAAGCCGGGATTCCGGTTTTTCAGGAGGGGCGGGCATTCCACGCGGGCGACTTCGCTGGTTACACAGGCATCGGTTACAGCCGTGGTTACACCGTAACTGGGGGCGCTGGTTTCCACGAACACCTAGGTATCCAAGGACGCACCGAGGTTTCCACGGAATCGGCCACTGCGCCGGCCACGGAATCGGCCAGCCGTCGATGACCTCGCGCTCCACTAGGCCATGAACGCGACGCGGGATAACACCTCGCTCCCCTTGGCACGGCTAGAAGGTGGTGGCGAATCTGCACCCCCTGTCCGTAGGAAGGCCCGTAAAGCCGTTCACCCGCTGGCGCTACCTAGCTCGCCCACGCGCTGCGAGCGCACTAGGGACACCATACGGACTTTCGAGGTCGGTACGCAAAGCAGAGGTACGCAACCCAGTACGCAGCGAATATTCCGGTTTCAAACCAGAGTGCTGCTGTAACCGAGCGGCTAGTGAAGCCCAGCGCGGCATCGACTACACGGCGACAAGGCGGAGATTCGCAAGGCCCGCGTTTTAAACGTGAGCATGTGCCGACCGGGGGCTCGTTCGCAAAACGGCACCGTCACGACCTGCAACGGTTCAAGGCGGGAGTCGGCGCTCCTCAGATGTGAGGAACGGGGGCGGTACGGGCGAGGACTCCTCAGCTTCGAGGGACGCCCTCGACGTGGGGTGAGTCATTGCTGTCACCTGCTTGCACCGTCCGCTGCCGCTTACAAAGTGCTTACACGACCCCCAAAGACAAAAAGGCCAACCCCGGAGGATTGGCCTAAGCGCTTGAATCTATTGGTGGTGATGGGCGGAGTCGAACCGCCGACCTATGGGTTATGAATCCATCGCTCTAACCATCTGAGCTACATCACCAATGGAAGCCCGCTATAATAGG
>Ga0075163_10014188_pt1 | contig 10289 bp, 9 predicted proteins | sample JI1023141ADNA_FD_71478 | JGI IMG/M metagenome (GOLD analysis project Ga0075163, IMG submission 71478) | Wastewater effluent complex algal communities from Wisconsin, to seasonally profile nutrient transformation and Carbon sequestration -... | ecosystem: Engineered > WWTP > Effluent > Algae... | reverse complement strand
AGTTCTGAAAGTCGTAATCCAGGCCGGTTTCAATACCGAAGTCTTCCGATACACCGAACTCGGCAGTCACGTTGATGCTGCTGAACAGAATGCCGACCGGGTTGATTTGTACGTCTACTTGTGCGACACTTTGCTGCACCAGTGCGAACATGAGGAGAATAGGGAAAATGAGTTTTTTCATGTCTGGAAATTTTGATTTTAAATAATGAGTGTTTTATCTGGTGAATTATTGGCTTTTTTCCATGTCCTGCGCTTTTTCCAGTACTTTTTTCTCCAGCGATTTTTTGAAGGCAACAATGCGGTCCAGCAAGGCAGGGTCACTGGTGGCCAGCATTTGAGCCGACAGGATGCCGGCATTGCGTGCGGCATTGAGGGCTACCGTGGCTACCGGCACCCCTTCCGGCATTTGGAGAATGGACAGGATGCTGTCCCAGCCGTCGATGGAATTGGAGGATTTTACCGGTACGCCGATCACCGGCAGTGGAGAAATGGCTGCGACCATGCCGGGCAAATGCGCCGCACCACCCGCCCCGGCGATGATGACCCGAATGCCGCGAAGGTGGGCGTTTTGCGCAAACCGGAACATCCGTTCCGGCGTGCGGTGTGCCGACACGATGGTCATTTCAAAAGGGACTTCGAGTTCTTTCAGGATATCCGCTGCCTTCTGCATGACCGGAAGGTCGGAATCGGAACCCATGATGATTGAAACCATGTTGTTGTCTGGTTGATAAATCCCTGCCCGTCTTCCGGCACCGGTTCCGGACTGATTCAGCCGCCGGCTGCTCCGGTCATCACGTAGGATGCGAAGACCAACAGGATGTAAAGAAAAACAGTAATTGCCCAAAGTATGGGCAACTCAGGTTCGTTTTTTTTGAAAGGTACGATCAGGTACCGCACTGTTGAATAAAAGTCGTAACCCAGCATCAACACAAACAAAATAAACACAAGTGTCGACAGTGGGTGTTCTTCAATGCCATACCGCCGGTTAAAACCGATGTGCAAGGCGAAATAAGCACAGGGTATCGAGAACAGAGCGCAGTTCAACAGAATAAAAAACCACCAGCGGGTGAAGTATTTTTTGCCTGTATTCATGCGCTTGTCACTGCTTTCAGCGTGTTTTTTACAAATTGCGCTTTCTCTATGGCTGCTTCAGCCGTCTGCCCGGTCACGGTCACGTGGCCCATTTTCCGGAACGGCGAGGTCATTGCCTTGCCGTACAAATGAATGTGCACACCGTCGAGTGCCAGACACTGCTCCATGCCTTCATACCGGACGGGACCTTTGTGACCGGGTTCGCCGAGCAGGTTGAGCATTACGGCAGGCGATTGTTGGACGGTGGCTCCGAGCGGAAGGTTGCATATCGCCCGCAAATGTTGCTGGAACTGACTGGTCGGAGCGCTGTCGATGGTGTGGTGCCCGCTGTTGTGCGGCCGTGGCGCCACCTCATTGACAAGCAACTGACCGTCGGTGGTCAGAAACATTTCCACCGCCAGCAAGCCGCACACATCGAAAGTGCGAATGACGGTCTCGGCCAATGCTTCGGCCTCTGCGGCCACCAGGGGCGAAATGCGGGCCGGGCACAACAGGAATTCCACGAGGTTGGCCTCCGGATGAAAGTCCATTTCTACGGGTGGAAACACGGTGACCTCATCATTGGCATTGCGTGCAGCCACCACGGCGATCTCTGTCCGGATGGGCGCCAGCGCCTCTGCCAGACAAGGGCCGGGCAGGATTTTTTGCTCCAGGTCTTCCGCCGTGCGTAGTATGGCCACTCCCCGGCCGTCGTAGCCGGCCGTGCGCGATTTTTGGACAAACGGTAAACTCCAGCGGCCCGCCGCAACGGCTTCTTTCAGCAAATTTTCATTGTCGAACAATTCATATTGCGCCGTCGGAATCCCGTTTTCGCGGTAAAATTCCTTTTGAATTCCCTTGTCCTTGATGATGTCGAGCGCGCGGGGCGCCGGGTGCACCGTTTTGCCAAGGCGCTCCAGTTCGCGCAAGGCATCGGTGTTGACGTGCTCGATCTCGATGGTCAGGATGTCCTTGTCTTTCCCGAATGCCAGCACGTCGTCAAAATTGTTGAAATCACCTTGGGTGAATCCGGTGCAGACCGGGCCTGCCGGGTAATCGGGCGAGGCGTCGAGCACGAACGTTTTTAAATCCCAGTCGGCCGCCGCGAGGCAAAGCATCTTGCCGAGTTGCCCGCCACCGAGGATGCCTATTTTTTGTGTGGTAGAAAACATGGGGCAAAGGTGAGGGAAATTGAAATTGGAAAATAGAATTTGGAAAAGTTTGGAGAAAGGAGAGGGGAGCGAAAGGAGTTTTTCGGCGGTTGATTCCTGCTTTTCAACTGTTAATGTCTGTCACCGGGCGACTTATGTGCAACGTTTGTTTTTTTAGTGCGTCTTTTGGCGAAGCAAGCCGGTAGGGGCAACGACACCGGCTATGAAACAAAAACGAATCAACTCTGCTCATGCGCTTGCTCTTTACTCTCCTGCTATTTTGCAGCATGGTCTGCGTCGCGGTTGCGCAAACGCAGCTGGCCCCGAAAAAAAACCTCGAAGCGGTCCGCACCACTGAAAAAATCAGCATCGATGCGGATTTGAACGAGCCTGCCTGGCAATCGGCGCCTGCTGCTGCCGATTTTTTGTTTTCCTGGCCCACGCCCGGCAAACCCGCCACCGAAAAAACCGTGGTTCGGGTGTTGTACACCGACGCAGCGCTTTACATCGGCGTACAGTGTTTTGACAGCCAGCCCGACTCCATATTCCACCGCATCACCAAACGCGACGAACTCGAAAACACGGATGTCTTTTTCGTGGTGCTCGATACCTACCGCGACGGCCAGAATGCCGTGCAATTCGGGGTGACACCCGACAACGTCCAAACCGATTCCAAATATTCCCTCGCCAATGCCAATCCCAACAACGGCAACAACGACGGCGAAGACATGGCCTGGGATGCCGTGTGGGCCAGTGCCGCGCACCTGACGGCCGACGGCTGGACAGCCGAAATCGAGATTCCTTACTCGGCCATTCGTTTTCCGAAAAAAGATGTGCAGGATTGGGGCATCAATTTTACCCGGGTCATCAAGCGCAAGGGCGAAAACGATTCCTGGAACGAAATCAAGGCGGAAATATCCGGTTCCCTTGGCCAGATGGGCATCCTTTCAGGAGTGCGCGACATCAAAGCCCCACTCCGCCTGAGCGCCACACCCTTCGTGGCTTCCTACGCCAACAATGCCTACAACCAACCCGACGCCAACAACAACAATTGGTCCTACCCCTGGTCGGCCGGCATGGATATCAAATACGGCATCAATGAAGCCTTTACGCTGGATGCCACCATCATACCCGATTTCGGACAGGTGCGCTCGGACCAAAACGTACTGAACCTCTCGCCATTTGAAGTGCAGTTTCAGGAAAACCGCCCGTTTTTCACCGAAGGCACCGAATTGTTCAACAAAGGCGGCCTGTTTTATTCGCGCCGTATCGGGGCCAATGCCCAGTTGATCAATGCCACAAAGGTGTCGGGGCGGACCAAAGGCGGGTTGGGCATCGGTGTTTTCAACGCCGTGGAGGATTCCAAAAAAATCGTGACAACGGACGAAGAAAGTGGCCTTGAACAAGAAGTACAGGTGTCACCGCTGACCAACAATAACATCCTGGTGTTCGACCAGAACCTGAAAAACAACTCTTCGATCACGCTCATCAACACCAATGTGATGCGTTCGGGCGCCGATCCGGATGCCAACGTGACCGGCATTTTGTTCAACCTGAAAAACAAGGCCCAACGCTACAGCCTGGCGGGCAAAACCGCCGTCAGCAACCGCATCGGACCGGACCATACCACCACGGGCTACACCGCCTCGCTCAGTGCTTCCAAAACCAGCGGCACTTTTCTGTGGGGCAGTGACTTTAACCTCGAAAGTGACCGGTACGATCCCAACGACCTCGGCATCCTGTTCAGCAACAACGAGGTGAGCCACTCGGTGTGGATCAATTTCAACCGCTACACGCCGTGGTGGAAACTCAACAACTTCTGGTCGAGTATGTGGATGTTCAACGAAGCCCTGTACAAGCCCTGGGCCACCCACACCATCACCCAGTTCGGCTTCAACGGCGGCAGCAATACCCGCAGTTTTCACAATTTCGGCTTCAACACCAACTTTACTCCCTGGGGCCGCAATGATTATTTCGAGCCCCGCACCAACGATTTTGTCACATATTACCACGTGCCAGCCAATGCCAATTTTTACGGCTGGTACAACAGCGACCACCGCAAACGCCTGACTGTTTATTTCGAAGGCGGCGTGCGTGTTTTTGATGAAAAAAACCGGCGCAACGCCGATTTATATTCAGGCATACGCTGGCGCGCCTCCGACAAACTCAGCCTCGGGTTCAATTTTGGCACCTGGCGTTTGTGGAACAATGTGGGTGGCTTGTGGGCCTGGGAAATTTTTGAACAAGCCGGCGGCTACGAGCAATTGCCCGAAAACCCGGTGGTGATGGGCCGCCGCAACATTACCGGCCTGAGCAACAGCCTGAATGCCACGTATTCCTTCAACACCAAAATGAACATCGCCTTCTACATGCGCCATTACTGGCAAAAGGCGCATTATAAAACGTTCTATGCCCTCACCGGGGAGGGCGAACTGGTGTCTAGTCCATACACGGGGCGCTCGGTGGAAAATGAACCGCTGAATGACATCGCCGCCAACTTTTTCAACATTGACCTCGTCTATACCTGGCGGTTCGCACCGGGTAGCGACATTCTGGTGGTGTACAAAAACGGCGTCGGGCATTACGATGCCGGCTTTCCTGTCAGCCGCGACTATTTCTACAACTGCAAACAATTGCCTGGATTTGAAGGCACCAACAATATTTCGGTCAAAATTCTCTACTACCTCGACTACGACAAGGTAAAACGGTGGATTTAACCGCTCTGAAGAAAAACTTCACAGAAAGTTTGATTTGGTTATCGGCCCCGGCAAAAGTGCCGGGGCTTTTTATTTGCGTTTACTCACCCATCGGGCGCGTTCATCCCTTTCCAGTACCGGGTCGCTCATTTTGTATTGCCAAAAACCTTGTGCGCTTTACCTTCACCCGAAACCTCCGCACATGAAACAGATTATCCTTTCCGCATTGGTTTTATGGCTCTCTGCGCCACTGGCCGCCCAGCAAAACTGGCAAATATCCGGTTACATCCGCAGCGAAACGGGCGAGGCGTTGCCCGGCTCTCTGGTCCAGATCAACGACTCCACGGGCATGGTGGCCGATGCCGACGGTTTTTTTCGGATACAGTCGGACGCCCGGCCTGCTGTGCTGATTGCGCGATGCCTGGGCTATTTCCCGCGGAGAATATCGATTCGGAACGATGATTTTCAGGGGCAAAAGGTTCGGGTCGATGTCGTGCTGACCGCGCAGGAAACCGCCATTCAGGAAGTCAGCATCACGGCCAAAAAGGTGGAAGTGCTGGCCGAGGAGAATTTTTCGACGGATATTTACGACTATGCCTTTGCCGGTGAGCACCTGCTGTTGCTCCTGCGCGAGCGCAAACGTTATTATATACGTCTGGTGAGCGAGTCGGGTGAAAAACTGGACGAGTTGCAGTTGGACGGGCAGCCGACCCTGCTGCACCGCAGTTGCACCGGCAACCTGCACCTGGCCGGCGGGTTTTTTGCCCAGGAGTTGACCGTCAACGGTCTGCGCCTGGACACTTTCCCGCGGTATTCGCTGCGGAAATTTCGGCAGTTTGTGTTGCCTTGTGTGCAGCAAAGCCGGGGGTATTATTTTTTCAGGGTGACCGGCCTGTTCAATCAATCCGTCACCTATGTTTATTTTGATCCGGAACAAAAACGCCACTTGTTGGCCATAGTCAGGGACGAGGCGGGCGAAGCCGAGGCCATGCAGGCATACGACGCTTTTCGCAGCGGCGCGCCTGTTTTCATTCATCAACTGGAAAGTTTGCCGGGCATCGATGCCGGCTTTCCTTCGGGCGGCGCCCCTGAACCTGCCGATATTTTCAGCGAAGCCGCCTTGCAGCAATATGCCAGCAGCCATGCCCAACTGGCGCACTGGAGCTGGCTGCAATCGATAAAAATGGATTCTGTGTATGCACCGCTGCTGAAAATCGGCGACACTTTGCTGTTGTTCGATCATGTGAAGGGAGCATTGCGGCGGTTCGACGCAACGTTTTCGGATGACAGGACGGTGCCGCTGGCATACCAGCAGGACGACGGCTGGCAGAAAGACCTGGTGCTGGATGAGACATCCCGGAAAGTGTACGGCCGCTTTGCGCCGGGCGGCCGGCAAAGCCTGCGCCGGATCGATCTGGCCACGGGCCGGGTAAATGCTGAGTATCCGCTGCCGGAGGTGACCTACATCTCCCGAAATTTCCGGATGCGCAACGGTTTTCTTTATTTTTTGGGCCGGGCCGACGCCAATGTCCCGAATGCCAGTTTATACAAAGTAAGTATTTTTCAGAATCAGGCGTCGAAATAGGCTTCGGAGCGCAACTGAAAAGACCGGTTCCAAATTAAATTCCGAAACCACTGCCCAAATACCCCTGCTCGCCCTATTTTTTTCGGAAAAATAATTTTCTGGGTTTTTATAAACGAAAACCGCGTCGTACTTTTGCAGCCGATTTGAAAAAAGCCTTTCCAAAAGTGGATATGACAGCCATTCGCAAATACTGGATTGCTTTGATTTTCAGCGGGTTGAGCCTCACGGCCTTTGCACAGCACGACCACGGGGATCAACCGAAGCAAGCAACCGAACAGCACGAACAGACCAACCAAGCCGATCATGCGCATGACGCAAACGCCCAGGCAGCCCATTCGGAGGCCCATGGTGACTGTGGTCATCCGATCGACGAGGTAAAAGAAGGCGAATTCAACGCCGGTGAAACCGCTATTCACCACATCGCAGATGCGAATGCCATTCATATTTTTGGCGATCTCTATCTCCACCTTCCCTGCATCCTTTATGCGCCCGGCCATGGCTGGACGCTGACCACCACGGCAGCCTTTCACCCGCACCACCACGGCAGCGGCGAAGTCAGCAAGGACGGTTATGTATTGGTGCATGGCAATGTGATGCGCCTGAAAGATCCCGCCTTGCTGTCGGGCGAGCAAAAGATCGAAGGCTACACCCACAAGGAAGTAACCGTGGGAGGCAAGAAGAAAATTGTCTACTCTGCCCTCATCAATGGTGCGTGCAAGGAACTGGATGCCAAATCGACCCTCGACGGCGGCATCATGGGTGGCGGTATCACCAGTTACTACGACTACTCCATCACCCGCAACGTGTTCACGATGATTCTGACCGCGTTGTTGTTGTTTTTCCTGTTCCGCGTGGCTGCCACCACGGCCATGCGGCGCGAGGGACAAGCGCCCAAAGGGCTGCAAAACTTCCTCGAACCCTTCTACACCTTTATCAGAGACGACGTGGCGCGCCCCGCCATCGGCCCGAAATACGAAAAATACATGCCGTACCTGTTGTCGGTGTTCTTTTTCATCCTCGGTCTTAACCTCATCGGACAAATTCCGTTTTTCCCCGGCAGTGCCAACGTAACCGGCAACATCTCGGTGACGATCGTGCTGGCGCTCATCACTTTCGTGCTGATGCTGGCCAGCAGCAACAAACACTTCTGGGAGCACACGCTCTGGATGCCGGGTATTCCGCCGCTGCTCAAAATCCTGATTCTCACTCCGGTGGAGATTCTGGGCTTGTTCCTGCGTCCTTTCACCCTCCTGTTGCGTCTTTTTGCCAACATCACGGCAGGTCACATCGTGATTCTGTGTTTTGTCGGCCTTATATTTATATTCGGCAAAGCCGGCACCAGCACCAGCGGCTCGATCACGGGCCTGGTGGCTGCGATTCCGCTTTCCCTGTTCATGATGGCGCTCGAACTCCTGGTGGCATTCCTTCAGGCGTTCATTTTCACCATGTTGTCCGCCACTTATTTCGGCATGGCACTGGAAGAGCCGCATCACGATCACCATTGAAATCACATTTTTTCAACATAAATTCAACATTATGTACGCAGCAATTGGAGCAGGTTTGGCCGCTATCGGCGCCGGTATCGGTGTAGGTACGATCGGTGGTAAAGCCGTAGAAGCCATTGCCCGGCAGCCCGAAGCCATGGGCGACATCCGTGCAAACATGATCCTGACTGCCGCTCTCGTAGAGGGTGCAGCCCTGGTCGCAATGGTATTGTCGTTCTTCGTGGCCGCTCCCGGTCAGTAAGAAATGCTTGCCCGGGTCGGCGCGAAGCGGTTGGCGACGCAACGACCCGGATTTTTTGACAAATTCAGGGGAAAGATTGGGGTAATTGAAAAGTAATCAAAGGTCATTATGGGTCATTTGTAACGACCGGAATGACTTGAATCACTGGTTTCAATGACCCGAAAATCACCCTCTCCATTATAACTCATCACTCATAACTCATCACTTCTGATGTTGTTTCTGGCAGATTTTTCCGTCATCAAGCCCGATCCCGGGTTGCTTATTTGGACGACCGTTATTTTCGGTTTGTTTTGGTTTTTGATGAGCCGCTTCGCTTTCAAACCCATCGCTGAAAGCCTGAAAAAACGCGAATCGGACATCCAGTATTCGCTCGACGAGGCCAAACGCGCCCGCGAGGAAATGTCTCATCTCCAGGCAGAGAACGAAAAATTGCTGGCACAAGCCCGTGAAGAACGTTCGGCTATTCTGAAAGAAGCCAAAGATGCGAAGGACGAGATCATCGCCGAAGCCAAAGAACGCGCCAATGCCGAGTACAAACGCAAGGTGGAAAGCGCCATTCAGGACATTGAGAACCAGAAACTGGCGGCTATGGTAGCCCTGAAAAATCAGGCCGGCCAACTGGCCATCGAGATCGCCGAAAAAGTGTTGCGCAAAGAACTCGGCAACAAAGCCGAGCAGGAAGCGTACGCCAAAAGCCTGGCTGAAAGCATTAAACTTAATTAGTTGTCGGCTGTCGGTTAGCAGTTATGGGTTGTCCGTTGTCAGTTTCCAGATGACGAACAACCGGTAGCCGATAACGGATAACTGATGTCAAGTAACCATAAGAAATGAGCGTAATTCGCATTGCAACCCGCTACGCCAAGTCGCTGATCCAGCTCGCCATCGAACAGGGCAAACTGGAGCAGGTGAATGCCGATATGAACTCACTCGGCGCCGCTGTCAAAAACCGCGACTTATACCTGTTTCTGAAAAGCCCGATCATTCACGCCGATAAAAAGAATGCGGCGCTGGATGCTATTTTCAAAGACAGCCTGGACGTGCTCACGATGTCGTACCTGAAATTGCTGGTCAACAAAGGCCGTGAGCCTTATCTGCCGGAAATTGCAGCCGAGTTTGCCGTTCAGTATAAGACCTTGAAAAAGATAACGACCATCACGGTCATTGCCGCCGAAACGCTGAGCGATGCCGTACTGGACGACCTGAAGAAAAAACTGCTGGCCAGCGGCGTCACGTCCGAGAACCTCGAAATCCTGACCAAACAGGATCCCGAACTCATCGGCGGCTTTGTGCTCGAATTCGACAACAAACGCTACGATGCCTCGGTGGCACACAAACTGGACGAATTGAAATCGCAATTCACCAAGAATTTCTACGTCCGGGAATTTTGATTTGAACACTGATTATTTGCTTGTCGGTTATTTGGTTTTGTGTTGATGCGACTATTCAAATCAACAAATCAACAAATCAACAAGTACCCCTTAAAAACCACACAACCACTCATTCACTCATTCACTCAATATAACAATGGCAGACGTCAGACCGGAAGAAATCTCCGCGATATTGAAACAGCAACTGTCCGGCTTTGGGGCTCAAACCAACCTGGAAGAAGTAGGTACGGTGCTGCAAGTGGGCGACGGTATCGCCCGTGTCTATGGCCTGAACCGCGCACAGTCCGGCGAACTGGTCGAATTTGAAAACGGCGTTCGCGCCATCGTACTCAACCTGGAAGAAGACAACGTGGGCGTCGTGCTCATGGGCTCGTCCGACAGCATCCGCGAAGGCTCTGTGGTAAAACGCACCGGCCAGATCGCTTCCATCGAAGTCGGCGAAGGCTTCGTAGGTCGCGTGGTGAATCCGCTGGGTCAGCCGATCGACGGTAAAGGCCCCATCACCGGCAAAAAGTACGAAATGCCCCTGGAGCGCAAAGCACCGGGTGTAATCTACCGCCAGCCGGTAAACGAACCGCTGCAAACGGGTATCAAAGCCATCGACGCGATGATTCCGATCGGCCGCGGCCAGCGCGAACTCATCATCGGCGAC
>Ga0075163_10014187_pt1 | contig 10290 bp, 8 predicted proteins | sample JI1023141ADNA_FD_71478 | JGI IMG/M metagenome (GOLD analysis project Ga0075163, IMG submission 71478) | Wastewater effluent complex algal communities from Wisconsin, to seasonally profile nutrient transformation and Carbon sequestration -... | ecosystem: Engineered > WWTP > Effluent > Algae... | reverse complement strand
CGCTTATTAAAAGGATTAATAGCAGCAAAGTGTTTTCTATATAAAAATTGTTCTCAAAATATTTTGTGTTAAGATCTTTTGTATTTACCAAACCAATGTAAAGCACAAAGCAAAAGCACAAAGCCACCAGTAATGGAAACCAGAACAATGTAGTTGGATCTAATGTCCAGTTAAGCGGATAATCTTTTAACGCTGTTTTTGTCCCGTGAATTAAAAAAGTAAGCGCTATTAAAAAAGCAGCCCAGGGCGCTTGTTTAAGTATCGATAAAATTTTGCCGATCGATCTTTTTGCCACTATCAAAAATAAGAAGAAGAGATCTATGGTTAATAGAAATAATAATGTGGACTGGTCATCTGCCTGATAGTGTAAATTAAATTTTTTAACGATCATCCCAAGAATAAAAGGAATAGCCCCCGATAAAAAAACGACAGTATAAATACTGAACGACGCAACTAACCCTTTAACAATGCTTTTTTGTTTTGTATAAACATAATTAAAACAAGCAATTACCAACAACACGATCTCAATTCGTATGCCAATAGTTGCGCCTCTTGTTAAACTAGAACCCCCAATACTTATGTAAGCCCATAAAACATCTTTAAATGAATTTATTGAGAGATAATTCATTTTTGCTCCGTGCCCCCCGGAAACAATAAGGTCAATAACAGGAGCTGTTAAAGCAATTGTAAAACAGGTAATAACAAGCTTGGCCACTTTAATAGTGTCTTCGCCCGAATATAAAAGTAACTGTAATAAAAATGCGGTAACAATAAACACAAACCACAAACCAATATGCATAACATCAAAAAAAGTAAATAAGCGGTTGCTCGAAAAAAACTCAAGTGCCAGGCGTAATACCAGGATCGCAAAAAACAGAAAAATATAACGTTTAAAAGGCGCGTTATTGTTTTCTAATTTGTTTACTGTTTCAACAAATATGTTTTGAATTTTTTTCAATTTTTTGTTTATGGTTTGAAGATATACATATTTCCCGAACCTTTTTGAACGCCGTTGTTTGCATCAAGCACATAAATTGCGCCCATCCAAAAAGAGCTTGTTTTCGAGAACAGCTCTTGATCTTGTTTCCTTGGAGAAATGATCAGATCAGATTTGTTATTGATTGTTATTTTAAAACCAAGTGGATATGTTTTGTTGCTTAACTTACTTTTCCAAACTTCTGAAGGAGTTGCGGTGATCTTTATATTGAGATCATTTAGAGGTTTGTTCAATGAATCAAAAATAGTATATCCTAGTATTTGCGAACTTCCATCAGGCAGCATATTAAATAAACATAAAAAAGAAAGTCCACCTTCCATTTTTAAATTCATCCAGACAAGATGTGGACCGTTTTTATTACTTATAAGTTTTTCTTTTTTATCTATTGTGTTTATAAAAAGAGTTGTTGTGCCTTTTATGTTTTTTACACCGCTTGTTTTTGTTTTTGCAGTTATTGGTGATACGGCACTAAAAGAAGATCCATCACTGCTTTTGTATAAAGAAAATGGATATTGTGAGCGGTATTTTGTTTTATGAATTAGCGTTTCTGCCTGCCAACTCATTTTTTTCCTGTTCAATTGCCAGAGCCAACCTGTAGAACTATCCGATCCCTGTATAGAAAATAGTAACGGAAATTTTTTATCGCTGGTTAAATTTGCAGTTTGCGAAGTTTTTTTTCCAAAATAAAAAGAACTATCATTTTGCGACCAGATGCTTGCGAAACAATTTAAGTTACTACCTGTTTTTAAAGTATCATAAACAATAAGAGCACACATATGAAGGTCTTTACCGTATTTATCTTTTGTAATACTATTAAATAACCATAGTTTTTCATTAGCATCATTAATAAAAAGAGGCATTTCTCTTTCAAGTCCTTTACGCCGGGAACAGGACAGCAACAATATAACTGCAGTGATTATATAAACCAACCTCATTTTTTATTTATAAGATCGTTTATTGTAATTATTGAAAGTGCCGTAGAAAGAACATATTCTTTTTTTGAGTAACGTTTATTTTTAATAGGAAAAGATCCTCCATCCCATGAGCCGTCTTTTTTTTGAGCGTTGTACAAAAATTCTATTGCTTTATTTATTACCGCTTCGTTCTTCAGCGATCTATCAATGCTTTGTAGGCAAAACGCTGTTTGTAATTCAGCCGAAGGACCTTTATCAAATAATGTATCTGAGTAAAACCAACTGCCATCTTTTTTTTGTGAGGCAAGAATGTGATCATTCATTTTTAGAAGTGCTTTTTTGTGAGTTAGATCTTTTGATAAAGCCGGCTTTATGGCCCAGATTGCATAAGCGGGACAATTGTAATATTCCCATGCCGCGCCCCAATTTCCTTCTGCATTTTGTTGACCCACTAACCAGCTGTATGCTTTTTTTTCATTTGGTGCTGTTACACCCGCCGCTTTATAAATGGATAAAACAAATCCTGTTACGGATGGAAAATCTTTTTTTTCAGTCACATCTGGATTTCCAATTTCCCAGTAACCCAATTTGTTTTGTAAAGTATCTATGATCTTTAAACGGGCTTTAACTGTTTTTAAATGCCCGATTTTAATCAGAAGTAAAAAATAAACAGCACTTGTTTCGAGGCAATATTCTTTTTTACACTTTTGATTATGACAAATTAAACCGTTTTTGTTTTGATTAAGGCGAACAAATGTAATTGCTTTTTTAAAGGCAACATCATTTGTGTCGTTTGTAAGATCGTAAATTGCTGTAGCGGCGATAACTGTTTCCCAAACATCAAATAATGCATTTGTTGTGTCGCAAATGGCACCGTCGCTTCTTTGAATATTCTTAAGAAAAAGCACTCCATTATTAATTGCTAGCTGTAATTTTTCTTTCCCGGGCTCTTGCGAAAATGCGAGGCTAAAAGGCCCTAAAGACAATGCGAGAAAATAAACAAGCTTTTTCATTGCGATCGTTTTTTATTGAAAGATCAACTTAAGTATAAAAGTACACTTAATCCAAAAATACCGCTAAGAAAAACAAAAAATACCGGCACTTCTTTATACGGTTTTTTAAAAAGAAACCAAATGTGCAACAGGGCTGATAAAATAACCAAAGGGTAGGCCCAGAAAATATTTAAAATAACACCGGCAAAAATGTAAGTGATAAATGTTGATACCGAAATAATAATAAGGGCTTTTTTCTCTCCAAAAAATACAGGCAGGGTTTTTATGCCGGTTTGCCTGTCACCTTCAATATCTTTTAGATCAACAAAATTTGCAGAAAGTGAAAGAGGAAATAAAATAAATAGCAACCATAGCATCGGAAAATCAAATATCGCGCCCCCCGCCAGACAAAACCCACCCACAGTAACAGTTAATGAATTAAGACCTATAATAAATTTTGAAAGAAAAGGGATGCGTTTTAATCTGAAAGGTTTACAAGAGTATATATAATATCCAACTGAAATTAAGAGAATGGAAATAAAGAGGCTAACATCAACTAAAATGGCGGTAAGAAGCGCAACAATTAAACAAGCGATGCCGGCTAAAAAATAAGGGCGTTGTTGTACGGTGTTTTTAACCAGTGGCCGGTGGGGGTTTGTTATCTTATCCGCCTCAATATCTTCAATGTTATTTGTAACAATTGCAAATACCGCTGCATAAACTAATATAACGGTAAAAAGGCAAAACAACAAAAGCGTATCCAACGTAATTTTATCATAAGCACCGACCGCTTTAAAAAATAGCGAAGCGCCAAATACCATTAATGCTATGTAGTGAAGTATCCGTCCCAACCGGATATCCTTTATAATGACCGAAAATAATTTTTTTTGAAAAATAAAAAAGGCCAATGGTAAAATTACAACGGTAATTATTAAAAGAGAAGTATTATATATAGATGGTGACAAAACAGGTTGCTTTGCTAAATATAATAATAAATGAGGCTAAAGAATGAGAACAGAGAATATCAGGCAGCTAGCAGGAATAGAGAAGAGCTCACTGCTAATTCACTCAGTACAACCCATATTTGGTAGCCCCTAAATCAATTTAAACTTATTGACACATGGGTTTTATCTATTCGTTGTTATATTTATCAATCTTAAAAATATAATTATGAATAAAAACCTACTTGTAGCAATTTCTTTTTTATTTTTTCTTGGTGCAAACGCTCAAACCCCAACTCCAAAAGATTGTTCGGTAGAATTATGGGCAAACGTTCAGGTTAGTCCGCCAACGGTTACGCTTAACTGGTTGCCAAATGTAGGAACAACAAATTACGCAATTTATAGAAAACCAAAGAACAGTTCAACTTGGACAACTCTTTCGATAACTAATCCAAGTACAACTACACAATATGTAGATAATACCGTTGCCGTTGGAACACATTATGAATACCGTATTACAAGGACTGCAGTTACGGGCACTTTAACTTACCCTGGCTACGGTTATATTAATTCAGGAATTCAAATTCCTGTTGTAGAAGGAAGAGGAAAATTAATTTTATTAATTGCCAACACGCACAGTGTTACTTTAGCACCGGAAATAAAACGATTGCAGGATGATCTTGAAGGTGATGGCTGGGAAGTGCTAACGAGTTATGTTAGTCCAACATTAGCGGTTACTGCTGTTAAAACACAAATAGTAAACACGTACAATTTAGACCCCGCAAATACAAAAGCATTATTTTTATTAGGACATATTGCTGTACCATATAGCGGAAATTTTGGTCCCGATGCACACGGTGATCATCAAGGTGCCTGGCCTGCAGATGTTTATTATGGTGACGTGAATGGCAACTGGACAGATGTTTCTGTTACCTCAACAACAGCGTCTCCTGCCCGCACACAAAATATTCCCGGTGATGGTAAATTCGATCAGTTCTTAATTCCAAGCGCCGTGGAGTTGCAGGTTGGCCGTGTTGATCTTGGTGGCATGACTTCATTTACAGCAACAGAAACACAACTCTTAAAAAATTATTTAGATAAAGATCACGATTACCGTAAAAAAGTTTTTACTCCAATTAAACGCGCAGTGTTGGATGACAACTTTGGATATTTTACACCAGGCGAAGCGTTTGCTTCAAGCGGATTTAAAAACTTTGGTCCTTTAGTTACGCCAACTAATGTTGTTATAGGAGATTATTTTACTACTATGACAGGAAATAGTTATCAATGGTCGTACGGTTGTGGCGGTGGAACTTTTACAAGCGCCGGTGGAATAGGTAACACAACTAATTTTTCAACATCCAATTTACAAGGCGTTTTTACCATGTTGTTTGGTAGTTATTTTGGAGACTGGGATGTGAACGATAATTTTTTACGTGCACCATTATGTCAGGGTAAAACATTAACAAATGCCTGGGCCGGGCGTCCAAACTGGATGTTTCATCACATGGCCATGGGGGAAAATATTGGATACAGCACACAACTAACACAAAACAATGTAAACGTTTATTTTGCCTCACCATATTCTACGGGCGCAGGCATTACGAACGCGGTGCATATTGCTTTAATGGGCGATCCTACGTTACGTAATGATATTGTTGCACCGGTTTCAAATGTGGTTGCAACTAAAGCAGGTAACAACTGTAACATCTCTTGGTCTGCTTCTACAGAAACTGCAATTGTAGGCTATAATATTTACATGAAGAATGCAACTAACACCAGCTATACAAAAATCAATCCTTCGCCAATAACTGGCACAACCTACACTGATAATTGTTTAGTGTATCCCGGCATTTACAAATACATGGTGCGTACTTTAAAATTAGAAACAACACCAAGCGGTACTTATTATAATATGAGCGAAGGTATTGCTGATACTGCAAACAACACCAGCAACTTTTTATCTATTGCGGCTTTTACAAATTCGGTATTAGGGCCAACAGTTAACGTAACTAATACTTCTACAAATGCAACAACTTATTCGTGGAATTTTGGAAACTCAGTTACAAGCACTTCTATGAATCCGGGTCCGGTAACTTATACTGCCAATGGTACCTACACTATTACATTAGTTGCTTCTAACGTTTGCCATAGCTCTACAACAACAGCAGTTGTAACTATTTTAAGTGTTGGTTTAAACGAAACAATAGTTGATAATTCTGTTTTAGTTTGGCCAAACCCTTCTACCGGAAAAATTAAAGTAGATAATGCAACCAACGAATTAATGGAAGTAAGTGTTTATAGTTTGGAAGGCAGGCTAGTGTATTACAGAAATAATGTTGCAAAGAACGAAGAGTTAAATATTAGCAAGCTAAACAAAGGGCTTTACGAAATAAAGATCAAGGCCGGTGATAAAACGGTAAATAGAAAATTAATAATAGAGTAAGTTTAATTTTAGTCTCAAAAAAGCTCTGTAGCCATTGGTTACGGAGCTTTTTGTTTTTAGGATCTAGATCTCTTTGCGCATTCTGCCAACAGGGATCTCTAACTGTTCGCGGTATTTAGCAACCGTACGGCGCGCAATATTATAACCTTTTTCTTTTAGGATATTGCATAATTCATCATCCGTATGTGGATGTTTTTTGTCTTCAGCTGCAATACAATCCTGTAATATTTTTTTGATCTCACGACTGCTCACTTCTTCACCACTATCGGTACTCATACTCTCGCTAAAGAAAGTTTTTAATAAAAAAGTACCGTAAGGCGTTTGCACATATTTACTATTTGCAACACGCGAAACGGTTGAAAGATCCAAATTAACCTTAGACGAAATGTCTTTTAAGATCATGGGCTTTAATTTGCTTTCATCACCTGTTACAAAATAATCGTGTTGATAGTCCATAATGGTGTGCATACACAAAGCTAAAGTAGCGTGACGTTGTTGTAAAGCTTCAATGAACCATTCTGCACTTTCGATCTTACTTTTAATAAAGCCTGTAGCTTCTTTGGCAGACTTATCTTTATTTTTTGAATACTCTTTTAGCATTTCATAATAATCGCGGCTTATTTTAAGATCGGGTAAATTACGACCATTAATACTTAGCTCAGGAATACCATCATTAACCGCAATAATAAAATCGGGAATAACAGCCGTAAAATTATTTTCTTTTGTTTCGCTGTTACCCGGGCGGGGATTTAAATGTTTTATAACCTCAATAATATCTTTTAATTCTTCATTCTCAATATGCAAACGTTTTAAGATCTTATCGTAATGTTTTTTAGAGAACTCTTCCATTTGATGTTTAATAACATCCATGGCCTGCGCAATTTCTTTTGTTTTTTCTGGTTTTCTTTCTAGCTGCAACAATAAACATTCCTGTAAATTTCTTGCACCTACACCGGGAGGATCGAAACTTTGAATTAATTTTAAAATTTTTTCCAACTCAGGAATTGTAGTTGTAATGTTATAATTAAAAGCCAGGTCATCCACTATCAGATCCAACTCTCTTCTTAAATAACCATCCTCATCCAAACAACCAATTAAATAAACACCAATAGTGTATTCATTATCGTGCGTATCTTTTAATCCTAACTGTTGTTCTAATTGTTCCTGGAAACCAATTCCTTCTACAACAACAAACTCACGTGTTTCATCATCGGCACCTTTGTTAGAGATCTCATATTTATATGAATCCAGTTCTTCGGCATCCATATAATCTTCCATCACCACATCGTTCTCTATCACTTTACTTTCGTCTTCCTTAGCTTCACCCTGCTCATCAAACTCAACATCTTCTCCTAATTCTGGCTCTTCATTACTGTATAATTCCTCGTCTGTTGAAGTATCAAGATCTTCTTCTAAAGCAGGATTGGCTTCTAGTTCTTCTTTGATGCGTTCTTCAAGCGCAAGCGTTGGCAACTGCAACAATTTCATTAACAGAATTTGTTGTGGCAATAATTTTTGTGAGAGCCTAAGCTGTTGCGAGTGCTTGAGTGCCATAATTAGTTAACAATGCAGAGGAAATAATTTTTCTTCCCTTTTTGTATTAAAATATATTTGTTGTTTATTAAAAATGATGAATTAATGGCGAGCTCATGTGTTTCTACTTTCGCTTTGTTGATACTAACACCGCCACCTTGTATTAATTTTCGTGCTTCGCTTTTGCTGGGAAGCACTTGTGTTTTTTCTGCCAAAAGATCTAAAACATTAATAGAATTTTCGAGTTCGCTTTTCACAATGTTAAATTGCGGCACGCCATCAAATACATCCAGGAAAGTTTCTTCATCCAGTTTCGAAAGATCTTTTAATTCGCCATTAAAAAGAACAGTGCTGGTTTCAACAGCAGCATTATAATCTGTTTCGCTGTGAACGATACAGGTTAATTCTTTAGCCAGCGCTTTTTGTAAAACGCGTTTGCCCGGATCTTTATCATGCTCCGAAATTAAATTTTCAATTTCTTCCTTCGATAAAAATGTAAATATTTTTATAAAATTCTTAGCATCAGTATCAGAAGTGTTGATCCAATATTGAAAAAAGCGGTAAGGCGATGTTTTTGTTTTGTCTAGCCAGATATTTCCACCCTCGGTCTTTCCGAATTTTGTGCCATCGGCTTTTTTTATTAACTGTGTTGTTAGACCATAGGCCTCGCCACTGGCCTTTCTACGCACTAATTCAGTACCACTGGTAATGTTTCCCCATTGGTCGCTACCGCCCATTTGCAGTTTGCAGTTCTTGTGCTTGTATAAATAGTAAAAATCGTAGGCCTGTAATAATTGGTAACTGAATTCGGTAAAACTCATGCCGTTCTCTAAACGGTTCTTTACAGAATCTTTTGCCATCATGTAACTAACGGTTAGGTGCTTGCCAATATCGCGTATAAAATTGATGAAGGAATAATCTTTCATCCAATCATAATTGTTCACTAACTCAGCACCGTTTGGACCAGCGTTAAAATCAAGAAATTTTTCTAACTGTTTTTTTATGCCGTTCACATTTTTATTTAGTGCTTCTTCATCCAGTAAATTACGCTCAGCCGATTTGCCACTTGGATCGCCAACCATACCGGTAGCACCACCAACCAGCGCAATAGGTTTGTGTCCTGCTTTTTGTAATCTCAGTAAAGTAAAGATCTGCGTTAAGCTGCCAATGTGCAATGAGTCAGCGGTAGGATCAAATCCAATATAAGCGGAAACGGTTTCTTTTTTAAATAATTCTTCCGTACCGGGCATCATATCTTGTAATAGCCCGCGCCAGCGTAATTCTTCTATAAAATCGGTCTTCATTTTTAATTATTCTTTTTTACACAAAATGTACTGTGTAAGGTAAAATTACAAATATTATACCAAGGAATTTGAGTTTGGCACGATGTTATTTTTGCTTAATTATAGTTATATTTAGTGCTGCATGTTCATATACAACGTTACCGTAAATATTAGTGATGAGATCCATAACGACTGGTTAAAATGGATGAAAGAGACGCACATTCCTGATGTGATGAAGACGGGTTGTTTTATTGACAGCCAGATGCTGAAGGTGCTGTACGTGGATGATGAAGGTCATACTTATTCCATACAATATAAGTTTTTGGAGATGGTGGATATTGAAAAATATCAGAAAGAGTTTGCGCCGGCCTTGCAAGCAGAATACAAAGTAAAGTTTGAAGGAAAGTATGCGGCATTTAGAACACTGCTGCAAATAATGGATTGATAAAAAACAAAAAAGTCGGTAACCAACCGACTTTTTCAACCAAAGTAACTAATTGTTTAACCCTTAATTATGACAATTGTGCTACTTACTCTCTTAAACAATAAACAACGCTAATTCATTTTAAATGGTGGAATTTTTCCTTCCGCCATTAATTGTAAGCTTTTCTTTTTGTGAGCTTCAAAATTGCCAAATGCCAAAGCATCTAACATTTCATTGCGACTCATTTCCGGGTTACCGAATTGTTTGCGAATTTCTTCAGAACAACGGTCAACATATTTTTCAAACTTAAATGGTGCCCAAACGTATTCTTTTTTTACAGCATCTTTATTAAATGCAAATTCTTTTGGTAAACCACCTTCAATTTTGGCCTTTATATCCAAACCTTCGTAGGTTTTTGGTAATAAACGGTTGTCAAACATAAATGGTTTACTTACCATGATTACATGTTTTTTACGTTTTGGGTCTATCATCGACAAACCCTCAATACGTAAGCCTTTTTTCTTAAGGGTTCCGTACTTACTTTCAAAGTGTTTTAGTATTTCGAACATGATTATGGTATTAGATTACAAAGTTAACTATATAATTGTTAATAACTTTATTTATTAGACGAAAATTATTTATTAAATCGCGTTTGGGGTTTATACCTTGTGATTAACCCGTTAAAAAGCTGTTAGCTACATTTTAATAACCCTACAAACCCTTGATTTAAAACAACTTGCTAATTTTGCGCTATTAACAT
>Ga0075163_10014186_pt1 | contig 10290 bp, 9 predicted proteins | sample JI1023141ADNA_FD_71478 | JGI IMG/M metagenome (GOLD analysis project Ga0075163, IMG submission 71478) | Wastewater effluent complex algal communities from Wisconsin, to seasonally profile nutrient transformation and Carbon sequestration -... | ecosystem: Engineered > WWTP > Effluent > Algae... | reverse complement strand
GAAATCTGTGCATGTGATTGAAGTAGGGAAGCGACAGATAATCATGCCGGCGGAATAATTTCAAAGAACACCCGGTATCGCGCGTGTTGTCTTTCAGCAGAGACGACCGCAATTTGTTGGCAAAGCGGGACGACCAGCGTTTTGCCAGAGAATCCTGGCGCTTCTTGCGCTGTCCCGCGACCATGACCCGGCGGTTGCTGCCCCCGACACCCTGCCGGTAGGCGTTATAGACAAGCGCGATATCCGCAGGATCGTTCTGGCCGTCTCCGTCCAGCGTCACGATCAGATCATTGCCCGCCGCCCTGATCCCGGTCCACAGCGCCGACGATTGCCCCGAGCGGCGGTCATGGCGAATGATCCGCAGATGCGGATGGGTCGCCCGCAGGGATTTGAGAATTTGCGGCGTTGCATCCGTGCTGCCGTCATCGACGTATATAATTTCACTTACGGGGGCCTGGGCAGCAGAAATCTCGCGGATCAGCGGCTCGATATTCTTTTCCTCATTCAGGACCGGGACAACAACGGTCAGCATGGTCGTTTTACCTCAACAAATCAAAAACCAGTGTCTGGTTATAACATAAAACCTGTTTTTTTCGGTTATAACCACCCTTCCTGAAGCCAACCTGAAGCCCCTCGAAACAAGTTTTCTTGCATAAATCTTTGAATCAAAACAAAATAACATGCAGAAACGAACCCCTGACAGGACCAACTCCTTGCGCATTCTGCTGGTTGAAGACGATAAGAATCTGGGCAAGGCCACAGCCGAAGGTCTGAAGGAAAGCTTCGCCGTTGACTGGGTATGCTCCGGCGAGGAAGCGCAGGATGCGCTGGCAACGACGGCCTATGGCCTGATCGTGCTGGATATCAATCTGCCGGGAATATCGGGACTGGATTTGCTGTCTTCCCTGCGGAAACAGAAAAACCAGATTCCCGTCCTGCTGCTGACCGCGCGCGATGCGATCCGTCACCGCGTCGAGGGCCTGAACAAGGGTGCCGACGATTACCTTGTCAAACCCTTTGACCTCGATGAATTGCTGGCCCGGTGCGCAGCACTGATGCGGCGCGCGGGCGGTCATGCCGAACCCGTGATCGAAATTGCCGATATCGTATTCGAACCCGCAACCGGAAAGCTGGAGAAAGCAGGCGCACCCGTCATCCTGTCGGCACGGGAACGCGCCATATTCGACGTCCTGATCCACAATCAAGGCCGCCCTGTCAGCAAAAATTCGATCGAAGAACGCATTTATGACTGGGCATCCGGCGATATCGAAAGCAACACGATCGAAGTCCATATCGCCGGCCTGCGGCGAAAACTGGGGCGCGATCTGATTAAAACCATTCGCGGCGTGGGGTATATGATCATATCATGACGGAAAAAGTTCCTTCGCTGCGCCGCCGCCTGCTGGTGGCCATCACGATCCCGGTTCTCATATCGGGTTTGCTCATATCCTTGATGTCATTTCTTTTTTCGTGGCATGAGATTGCCGAAGTCTATGACGCGCAAATGGCCCATACCGCTCATGTTTTAATTGATCTGGTCGAAGACGATATCAAAAGCGGGAATGCACACCTGCGTGAGGATCGTAATGACTCGCTCGAGATGCAGCACCGGTATGAACGCAAGACCGGATACCGCCTGTGGCATAAGGACGTTCTTATACTGGAATCTCTGCGCGCCAGGGATTTCGGTAATTTCCGTGCCCCGGAAGGGTTTTCAAATCAGGAACTGTCAGGAAAGCCATGGCGTTTTTTCGTGCACCATGACCCGGAAAGAGACATTACGGTTGAAATTTCGCAGCGCTATGCCATTCGCTATGAACTGATCAACCAGCTGATGCTGAGCCTCTTGATCCCGGCCTTCATCTTCCTTCCCGTCATACTGACGCTGATATGGCTGGCCGCCGGGAAAAGTCTGCAACCCCTGATGCGCCTTTCGGCGGATGTCGATAAACGCCATTCCGACGATCTGACCCCGATCACCACCGACACGGTGCCAAAGGAGGCCCTGCCGCTGGCCCACGCCATGAACCGGCTTCTGGCGCGCATTCATGACAGCTTCATCAGGGAACGGGAATTCACCGATCACGCGGCACATGAATTACGCACGCCGCTGGCCGCGATGAAAACCCAGACACAGGTCTTGCTGAAAAAATCATCCGACAATCCGCAGTTGAAAGACGGTCTTGAAAATCTAGGGGCCGCGATTGAACGAGCCGCACACCTGATCGACCAGCTTCTATCGCTGGCAAGGTTGCAAAATGAACGACTGCCGCTTGCCAGAACGAATCTTTCGGAATGCCTGATCGACATTGTTTCCGATCTGGACAACGTCGCCAGATCGCGCAATCTGAGCATCGATACCGATATCGCCAGCCCTGTGGTCGTGAACGGTCATGCCGATTCCCTGATGATTTTGCTGCGCAATTTTATCGACAACGCGATCAAGTACACCCCGGCGGGAGGACATATTCATGTCTCGCTGACGCCGGCAGGCACCCTGATTATTCGCGATAACGGACCGGGCCTGACGGAGGAGCAGAAAAAGGCCGCCTTCGACCGGTTCGTGCGTTTTGACAAAACCGGCCAAACCGGCAGCGGTCTGGGATTATCGATTGCCTCCTGGATTGCAGGCGCACACCGCATCCCGATCCATCTGGAAGATTCCAGCCCCCATGGGCTGACCGTCCGCATGGAATGGAAACCCGTCTGACGTGAAACCGGCGAGGCGCTGCTGGCACCGTTTTATCGGGCAGCCTGAATAGATCGATTGCCAATCCTGAATTGTTATATTATAACACATTAATCGTTATAATATAACATATAGAGAGTGGCATGACATTCAAACTGATCCCGGCGCACCGCACCGCGCTGGAACAAGCGGACATTGCGGCTGACATGATGAGCGAACTGATGCGTTTCAAAGCCAGTGAGAACAAGGCAGACCCGGCCCGCCTGCCGGGCCTGCACGGCCCCTATGAAGAACTGGTTCTGAAGCAGCACGGAAAACTGCCCGCTGATTATTACGAACCCGGCGACGACGCGCCGTGGAACCTGCGTCCGCAGGAAAGCCGCAGCAATATCTTGTGGCAGGTCCTGTCCGGCATGATGGACCACGCTCCCGATTTCGCTGCCGCCTATATGACGCTCGCGCTGGATCGCGGCCTTGCCGATGCGGATTATGCCAGCGAACTGCGGAAGCTGCATCAGGACTGGGGGCGATATATCGAACATGCCGGGCTGATCCGCGATCATCGTCACACCCGGATGAGTCACCTGTATAAAAGCGTGGCCTGCCCCGCATGCAGCATCCTGACGGCGACGGCCTGCCGCGACCCGGGGATGAACGCATTGTTCCGCGAGATGCTGCCGCTCAAACCCGCCGAACGGCGTGAAATGCTGCAACAGCGGGGACTGATGCCGCTTCTGAAGATCATGATACCGGACACACCCTCCGTTCAGTAGGGAGAAGAGAACCATGAAAATCGCATTCGTCGGCAAGGAAGAAATCGGACAGGCCTGTTACCACACGCACCTGTTCATGGCGAAAAATATCCTCTCTCATACCCTGCTGCCCGACGATCAATGGCTGGTCGCGAATAAGGTCAGCGATCAGGACGATCTGGATTTCGTGATCTCTAAAACAGGTGTGGCCCCGCTTGCGGTTCTGCCCTACCTGAACAGCCTGAAGAAACGGCGCCAACACGGCGGCGCGATATCGTCCGGGCAGATTGACGAGACACTCCGTCTGGCACTGGCCCGAATTATGGCCGCCGCTGAAAATCCTGCCATCTCCGAGACCAAACGCATGGCCATGCTGCGCCATCTTCATGAAAAACTGGCACAACAGGACTGGGTAAAGTCCGGCTATGGCGACGTATCGAACCAGTGGGATGCCCACCCGTTGCAGGAGGCGATGTAACCATGCAAACCGCCATCCATCCGAACCCGCAGGCAGAATCAAAGGCCGCGACCGGCCTGCGGCCCCGCATCCATCCCGTGATTCAGAATTTTCTGGCACAACCCGAACTGCTGCACAGCCTGTGTGCCGGCTTTGGCTCCCCGCTGAATGTCATGTTTCCGGAGAATATCGACGACAATATCCGCAGCTTCGAAGCCGCCTATAAAAAGAACCACATGCGCGGGCGGATCTATTTCACCAGCAAGCCCTGCAAGTCGCAGGCCCTTATCCGCCGCGCCAGCCTGTCGTCCGTCGGAATCGATGTATCCTCACCGCAATCGCTAAAACATGTAATGTCGTGCGGGTTCTCGCCTGACAGAATCGAAGCCACAGGACCCAAGAACGCGGAATATATCCTGACATGCCTGCAGATGGATGTTCTGCTGAACGCCGACAGCATGGCAGAACTGCTGCTGATTCACGAATTGCGACGCAAGCTGGACTTGTCCCGCAAGGCCCGCGTGATGGTGCGGCTGAACGGATTCGAATCGCCACGCATGCGCTTCACGCCGCAGGACGGCACATTCGGCATCCATATCCGTGACATCCCCGCCGCCATCGACTGGCTGGTACAAAACAGCGACGATATCGATTTTTACGGCTTTTCCTTTTACATCAGCGGCGCCGGGATCGAACAGCGCACGGTCGCGATTGAAAACCAGATTCAACTGACCTTCCTTGCCATGCAAAAGGGATTGAAGCCGCGCGGCGTCGATATCGGCGGCGGCTTTTCGGTGCAATATGCCGAAGACATCACGGAATGGAACAATTATCTGGAAACACTGAAGGCGTCGGTCGCCGGTGAAATGGAAAGCCAGACATGGAACAATAGCGGGCTGGGATACCGTAATGTGAACGGTGTTGTTATCGGCGCGCCGCTGGTGGTCAACCATGTGCCGCCGCATACCAGGGGCGATGAACTGGATATATGGCTGAACCAGCGCAGCCTGACGTTTGGCAATGCCCGTCTGGCCGACATGATCCGCGATTCATTACTGGAGCTGTATATCGAACCGGGGCGCGGCATGCTGGACCAATGCGGCATTACCGTGGGAAGGGTCGCCTTTATCAAGGAATCGACATGGGGGGAATTACTGGTCGGGCTGGAAATGAACCGCTCGAACAACCACGCGCAGAACCTGAAGCAATTATGTGACCCCGTTATCATCCCGCGCGACCCGGCGAGGAATAAGCCCAATAATCGCGGTGTCTATTACACCGGTAATCTTTGTGTTTCCTATGACATCTTGCAATATAACAAGACCTGTCCCGATATTGTACCCGAACGCGGCGATCTGGTCGTGTTCAGCAACACTGCCCCCTACATGATGGATTTTGTCGAATCCGAAACCCTGATGCAGCCGCTGGCGCAGAAAGTGGCCGTCTGGCCCGATCACACCGGCGTATTCCGCTGGGCACAGGATTCCCGGTACTTGCCAATAGAGGTGTAAAAACATGATCGTAGATAAAATGACAGACCTGATCGGCAATACGCCGATGCTGAAAATCGATTCCGCCGTCACGGGCCTGAAGAACATCGATCTTTACGCAAAACTTGAAATGATGAACCCGTTCGGTTCAGTCAAGGACCGCACCGCATGGGGCATGATCAAGGACGACCTTGAACATATCAAGAGCCACAACATGACGATCTATGAGAATTCCAGCGGCAATACCGCCAAATCACTGCAGGCGATCGCGGGCATGCATGGTGTTAAATTCCGTCTGGTCAGCGCCCTGTCCAAAGTCGAGGAACAAAAACAGGTCCTGCAGATTCTGGGTTCAGAGATCGAGGAAATCGCCGGGGCCAGCGACTGCTTCGACCCCACCGACAGCAACGACCCGCAATACCTGATCGAACGCACAGCCAGAGGGCGGCCCGGCGAGATTTATTTCCCCAGCCAGTTCACAAACCAAAAGAACCCGGAATTTCATGAAGCCACCACGGCAGAGGAAATCATCACCGACCTGCCCCGCGTCGATTATTTCTTCGGTGGTCTGGGTACGACCGGATCGACACTGGGGATCAACCGCCGCCTGAAGCAGAGCAACCCCGATATGCAGACAATCGCGATTGTCGCCCGTAACAACCATTTCATCCCGGGCATCCGCAGCCTGTCGCAGATGTGGGAAAGCCAATTGTTCAGACGCGACGCCTACAAAGATTTTGTTCATGTCGGCGAACAGGACGCCATCGACGGTCTCCTCACGCTGGCGCGCCAGTGCGGCGTATTGTGCGGCATATCGTCAGGCGCGAATTATTATGCCGCCATCAAACATCTGCACCGGATCGACAGCGACCTGCCCGAACGCCGTTCGGCGGTTTTCATCGTCTGCGACCGCATGGAATGGTATATCTCGTTCCTGCAAAGCCGCCGCCCGCAGCTGTTCGGCGAACCGGAAATCGAAAACAGCCTTTCCGCCTTTGCCGACGACCCGCGTGCGATTGTGCCGGAAATTGAGGCCGGGCAACTGGATGATTTCATGGAAGATCATCCGGTTGTGATCGATCTGCGCACGCCGCTGTCATTTTCGATGCGCAACCTGCCGGGATCGATCAACATCCCGCAAGACCATTTCCGCACCCTGATCAACGGTTACAACCCCTTCCCGGCAGGCAAGAAAATTCTGCTGATCTGTGCTGTGGGCGAAAGTTCGCGTTACTACGCCCATTATCTGGGCACGCTCGGGTGCGACGCTTATAACCTGAGGGGCGGAATCATGTCGTGGTGCGACCGGCAGGTCGAAGCCGCCTGAACAAAAAAGCCCGGGATGATCATCACCCCGGGCCTTGCATGCGGCGTTGTTCACCAGATCAGGCAGGAGGAAGAGCCACCCCGCCTGATTGCTGACGAACCATCTGGGCGAGGAGGACTTGCACCAGACCACCTTGATCGGCACCGCCGCCCGGCGAACCACTCACCTGAATATCAGGCGTGATTTTTAAGCCGGCAGAGGATATCGATTTCATCACTTCGACCGTCGTGACGCCCTGCGCGGTCAGGGCATCGACCTGATCACGATACGCCTTGGCTTGCGCTTCACCCTTGGCGCGGATAATCGAAGCTTCGGCATCACCGATTTGCTGCGTCTGCATGGCCTCGGCCTCGGCGATCATGCGGATGCGGTTGGCATCGCCGCGGGCGCGCTCTTCCACCTGACGGGCTTCATGCTGGGCCACCTTGATCCCGGCTTCAGCCGTGATAATGCTGACCTGCGCATCGGCTTCGGTTTTGGTCTTCTCGAACTCGATACGGCGTTGCTCGGCTTCCTGCTTGGAGTCGTACATCGACTTCTCCTGCTCGGCCAGGTTCTTCTGCTGCGTTGTCCGCATCAGCTCTTCCGGCAATACGATATTCGTGATCATCACCGATACGACGTCAACGCGGTAATTTTTGAGGTCGCTGCGCACGGCCTCTTCAGCCGCTTTCTGTTCTTCGGCACGATTCTGCTGATACGATATCGCTGGTGAACGCGAGACCTGCGCCCGGAAGATACCGTCAATCTGCGGATGGATGACATTACTTTCCAGCTCCCGGATCGAACCCAGCTTCTGCACGATATACGGGGCATTCTGCGGCTGGATACGATACTGGCAACGCACCTCGATCTGCATCGGGAAGCCGTCGTAAGACACAACCTGGAACGGGCTGAACACATTATTTTCCGCGGCCCGACCCGACAATCTCTCGGCGCTCCAGTCCAGCGACCGCGTACGGGTCTGGATCACGATGACACGGTACGCCAGCGGGTTGATGTTATAGGCCCCCGGACCCAGAACGTCTTTCTGGATACCGCGATAGCCGGTGGGAACGACATAACGCGCATGATGTTTGTCATCGCTCTCAAGCTCGGTACCATCCAGTTCAAGACCGGAAGCATCAAGGCCGACGTTGGAAATCATCACGCCGACTTCGCCCTGTTCGATCAATGTCTGCGCCTGCAATGTGACGGTGAACAGATACGGGTTGATATAATAAGTACCGGGGGTCAGGATTTTTTCCTGCGGGCCGCGTTTGCCGCCATGGTTCAGGAACGACTGACCGTTCTGGAAGTTATTGTGGCCATCCGGTGTCGATGCCACAACCTCGTTATGCGCCATCGGTAAACCATCCAGCGCCTCGATCACGCCGATCTGCTGTTCGGGGATCTGGATCGCCAGATGGATCTCGACTTTAAAGATCTCGGTATTGATGTTGTACGTACCGGGGCGCAGGAAATCGATCTGCGGCCCCTTCTGCCCGCCGTTTTTCAGGAAGTCTTCAGCACGCTGGAAGTTTTCATGGTTATCCGTGCTGCGGCCCAGAAGCTGCCCGGCATCGAGCGGCGCGCCGTCCAGCGCGGTGATCACACCAATCGATCCTTCGGGGATATAGGTCTTCTTGATCTTCGTTACCTTGAACAGATACGGGTGAATCTTGAACGTCCCGTTGGTCAGGAAACGCAGTTGCTTGCCGCGAATACCACCCTTGGTCAGAAACCCGATCGGGTCCTGGAAGTTGTTATGCGCGACACCGGCGATGTCGTCGGCAAAAATGCGCCCGGCGGACAGGGGCGTGCCGTCGGTTGCCTCGACAATCCCCAGTTCATCGGCATTGATGCTCAGAAAGATCGGTTTGTATATGACGCTCACCAGCGGCCACGGGATGACATGAAGGCCGGGCTGAAGGTAACGGGCCTGCATCCCGATCTGTCCCGGCATCGCGAATACGCGCCCCCGTTCCAGCGCCGCGCCGAAAAATCGCCGTTCCGTCACGGCCAGTTCGTCGGCCCCGACATTCACCAGGATTTTGCTCAGGATAAAACCGGCAATCCCGATTCCGGTGATGATGGCCCCCCAGGACCAGATGATCGTCAACAACCCCTCGATACCTTGCATATGGCAGCGCCCTCCTTGGGCGTTTTTTTGGTTATAATGAGTTTATATATAACTATATATATAATTATATTAATAAACAATAAATATACATATTTATATATAATTAATAATTATGCTATATACTGCAAAGACAGCAAACAAGGATGCCCGCCATGAGCAAGGATTTGAAAAGCGTATGCCTGATGATCAGGAAAGAGCAGCACGACCGTCTGCAGGAGATGAATGTGAATATCAGCGGCTTCGTGCGCGATATCATCGATGACCGCCTCAGCGATCATGTCATTACATTAAGCGTCTCTCAGGAAACACGCGCGCTGTATGACAGGATCATTTCCATGTCGACCAGCGGCGATACCGATTTTGAACCTTATTTGCGCGATGCGCTCAAAAACATGCTGAAAACATACATCGAGCAGATGCAGGACCTTCACAAGACAATCTGAAATTTCAGTTCAATCACTGCGACACGAAGCCCCGTGACTACAGATCCTTGATGATCTTGCCATCCGGCGACACGACAACATCACGGCGACGGTTTCCCATGTTCCGCAACTCGCTTTTAATCGGATGCAGAACCTGCTTGATGCTGATATCGGCATATTCGTCATGCACGGAGCGGCCTGAAAGAATATTTTTGCCCCCCTGCACCATATCGATGATTTTTTGCGCCCGTTTGTAGGCTGCCTGATACTCCGCCGAAGACACTTCAGCGATGAGTTCCACCAACTCCTGATCCAGACTGATCATATGTTCGTAGTAATGCTTGATCCGGCCCGGCAGCATGTGGAAGACATCGTCCATGTGTTCAAGATCCACGATCTCGAGTTGCGCTTCCTCCAGCACGATCTTCAGCTGCTTCAGATGGGTCAGAAGCCCGCGATACTTATCCAGCCGCACCACATTGGTCTTCGCTTTTTCGACATCATCCTCAGACTCCAGTTCCGCAATACGCTGTTTTACGGCGTTATTGGCATGGACCAGCTTGCGGGAGATGATTTTGTGGAGTGTAACGTGATAGCCCATCGTGGCCTGCATGCACTGCATTGTCACTTCCGGGTCCAGCAAGGTATCGCTGTCTGCAGGTGCCTTGATATCATCCAAATCCGGATCCTGATGGTTATCATGCATAGCCATGCAACAAACTTCCCTAAAGTAGTAAAACCCCGATTATACGCGTGCCTATATACAATTCTAGATTGAAGTCGTTAATGCCTTGATAAATTTATCTAAAATTGTTTGGATTGGTTGCGGTATCTCGTTACTCTTTCTTCTTTTACGCAATAAATAAAACAGCGACTTACGCCAACCCATACTTAAGGACATAAGAAAAACTTTGCAAAACCATGCCTTAAAGCGAAGCCTGCTCGACCGGAGACACCCCTGAAGAGGCAGGCGCAACAATGACCCGGCAGGGCAGTTTCTGGTCGGCCAGAATCTGGCAACGGCCATAAGC
>Ga0075163_10014185_pt1 | contig 10291 bp, 4 predicted proteins | sample JI1023141ADNA_FD_71478 | JGI IMG/M metagenome (GOLD analysis project Ga0075163, IMG submission 71478) | Wastewater effluent complex algal communities from Wisconsin, to seasonally profile nutrient transformation and Carbon sequestration -... | ecosystem: Engineered > WWTP > Effluent > Algae... | reverse complement strand
GGCGGACGGGCTCGGCCGGGGCACTCAAGCACACCCATGCTGGTGGTCCCCCGGGATCAGCGCCGTGGTCTGAGGGTCACGTGCGCGATCCCGGGGCGAATCGTGCCCTGGGGGGGAAGGGTGGGTGGGCGCCGACCCGCGAGTGGCGTACAGGGATGGAAGCTTTGGGAAATCTGCGCCCTCAGTCCCACCAGAGGACCAGCGTCTGGGTCTCGGTGAGGTGCTCCAGCAGCTCGGCGGGACCGTCGAAGTTCTGAAACACCGTGTCGGGGCAAAAATCCATCAGCTCGTCCTCGAGGAAGGCCTCGAGGTCTTCGGGCAGGCGCTTGAACCGAATTGTGGCCGAGTCCTCGGCGGCTTTGAGGACGTCCAGGCCAAACCGGCGATCCCAGTCGCTGAGCTGGCGGATGATGTCGTCGGTCTCGAGATCGTGGTTGAGGCCGCTGGTGCCGGAGGCGCGCAGCGTGGCGAACTTGTCCATGAGGGCTCCGTGGGGGTGGTGATCGGCGGCAGGCTCGCGCGGATGACGGCCGCGCGCAAGACCTGGTTGGAGGGCGCGGGCGAGGCGCGGTAAGGTCGCGCCATGCACATCCCGAGCTTCAGCACCGTGGCCCTGCGCGGGGGCGCCCTGCCCACCCTGCCGACGGTGGGCCCCGCCGTCCCCACCCCCGAGGGCATCCTGATCCCCCGCCGGGTGGATGCCCGCCCCGACTTCGAGCCCGGCCTGCCCGGCCTGCCGCCCTTTGTGCGCGGGCCCTACGCGACGATGTACGCCCAGCGGCCCTGGACCGTGCGGCAGTACGCGGGCTTCTCCACCGCCGAGGCCAGCAACGCCTTCTACCGGCGCAACCTGGCCGCGGGCCAGATGGGGCTTTCAGTGGCCTTTGACCTGGCCACCCACCGCGGCTACGACAGCGACCACCCGCGCGTGGCGGGCGACGTGGGCATGGCCGGGGTGGCCATCGACAGCCTGCTGGACATGCGGGTGCTGTTTGAAGGCATCCCGCTGGAACGCATGTCGGTTTCCATGACCATGAACGGGGCGGTGTTGCCCGTGCTGGCGCTCTACGTGGCGGCGGCGGAGGAGCAGGGGGTGCTCCCCGCGCAGCTCGCGGGCACCATCCAAAACGACATCCTCAAAGAGTTCATGGTCCGCAATACCTACATCTACCCGCCCACGCCGAGCCTGCGGATCATCGGGGACATCTTCGAGTTCACCAGCCGCAACATGCCGAAGTTCAACAGCATTTCGGTGAGCGGCTACCACATGCAGGAGGCCGGGGCCACCGCGGACCTGGAGCTGGGCTATACCCTCGCCGACGGCCTGGAGTACCTGCGCACCGGGGTGAAGGCGGGCCTGGACATCGACGCCTTTGCCCCCCGCATCAGCTTCTTCTGGGCCGTGGGCATGGACTTCTTCATGGAGGTGGCCAAGCTGCGGGCCGCGCGGCTGCTGTGGGATGGCATCGTGCAGCGGTTTGGGCCCAAGAGCGCCAAGAGCCGCGCGCTGCGCACCCACTGCCAGACCAGCGGCTGGAGCCTCACCGCCCAGGACGTGCAGAACAACGTGGTGCGCACCTGCATCGAGGCGATGGCGGCCACCCAGGGCCACACCCAGAGCTTGCACACCAACAGCTTCGACGAGGCGCTGGCCCTGCCCACCGACTTCTCGGCCCGCATCGCCCGCAATACCCAGTTGTTTTTACAGCAGGAAACGGACACCTGCGCCAGCGTGGATCCCTGGGGAGGCAGCTTCCTGGTGGAGCGCTTGACCCGCGAGCTGGCCGATCGCGCCCAGGCCCACATCGATGAGGCCGAGGCGATGGGGGGCATGGCGGCGGCCATTGCCGAGGGGCTACCCAAGCGCCGCATCGAGGAGGCGGCGGCCCGCACGCAGGCGCGCATCGACTCCGGCCAACAGACCGTGGTGGGCGTCAATCGCTACCGGCCCACCGCCGACGCCCAGGTGGATGTGTTGCAGGTGGACAACCGCGCGGTGCGGGCGGCCCAGCTCGCCCGGCTGGCGGAGCTCAAGCGCACCCGCGATGGCGCCCGCGTGGCGGCGAGCCTGCAGGCGCTCACCCGCTGCGCCGAGTCGGGCGACGGCAACTTGTTGGGCCTCAGCATCGAGGCGGCCCGGGCGGGGGCCACCGTGGGGGAGATGAGCAGCGCGCTGGAGCTGGTTTTTGGCCGCCACGCCGCCACTGCCGACGCGTTGCGCGGCGTCTATCGCCGGGAGGTGGGCGCCATGCCCGAGGTGGACCAGGCTCAGGCCCTGATCGCGCAGTTTGTGGCCGCCGAAGGGCGCCGCCCGCGCATTTTGGTGGCCAAGATGGGCCAGGATGGCCACGACCGCGGCCAGAAGGTGGTGGCCACGGCCTTTGCCGATCTGGGCTTCGATGTGGATGTGGGGCCGCTGTTTCAGACGCCCGAAGAGGTGGCGCGGCAGGCGGTGGAGAACGATGTGCACGTGGTGGGGGTCAACTCCCTGGCCGCGGGCCACCTCACGCTGGTGCCCGCCCTCCGCGCGGCCCTGGATGCCAGCGGGCGCGCCGACATCATGATCGTGGTGGGCGGCGTGATCCCCCCCCAGGACTACGAGGCGCTGATGGCGGCGGGCGCCAGCGCCATTTTTGGGCCCGGCACGGTGCTGCCGGCGGCGGCCTGCGAGGTGGTGGAGGCGCTGCTGGCGCGCGGCTGATGTTCGCCGCATCGATTTGATTTCACAGCAAACTACTGATTTCACAGCAAATTACGCGCGACGCGCCACCCGCACCATGAGGCGGACGGGGGCGGAGAGCGCGTAGGCCGCACCGCCCAGCGCGAGAGCGAGCCCGAGGCCGGTGCCCAGGTGGCCGCTCCATACGGTGAAGGCCGCCACCAGCAGAGCCACCGGGCCGAGCACCCAGATCACACTGCGATCCTTGAAGCTGCGGTAGGGCAGCGTGGACACCATCAGCGCGGCCAGCAGGCAGGCGATGAGGGCAGCGCCGGTGGGGGCGATGGGCAGGTCGGCCACCGCAGCGCCCAGGATGATGGCGGCGGGCAGGGTGACGGCGAGGCCCCGAAAGCGCGCCGGGCCCGGCACGGGCGGGCCACCGGCGGCGGCAGTGAAGCGGGCCAGGCGGGTGACGGCGGCCACCACCAATGCGGCGGTAGCGAACAGCCCCAGCGTGCCCAGGGGCGCGAGCTTCCAGGTGTAGAGCACGGCCGCCGGCGCCAGCCCAAACGTGATGACATCGGCCATGGAGTCGAGCTGGGCGCCGAAGGGCCCCGCCACGCCGAGCTTGCGGGCGGCGCGGCCATCCAACAGGTCGAAGAGCAGGCCCAGCGCCACCAGGGTGGCCGCCTGGGTCAGGGGCCCGCCGGCGATCAGGACGCCGAGGGCCGCGGTGCCCGAGAGCACGTTGCCGAGGGTGAGCAGGTGGGGGAGGGTGCGGGTGAGACGGTTCATGGGGCCTCCAAGCAGGTCTGGCCCCTCACCTGCGCAACGGCCATGCCATGGCCGAGGGTAGTCCGACGGTGGGCTGCTACTTTGTTGAAAAGATTGAGGAATTGTCACCCGTGCGCCGCGGCGGCAGCGGTGGGCCGCCCCGGCACGGTGTGGTCGCAGACGCTCAGAGTCCGTCGATGAACAGGCGAAAGCGCTCGACGGTGCTGGCGGGCAGCACCTGGCCGGGCGGCATCCACACGCCCTGGGCACCCGGCAGGTTGAAGTGCTCGCCGGACAGCTTGTACCAGAGGTAGGAGCGCAGGTGGTCGCCGCGGGTGATGAGCGGCATGGAGGGCAGCTGCACCGAGGGCACCCCGACCGTGGGGGTGAGGAAGTTGTCCAGGCTCAAGCCCTCGGTCACGGCGCCGCTGACGTGGCACCCGGCGCAGTGCACGTCGAAGAGGCGCTGCACGCCCTCCACCGTGAAGGCCTGGAGCGGCCCGCAATCGCGGTTGGGCGCGCCCGGGGTGCCCAGGTTGCTGCCCTGGGCGCCCTGGAAGTAGGGCGCGCTGGCCAGGCACCAGTAGGCACCCTGGTCGTTGAGGCGCCCATCGGCGCGAGCGGGATCGAGCTGGATGGCGGCCCCGCGATCCATGGGGAACTGCACGCCGTCATCATAGGTCACCCGGTCGATCTCGAAGCGACACACGAGGGAGAGTGATTCGCGGTTGTCCCTGAGATTAAAGGGGAAAGTGGCGGCCGGCTGCAGGCCGCCGTTGGTGGTTGGATCCACCGTGCGCGCCAGCAGCAGGTAGCCGTTGCCCGGCACCACCACGCCGTCCAGGGGCGCCTGGGTGCGCGCTTCGTTCTCCACATGGCAGCCGGTGAGGTCGAGGGCGCCGGCCTGGGTGTTGTAGATCTCCATCCACTCGGCCGTGAAGTCGGAGAGGCCATTGCGGGGCGCATAGTGCAGCTCGGTGAAGACGAGCTGGCCCTCCCGCGAGACCCGGGCGGCCACGTTGCCCACCACCAGGTTGCCGGCATTGGCGGCCTGGTACCCATCGGAGGAGCCCGCGGGCTGGCCGTCGGCGTAGCGCCACGCGAAGCCTCCATCCGCGCTGAAGCGCCAGGCATAGTCATAGGTGCCAGGCACGGGCAGGTGCAGATTGAACAGGTACTCGTCGTTGTCGCGCTCGCCGGCGACGTTGCCGTCGTAGCCCTGGTTGCCCACCGCATCCAGCCACGTCCAGGCGGCCGGATTGGCTTCCGGATCGCTCCCGTCTGGGCCGTAGCCGAGCTGGGCACGCAGCAGCGGCGACGGGTCGGTGGCGGTGGTGCGATCGGTGATGCCGGGGTGGTAGACGCGCCCGAAGACGGTCACCACTTCTTCGGGAGCTCCGCGAATTTCAAGGGGAAATTGGAGCCGGCCGAAGTTGGCAGGCAGGGCGCAGGGCGGGTTGTCGGCCGCCGGGGTGCCCAGGTTGTTGCCCGCCGGCCCGTCGGGATCGGCGTAGTAGATGGTGCGGCCGAGGCACCAGTGGGCGCCGTCGTCGTTGGCCGCCGCGTCGTAGCTGGCGGGATCGAGGCTCAGGGAGCGGGCCTGGGCGTCGGGGAAGTTGGGCAGATCGTCGTACTCCACGCTGTCGATCAGCACACCGCCGCAGCTCACCTCCACCCGATCACCGCCGTTGCCGAGGGCGAAGGCGAAGATGGCCACCGGCGGCGGCAGGCCGCCGTTGAGCGCCGCGTTGGCGCTGTTGGCGAAGAGCGCCACGCCGCCGGGCTGGAGCACGAGGGCGGGGATGTTGATGCGCGCGGAGGGGTCGCCCAGCGTGCAGCCGGTGAGGGTGCGGGGCTCGGCGGCGACGTTGCGGATCTCGATCCACTCGCCGTTGGCGTCGAGGATGTCGAAGTGGGGGTCGTACATGATCTCGGTCACGATGACCTCACCCGCGGCCGGGGCCGGCGCACCGCCCACACACGCGCCCGCGTTGCAGGTCTGGCCCGCCAGGCAATCCACCAGCACCGGCGCGTAGTTGCAGGCCGCGGCGCCGTTGACGGCGGCGCAGGTGCCCACGGCCGGGAAGGTCCGTCGCGTATCACCATCAGCGCAGTCGGCCACCGGCGGCTGGTTGCAGGGGTTGGGGTTGCACGGATCGCCCCCGGCGCCCACCAGCAGATCACCCGCGTTGGCCACCTGGTAGCCGTTGGAGGAGCCCTCGGCCTGCCCATCGGCGTACACGTAGGTTCGCCCGCCATCGGCGCTGAAGCGCCACGCGTAGTCGTAGTGGCCCATGGGCGGCAGGCGCAGGGTCACCTGGTACTCGTCCACGTCCGCCTCGCCCGCATCCACGCTGTTCCAGGCGGGGTTGGGCACCGCCGTCGCCCAGGTGAAGCGCGCCGGATCCACCGAGGGATCCGCCCCATCGGGGCCGTACCCCAGCTGCGCGCGCAGCAGGGGCGAGACGTCGGTGGCGGGGCTGCGATCAGTGATGCCCGGGTGGTAGACGCGGCCGTAGACCACCACCTCTTCATTGGCAACCCCCTGAATTGAAAGCGGAAACTGCAAGCGACCAAACTGGGCGGCCACGTCACAGGGCGGGTTGGGCGCACCCGGAGTGCCGTGGTTGTCGCCCGCGAACCCGTCGGGATCCTGGTAGTAGGGCGGCCGGCCGAGGCACCAGTGGCTGCCCTGGTCGTTGTCCGCGGCGTGGGCGAAGCCGGGATCGAGGCTGATGGAGAAGGCCTGGGCACCCACCGGCCAGGGCGCGATGTCGTCGTAGGTCAGCTCGTCGATGAGCACCGCGTTGCAGGTGAAGGCGACACGCTCGCCGCTGTTGCCGAGGCCGAAGCCCATGGCCTGGGCGGGTGCCAGCCCGCCGTTGAGCGCGGGGTTGACGTTGATGGCCAGCAGCGTGGCCTGGCCGGGCTGCAACACGATGGCGCCCAGGGCCGTGTTGGCGCCCGCATCGCTCAGGATGCAGCCCTGCAGCGCGCGCACCCCCGCGGAAACATTGGTCAATTCCAGCCATTCGGCGTTGGCGTCGAGCAAGTCGAAGTGGGGATCGTACATCAGCTCGGTGAAGATGACCTCACCGGCCGCCGGGGCCTGGAGGCCCACCGCCGCGCAAACGCCGTTGGCACAGCGCTCGCCCTCGGCGCAGGGCTGGTTCACCGGGTCATAGCCGCACTGGGCGGCGCCATTCACCACCGCGCAGCGCCCCGGCACCACGAAGGTGCCGCGGGTGAGCTCATCGATACACACCGCCGGGGGCGGGGCATTGCAGGGGTTGGGTGCGCAGGGATCGGCGGCCGCACAGGGCGGGTTGGGCGCGCCGGGGGTGCCGAAGTGCTCCTCGGCCGCGCCCGCGCCCGCAAAGTAGCGATCCACACCCACGCACCAGTTGGCGCCCTGGTCGTTGGTGACGGCGGTGTCGCCGGGGGCCAGGCTCAGGCTGACCCGCTGGGCGCGGGGGAAGTTGACACCCACATCGTAGGCCACCGAGTCGATGGTCACGCCGCCGCAGCGCAGGGCCAGGGTCTCGGGGCCGTTGTTGAGCGCGAAGGGGAAGGTGAAGTCCACCCGCGGCAACTGGCCATTGAGGACCGGATCGACGCTGCGCGCGAAGATGAGGTAGCCGTCCGCGGGCACCACCAGCGGCACGTTGATGGGGTGGGGGGTGGCGGCGTCGGTCACCTCGCAGCCCTGGAGGGTGCGGGCGGTGGCGGCTGTGTTGTGCAGCTCGAACCACTCCGAGGTGGCCTCCACCAGGGGCGCCTGGGTGTCGTACATGATCTCGGTGATGACGATCTCACCCGGGGCGGGCGCCACGGCCCCGCCCACACAGGCGCCAGCGTCGCAAACGGCGCCCTGGAGCGCGCAGTCCTCGCGGAGGGCGTCGTAGGTGCAGGCGCCCACGTCGCCCACCGGCTCGCAGCGGCCCGGCACCTGCGGCACCACCCGCACGTCGCCGTCGCAGCTCGTCGCCGGCGGGGCGTTGCAGACCACGCCGTCACAGGGGCTGGGCACGGAAGTCAAAATGCCAGCGTTTTCAGGCTGATAGCCATCCTCGGCGCCGTCGTGGCCGGGGCCAGCGTTGCGGTCGCAGAGCGTATAGCTCGCGCCCCCATCACGCGTGAAGCGGGCGGCGAAGGCGTAGATGCCGGGTGCGGGCACGGGCAACTCCGCTTGCCACTCGTCGTTACCGGGTTCGTTGGCGATGTTGGCGTCCCACCCAGCGTTGGGCATGGCCTGGGTCCAGGCCCAGAGCGCATCGGGCTCGGTGCCGGGGGCGCCCGTGCCCACCTCGCCGTGGAAGCCGGGCTCGGCGTCGTTGAGCGGCGAGCGATCGGTGACGCCCGCCTCGAAGACACGTGCATACACGGTCACGCTGCCGCCGGCGGGGGCTTCCACTTCGAGCGGGAACTGCAGGCGGCACCAATCCACCGTGAAGTCGGGCTCCGGGCAGGGCGGATTGGCCGCACCCGGCGTACCGCGGTGGGCGTCGGGGGTGTCGGCCCCAAAGTAGACCGCCTGGCCCACGCACCAGTTGGCCCCATCGTCGTTGCCGGCGGGATCGCGAATGCCCGGATCGAGGCTGATGGAAGTGGCGCGCGCCACCGGGAAGCCTTGGCCGTAGACCACCGCGTCCACCGCGGCCCCGCCGCAGGTCAGGGTGACGGTGTCGCCGCCATTGTTGAGCGCGAAGGTGAAGGTGCCCGCCACCACCAGCCCGCCATTGCGGGCGGGATCGGCCGTCCGGGCCAGCAGGGCGAAGCCGCCCGCAGGCACCGCGATGCCATCCAGAGCCACCGACGCGCCGGGATCACCGATGCGGCAGCCATCCAGCACCAGGTTGCGGGCGGAGACGTTCTGCAGCTCAATCCACTCGGCGGCGTCTTCGGCGAGGGCGCCCTGAGGGTCGTAGAGGATTTCAGAGATGATGAGCTCGCCCGCAGCCACGGGCGGGGGCGCGGGCTCGCAACGCCCCGCAATACAAAGGAAATTGCCTTGCGCACGGCAGTCCTCGGCGGGCAGCTCGGGGTAGTCGCAGGTGGGCACACCGTCCACCGCGCGGCACTGGCCGATGGCCCGCACGGGGATGCGGGTGAAGCGGTCGCTGCAGCGCCCGGCCGGCGGCTGGTCACACACAAAGCCATCGCAGGGCCCGGGCACCGTGGTGAGGTGGCCGGCGTCCGCCGACTGGAAGCCGTCCTCGGCGCCGTCGCGGCCAGGGCCAGCGTTGCGATCGCAGTACTTCCAGGTCTGGCCGCGGTCGCGGCTGAAGCGGAAGGCGAAGTCGTAGCCCCCGGGGGGCGGGGCGGCGATGTCGGTCTGGTACTCGTCGTTGCCCGGCTCGCCGGCCGCGGCGGCGCTCCAGCCCGGGTTGGGATCGGCGGCAAACCAGTCCCAGGCCCCCGGATTCTGGGTGGGATCCACGCCCGCGGGCCCGTGGCCGGCCTGGGCGATGAGCTCGGGGCTGGCGTCGGTGGCGTCGGTCAGATCGGTGATGTCGGCCTCGAAGACGTGACCATAGAGCGTCAGCACCTCGCCCGCGGGCACATCCACGAGGTCGAGCGGGAACTGCAGGCGGCACCAGTCGATGGTGGTGTCGGGCACCGGGCACTCGGGGTTGGCGACCCCCGGGCTGCCCCGGTCGGCGCCCGGCGCGGGTCGATCGGGCCCGGCACACCAGGCGGCGGGATCATCGTTGGCCACCGGCGTCTGGCGATCGGGCGCGAGGGAGAGCGAGGCGCCCGGCCGCAGCGGCCAACCCGCCCCGTAGATCACCTCATCCAGCAGGCCGCCATTGGGGTCCAGCAGCGCCATGCGGTCGCCGCCATTGCTCATGGCCACGCCGGCGTAGGTGTAGACGCCCACCACGCCGCCGTTCACGGCCGGATCGCCATTGCGGGTCAAAACGGCAGAGCCGCCGGGGGCCACCTCGAGTCGATTGGGCGACATGATGACGTGCCGCTCGCCCGCATTCCCTTCGAGAATCAAGCGGTTGAGCACGATGGGGGTTGCGCCACGGTTGAGCAGCTCGATCCACTCGCCCGCCGCATCGTCCACCAGCACGGGGTCGGTCATCAGCTCGGTGATGATCAGGCCGCCCGCAACCGGGGTCTCCGCGCAGACGGTGCGGGGCGCCAGGCAGATCGTGCCCGCGGCGCACTGGCTGTCGTCCAGGCAGCAGCCATCCGCCAGCGTGGCCGCGCACAGGCCGTCCACGCAGGTGTTCACGGTGCAGGGATCACCGTCGTCGCAGCCACCGTTGTCTTGGCAGGCCTGGGGCGCCGCATCCACGCTGGCGTCCGCAGCGGCATCCCGGACCTGGCCGTCGGGCAGACCGAAATCGAGGGTGGCATCGGGCACCCCCCGATCCACCACGCCCCGATCGGGCGTGGCATCGGGCTGGCCCATGTCCGCCGGCCGACCGCGATCACGCCCGCCTACGTCCGGGGTGGGCACCGCATCGCGCTGAAAGCCATCGAGGGGCTGGGCATCCGCTGAGGTTGAACCGGGGTCGTCGTCGCACCCCAAGGCAAAGCCCGCAATCAAGCAGGCCCAAATTCGCATTCCACGCATTGGCTCTCCCCCCCCATGACAAATCTGGCCCGATTCTTCGGAGTCCGGGCCCTCGGGTCAATCGACGATTTGGTCACAGGCGCATCGACGCCTGGGAGGCGGCCTCGTACACTGCACCCATGAGCACACACCCCCTTGAAATCCGAGACCTCGAAGGCAAGGTCGCCCTCATCACGGGTGCCAGCCGCGGCATCGGCGCCGCGGTGGCCTTGCGCCTGGCCCGCGCGGGCTGTCGGGTGGCGGTGGCCGCCAAGACGGTGGACGCCAAC
>Ga0075163_10014180_pt1 | contig 10292 bp, 9 predicted proteins | sample JI1023141ADNA_FD_71478 | JGI IMG/M metagenome (GOLD analysis project Ga0075163, IMG submission 71478) | Wastewater effluent complex algal communities from Wisconsin, to seasonally profile nutrient transformation and Carbon sequestration -... | ecosystem: Engineered > WWTP > Effluent > Algae... | reverse complement strand
ACAGCCTCACGCGCCCCACACCCGACCAACGCAGCCCGAGGGGTCGAGCACGTGCCACGGGGTACCCGGCGGCCGCGAGGGACCCACGTTCCGTCGGCCCCCCCGTCGCCCACAGAGCCCTCGCCCCGCGGACCTCAGGCACGCCAACACGGAGCCCTCGCCCCGCGGACTTCAGGCACGCCAACACGGCGCCCGCGCACCGGCCGGACGACTCAGCGGCGATGCAGAATGCCGAGCTTCTCGATCCCGCAAGCCTTCGCCACATCCATCGCCTGGACGACCTTCTCGTGCTTGGTGTTCTGGTCGGCCTTGATGTTGACCGTCGTGATCTGCGCCTCCTTGGCGGCCATGCACAGGCGGGTCTGCAGCTCGGCCTGATCGACGACTTTTTTGTCGACCTCGAAGCGGCCGTCCTCGGAGATCTCGACGACGATGGACTTCGTCTCGGTCGCGGGTTCGCTGGCGCTGGCCTTGGGCAGCTTGACCTTGAACGCCGCGTCGGTGTTGAAGGTCGCGGTCAGCAGGAAGAAGATGAGCAGCTGGAAGGTGACGTCGATCAGCGGGGTCAGGTCGACCGCGGCGCCGTCGATGAGGTTGCGACCGCGGCTGCGCAGGCCGCCGGCGTGGCCGCGGAAGTTCATCGCGCGGGCTCCGGGGCGGGGCGCTCGGCCGCGCGGCCGCGGCGGCTGTCCTCGAGCAGGTTGACGATGCCCATCGCGTCCTCCTCCATCTCGCCGACGATGCGGCCGGTGCGGCCCTGCAGGAAGCGGTAGAGGAGCAGGGTGGGGATGGCGACGACGAGGCCGTAGGCGGTGGTGATGAGGGCCTGCCAGATGCCCTGGGCGAAGGTGTCGGGGCCGACGTTGCCGGAGGCGTAGGCCTCGACGAACTGGCGAAACACCTGGATCATGCCGACGACGGTGCCGAGCAGGCCGAGCAGGGGCGAGATGGTCGCGACCGTGCCGACGATCTCGACGTTGCGGTCCATGTGGCTGACCTCGCGGGCGCCGACCTCCTCGACCGCCTCTTTGATCTCCGCGCGGTTGGTGCTGTGCTCGTAGGCGCGCAGGGCCGCGGCCATGACCAGCGCGATCGACGAGGCGTTCTCCTCGCACAGCAGCAGCGCCTCGTTGGTCTTGCCCTTGGCGACCAGCGCCCGGATGCGGTCGACGAACGCGCGCGGCAGCACCTTCGAGCGCTGCGTCGACCACAGCCGCTCGAGGAACACGCCGACCCCGACGATCGAGGCCGCCAAAATGGCCCACATCAGCGGGCCGCCCTGCTCGAAGAGTTCCGCGAGGTCCATGGAGTCTGTCTGGCCGGGGCCCGAGGTGGAGGCCCGGGGTCGAAGGGTCGGTCCCGGGCTCGGGCGCATCATGCGGCGCCTGGCCCCGGCCGCGCAAGGGGGCGGCTTTGGACCGCGTTCCATGGTTCTGTGCCGGGCCCTGCAATTCGGGCTTGACGACCGGCGAGAGCGCTGATAGACACGCGCCCCACTGACGCCGGACCGGGCACCGCACGGGGGTATAGCTCAGCTGGGAGAGCATCGCGCTGGCAGCGCGAAGGTCAGGGGTTCGATCCCCCTTGCCTCCACTCCGAGAAGGCGCAGTAGGGTTGAAGCGGGGGCCGAGAGGCTGCCCGCTTCAACTTTTTAATCTTTGGAAGAAAGATTCCCCCGGGATGAAGCCGCCTTCATGTTCGGGCGAGCGAGGGTCGCGCCGCGGGGCCGGGGTTTCGGTCGGAACGGTGATCGGGCGGCGGGCCGCGTGAGCGGGGCCACGGGCCGGGCCGGCCGGCGGACTTTTGAGAGGATCTGCGCAGAGCGCTGCGCATCTTGAACGGAATTCGCGGCCCCGATACCTAGTAGAGAATGGAGAGACGCGCCGCCATCCTCGGCTCCGGCCACTATGTCCCGACGAAGGTCGTGACCAACGACGACCTCGCGCAGATCATGCCCACGACGCACGAGTGGATCCACCAGCGCACGGGGATCCGCGAGCGCCGCTTCATCGAGGAGTCGGGGATCGGCGCGAGCGACCTGGCGATCCCCGCAGTCAAGATGGCGGTCGAGCAGGCCGGGCGCGACCTCAAGGACGTCGACGCGGTGCTGTTCGCGACGCTGAGCCCCGACCACCAGTTCCCGGGCCCCGGCTGCCTGCTGATCCACAAGCTCGGCATGCCCGGCGTGCCGGCGCTCGACGTGCGCAACCAGTGCTCGGGCTTCCTGTACAGCCTCTCGGTCGCGGACGCGTGGGTCCGCTGCGGCGTCTATAAAAACGTGCTCGTGGTCGGCTCCGAGGTGCACTCGACCGGGGTCGAGTTCACCGAGCGCGGGCGCGACGTCGCGGTGCTGTTCGGCGACGGCGCGGGCGCGGTGCTGGTCGGCGAGGCGACGCGGCCGGAGCAGGGCATCCGGGCGCTGGAGCTGCACGCCGACGGCTCGGGCGCGTACGACCTGTGGCTCGAGGCGCCGGCGAGCAAGTTCAACCCGCGGCTGACGCACGAGATGCTCGACGCGGGCAAGCACTACCCGGCGATGAACGGCAAGCAGGTGTTTCGCTGGGCGACGGAGAAGATGCCGCAGGTGGCTCACTCGGTGATGCAGACGGCGGGGCTGACGATGGCGGACGTCGACATGTTCGTGCCGCACCAGGCCAACATGCGCATCAATCAATTCGTGGCGGCGAAGCTGGGCATCCCGGAGGAGAAGACGGTGCACAACATCGAGCGCTACGGCAACACGACCGCGGCGACGATCCCCATCGGGCTCAGCGAGTCGTGGCGCGAGGGCAAGATCCGCGAGGGCTCGCGCGTGCTGATGGCGGCGTTCGGCGCCGGCTTCACGTGGGCCGGCGGCGTCGTCGTGCTGTGATCTCTCAGGGCTCGGGGTTGGCCGCGGCCCACGCGGCGTAGGCCGCGGGCTCGACCCCGCAGACCGGGGCGTACTCGGCGGTCAGGCGTCGAAGCTCGGCGGCGATGTCCGCCGCGGCGGCGCCCTGGCGCGCGCGCAGGTCGGCGTGGGCCGCGAGCACGCGGGCGAGGTACTCGTGGCGGCGCGGCTGCTCGGCGGTCGGTGGCGGGCTCAGGGCGCAATATCTGGCGAGCCAGTCGAGGCCCTCCTTGCGCTTGCCCTGCTCGCGCAGCACCGTCGGCATGACGGGGGCGCAGGTCTGGATCATGACGGAGACGCGCTCGGGGCCGCGGGCGACCTCCTCGTCGCAGCGGCGCGCGAACTCGGCGAGGTCGCCGGCGAGGAACACGTTTTCGATGTAATGGTGGCTCTCGCGCTCGGAGCGGCTCGGGGCCGCGGTCTCGCAGCCGTACATGTCCACAAAGACGGCGCGGTCGCCCTCGGGGCACGCGATCTCGTAGCGGTCGATGATGTGCCCGGCGGCGTTGCTGCCGACGTTGCCGCGGCGGCTGCGGGCGGCTTTCGGAATGTCGCCGTCGAGCGGGCGGCTGCCGTCGGCGCACTCGAGGTCGGCGACGATGACATAGGAATGCGAGGCGCCGCAGGCGGGCAACGGGTCGTCCTTGGTGGCGCCGGTCGGGCCGACGGTGACCTGGCCGGTCGCCTCGGCGACGGCCTTGGCCTGCAGGTCGGCGAGGATGCGCGGGTCGGGCTGCGGGGTCGCGGGCGAGGGAGTCGGCGGCGCGGGCGATGCAGGTTTTGATAAGGCGCAGCCGGCGAGTGACAGCGCCAGAGCGAGGGGTCGCAGCACAGCCGCAGCGTATCACGCAGGGGCCGGGGCGCGGGCGGGCGTGGGCGCGCGGGTCCGGGGTATGATGGATGCGATGACGGAGGCGATGCATCGCGGGGCGCGGCGGCGCGTTGGCGCGGCGATGCGTCTGGCGAGCATGATCGGTGTGGAGCGCCCGGTGGGCCTGATGTGGTTGATGTGCCTGATGTGCCTGGCATCGCTGTCGTTCGGGTCGGGGTGTGCGCGGTCGGGCGCGGGGGCGCCCGCGAGCGCGCCCGCGCCCGCGCCCGCGCATGCGAGCGCGCCGGCGCAGGTGCACCGGCTCGCGTTCGAGGTCTACGAGGAGGACGAGTGCTCGCAGACGCTGGCGAGCTACTCGACGAAGGGGACGCTCACGCTCGAGCTGGGCGCCGACGGGGGCGCCGCGCTGCGGCTCGCGGCGGAGGTGTCGGACGTCGACGTGGCGAAGGACAGCGGCGAGAGCTCTCACGGGCGCCAGCGCCAGAGCCTGGTCTGGCGCGGGCGGGCGGAGGCGGAGGGCCCGGTGCAGGTGGTCGCGCTGGAGCTGGCCGAGCAGCGCTGCGCGTGGCTGCCGGCGTATGGCGACGGGCCGGAGACGCCGCGGCCGTGCGTGGGCGTCGGGGGGGCGCGCGGGCGGCTGGTGCTGCGCTGCGCGGCGGGCTCGGTCGAGGCGACGCGCGGGGCGGACGGCAAGGAGGTCCCGCCGGTCCGCCACGCGGCGTGGCGCTGCGCGGCGGTCGACCCCGACTTCGAGGTATCGGTGCCCGGAGATCGCATGCGCCTGCCGTATATGCTCGAGCCGCTGGCAGAGGCCGGTGTTCTGGCGTTCCCGGCGGCGCCGATCAGAGAGCACTACTTTCGCGTCGGGTACGACGATTCGCGGTGGTTCGGCGCGGTTCGGGAGTGACAGCGGCGCCGATCTCTGGTCCGATGGGGAGATCGGCGGGGATATGAAGCGAGCAGCGACTTTTTTGCTGGTCGTGGCGGGGGCCGGGTGCGGGGAGGCGGGGAGCTCCGGCGGGTGTGGGAAGGGGCTGGTCGAGGGTGCATCACGGGCGTGTACGCCCGCGGGGCCGTCCGGGGACGGGCTCAGCATCGAGCTGGGGTTTGGCGATGTCGTCCCGATGACGCGGGGGTTCAGGAGGCGCGGGCGCGGCGGGGGTGGAGGTCGGCGAGGGCTTTGGCGGCGAGGCGGAGGTCGGCGGTGAAGTTGGCGTGGGCCTCGGCGCGGTCGGCCTCCTCGGGGATGCGCAGCAGGGCCGAGGGGTGGTATGTGGCCATGAACCAGGGGGCCCACGGGGTGTTATTAAAGACCTCGCCGCGCATTTTTAGAATGCTGAACCTGCGGCCGAGGAAGCTCTGGGCGGCGGTCGCTCCGAGGCACACGATCATCGCGGGTTTGATGACGGCGAGCTCGGCGAGGAGCCAGCCGCGGCAAGCGTGGACCTCGGTGGTGGTGGGCTTGACGTGGATGCGTCGCTTGCCGCGCGGCTCCCACTTGAAGTGCTTGACCGCGTTGGTGACGTAGATCTCGTCGCGGTCGATCTGGACGTCCTCGAGGATGCGGGCGAGGAGGGCGCCGGCGGGGCCGACGAAGGGGCGGCCGGCGAGGTCCTCCTGGTCGCCGGGCTGCTCGCCGATCAGCACGAGGCGGGCGTCTTTCGGGCCCTCGCCGAACACGACCTGGGTGCCGCGCTTGAACAGGTCGCAGCCGGTGCAGTCCTCGGCGGCGCGGTGCAGGGTCGCCAGGGACCGGGTCTCGGGGATGAACGCCGCGCTCGCGGAGGGCTTCTCCGGCGGGATCGGGGTCGGGAGCGGGTGGACGGGCCGGGCCATGCGTGGACGCCTCCTTGCGCGAGATCAAGCGTGGCACGACGCGCGAAAATGAAAAGCGGGGCCTGGCCGGGTCTCCGGGGCGGTGGGACCCGCATCGGCGCATGGGGCCGGCGACGCGGGTGATGGTGAGGTGGAGGCGAGGTGGAGGTCGGTCGGGCCCGCGAGGTCCGGGGGGCGCGCCGGTCGGTGGTGGGGTCGGGGTGGCGGCGCGTGGTGGAGGTCCGCGGCGGTGTGGTCGGTCTGGCGGCGACGCGGCGCGTGGGGCTCTGGCGGGCGCCGCGGATCACGGCGGTGGGCGTGAGCGGTGGGCGGGTCGGGTGCGGGCGGCACGGCGCGCTGCGGGCGACGAGCGCGGCCAGCAGGGCAAGGGAGGGGCGCGGGGAGGTTGTTGCGGGCCACGTGGCGGGCGGCGCGGCTTGCGGCGGCGGGGCTTTGGGTGATACCAAGCCAGGTGAGGCTGGCGGGCATGAAACACGCGCAGGACGAGCTGGTCTGGATCGACACCAACGGCGTGGCTCACCCGCTGGGCGAGTCTGCCGGGGTGCAGATGCGGAGGCGCAAGGAGGGGGCTTTTCGGCTGATGCCGACGCCGGACCACGTCATCTTCATGCGTTACACGGGGCAGGACGGGCGCCGTGACGAGGAGGACGGGGCGGTGGTGCGGCTGGCCGGCGAGATCGTGCTGCCGGGGGCGCTGTGCGACGTGCTGGCGCTGGTGGCCCAGGCGGGCTGGCGCGGCGAGCTGACGGTGCGGGACGGCGAGCACAACCGCAGCATATTTATTGAAGGCGGGAATGCGCTGTCGGCCCGCAGCGACGTCGAGGAGGAGCGGTTCGGGCGGATCCTGTATAAATATGGGGTGGTCGACGAGGTGGCGCACCGGGCGATCTTCGAGCGCCAGGCGCACGGCAGCGGCGAGCGCTACGGCGAGGCGGGGGTCGAGCTCGGGCTGCTGACGCACAATCAGGTGTATACATACCTCGCCAAGCAGGTCGAGGAGATCGTGCTGGCGGCGCTGACCGTCGCGGACGGTATGTACTGCTTTTTGGACGGCTTCGACGACGCGCAGTTGTGCTCGCGCCACAGCATCAGCCTCAACGGGCTGCTGATGGACGGGGTGACGCGCATGGACGAGATGCGCTACTTCCGGCAAAAGGTGCCGAGCGCGGATTACGTGCCGGAGCAGGCCCCGGGCCGCCCGGAGCCGGCCAAGGAGTTCCTGGCGGTGTGGAGCGCGATCGACGGGCTGCAGAGCGTCAACGACCTCGGGCGCATCCTCGGGCTCGGGGAGTTCGAGACGACCAAGCAGCTGTTTCAGCTGGTGCAGTCGAAGCACGTGACGATGCAGCGGCCGCGGCTGCGCGGCGGGCCGCTGGAGATCGTCGAGACGGCGAACGCGGTGCTGCGCGAGATCCACCAGGAGGCCGACACGGCCGGGAAGGGCACGGTCCTGCGCAACAATCTGGCGAGCTTCGCCGACGGCACCTACGAGGTCGTGTTCAACGCGGCCGGGCCCTACGAGAAGGGCAACTTCGACAGCCAGCGCGTCGTCGACAACGCGCGCGCGCTGGCGGCCGGCGCCAACGTCGAGAAGTTCCTCAAGGAGCTGCTCTACGACTATGTCAGCTTCGCCCTGTTCACGGCGGGCAGCCTGGTGCGCCGCGCGAAGGACCAGGGCCTCGGCAAGCAGGTCGAGCCGCTCATGAGCCGGCTGCGGCCGATCGGGTGAGGGTGGCCGCGAAGCACGACGAGCCGGCGCCCGACACCTCGGTGCTGGTGCGCGGGCTCGGCCCGGTCGCGACCACGGCGCTGGTCGTCGGCAACATGATCGGGTCGGGCATCTACGTCGTGCCGGCGGGGCTGGCCGAGCTGGCCGGGCCGCTCGGGCTGGTCGCGTGGGCGGTCAACACGGCGGGATATCTGTGCCTGACGGCGGTGTTCGCCGACCTCGGCGGGGCGTACCCGGTCAGCGGCGGGCTGCAGGCGTTCGCGCGCCGGGCCTTCGGCGACCTGGCGGCGCTCGAGGTCGGATATTTATACTGGATGTGCGCGGTGATCGGGAACGCGGCGTTCCTGACGGCGTTCATCACGTACCTCGCGGTGCTGTGGCCGGCCGTGGACGCGCCGCTGCCGGCGTTCATCGTCAGCCAGGCGCTGCTGTGGACGTTGACGGCGCTCAACGCCGGCGGGGTCAAGGCCGGCGGGATGGTCCAGATCGTGACGGCGATCTGCAAGGTGGCGCCGCTGCTGGTGCTGAGCGTGGCGCTGTTCTTCTACGCGTCGCTCGACAACCTGCAGCCGTTCGCGCCGCACGGGGCGGCGGCGCTGCTGCCGGCGGTGTCGCTGGTGTCGTGGCTGTTCATCGGGATGGAGTCGGTGACGGTGCCGGCGGAGGAGATCCGCGGGGCCGGGGCGACGATCCGGCGCGCAGCGTACACCGGCTTCTTCGTGACCTGCGGGGTGTATCTGCTGGTGCTGCTGGCGCTGAACCTGGCGGCGCCGGCGAGCGAGCTGGCGGGCTCGGGCAGCCCGCTGGCGCGGATCGCCCGCGCGAAGTTCGGCGAGGTCGGGGCGCTGGCGGTGACGATCGGGGCGCTGGTGTCGGTGGTGGGGATCCTGAACGGGTGGCTGCTGGTCACCAGCCGCATGGCCCACGCGACCGCGCGCGACGGCCTCGCGCCGCGCCGGCTCGCGCGCCTGCACCCGCGCACGGGCACGCCGGTGGGGGCGCTGGTGGTGTCGTCGGGGCTGACGGCCGCGCTGATGCTGCTGTACTTCAGCGACGACCTGCTGGGGATCTACAACCGCATCGCGCTGCTGTCGACGGCGACGGCGCTGGTGGCGATCGGGGTCGCGTGCGCGGCCCAGATCGTGCTGATGCGCCGCGAACCCGAGCGCTTCACGGCGCAGCAGCGCCGGCGCGGGCCGGTCACCGCGGGCCTCGGCCTCGGCGTCGTGGCCCTGATGATCGCCGGCGCGGGCACGGAGGTGCACCTGTGGACGGCGCTCGCGATCGTCGTGCCGCTGCCGTACTACTTCCTCGTGGTCCGGCGGTCGGCCCGGGTGGTGCTCGCGCGCGACGGCGCGGCCTCGCCCTGGCGCGCGGACCGGGAGAAGCACGAGCGCTGACGCGGGGCCCGCGGCCGGACCGGATCGCGCTATTCTTGCGGGCCGCGCATGAGCACCGAGTCCTCCGCCCCGCCCGCCCGCACCCTGTTGACCACGAACACGCGCCTGTCGCACGACGCGATCTGGGCGATGCCGGTGCAGGAGCGGCTCGTCAAGCTCAACTGGATCGCGAACATGTGGCGCAGCGACACGGGCACGCCGTATCTGCCGGTCGAGTTCATCGGCCGCCTCGGGCGCGGCGTGATCCTCGTCGATGTCCGCGAGGCCGACGAGCTGACCGGGCCGACGGGGCACATCCCGGGCTGCCAGTGGGTCCCGGTCGAGCGCATCGCGACGCTCGCCGACCGCTACCCGGAGAGCACGCCGATCATCCTGGTGTCGCGCAACGGCGGGCCGCGGGCCGCGGAGGCGGCGCGTCAGCTCGAGTGCGCGGGGCTCGGCTTCGTGGCGGTGATGGACGGCGGGATCCTGGCGTGGAAGAAGCTCGGCTTCGCGGTGGTGCGCGACGAGGCGGTGCTGACCCGCGAGCTGCGGGCGCCGCAGCAACCGGCCCCTGCGGACGGGGGCGAGGTGGGGCCGCTGACGCAGGCGCGGATCGAGGCGCACATCGGCGACCCGCACAGCGTGCGCTGGGTGAAGATGGCGGCGCTGCTGCTGCACGGCAAGACGTCGTGCGTCGACGGGCGCGACGACCACGGCGTGATCGGGACGCCGGGCGGCGACGCGGGCGAGTTCCTGCTGGCGCTGGCGTCGATCGAGCGGGCGACGGGGGAGCGGTTCCCGACGGAGTGCATGGAGGAGGTGCTGCGCGCGTACCTCGACACGTTCGGGCACTTTTACATCCACTCGGACACGCAGGCCGGCAACAACCTGATCAAGTCGATGCGCGCCGACCACCGCATCCTCCCGAGCCTGCCGCCGCCGACGAGCACGCCGCAGGACTGGCGGACGTTCATGACGTCGCCGCCGCCGGAGCTGTGGGACGCGATGAGCGAGCACATGACGATCCCCGGCAACCTCGGCTGCGGGCACCTGCGCCTGATGCTGCAGAACCCGGAGAAGTACATGGTGCGGCGCCCGCTGATCGAGGCGTTCATCCGCACGTACGTGAAGATGCGGTGGAGCGGGGTGCACGAGCTCGAGTTCGTGACGCTCGGCGGCGGCCACCAGGAGGGCGCGGTGGTCAACATCCGGCTCGAGCAGGGGGTGTGGGCGTTCACGCGGGTGCCGCTGATCTCTCCGGCGTGCGGCGCGACGCAGATGTTCGTCAATCACCCGCAGATCGCCGACTTCACGCGCGAGCAGGTCGCCCGGTTCTTCACGACGCACCCGGACTTCCTCCCGGTCGGCGAGAACCACTTCGGCGTGCTTTATAAAGACATGCGCCGGGTCGCGGCGATCCAGCTCGGGGCGACGCTCGCGGTGCTCGCGGCGGGGCTGCCGATCTTCGACGTGGTTTTTAAAAATGAGCGCGAGTTCACGGTCAGGGCGGCGGGGGTGGTCGGCGGGTGAGCCTCAGGCGGTCTTGACGGGGCGGCCGGTGCGGACGTTGGCGGCGACCTGCAGGGCCCAGGCGTCGAGGGCCTGCATCGCGGCCTCGCCGCG
>Ga0075163_10014179_pt1 | contig 10293 bp, 9 predicted proteins | sample JI1023141ADNA_FD_71478 | JGI IMG/M metagenome (GOLD analysis project Ga0075163, IMG submission 71478) | Wastewater effluent complex algal communities from Wisconsin, to seasonally profile nutrient transformation and Carbon sequestration -... | ecosystem: Engineered > WWTP > Effluent > Algae... | reverse complement strand
CACGGCCAGCGCCGCGACAAGCGGCCGACGGGACCAGGTCGATGGCGACATGACGTTCCTCGCTCGGATCCGATCAGAAGGTGGCGGTGATCGCGCGGTCGGCGACGACCTCGCCGAGGTTGCAGCTCGGGTCGGCGCCGACGCAGTCGCCGGACCAGCCGATGAGGGGGCCGGTCGCCGCGGTGAGGGTGACCTGGGTATGGGGCTCGACGTACAGCCGACAGCTCGCGGCGCAGGTGACCGCGGTCCGCCCGTCGTTCCACGAGGCGCGCACGCTGCCACCGCCGACCAGCGTCAGCTCGATCCGCTTGCCGAGCAGGCTGGTGAACAGCGCCTCGACCCCGAAGCTGGCGCTGGGCACGGTGCAGGTCGGCGCGACGCCGCAGGTGTTGAGGCTGGTGCCGGCGTGGCCGTCGATCGACCACTCCAGCCGCTGGTTCCAGCCGGTGAACCGTCCGCTCGACGACGCGGTGAGCGTCACCGGCGGGGCGCCGGCGAACGCGCCGGTGCAGGTCTGCGCCGGACCGCACGTGATCCCGGCCGGCGCGGAGGTCACCCGGCCCGGGCCGGTGACCGTGACCAGCAGCAGCGGATCGAGGCCAGGCGCGGCGAGGTGGACGCGGAGATCGCTGGCCAGGCCATCGGTGGAGAAGTCGCCGGTCTGGCAGCCGAACGCGTCGGCGGCCGGCTGGTAACGCAGGACGATCGAGCAGGCAGCGCCCGGGGTCATCGTCGCCGGGCAGTTCGACGACGCGACCTCGAAGCCGGGTGGCAGCACCGGCGCGCCGAGCTCGATCGGGGTCGCGCCGAGGTGGACGACCTGGAACCCCGCGGTCGCGCCCGGGCGCTCGAAGTACAGCTCGGGGGCGCTCGGCAGCAGGTACGGCGGCGGCGGCGCCAGCACGGTCGCGGTCAGCTCGATGGTCTGATCGAAGCCGGTGCCGGTGACGTGCAGCGCGGCGCGCTTGGCGCCGGCGCTGGTCGGATGGAGCTGGAGCACCAGCCGACAGCGGCCGTGGCCGGGGACGACGTGCTCGTGCTGGTGGATCGGGATCTGGAGGCAGCCGGCGGCGTCGAACGGGTCGGCCGGGGCGACGGCGACGTCGGCGGCGTCGGCGCCCTCGATCGCCACCCGCTCGATCAGCACCTGATCGTCGCCGATGTTGGCGAGGTCGAGGACGCGGGTCGACGTCTGGCCGACGAAGGTCCGCGGCAAGAAGGTGGTGCCGCCCGGAGCGCACGGCGCGGCCTCGGCGCGCAGCGCGCCGGGGGTCCGGGGCGGCCCCGGATCGGGCCGGGCGTCGGGCGGAGGCGGCGTCACCGGGTCGCCGGCGTCGTCGGCGCACGCCATGTGCGTGACCGCGATCACGACCGCGACGACCGAACCGTGCCGCATGGGCGCACCCTACCAGCCTTGTCCGCGCGCGCGACAGCGGTAGCATCGTCGTCGGTGACGTCGGTGACGCTGATCGTCGCGCTGGTCGCTTCCGCCGGATGCGTGGGGTGCGCGGGCGACGATGGCGACGATGGCGACGATGGGCCGACGTTCCCGCTGACCGTGACGGTGCACGACGACGCCGGGCGGCCACGGGCCGGCGCGCGGATCGTGTTCGCCTCGCCGGACGGCGCATCGACCGAGGCGTTGACCGACGGCGCCGGGCAGGCGACCGCGACGATCGCCTTCGGCGGCTCGGCCTGGTTGTTCGAGCAGATCTTCAGCGACGTCCACCTCACCGCGTTCACCGGTCTGGTCGACGGCGACGCGCCGCTGTTCGGTCGCGCCGACGCGCCGGTGGCGCGGGCGCCGGTCGCGACGGTGACGGTGGCCGGGACGCCGCCGGCGTCGGCCGAGGCCTTCCAGCTCGTCGCCGGCTCGCGCTGCGCGGTCGGCACCGCCGACGGCACCCTGACCAGCCGGTTGACGGTCGACGCCCGCTGCGCGCCCACCACCGACGTGCTGGCGGTGGCCTACGACCGCGGGCCGAGCGGCGCCTGGCAGCACGTCGTCGCCTGGGCCCTGCTGCCGGCCCAGCCGATCGTCGATGGCGCGACGATCACGGTGCCGGCAGCGGCCTGGCGGGCGCCGACGCTGGTCGAGCTGCGCTTGCTCGGCGCGCCCGACGGCGTCTACGCCGACTACCAGACCTCGCTCACCGACGACTTTGGCACCCTCGTCCGACCGGCGGACGGCACGACCGGCACGGTGCGGGCGTTCCTGCCCCTGGCCGGCGACCACCTCGCGATCCGGACCACCTTTCACCGCGACCAGCTCCAGCAGCAGGTGGTCGCGGCGATCCCGACGACGGCGCCGTACCAGCTCGACACCACGCGGGTGCTGGCGCCGTGGGTGACGCAGTACGGCCGCGGGCCGGTCCGCTGGGCCGGCAACGACGACGGCGGCAGCCTCGCCAGCCACGCCACCGTCCTGACCCAGCGCTGGCCGGTGACCGACGCGATCGGCCAGCCGCTGACGGTGACGCTGCGGACCATCGCCCGCGAGCTGCCGCCAGCGGCCATCCCGCTGCCGCTCGTGCCCGCGGCCCTGGCGGCGTTCGCGCCGCCCTACATCGAGCAGACCCGGCTGCAGCTGGTGCGCTTCGGCGACCTCGCGCCGGCCGATCGCGATCGCTATCGCGACGACGTCGCCCGCGCCGCCACCGCTGCGGAGCTGCTCGAGCCGCAGGTGGTGCCGGCCGCGGTCAGCCAGACCGTCGGCGTCGTCGTCGAGCCGTGATCGGCCACGGTCACGAGGGCGACGGCGCGGGCGGCGGCGCGGGTCGGGCCGACGCGGCGGCGGCGGCCGGGGTCGCGGGCTCGAGGTAGGTCCGGCTGCAGGCGCCGCGGGCCTCGCTGCCGAGGCCGGCGGTGATCGCCATCGCGACGCAGACGTCGACCGACTCGCCGCAGCGGACGCCGCCGTCGGGGCCGGTGAAGCACAGCGCCTCGTCCTGCGGCCGGCAGGCCTGCTCGCTGGTGCGGGCGGTGACGCAGGCGTCGACGGTGCGGAAGCACTCGCCGGCCCGCGGCCCGCCGGGGCCGACGCAGACGAAGCGGATCTCGCTGGTCAGGCGCACGGTCTCCTCGAGCAGCGCGAGCTTGCGCCGGGCGTCGGCCAGCGCGGCCCGGTGCTCGCCGTCGGCGGCGACCAGCCGGGTCATCGCCGCGCAGTCGGCGGCGGCCAGCGCGGTGCCGGTGGCGGCGCAGCGCGGCGAGGCGGTGGCGGTGACCCGGCTCATGATCATCGTCGTCGCCGCCGAGGCGACGGCGCCGGTGACCAGGCCGGTCAGGATGGTGCGGATCTTGTTCATCGTCAGGCTCCCTCGCCGCCCGCGGCGCCGTCGGCGCGCGCGCCACCCGCGTCGCCCTCGCCGGCCAGCGTCGCCAGCGCGGCGGCGAGCTCGGCCGGGCTGACCGTCGACGTCCCGCGCTTGGACACGACCACGCCGGCGGCGGCGCTGGCCAGGCCCATCGCGTCCTCGATCGACTCGCCGGCGGCGAGCGCCAGCGCCAGGGTCGCGACCACGGTGTCGCCGGCGCCGGTGACGTCGAACACCTCGCGCGCGGTGGCGGCGACGTGGTGGACCGGCGCGCCGTCGCGGTACAGGGTCATGCCGTCGGCGCCGCGGGTGACCAGCAGCGCCGCGCCGTCGAGCACCGGGGCGACCCGGCGGGCGGCGGCGCTGACCTCGGCGGCGGTGGCGGTGGCGGCGCCGGCGGCGCGCTCGAGCTCGCCGAGGTTGGGCGTGATCACGGTGGCGCCGCGGTAGGCGGTGAAGTCGCGCTGCTTGGGATCGACCACCACCGGCACGCCGTGCTTGCGACCGGCGGCGATCGCGGCCTGGGCCACCGCCGGCGTGATCACGCCCTTGGCGTAGTCGGACACCACGATCGCGGCCACGCCGGCGGCGAGCTCGTCGATCGCGGCCAGCAGCGCGGCGAGGACGTCGCCGGCGACCGGGGTCCGGACCTCGTCGTCGACCCGGACGATCTGCTGACCGCCGGCGACCAGCCGGGTCTTGCGGGTGGTCGGCCGGCCGGGCTCGACGCACAGCCGGCCGAGGACGCCGACCTGATCGAGGCCGGTGTGGAGCGCGGCCGCGGTCGGATCGTCGCCGACCACGCCGACCACGGTGACGACCCCGCCCAGGCGGGCGATGTTGGCGGCGGTGTTGGCCGCGCCGCCCAGCCGGCGCTCGGTGTCGCGGACCTCGAGGATCGGCACCGGCGCCTCGGGCGAGATCCGGTGGACCTCGCCGCGCAGGTACTCGTCGATCATCAGATCGCCGACCACCAGCACCGCGTGGCCGAGCAGGCGGCTCACCAGGAGCCCGGTCGAGGACGACACGGCGCGGACGTTACTCCACGCCGCCGGTGGGGGCAAAATCGCCGGCGGCGGCGAACAGCGCGGCCAGCCGCGGGCCGGCCTCGGCCCAGCCGACGACGTCGGCGGCGGCGCGGGCGGCGGCCGGGGCGTCGGCCGCGGCGAACAGGAGGCCGGCGCGACAGCCGGCGGCGTGGCCGGCGGCGACGTCCGACGGCTTGTCGCCGATGACGATCGAGGCGGCGAGGTCGAGCCCGAGGGCGGCGGCGGCGTCGACCAGCAGGCCGGGCGCCGGCTTGCGGCACCGGCAGCCGTCGTCGGGGCCGTGGGGGCAGTAGTGGGCGCCGGCCAGCGTGACCCCGGCGGCGGCCAGCAGCTCGGCGACGCGGGCGTGGACCGCGGCGGCCTCGGCCGGCGTGATCCGGCCGCGGGCCAGGCCCGACTGGTTCGACACGATCACCAGCGCGGCGTGGGGCGCCAGCGCGGCCAGGGCCGCCGCCGCGCCCGGCAACAGCTCGACCCGGGCCGGATCGCGCGGGTAGCCGACGTCGACGATGATGGTGCCGTCGCGATCGAGGAACAGCGCCGGCCGGCCGCCGTCCACCGCGTCAGCCCTCGCGCAGCAGGCGATCGAGGGTGTCGGTCGACGACCGCCCGGGGACCAGCGGGATGAACTCGACCCGGCCGCCGTAGCCGCGGACCAGCTCGGCCTCGGGGATGGGCTTGCCGTGGGGCGGGGCGTAGTCGGCGCCCTTGACGTGGACGTCGGGGCGCAGCGCGGCCAGCATCTCGACCGGGGTCGGCTCGGCGAACACGATCACCGCGTCGACGACGTCGAGGGCGGCCAGCATCTCGACCCGCTCGGCGACCGGGAAGATCGGCCGGCCCGCGCCCTTGCTGGCCCGGACGGTGGCGTCGGCGTTGACGCCGACGATCAGCGCGTCGCCGAAGCCGCGGGCGGCGCGCAGCGACGTCAGGTGGCCGACGTGGAGGACGTCGAACACGCCGTTGGTCCAGACCACGGTGCGGCCGGCGGCCCGCCAGCCGTCGCGGACCAGGGTCAGCTCGGCCAGCTCGTAGACCTTGGCCGAGCGGCCGGCCGACGACGCGACGACGCTCGCGGCCGGCGCCGGCGTCGCCGCGTCGACGTACGCGGCGTCCACCAGCTCGCACAGCGCGTGGCCGATCGCGATGTGGCACTCCTGGATCCGGGCGGTGTTGCGGCTCGGCACCGCGACCCCGCCGTCGCAGGCGCGGACGAAGTCGTCCCCGGCCGCGCCGGTCAGGCCGATGACCTTCATGCCGAGCGCGCGCGCCGCCGTCACCGCCGCGACCACGTTCTTCGACCGGCCGCTGGTGGTGATGGCGATCAGGACGTCGCCGGGCTGGCCGAGGGCCTCGACCTGGCGGGCGAAGACGACGTCGTAGCCGTAGTCGTTGGCGATCGCGGTCAAGGCCGAGGTGTCGGTGGTCAGCGCGATCGCCGGCAGGCCGCGCCGCTCGACCACGAACCGGCCGACCAGCTCGGCGGCGATGTGCTGGGCGTCGGCGGCGCTGCCGCCGTTGCCGCACAGCAGCACCTTGCGCCCGGCCGCCAGCGCGTCGCGGACGATCACCGCGGCGGCGACCAGGGCGTCGAGCTGACCGGCGATCAGCCGCTCGCGGACCCGCACGCCGTCGACCAGCGCGGCGCGGGCCAGGGCGTGGAGCGGGGTGGTCACGGCGCCAGCTCGGTGACGACGGCGGGGCGGCCGGCCGCCAGCAGCGGCCGGACCTCGGCCAGGACGTCGTCGAGCGACACGGTGCAGGCCGCGGCGTTGGTGACCTCGGCCGACGGCCGGCCGAACGAGGCGTCCTTGCCGTTGTAGACCGTGAACAGCGGGATCGAGTACAGCGGCGGCGCCACCGACCGGACCCGCGAGCCGACCGGCGCGAACAGGGTCGGGGTGTCGGCGAAGAACAGGCCGACGGTCGGGGCGTCGACCAGGCAGGCCAGGTGCATCGGGCCGCTGTCGTTGGACACCACCAGCGCGGCCTCGGCGAACAGGACCAGCAGCTCGCGCAGCGTCAGCTCGCCGGCCAGCGAGTAGGCCCGGGCCCGCAGCTCGGGCGCGACCAGGCCGGCGACCCGCTCGACGTAGGCCTTCTCGCTCGGCGCGCCGACGAACGCGACCCGGGCCCGCGGCCGCTCGCGCAGCAGCCGCTCGGCGAGCTGGGCGTAGCGCTCCTCGGGCCACTTGCGGGCCTCGGGCGCCAGGTCGGGCGAGGTGTTGGGGTTGATGACGATCAGCTCGTCGCCGGTCGGCAGCCGGGCGCCCAGCTTCTTGCGCAGGCCGGCGCGCTCGAGCTGCGACGGCACGAAGCGCGGGTAGTGGTAACGGGCGGCGAACGCGCCGAAGCCGAGGAAGTAGGGATCGTCGGTGGCGAGCAGGTAGACCAGCGACAGGAAGATGTCGCGGGTGTGGAAGTAGTGGTTGTAGACCCCGCGGACGTCGAGGATGGTGCGGCGCCAGCTCTCGGCCTGGAGGTAGAAGCCGGCCTTCTTGCGGATGCCGGCCAGGCTCGACAGCGCGAGCGGGAACTTGGCGAAGAACTCGAGGTCGATGGCGAGATCGATGTCGGCGGCGCGCAGCGCCCGGATCACGGTGAGCGTCGAGCGGGCGAAGGTCACCGGCGTCGATGGATCGACCAGGTGGGCGTGGTCGACGACGCCGAGGATGTCGAGCAGCTCGCGGTTGCTCTTGAAGGTGACGAAGTGGAGCTCGGCGCCGGGGTAGAGGTCGCGCAGCGCGGCCAGCGCCGGGCTGGCGACCACGATCGACCCCATGCCGAAGAACTTCATGATCGCGATCTTCTTGATCGGGCCGCGCGGCCGGGCGAACGGCGTCGCCACCTGCTTGGCGACGGCCAGGGCCGAGCACACCAGGTTGCCGACCAGGCCGTCGATCCGGCGCATGACCTTGACGTTCATGACCGCCGTGGATGCCACGCCGGCTCGGGGGGGTCAAGCGCGTGACCGGGCCTCGCCAGCATCGGGAGACCGGTCGATCACCCTGTGCGCGGGTGCACAGGGCGCGCGCCGGGCCCGAGCCGGGTACGCTGTGACGATGATCGCGCCCCGCGCCAACATCGGGTTCCCGACCCGCTACCGGCTCGGCTGGGGTCGGCGCGGCGAGCTGGCCGGCGAGCTGCGGATCGCCGGGCTGGCCCGGGCGCTGGTGGTCACCGACCCCGGCGTCGCGGCGACGGCCTGGTTCGGACCGACGGTGGCGGCGGCCGGCGCGGCGGTGATCGGCACCTTCGCCGCGCTGTCGACCAACCCGACCGAGGACGAGGTGCTGGCCGGGCTGGCCCGCTACCGCGAGCTGGGCGCCGACGGCGTGGTCGCGATCGGCGGCGGCGCCGCGATCGACACCGCCAAGGCGATCGCGCTGTTCGCCCACGTCGGCGCCGGCGCCGCCGGTGATCTGGCGTCGCTGGCCTATGGCGGCACCCGGGCCCGGGCGGTGACCGGCGCCGCGCCGATCATCGCGCTGCCGACCACCGCCGGCACCGGCGCCGAGCTGTCGACCGGCGCGGTGATCAAGGACGGCGTCACCGGCACCAAGCGCACCCTGCTCCACCCGGCGCTGATGCCGCAGGCGGTGATCGCCGATCCCGAGACCACGGTCGGGCTGCCGGCCCACCTCACCGCCGCCACCGGGCTCGACGCGCTGGCCCACGCGATCGAGGCGCTGTGCGCGCCCGGCTATCACCCGATGTGCGACGCGATCGCGCTCGAGGCGGTGACCATGATCGTCGGCCGGCTCGGCCAGGCTGTCCGGATGCCGGACGATGTCGGCGCCCGCACCGACCTGCTGCACGCCGCCGGCATGGCCGCGGTCGCCTTCCAGAAGGGCCTCGGCCTGTGCCACGCCATGGCCCACCCGCTCGGCGCCGAGCTCGGCGTCCACCACGGCCTGGCCAACGCGGTGCTGCTGCCGATCGCGCTCGAGGTCAACGGCGACGCGGCGGCGCCGGCCTGCGCCCGGCTGGCGACGCGGCTCGGCCTGGCCGGCGACGATCCGGTGCTGGCGGTGGCCGACGCGGTCCGCGCGCTGTGCCGCGACGTCGGCCTGCCGGCGACGGTGCCGCTGGCCGCGGTGGTCGAGGACGCCGACGCGCCGGGCGCGATCGACGCGCTCGCCGACCGACTGGCCGCCCTGGCCCTGACCGAGACGCTGTTCCTGGCCACCAACCCGCGCAAGGTCGCCGGCGACGAGATCGCGGCGGCGTACCGGCGGGCGTTGACGACCGTCGCTTGACCGGCCGCGGGCCGCGCGGTCTGCTGCCGCCATGAAGCTCTCCTCCGACACTGTTGCGCTGGTCACCGGTGGGGCCTCGGGCCTCGGCGCCGCCACCGTCCGTCGGCTGGCCGCCGGCGGGGCCCGCGTGGTCATCGTCGATCGCGACGCCACCCGCGGCGCCGCCTTGGCCGACGAGCTCGGCGCCGACCGCGCCGCCTACGTCGCCGCCGACGTCACCGACCCGGCGGCGATCGAGGCCGCGATCGCGCGGGCCGGCGAGCTCGGCGCGCTCCGGGTCGCGGTGTCGTGCGCCGGCGTCGGCTGGGCCGCCCGCACCCTCGATCGCGCCGGCAAGCCGCACGACCTCGAGCTGTTCCGCACCGTGATCGGCATCAACCTGATCGGCACGTTCAACGTGCTGCGGCTGACCGCGGCGGCGATGGCCAAGCTGGCGCCGACCGACAGCGGCGAGCGCGGGGTGATCGTCAACACCGCCTCGGTCGCGGCCTACGACGGCCAGATCGGCCAGGCCGCCTACGCGGCGTCGAAGGCCGGCGTGGTCGGCCTGACCCTGCCGGCGGCGCGCGACCTGGCCCCGGCCGGCATCCGGGTGGTGACCATCGCCCCCGGCATCTTCGACACCCCGATGCTGGGCGCGTTGCCCGAGGACAAGCGGGCCGCGCTCGCCGCCGACGTCGTGTTCCCCAAGCGGCTGGGCGATCCGGCCGAGTACGGCGAGCTGGTCGCGGCGATCGTCGGCAACGGGTATCTCAACGGCGAGACCATCCGGCTCGACGGCTCGCTGCGCATGCCGCCGAAGTAGGTCGAGGCCGAGCCCGAATCGGAGCCCGAGCCCGAATCCGAATCCGAGCCCGAGCCCGAGCCCGAATCCGAGCCCGAGCCCGAATCCGAACCCGAGCCCGAATCCGAGCCCGGGCCCGAATCCGAGCCCGAGCCCGAATCCGAACCCGAGCCCGAGCCCGAATCCGAACCCGAGCCCGAACCCGAACCCGAGTCCGGGTGCTCAGGTAGCGATGGCGAGCAGCTGGTCGCGCAGCCAGCGCTGGGCGGGATCGCGCTGGGTGCGCTCGTGCCAGACCAGGCCGAAGTTGAAGCCGGTGATCTCGACGGGCGGCGGCAGCGAGGCAAGGGCGAGCAGGGGGGCGAAGGTGCGGGCGACCCGGGTGGCGAGGGTGGCGATGAGGTCGGTCGCGGCGATGATGTGGGGGACGATCAGGAAGTGGGGCACGGCGACCGCGATCCGGCGCTGACGGCCGACCGCGGCCAGCGCGTCGTCGACGTAGCTGCCGGGGGTGCCGCGCGGCGCGACCAGCAGGTGATCGAGCGCGCAGAAGCGGGGCAAGGTGAGCGTGCGCGCGGCCGCCGGGTGGCCGGCGCGGACCACGCAGGTGAAGGTCTCGGCGAACATGCGCCGGTCGTAGATGCCGGCCGGCCAGCCGCCGCGGCGCGGCAGCATGCACAGATCGAGCGCGCCGTCGGCCAGCGCGCTGGCCGGGTCGGCCGGGACCTCGTGGATCCACAGCTCGATGCCGGGGGCGACCCGGCCGAGCGTGGCCAGGAGCCGGGGCAGCAGGATCAGCTCGGCGTAGTCGCTGGTGGCGACGTGGAAGGTGCGGCGCGCGGTCGCCGGATCGAACGCGGGCTCGTCGGCCAGCGCACGCGCGG
>Ga0075163_10014178_pt1 | contig 10294 bp, 6 predicted proteins | sample JI1023141ADNA_FD_71478 | JGI IMG/M metagenome (GOLD analysis project Ga0075163, IMG submission 71478) | Wastewater effluent complex algal communities from Wisconsin, to seasonally profile nutrient transformation and Carbon sequestration -... | ecosystem: Engineered > WWTP > Effluent > Algae... | reverse complement strand
CCATATCCAGCATCTGACCTGAGCGATACAGCACGCTCGGCAGCACGGCAAGTGCGATCGATCGGTCCGATACGAGCATGTCGACGATGGCATTTTCGTCAAGCGTGTAGCCATCGGCCGATTCGAAAACCGCCAGATGATTGTGTGGATCAAGCCCCCTGCACCGCAGGAAAGACTCGACGGCATAGCGGTCCGAAGGAAATGCCAGCAAGTCGATCAGAATTCTCGATCGGCCCGTCTCTGCGAAATGAAAGCTATGGAGAATCTGGTGCAGTTGCACAGTGGTGGAATCGCCGACGAGCACTTCATCGGCATCGGCACCCAGCAGCGGTGCCAGCAGCCCCGAGAGCTTCCGGCCCATCGTGAACCAGGGTTCTTCGCCTTCCGTCCACCCCTGAATGGCCAGATCGACCCACGACCGGGAAATGCGATCGAGCGACGCGATCGCCCCCCGGCTGGCCAGCCCGAGCGAATTGCCGTCGAGGTAAATGACACCCGGCGGCACCAGAAAATCGTCGGAAAGGGGCGGCAGAAGTGTCATGAAGCGTCAGCGAATGGTTCCATCCGGCAGATCCAGCACCTGTGAAGCCGCCAGACCGTTGCCGAAAGTTTCGAAGTTTTCGAATATCCACATGACTTTCTTGTCGGGCGTCACTTCGAAAAGCTGCGGCTGGCCCTTACCGGCGTGGCAGTTGCCCACGATGGTGTTGCCGTCGGGCAGGCGCGTGACCGTCGTGACCCAGGCCAGCGTAATGCCTGGCAGCTCCTTCTGGTCGATCGACCAGACGACTTTCCCGGCCGGGTTCACCTCAAGCACGCGATTGTTATTGCCGCCGCCGATGAGCGTATTGCCATTGGCCAGTCGAACGGCACCATAAACCTCGACGCCGTGCCCTTCGGGGCCGTGGCCGTCGGACCGGGGCCGCCCGCCCAGGTCGAGTGCGTAGCTCCACAGCACCTTGCCCGAGCGGTCGTATTCACGCACGGTGGCGTCGGCCTCGTGGCAAACCAGGTAGCCGCCGTGATGCAATCGCCGCACCATGCGGGTATCGCGGTGCGGGTGGGGGTTGTCGACGGTGAGTGGCATTTCGAATGCGATCCTGCCCTCGCGGTCCACTTCGACGATTCGCCGGTTGCCCGACTCGGCCACCATCACACGGCCGTCCTGCAGCGGCTGAAAGGCATGCACTTCGACACGGCCGTCGTAGCCGTCCCTGGGCTTGGCGTCGTAGCTCCAGACGACCTTCTTATCGGGAGTGACTTCCACGACTTTCGTGCGACTGCCGGGCAGGAGCACATTGCCGTTTGCGAGCAGGTGAAGGTCATGCGCTTCGGCACCGTTTTCGAATTGCCAGAGAACTTTGCCTGAATCGTCGACGATCGCGACGACGTTTTTGTCCGCCGCCAGAATACGCCTGGGCTTCGCCGAATCCGCCGCAATCGATGATTTCGAAACGAAGCCCGCGACGACACCGGCGAATGCCGTCGCGCCGAAGGCCCTGCGATGCAATTTCGAATTCGGTTCCGAATTCCTGTAATGGTGCTTGGGGTGTTTCATAGTTCGATCGATTCGGTCGTGGTGGAGAGTTGATTCGACGTCGGCCTGCCGGTCGCATGGGCCAGCCGGGTGCAAAACATGGCTGGCGACGATCGCGGCACTCATTATAACCGGCAGAACCGATCGGGCAACGCTTGAGGCTGACGTAAGCAGGGCCGTTCGATTCTCGCTCGTCGAACAGGCCCCGAACAGATTCGATCGAACTTCACCTGAAAAGTCGATCGCCAGGAATTTCGGCATCTCGTATAATTGCCCCGTACGCCGGACATGCACTCAACGATATCCGCACCGAAAATGCCTCCAGGCCAAAGGCTACACCATGATTCGCACCGTCGCGATGGTCGTATCGTTCGGGATCGCAACGCTTTCGACTTTGCCGACACATGCCGGCGAGCCAAAGCCGCCGGTTTACCGGATCGTTCCCGAAAAGGACCGGCACAAGATCGTGGCGATCTCGCTGAATTCGTCCGGCGACCTGCTTGCATTTCGCTGGACGCCTGAAAACGGCGACGAGAACGTACTGGAGCAGGCTCCGATGCTGTTCGAGGCGAAATCGGCCCGGGAGACCCGCATACCGCTCCTGAAAGGCTACACGGCGACATTACCGGCAGCCATGAGCGATACCCGTGTCGTCGTCGGCCGGGCGTCGCGGCCATCGGTGAACATTGCCGGCCAGCGGCTGCCGTTTCCCGGCGTGGCGTTCGTGTGGGACGAAAAGGACGGAATCCGCAGCCTGGGCGCGTTGCCGGATGACACGATGTCGCACGCCGATTCCATTTCGGCCGACGGCACGTTGGTCGCCGGCATTTCCATCGGCCAGAATCGCGTGCGAGCCTGCGTCTGGCAGCGCAAGGGCGACGCATGGGAAGTCAAGCCTCTGCCGCAGGAAACCGAACATCTGAACAGCCAGAAGATCGCAATCAGTCCGAACGGCAAATACGCCGTGGGAGTGGACGGCCGCAAAGCTGTGCTGTGGACCAGGCAGGAGGGCGCCGAGTGGACCCGAGAGGCCATCGGCGATACCGATGCGATGATCACCAGGGCCGTCAACGACAACGCCTTCGTGGCCGGATTCCGGTTCGAGCAGGACGCCCAGACCTCGCGAACCGCCCTGATCTGGAGCCGCGAGACAGGCATGAAAGTGATCGAAAAACCGAAAGGTTACGTTTACGCCGAACTCAATGCGATCAACAATCGCAACGTGGCCGTGGGGTTCGTGGACGGCCCGCATGGGTCGGACATCGGCCCAAACGCGTGCGTGACAGAGAATGGCCGCCTGCGAATCTTCGGCGAATTTCCCGAATTTTCTTCGGCGACGGCAATCGACGATAACGGGAACATTGCAGGCACGTTCGAAGAGAAAGAACAGGTCGAAATCGACGTCAAAATCGAACCGCCGCCGAAGTCCCGTGTCGTGCCGAAGAATTGAAAACACGGTCGCTTCGGTTTCTTCGCATTTCCGAAGCCGTCCCGGTTCGTTCGTTGCCGAACTTTTGGAATCACCACTGGATAGCACCTTGAGTTATCGGATGAAACTCGCGAGTTCGAAATTTCAGGCATGGCTGCGCTATGTCCTCTTCGGTGCCTTCGAAGTGATCGACGGGCTGGGCCGATGCTGGTTTCTCCTGTTCGCGACGCTCCTGGTCGCATTTCTTATGGCATTCGTGCCGCAGGGGCGCGAAGCGCTCTGGGCCGCGGGAGCATCGGGCCAGGTCTGGCACGTGAGAGCCTTTTTCGCCACAAGCCTGGCTGGGTCGGTTCTGGTGATGCTCTTCGCTTCGGCGATCCTCGAAGCTGGCCGAAAGACGGAATCGCCCGTTTCGCACCTGCAGGACTTCGTCCGGTTTACCGTCCCAGGCCTTATCGGCCTGCTCGCCGCGTTTCTGGTGCCGCTTCTGATCGAACGTCAGGTCGGCGGCAATGCCTGGCTGTTGCCGCAAAGGCGAGCCGAACTGCATGAACTGGGCGTTCTGTTCCAGCGACTTGCCGTGCCTGCCATCGTACTGGCCCGCTGCCCCAAAACGGTCTACCTGCTGCTGCTACCCTGGCAAGCCGATCGTCGGCAGGCGGGCGGGCTGTTCGCACTTATCATGTTCGGAATGTTGGGGTTAACGCTTTCCGCATTTCCGTTCTCGGCCGGGGTTCTTATGCTTGCGACCGGCCTGATTATCGTCGATATCTTCTGGTGGCGAACAGGGCAGGAAGCTGAAATGCGACTCTGGCGCAGGCATGCGGCGTCTTTGCTGGCGGCGGGCTGGATCATCGCGGGCCTGTGGCTCGGCTATCGCCCGGAGTCAAGGGCCGCGACACTTGGACCAGCCACTTTGATTCTCTTCGCCGAAGCCTTCTGGCTCGCCGTCGTTTTCGCGCTCTATTCGGTCATCGGACGCTGGCTGACCCAGGGCGTTTCTGTCGTTCTCGTACTCATCGTCGCATTGTCATTTCTGTCGGGGCCTTTCAATTTGCGAGCCGTCCGAACGCTCAAGGGCGATCATGCTTCGAAGAAGATCGCCCCCGTTTCGCTTTCGAAATACATCGACGCCTGGCTCGAAGCACGCCGGGAGAAGATCGAGATATCGTCGGTGCCCTACCCTGTTTTCGTCGCATCGGCGGAAGGGGGAGGCATCCGGGCCGCCTGCTGGACGGCCGGCGTGCTCGGAGCGCTGCAGGATGCCGAGCCCGCGTTCTCGGATCATTTGCTGGGCATCAGTGGAGTGTCCGGTGGAAGCCTCGGCGCAGCCACTTTCGTTGCCCTGGTGCATAGGTCTCAGGCCAATGGGAACGATTCGATAACGCTCGATTCCGAACGCGAAGCGGGGCCATTTCAGACTCATGCCGATCGAATTCTCGGCCGGGACTTTCTTTCGCCCGTACTGGCCACAATGCTGATTCCGGACGTCGCGGCGTGCCTCTTTCATTTCGAAGGCGCGAAAGACCGGGCATCGGTTCTGGAGCAGTCTTTCGAAATCGGCTGGCGGAATGCGATGAATTCGAACACGTTCGAAGGCCCCATGCACGCGATCTGGTCGGGGGAATCGAACCTCAAGGTGCCAGCCTTGTTTTTCAACAGTACCGAGGCCGACACCGGCGTCAGAATCGTGAACAGCCACGTGACGCTCGACCCCGATCTTTCCCCGGCGATCTCATTGACCAGAATGGTCCCGCCCGAGAGTCTCAGGCTCAGTACGGCTGTTCTATTGAGTGCAAGATTCCCGGTGATCAGCCCGATCGGAGTCATCCGAAACACGGTGACGAACGACGATTTGCATATCGTCGACGGCGGCTATGCCGACAATTCCGGTACCGTGACAGCCGCGGAAATCGTGACAGCCCTGAACGCGTCCGCCGCCCGGCTTGGCCTGCACGACAAGGTTCGTGCCGTGGGTATCGTCATCACCGACAATCCGATCGTAATCGGCGAAGAAGCCGCCGACGCGGATCGCCAGCACCGGGAGAATCTCGAAAGCACGGCAGCCGGAGCCGTTCTGGCACCTTTCGAAACGATGGACCGCATTCGCCAGTCGCTTTCGAAAAAGCACCGCGAAGCGTTTACGGAATCGGTCATCAGTTCGGGCGGCGAAGTTCTCGACGGCTTCGCGCTTCAGGCCAGCCGGATCGAGTTTCCCCTGGGCTGGATGCTCTCCAACGGCACGAGAATGGCCTTGTCCGATCAGATCCAAAGCCTTTCGAAAGACCCTTCAGGCCATTTCCAGAGCGTTCGCCAAATGATCCGAATGACCCGCAAACCCGTAAGTACCGATTCGAAATGAAGCGGATCGAGCCGGCAGATGATCGCCCAGGTCATCGGCTGATTCTCTCCGGATACCATGCCGGGTGCGGCGATCTTCGAAAACGGGTTCACCGGATCCGTGAATCCTCTCGGTGCACGCTCGATCGTTTCGTAATTGCCATGAGGTCGGATATACTTCGAAAGAAGTCTCCGATAGCCCCGCCCTCGTCGTGCCGGTAATCTTTCCGCCTGCTGCCTGGAGCCAAGCCCGCAATGCATCGACGCAGCTTTCTTCAGGCCTCTCTGAACGCCTTCGGTTCCATGTCGCTGGCCCAGCTTCTCGCATTACGGGCCAGGGCTCGGGAAATTGCAGGAAAATCCGCGGGCAAGCCCGGACACCGCGAAAACACGGCCCTGATCGTCGTCTGGCTGCAGGGCGGCGCCAGCCATCTGGAAACGTATGACCCGAAGCCCGACGCCCCGGCCGAAATTCGAGGCCCTTTCGGCAGCATCGCCACGGCCGCTCCCGGGGTTCGGATCAGCGAACTCCTGCCCCTGCAGGCAAAAGTCGCCGACCGGTTCACGATCTTGAGATCGCTGGTGCATACCGGGTTTTGCCATCAGCAGGGCAATCAGCAAATGTTCACGGGCCATCCTGAGCAAATTCTCAAGCTGAAGCCTGAGCATCCGGATCTCATGTGCAACGCGAACCGTATTCGAAGCGAGCGTCCGCGCGAAATCCCTGCCTATGTCGGCGTAAATCCTATCCCCTACCTGGGTTCATCGTATCTCGGCACGGCTTTCGAACCGTTCGCGGTTTACGGCGATCCGAACCTGCCGAATTTCAAGGTCGACGATCTCGGCCAATTCCAGGGCGATCAGGCACGAAGACTTTCGACCCGGCTGAGTCTTTCGGATCGATTCGACGCACTGAATCGAAGAATCGACGATTCCATTTCCGGCGATGCTCTGGAGACGTTTCGAAGGCAGGCCCTGAAAATGCTGACGAGCCCGAAAGCCCGGGCCGCCTTCGACATCGGCCAGGAAGATCCCCGAATCCGCGATCGATACGGGCGGAACACCTGGGGGCAACGCTGCCTGCTTGCGCGGAGACTCGTCGAATCGGGTGTCGACCTCGTCACCACGAGCCTGGACGGCCCCCTGTGCGGCCGCATCGGAAATTGGGACGATCACGCCGTCAATCATCACGTTTTCGATGCGATGAAACAGCGATGCCTGTATTTCGATCAGGCGGTGAGCGCGCTGATCGAGGACATTTACGCCCGGGGGCTCGATAAGCGGGTTCTGGTCGTCGTGACGGGCGAATTCGGCCGCACTCCGCGAATCAGTTACGACAAAGATTCCGCAAGCGGTTTGCGTCAGCCGGGCCGCGACCACTGGCCCCGTGCCTGTTCGCTGATTTTCGCGGGCGGCGGTCTCGAAGGCGGCCGGGTGATCGGCAGTACCGACGCCCACGGGGCCGACGTCGTCAGCCGGCGTGTGGAGGTACGTGACTTCCTGGCCACGATTTACGCCCATCTCGGCATCGATGCGGCTTCGATGTCCGTGCAAGATCGCACTGGCCGGGAATTCCCGATCCTTCCGACCGGCGAGGCGATTTCCGAATTGGTCGTTTGAGTGATTGCATATATGTGTTTTTTTGTATTTCTTCTTCGAGTCCCCGTCAGTGAAGCGAATCCGAGGACAGAAATGCCAGAGGATGATCGCATCGTCGACATGCGCGATTTGCGATGAGCGAAAGACTTGATTCGGAATTTTCCATGTTTTTCTTCGTGCTTTTTGCTACGGGACGACGCATACTGAAACCAAGTAGCTTCCGGTTCTTGCCGCGAAACGGATGGTTCATGGAAAGCCCTTGAACCAGAACAACTTAGAACCGATTGTGATCGACATCTCAAATGCAGTATCTTTCGGATTCATGATGACCGAGGCCTGAAGCATGGCCGATTATCCCATAAGTTCTGATTCCGAATCTGGATACGGCGATGGCTCGACTGTCTCCGATGCCGAAAGCGAAATCGTCGGAGCTTTCGAAAATTATCACGTTGCCGAAGGGTCCACGGTCGACATGTCCTGCGGCATGATGTCGTCGCGCGAATCATCAGACGAACGTCAAATACCGGAACGTCTTGCGGAACGTTATATCGTTCTCGAAGAAATTGGCAGAGGGGGCGTCGGGGTGATCCATCGCGGTTGGGACACCCAGCTCAATCGTGAAGTCGCGGTTAAAGTCCTCCGCAAAGAATTGCTTTCGAAGCCCGAAGCGGTCCGAAGGTTCATGAACGAAGCGATAATCACCAGCCGATTGCAGCACCCTGGCATCGTGCCGGTACACGAGTTCGGCATTACGGCGGATCAACGCCCCTATTTCCTGATGGGGCTGATATCCGGCGAGACCCTGGACGTGATCCTCAAACGCCGCACTAGCGTAAATGAGGACTTTCCCTCGTCAATGACGACTTTCTTCCAGATCTGTCAATCAATCGCTTACGCTCACACACAGGGCATCATTCATCGGGACATCAAGCCTGCGAATATCATGGTGGGGGACTTCGGTGTCGTGAAGGTCATGGATTGGGGTTTGGCCAAATCTCTCAGAGAACCGAAGGGCAGGAACTGGCCAGAGGTCGAAACTGGCACATCCCTCGCCATCGATTGCCAGGAGAGCCCGATGGCACCAGATATCGAAACGTTTACGAAAGAAACCTTGCTGGGAACGATTTTCGGAACGCCTTGCTACCTGCCGCCGGAACAGGCGCGGGGAGAGAACTGCAGAGTCGACGAACGCTCTGATGTGTTCGGACTCGGTGGAATTCTATGCTTCATCCTGACAGGCTTTCCTCCCTACTCTAGCGAAAACTGCATCGAGATCCTTCGGAAGGCGGCATCAGCCGACCTGGCTGATGCCATGGGCCGGCTTGAGGAGTGCAATATACCGGCAGACTTGTTGAAGCTCGCAAAAAGGTGCCTGGCTCCCGATATCGAAGATCGCCCCGCAAACGCGGCCGAGGTCGTCGATGCACTGACTGTTTACCTTCAGGCTGATCAGCGCCGTGCCGAGCAGGATCTCGTCCGGTTTTTCGAGCTTTCTCTCGATTTGTTCTGTATCGCAGGAATCAACGGCTACTTTCGCCGGATCAATGAGAACTTTTCTCGCCATCTTGGCCACTCGGCTGAAGAATTGACGTCACGGCCGTTCATCGATTTCGTCCATCCGGACGACCGCGAGGCCACGCGCGAAATCCTTGCGACGATTTCGAGCGGCAAACCATGCATTCAATTCATGAATCGCTATCGACATACCAGTGGTGAATATCTCTGGCTGGAGTGGAACGCCCGCCTTGTCGAAGAGGAAAGGGCCATTTATGCTGTGGCTCGAGACGTGACCGATAGGATCGCCCGTGGAGCCGCCCAGCATGCGGCAGTGGCCTCTCGCCAGAATTCCTCGGATCGTCGATCAAGCGAGCGGTCTCACGAATGAAGGGAATTCTCAGAACTTGGGCCACACCGCTCTCATGCGGCTCGTTGCATACGAGACAATGGGCTCGACAAACGGGTTCTCGTCGCTTTATCCGGCCAGATCCCCCGACTGCGACTTGTCCGTCAAGATGAGCCTTCGGCAAGCGGCTTTCGCCTGCAGTTCCGCGACCAGTGGTCCCGCGACTGGCCCCAGTTTTACGGGCGTCAGTCACGAAGGCGGCCGCGTAAACGGCGGTACCGATGCCCACAGTGCCGACGCCGCCAGCCGGCGATTGAAGCGAAGCGATTTTCTGGCAAAGACTTACGCCAATATTGGTATCGATACGTCTTCGTGATTTCTCCGAGATCGCCGGAGACGCAGTTTTCCCTGTCCTACTCTCAGGCGAAGCAATTCCCGAGCTGTTAGCCTGACCTGGTCAGCGTGTCGATTTTCTGAAACTTTCGGATCCCAGGCGATCCAGCCATCTCCGCCACGGTGTCCAGGGCCCGCACATCATGGAACCGTATCCTGAATGACACATCGACATCGGCTCGGATCTTCAATTCAGGTTTTTTTGTATCTTCTACTTCAGATTGAGATTCCTTCCTTGCATAATGAAGCTTCACATCTTTCGTCCGGAGTGTCAGTTCCGAACGGCATGCCACTCCCTATCTCTTGATTTTGGAAGAGAGGAATCATCATGCGCTGCAAGAGCCTCATTTTCGTATCGATACTCTCTCTCGCCATGACTGCGACCGCAGGCGCAGTCGACGTTTTCGGCAACGGCGATCGCGGATCGTCCTCGAACCTGGGCGGTTATAATTACAACTCCAACAATGCCTGGGCCGTACCATTTACGCCTGGCAATTCATCGGCGGAAGACCGGGACCTCATGGGTGCCTGGGTTCTCATCGGCGGCAATACCGAAATCGAAGTCACTATCGACCTGGCAATCTACAGCGATACCGGCACGAACCAGGGACCGACCGGTTCGTCGCTCGCTTCAGGCTCGCTCGTCGTGCCTGCCGGTAGCCTCGTCGGCTGGAGATTCGTCACGTTCGCCGCCCCCGTTTCCCTCACGGCGAACGATAACTACTATCTCTCCCTGGAAGAGCCTACTGGCCTCGGGGGATTCATCTGGGCGGCCCCGTCGTCCATGGCTTACACGGATCTTGGATCCGGAAGTGACTACGCTATCACTTCCGGCGGGACTCAGAATATCTGGAAGCGTGTCGGATCGACATGGAGCGACGCGGAATTCTCCGTGGCCACGGCCGGGTTCGGATTTCAGCTTGTCACCGTTCCCGAACCTTCTACCTATGCACTGGCCACAATCGCGACTCTTGCGCTGGGTGCAGTCTCACGCCGGCATCGGCGTCTCGCCTGAGACGTACGAAATTCGAGGCCACGGGGCAATCGAAGGCCCTGCGATTCTCAGGGTCTCGATTCCGATCGCTTCTCGCACATCATTCGACATCACCTAACAGGCACTCAGAATCCCATTGCCCGACGATTTCGTGCCAGG
>Ga0075163_10014177_pt1 | contig 10294 bp, 12 predicted proteins | sample JI1023141ADNA_FD_71478 | JGI IMG/M metagenome (GOLD analysis project Ga0075163, IMG submission 71478) | Wastewater effluent complex algal communities from Wisconsin, to seasonally profile nutrient transformation and Carbon sequestration -... | ecosystem: Engineered > WWTP > Effluent > Algae... | reverse complement strand
GTGCCACCGCCCTTGGTCACATCCCAGGCCGCATCGGCACGGATGGCCGAGGGCTGCGCGGACTTGAGGTACCACTGGCCGGTGGTGAAGAGCGGATCGTTGGGCGTGTAGGCCAGCGCCTTCACGCGGCGATCGGCCACCACCAGCTCCACGGCCGGGTCGCTGCGCAGATCGGCCATCAGCGCATCCAGTTCGGCCCCGGTGCGTTCCCGGTCCAGCCGGACTACCGACATGCCACCGCCGATCACGCGGCCTGCGGCCAGGCGCCTGCCGCGGCGTTCGGCCAGGGCCGAAACCTTGTCTTCGCCGATTCGAGTGGCCGAGCCGGCATCACGCCATTTGACGATGACGCGGTCGGTGGAGGTTGCCGGAGCAGAGAATGCGAGGCCGGGCGCCATCGCAGCGAGCGCCACCAATGCCAGCAGATGTGTGAACCGGATATTCACGGTGTACGCATGGTAGCCCGGGCAGGCTTGCCGCGCACGGATGACAGCGATCACGAATGAGTCCTTGTGCACAACTTCGACGGTTGCGATCGATATGTCAGTGGACAGTCGCCACACGACGACAGCGGGAGAGTTTCGTAAGGAAGACCTCAGTTTCGCTTGCGGCACTTGCCCTCGCGCGGGAGTCCAATCGCCGTGCACCGAAACCAAAGCGAGGAAACGACGATGCAACAGAAAACTTCACAGCGCGGTCAGGGCATGACCGAGTACATAATCGTGGTGGCGCTGGTGGCAATCGCCGCGATTGGTGTCTACACGGCGTTCGGCAAGACGGTGCGTGGGCAGATGGCTGTCACGGCCCAGGCGCTGGCGGGCAACGCGGCGGACCAGGCGCGTACCGAGTCGAACACCGGCGGACAGGATGCCACCACGCAGGCGCAGCGCGCCGTTCAACTCGACAACTTCGACCAGGCGCAGTGAGCGCCGTGCGTCGGCCGCATTCAGGACAGGCTTCGGTACTGCTGGTCGCGCTGGTGGCGAGCATGCTGGCCTGTTTCGCTGTCGTGTTCAGCGCAGGCCAACTGGTCAACGACAAGATGCGCCTGGTGAATGCGGCCGATGCCGCGGCCTACAGCGCTGCCACCTGGGAAGCGCGCAGCCTCAACTTCCAGTCATACATGAACCGCGCCATTGTGGCCAACGAAGTGGCGCTGGCGCAGCTGGTCAGCCTGCGTTCCTGGTCGCGCTATGTGGCAACAGCAACGGCCAATAGCGCCCGCGTCGCGCAGTTCATACCCTACCTGGCTGGCCCGGCCAGAACGCTGGCGCAGGGCTGGCGGTCCATCGATACGACATTGCAATCCACGCTGCCTGGCATGGAGGCCGGAATCAGCTCCTGGAACGTTGATGTGCTGGCCAATGCGCAGGCCGTGGCGCATCAACAGGCGCCCATCGTTGCCGCGGACCTGGTGAATGAGGTGGCGCGACGCAATGAGCCGCGCGCACAGGTCACGTCTGCCACGCGCCTGCTCGAGGCCCGCAATGGGGCCCAATGGCTGAACCAGTTCACCGATCGATACCGCCGCGGCGGAGGTGACCTGCGACGCTTCAGCACGCTGCTCATGGATTCGCGCGACGGATTCACCCGTTCCCGCCGCGCGCAACTGCAGATCGCCCCGGGAGTGCTGGAAATCGCCAGGCGAGGAGGAACGGATCTCATCGCAGAGCAGAGCTGGCGCGGGGTCGATACCTTGTCCGCGCACCTGAATCTGCTGCTGGCATCCGTCGAGACACCCATCGGCTGGGGGGCTGCCGAACAGATGCGCGCACCAGTTTCACAGCGAGGTCAGCACGGGGGAAGCCTGTCGCGGAACCCTGCCGCATCGCGTCGGGCGCTGAACGCCCTGCGGCCGTCGCGTGCGTACCGCGGACTGCCGGAAATCCGCGACATCATCACTCCCTCGCGACGGGACGAGCGCACGCTCCGCTATGCCGTTGCCCTGAGCATGCCATCGAGATCCATCCAGACGGTCGACAGGCTGTTGATGCCCGCAGGCATCCAGGCGCCAGATGGAACATCGCACACGCTTGCCGCCAACCTGGCAGGCAACGCCATCCATGCGCTGGGCACGGCCGAGGTCTATTTCAGAAGGCCACAGCCCAGGGCCGACGGCAGGCAGGAGTACCCGAGCCTGTTCAACCCCTACTGGCATGTCCGCCTGGTCGACGTTTCCCGGCAGGAACGCTCGCTGGTGGCCCCGACCCATGGGCTTGCGCTCGATCCCTTCGCGGTGGTGCCATGACCAGGGTATGTGGCCAGAGCATGGTGGAGTTCTCCGCCGGCGTCGCAGTCCTGGGCATGCTGACCCTGGGAACCATCAGCGTCGCTGGCCTCCAGGAGGTGCAGCGGCGCGGGATCATCGCTGCGCGCGAAGCGGCATATCAGGGGGAATGGGTTCGCGGAAGAAGTGGCACGGCGTCGTTGCGCGAGCAGGTCTCACGCGCGCACTTCGATGATGCGAGCCTCACCAACGCCACCGGCAGCGATCGCATCCTGCGGCCAGCAGATATCGAACTGACGAACCAGGATGCCGGAGCGCCGGGTCGCGGAGCGGCCGCATTTACCTTCCTGCTGCAGCCATTGCGTACCGCCGGAGGCTTCCTGGGACGTGGTTTCGACCTGGAGGATGAGGGGTTCCAGACTGGCATCGTCAGCGCGATCGCCCGGGGTTCGCCGCGGATGCCAGAACCATTCGACACCCTCCAACCCAGGTTTGATCAGCCTTTCGCGCTGCTTGGAGATGACTGGTCTGCCTCCGGCCCATCCCATGCGGCGCGGCGGGCGGGCGGTCTGGTACCAACACATATGTTGGCGCCTGTTTCAGCCATCTGGCGCCCGCTGGCTGCTCCACTCGCCCTTTTCGAGCCTTCGCTGCGGGAACTGTGCTTTGGTCTGATCGAGCCAGACAGGGTGCCAGAAGACAGGCTTGGGCCTGGCGTGGCGCAGAGGCCTGCAGCATGTCCTTGATGTTGGTGATGATGCTAGGCCTGTGCTTCGCGGTCGAAGTCGCAGCCCAAGACATGCAACCGTTCGCACGGAACCTCAACGTGCACGTCGAGCAGCTGGAAGGCGACGTAGCACTCAATGGAGTGCCGGTCACGATCACGCGCGCCGAAGGCCCCGGCGTGCCTGCATTGGCCGAGCGAATGATCAACCAGTGGCGCAGCGAGTCAGGTCCGGATTCGGTATGGCTGTCCGAATGCTGCGGCTGGAAACTCGCAAGCCGCATCCACAACGGTGAATCGCAGGTCGTTCAGTGGCGAACCACCGTCACAGACTCCGAACTGCTGTGGTCGACCCTGGTCGCCACCGCACCACCGCCAGCGCCCCCTATGGTGAACGCGCCGTTACCGCCCGACTGCCGTTGGAGCGGGCCGGTTCATGGGAAGGTCGCAGGCAATCAGTATGTCCAGATCTCTGCACGCTGCGCGCTGGACCCGCAAGCCGCGCTCGACCTGATGATCCGGCGGCTGGCCAGCGCCGGTTGGCGCTGGCAGCGCCAGGGAAGGCTGGTGGTGCACGCCGCACGCGGACAAGTCAGGGCGCAGCTGATCGCCGCACCCATGCTGGATCCCAGGAGGCTTCCAGCCCCAGGTCAGTCCTCGCTTGTACTGCTGGAAGCGCGACCCTCTGGCGGTTCGTTCCGATGAGGCGCGAAACAGGTCAGGCAGCGGTTGAGTACCTCGCACTGGCGCTTGCACTGGCCATCGCGTTGCTGGTGCCGGTCGGCAATGGCCGCCCCATCGCCAGCGTACTTCTTGACGCCATCATCGGGTACCTGCGGGCGCAGGCATTCGTGCTTTCCATCATTTGAGATAAGGAGAAAGGGGATGCGTAGTCTGCGGCTCCGGTCGGTACTCCAGTCAAACCTGTTGCTGGGAGGGGTGGCGCTGATTTCCGGCGCGCTCGCGGCGTGGATGGGAGAGCGGCAATTGGAGGAACGCGCCCACGGCCTCGAGCGGGATATGCAGCAGAGGTATGAACCGGCTGCCTATGTGGTCGCATCACGGGATGTATCCAGGGGCCAGACAATCGATGCTTCGCTGCTGGCTGTCCGATCCATGCCCAAGGCGTACGCTCCGGTCGATGCCGTTGCACCGGCCGACGCAGGTCTCCTGATGGGAAGCCGGGCAGCCATCGGTATCCGTCGCGGAACACCGGTTGCGCCTGCCGCGCTAGTTCCGCCCCTCGTTGGACACAGGTTGTCAGAGCAGCTGCCTGCCGGCATGCGCGCACTGACTATCCAGGTTGACCAGCTCAATGCCCTGTCGGGTCACCTGCAAGCCGGCGATCTGGTCGACCTGTGTTACTCACGTACTCGCGGAAGCGGCGCCGTGCTTGTGCCATTGCTGCAGCGGGTGCGCGTACTTGCCACCGGCGACCTGACCGAGACGCAGCTCGACCTGCTGTCCACCGGGCAGCGGGCGGGCGAGTTCAGCTCCGTAACCCTGCTGGTTTCCATCACCGATGCGCAGCGCCTGGTGCTGGCCGAGCAGACCGGTCGCATAACGCTGCTTCTTCGCCGCCGTGCAGATGAAGGGACCATCGATGCGCGCACCTTCGACAGTGGAGATTTGCTGAAGACCCTCCACGCGGGTGTCTCCGACCAGACCCGGCGTTCCCTGTCGGTGGAGCTTCTGGTTGGCGGCAATGGCACCGCACCGGTGCGCAGTTGGCTTTCCGCGGGAGAAGGCGCATGACAATCCGGCGCTGGCTGGTGTTCGCCTTCGTCCTCATGGCCGGCACTGCGCGCGGCAGCGATATTCCCGCCGAACTCTCGCTGCATGTGGGGGAGTCCCGATTGCTCAGCGTGGATATCAAACGTGCGGCATTGGGAAATGGGAAGGTCGTCAGCCTCGCGACTCCCGAACGCGGTCAGTTGCTGCTGTTCGGGGAGGGCGTTGGCACCACAACGGCCCAGCTGTGGCTCAGGGACGGCTCGCGCCAATCGCTGCGCATTACGGTGATGCAGCCAGGCACGGAGGATCTGCTGCGGCAGGTTCAAGGACTGCTGCAGCCCGGGGGAGTCTCCGCGCGAATCGTCGGTGGCTACATCATTCTGCAGGGTGATCGGATCAGCTCCGAGGAACAGCAGCGGGCGGCGGACGTGGCGGCGCTGTTTCCCGGGCGGGTCCTGAATTTCATCGGACAGGCCGGCTGGGAAGCCATGGTGCAGATGGATGTCCGGCTCGTCGAAGTCCGGAGGGACCAGATGCGTCAGCTGGGCATCAACTGGAATTCCACTGCCTCCGGCCCCGAACTGGCGATCAGTGCGGGCGCGGATACGGCAGGTGGCGCGGTGCATGCCTCGCTGAACTCCACGATTCAATCCCGGATCGACCTACTGCAGCAGAAGGGCATGGCTTTCGTGCTTGCGGAACCCACGCTCAACTGCAGAAGTGGCGGTGTCGCCCGTTTTGTTTCCGGAGGGGAAGTACCCATACCAGTCACCGACGGCCTCGGCGCGACGGATGTCCAGTACAAGGAGTACGGCGTGATCCTGGAGATCAAGCCGCGAGCTGATCGCAGCGGCGGCATATACGCGGAAGTGGAAGTCGAACTCAGCCAACTGGATCCTTCGGTTCGCGTCGGGGATTTCCCGGGTTTCGTCAAGCGTCGCACCAGCACTGCCATCAATGTAATGGCTGGCGAAACCGTGGCGCTCGCAGGCCTGCATGTCAGGGAGCGCAGCCGCGACCGCCAGGGGTTGCCTGGGTTGTCGTCACTGCCGGTGGCCGGCTGGCTCTTCAGCAGCGCTCGACGGCAATCGCGGGAAAGCGAACTGATCGTGCTCATCACGCCGCGCCTCCATGCATCGGTGGACCAGGCGGCTGAAACCAGGCGCGCGGATGAACTCATGGAAGCCGGGATCCCGCGCTGATGGCCGCCGCAATTGAGCTTGCCAGCGGGCTTCACGAACGGCTGATCGAGCGGCTCGATCTGCGCCGGACCGACATCAACCGCATGACGGACGCAGAGCTGTGGACATACGCCCAGCGCCACCTGCAGCAACTGATCGACCAGAGCGAGGCTCGACATAGTCCCGAACGCGGCTTGCTGGAACGACAGATCCTGCAGGAAGTGGTTGGACTCGGGGCCGTAGAAGACCTGCTCAGCGACGACTCGATCTCCGAGATCATGATCAACGGACCCGGGGACGTGTTCGTGGAGCGACACGGGCGCATCGAGCGCATGGCCTCGCGTTTCTCAAGCACGCAGTCCCTGGCAGGAGTCATTGAGCGCCTGCTGCAGCGCACAGGCAGAAGGGTGGACGAGTCCTCGCCCATGGTCGATGCGCGGCTGCCCGATGGCTCCCGCATCAATGTCATCGTCCCGCCGCTCGCGCTGTGTGGTCCCGTGCTCACGATCCGCAAGTTCGGGCAGCGACGCCACCGACTGTCTGATCTCGTCGGTGCGGGCACCCTGTCCGCTGCCATGGCGGATTTCCTTCAGATCGCAGTGCGCGCGCGCAGGAACATCGTGGTTTCCGGCGGCACCGGTACTGGCAAGACAACCTTGCTCAATTGCCTTTCCGGGTTGATTCCTCCCGGCGAGCGCGTAATCACCATCGAGGATTCTGCCGAGCTTCAACTCGCCCACGCCAACCTGGTCGCTCTGGAGGCGCGCCCATCGAATGCGGAAGGGGTCGGGCTCGTCTCGATACGCGACCTGGTGCGAAACGCGCTGCGAATGAGGCCGGACCGGATCGTGGTAGGTGAATGCCGTGGTGGCGAGACCCTGGACATGCTCCAGGCAATGAACACCGGGCATGACGGTTCACTGACTACCGCGCACGCCAACTCGCCGCGCGACCTGCTTTCCCGCCTTGAGGTAATGACCCTGATGGCTGGCATGGACCTGCCACTCGGAGCCATCCGCGAACAGATTGCAAGCGCCGTCAACCTGATCGTGCAGCTGGCACGATTCTCGTGCGGAAGCCGGCGCGTGGTTGCGATCACCGAGATCGCGGGCACCGAAAGCGGACGTATACAGATGCAGGATCTGTTCAGGTTTCACGCAGCCGAAGTGGATCGTGACGGCGTCACGATCGGTCACTTCCGAACCTGTGGGAACGAACCGCGATTCTACGAGTCGCTGGCCGCCGAACACAGGCCACCGGCGCTATGTCCGGAGGGTTCATCATGATTAGCGCGCTGGCCTTCGGTGTCGCGACCGCCAGTTGCTGCCTGATGCTTTCACGGCAGTTGCGATCCTGGACCCGCAACTCCGCCGGCATGCTCGAGCGAACGGAGGCAGATCTGGCCTTGCTGTTCATTTTCGTAAGCAGGGCGCGACTCATTCTCGTGACCGTGCTCGCGGCGGTAACCACCTTCGTACTCGGCAGGCTGCTGGGCGCGCCCTGGCTGCTGTGCGGCCTGTCGGCACTATCCATGGCGATGGCGCCACGTTTCATCGTGCGCCTCCTGCGGCATCGGTGGAGGCGGCGGATCACCGCACAACTGCCCGATGCGCTGGCGCTGTGGGCCGGTTTGCTGCGGGCAGGTCAGGCCATGGCGCCCGCGCTGACGCAGCTCGCGTCGCGACAGCCAGACCCGCTGGGTGCCGAGCTTGGACTGGTGCTGTCCCAGTACCGGCTCGGCGTCTCGCTCGACGTGGCAATGGGCCGGCTCCGCGACCGCAGCGCGGTGCCAGACCTTCGTATCCTCGCCACGCTGCTGCGTGCGCAGCGAGACCTGGGGGGAAATCTTGCCGAAGCGCTCGACAGACTGGCGGCAATGCTGCGGAATCGACTGGCCCTGGAGGCCCGGATCCGTTCATTGACGGCGCAAGGTCGGCTGCAGGGCGTCGTAGTCGGTGTGCTCCCCCTGCTACTGGCTGCAGTGCTGTGCGTCATGGAGCCGGCAGCCATGGGAGCGATGGTCACGACCCCGATTGGCTGGGCCGCTATGGCGCTGGTCTTGGTGCTTGAGATCGCTGGTTTCGCGATGATCCGCCGCATCGTGAATATCGACGTATGAAGGACCTGCCAGGCATTGCCTCGTTGTGGTTCCTCTGTGGCCTCGCGGCCGCCACCGTGGCCCATCGCCTGTTTCGCGACAGGCGCCTCGCCGAACCGCTGGCCCCGGCCCTGGCGACGTGGCCTTTCGCGATGCGGCCATTTCTTGGCCCGGCACGGATCATCTGCGGCCTGCTTGGCAATCGGCTGCCCTCCCGCTACGGCGCCTGGGTCACAAGACGCCTGGAAAAGGCGGATCTTCATCCGGGCCTGGATGCGTCGCAATGGACGTCCTTGTGCGGCAGTATCGCCATTGCCGGTGTATTCGCTGCGTGGATACTCACTTACCTTTTTCGTACCCCGGCAACGCTCCCCGTGCTGGTGTTTTCCGCAGCGGCCTGGCTTGGGTGCGAACGCTGGCTGAGCCGGCGAATTCGGGACTGCGAGCGCCATATCGTTCGAGATCTGCCCCCGTACCTCGACCTATTCACCGTCTGCGTGGAGGCAGGCTCAACACTCACGGCTGCGGCGCGATTCATAGTGGAGCAGGCGCCAGAGGGTCCACTTCGAAACTACTTCGATCGGGTGCTGCGCGAGGTGCGCAGCGGGCGAAATCGCGCCCAGGCGTTTGTCCGCGTGGCCGACGCATATGGCGTTGAGTGTCTTTCGGCGCTAGCCAGTGCGCTGGCGCACGCCGAAGCAGCAGGCATGAGCATCGGGCAGGTGCTGCGCACGCAGGCCGAACAGCGCAGCGCCGAAAGGTTCGTGCGCGCGGAACGCCAGGCCATGCAGGCGCCAGTGAAGATGCTGGGGCCGCTGATCTTCTGCATCTTCCCCTGCACATTCATCATCCTGGCTGTGCCCATCGCGCACCGCCTGATGGAGGCGTTCCGGACATGATCATCCAGCGCGTCGAGCACAACCGCAGGCGACTGGCCATGCACGTGCATATCTGCGAGTCGAGTATCGAGCGCGGACGTGGACTGCTGTTCAGGAGGCGCCCGGACCAGCGAACCGCATACCTGCTGAGGCGCTGCTCGGCCGTGCACACGATCGGAATGGCCTATGCCCTCGACATCGTGTTCTGCAATGGCACAGGCAGGATCCTCCGCATCGTGCGCGACCTGCGCCCCTTTCGCCTGGTTCGCCACCCGGAGGCCGCCCAGGTTTGGGAGGTCGCCTCCGGTGTCGCCGCAAAATGGGGCTGGCGAGTTGGCGACGAGATTGGGCCATGCTGAGATTCGGCAATGCCGAGCGTGGCGCAGCAACCGTCGAGTTCTACCTGGTTGCGCTGCTGGCGCTGTTGCCTTTGTGCCTTGGCATGCTCCAGACGGCGCTGCTGCTTATCGCGAATCATCACGTGAAGCACGCCGCCTTCATGGCCGTCCGTGCCGGAGCGAACCACCACGGTGATGTCGGCGTGATTCGGCGGGAGTTCGCTCGTGTCATTACTCCGCTGTTCCTGGAGTCGACCGGGGGAATAGACAGGTCCAATGTGGTTGCACGCGTCACTGCGGCGCAGCTTCGCGCCACCATCGATGTCGTTCCATTCGCGCGCATACGCGTGCTGTCGCCAACAATCGAAGCCCAGCGAGACTTCGGGCAACTGCGTGATGGCTCGAACGTCATCCCCAGCGATTCACTCCAGTATCGCGACAGCTCACCGGGCCGGAGCAGTGGCGTGTCACTGCAGCAGGCGAACATGCTGCGAGTGGAGATCACCTATTGCAGGCCGCTGGTGGTGCCATTCGTGCGCGGAATGATGATCGGCCTGCTGCGGCGCCTGGATGCCATACCGGCAAACCAGGGCTGCTATGCCGATGGCCGCGTGCCAATCCGGGCAGTGGGGACGGCGCCGATGCAATCGGATTTCCGGATAATCGCGGACCCTGGTTAACGTCCCCGCCAGAAGTTCAGTTCCAGCTTCAGGCCATTCGGGTCTTCGAGGAAGATCTGCCTGAGGCCAATGCCCGGGGAATCGTTGGGGTGGAACTTCAGCCCGTGCCGGTGTAGCCGTTCACGCAGCACCTCGTAGCCCGAGTCATCCCCATTGAACGCCACATGATCCAGCGGCCCGGTGCCCGGGGCAGGGCGCGTCACCGGAATCCCCAGTCGTTCGCTATGCGCCGTGTAACTGGCCCACTCGGCGATGTGGATCACCGGAATCTCGCCCAGGTACAGCCAGTGGCCCAGGAACCCCAATTCCGGCCGTGCGCCTTCCTGGAATCCCAGCACATCGCGGTAGAAATCCCGCGTGCCATCCACGTCGTGGGTCATCACCAGGAAATGTTCCAGCTTGTTCAGCACGCCTGCCTCCATCTGCCAATCCGC
>Ga0075163_10014176_pt1 | contig 10295 bp, 9 predicted proteins | sample JI1023141ADNA_FD_71478 | JGI IMG/M metagenome (GOLD analysis project Ga0075163, IMG submission 71478) | Wastewater effluent complex algal communities from Wisconsin, to seasonally profile nutrient transformation and Carbon sequestration -... | ecosystem: Engineered > WWTP > Effluent > Algae... | reverse complement strand
TGCCGCAGGGCGTGATCTCGCACCTGTTCCGCGACATCGCCGCCGGCAAGCCCGGCCACCTGACGCGCGTGGGACTGGGCACCTTCGTCGACCCGCGGCATGGCGGCGGGCGCGTCAACGATCGATCCACCGACGAGCTGGTGCGCCGCATCGAGATCGACGGCGAGGAGTTCCTGTTCTACAAGGCCTTCCCGATCGACGTGGCCTTCATCCGCGGCACCACCGCCGACCCCGACGGCAACATCACGATGGAGCGCGAGGCGCTCACGCTCGAGGCCCAGGCCATCGCCATGGCCGCGCGCAACTCCGGCGGCATCGTCATCGTGCAGGTCGAGCGGCTCGCCGACGCGCATTCGCTGCACCCGCGGCAGGTCAAGATCCCCGGCGTGCTGGTCGACTGCGTGGTGGTGGCAGAGCGACCCGAATACCACTTGCAAACCTTCGTCGAGCCCTACAGCGCGGCCTTCGCGGCCGAGATCCGCGTGCCCACGGGGCAGGTCGGCGCCATGCCGATGGGCGAGCGCAAGGTGATCGCGCGCCGCGCCGCGCTGGAGCTGCAGCCCAACGCCGTCGTCAACCTGGGCATCGGCATGCCCGAGGGCATCGCCGCCGTGGCCACCGAGGAGCGCGTGATCGACCTCATCACGCTCAGCACCGAGCCCGGCGTGATCGGCGGCATCCCCGCCGGTGGGCTGAACTTCGGCGCGGCCATCAACACCCAGGCCATCATCGACCAGCCCAGCCAGTTCGACTTCTACGACGGCGGCGGCCTGGACATCGCCTTCCTCGGCCTGGCCCAGGCCGACGCCGAGGGCAACCTCAACGTCAGCAAGTTCGGCCCGCGCCTGGCCGGCGCCGGCGGGTTCATCAACATCAGCCAGAACGCCAAGCGCGTGGTCTTCGTCGGCAGCTTCCTGGCCAACGGCGAGCGCAAGTTCGTGCGCGAGGTGGAACACCGCACCTTCTCGGGCCGCGAGGCCTTCAGGCGCGGCCAGCCGGTGCTGTATGTCACCGAGCGCTGCGTGTTCAGGCTGCACGAGCGCGGGCTGGAACTCACCGAGATCGCCCCGGACGTGGACCTGCAGCGCGACATCCTCGCGCACATGGACTTTGTGCCGGTGATGGAGCATCCGCCGACACCGATGGAGCCCGCCATCTTCCGCGCCGAGCCGATGGGCCTGCGCGCACGCCTGCTGCTGCTGCCCTTGGCCGACCGCTTCAGCTGGGACGCCGCCCGTGCCACCCTGTTCATCAACTTCGAGCACCTGAGCGTGCGCACGCGCGACGACGTGGAGGCCGTCCGTGCCGAGATCGAGCGCCACGTGGCCCCGCTGGGCCGCAAGGTGGACGCGGTGGTCAACTACGACCACTTCGTGCTCGACCCCGATGTCGAGGACGACTGGGCCGCCATGGTGCGCGAGCTGGTCGACCGCCACTACCACCGCGTGGTGCGCTACTCGACCTCGAGCTTCCTGCGCGCCAAGCTCGGGCCGGCGCTGGCGGCCAGGGGCGTGGTGCCGAGCTTGTTCGAGTCGGCCGGCGAGGCGAGGGCGGGCCTGGGGCGCTGAGTGGCGCGAGATGCACCGCATTGCGGGTCGAGCGGCGAGCGGCCTGAGTTGACGAAGCATACGTAAAACCGTACGCTACGGTGCTTGTTGCTGGAGAGTCCCCTTGTCCGTCCTGACTGCATCCGCCGCCCGTGCCAACCTCTATCGGCTCATTGACCAGGCGTCCGAATCGCACGAGCCCATCATGATTGCTGGCAAGAAGTCGTCTGCCGTCCTCGTTTCCGCCGAAGACTGGAAGGCGATACAGGAAACCTTGAACCTCTTGTCGATACCAGGCATGCGCGACTCGATTCTCAAGGGCATGGCGGAGCCTCTGGCCAAGAGTGCGCGTCAACTCAAGTGGTAGCTTGGGAACGGGCCTTCTCGAAGCAGGCCCAGAAGGATGCCAGGAAAGTCAAGGCTGCCGGGCTGAAGCCGCGGGTCGAGGAATTGCTTGCCATCCTGCAATCCAACCCGTTCCAGAATCCGCCGAGCTTCGAGAAGCTGGTGGGTGACTTGGCCGGGGCCTATTCGCGCCGGATCAACATCCACAACCGCTTGGTCTACGAGGTCTTTGTCGAAGAACGTGTCGTCCGAGTGCTTCGGATGTGGACGCATTACGAGTAGCGCGTCCGGGCAGACAGCCTCGTGCGCGTACTACTCCACGAACCTGCCCGCCCGATCGATGATGGTCAGGCCCACGTAGCCCGCCCCCTTGCGCCCGCCCGACCCGTAATCGATGTTCAAGGGGCCGAACTGCCTGGGGCCCATGTCTTCGAGCGCGCTCACCAGGCTCTCGCGCTGGGGATTGCGGCCGGCCTTTCGCAGGCCCTCGACCAGCAGCCTGGCGTTGATGAAGATCTCGAGGCCCAGGTACGAGAACTCTCGCTTGCCGGTGCTGGCTTCGACGATCTGCTGGTATTCCTTGACCACCGGGATGCCTTCCTTCCAAGGGCTGGGCACCAGCGTGGTGAAGACCACGCCCGCGGTGTGCGGGCCCAGGTCGGCGGCCACCTTGCGGTTGGCCTGCGCGGCCAGGTTGTAGAACTGCACCATCAGGCCCGCCTGCCTGGCGGCGGGGATGAGCTTGACGGTGGCTGGCGGCGCGGCCACCAGGATCGCGCCGTTCAACTGGGGCAGCTTGTGCAGCGCCTCGACCACGGTCGGTACGTTGCTGCCGTCACCCTCGACGGCCAACTCGGCCACGGGCTTGATCTGCGCTGCGGCCAGCACGGCCTGCGCTGCGGCGAGCCCGCTCTTGCCGAAGGGGTCGTTCTGGGTGATGAGCGCGATGCTGGTCTGGCCCACGGTCTTCATCTGCGCGACCATGCGGGCGATCTCGGCGCTCGTGGTGGCGCGGATGTTGAAGGCATAGCGCCCGGGCTTGTCGCGCATCGGGCCGCCGCCAGCGATGCCGGCGACCATCGGCAGGCCGGCCTTGGTGATGATCGGCATCATGGCCGAGCAACTCGAGGTGCCCCAGCAATTGAACACCGCCACGGCCTTGCTGGCCGCGAGCAGGGTGGCGTTCTCGGCGGCCCGCTTCGGGTTGAATTCATCGTCCAGTGCTTGCAGGCTCAGGCGCCGCCCGCCGATGCCGCCAGCCCGGTTGATCGACTCGAAGTAGGCGTTGAGCACGAGCAGCCCTTCCTGCCCGGCGCCGGCGTTGGGCCCGGACAGCGGCAGGCTGGCGCCGATGAGGATGCTGCCGCTGCCGTCGTCCTGGGCCGAGGCCGGCGTCGCCAGCGCGCCCAGGCCGCCGATGCAGGCCAGGGCCATCAGTGCCGTGGCCTGCCATGCTCGGGCAGGTCGGCGTCGGGGTCGCGGGCGCAACCGAAAGAAGGCAGGGAACGGGATCGACATGGCCGGCACACTTCACGCAGCGACGCAGCGCTCAGCGTGGCCCTTGCGGGCAGAACCGGCGGCATCAGGATGATGGAAAACTAACGTCCATCATCGCCGGAATGCTCCCTGTCCGTCGACCCTCAGCCTGGGTGGGTACCCGGCACCAGGATGCTCTTGTCCACCTGTCCGATCTGGGTCTTGCCGCACAGCGCCATGCTCAGGTCGAGCTCGCGGTGGATCAGTTCCAGTGCCTTGGTCACGCCCGCCTCGCCCATGGCGCCCAGCCCATAGACGAACGGGCGTCCGATCAGCGTGCCCTTGGCGCCCAGCGCGCAGGCCTTCAGCACGTCCTGGCCCGAGCGGATGCCGCCGTCCATCCACACCTCGATCTGCCCGCCCACCGCGTCGGCGATGGCCGGGGTGGCCGCGATCGACGAGGGCGCGCCGTCGAGTTGCCGGCCGCCGTGGTTGCTGACGATCAGCGCATCGGCGCCGGTCTGGGCGGCGATGCGGGCGTCTTCCACGTCCATGATGCCCTTGAGGATCAGCTTGCCGCCCCAGCGCTTCTTGATCCACTCCACGTCGTTCCAGTTCAGCGTGGGGTCGAACTGCTGGCTGGTCCAGGCGCCCAGCGAGCCCATGTTGTCAACGCCCTTGACGTGGCCGACGATGTTGCCGAACTGCCGGCGCTTGGTGCCCAGCATGCCCAGGCACCACTGCGGCTTGGTGGCCAGGTTGATCAGGTTGCGCAGCGTGGGCTTGGGCGGCGCGGACATGCCGTTCTTCAGGTCCTTGTGGCGCTGCGCCAGGATCTGCAGGTCGAGCGTGAGCATCAGCGCGCTGCACCTGGCGGCCTTGGCGCGGTCGATCAGGGCCTCGATGAAGCTGCGGTCGCGCATCACGTACAGCTGGAACCAGAACGGCGCCTGCGTGTTGGCGGCCACGTCCTCGATCGAGCAGATGCTCATGGTGGACAGCGTGAAGGGCACGCCGAACTTCTCGGCCGCGCGCGCGGCCAGGATCTCGCCGTCGGCATGCTGCATGCCGGTCAGGCCCACCGGTGCCAGCGCGACGGGCATGGCCACGTCGATGCCGGCCATGCTGGTGCGCACGCTGCGGTGGTCGGTGTCGATGGCCACGCGCTGGCGCAACTTGATGGCCGCGAAGTCGCTCTCGTTGGCGCGGTAGGTGGTCTCGGTCCACGACCCGCAGTCTGCGTAGTCGTAGAACATGCGCGGCACGCGCCTTTGCGCGAGCACACGCAGGTCTTCGATGTTGGTGATGACGGTCATCTCGGCAAGTCTCCTCTTGCCGGGATGCTAGCCCGTCTTCGCGGCCCCGGGCATCCGGGGTTGCCGAGGCCTCGGCCGCGGGCCTCAGCTGCAGCTCGAGCCGCCGCAGCCGGTGATGGGCGTGCCGTCGGCCAGGGCCATTTCGCGGCATTGGCCGGTGGCCGGGTCGAAGCCGACGGCGGCCAGGTGCTGGGCGAGCGAGGCGTCCATCATCTGCGCGTGCTGCGGGAACCAGGTGGCCAGTTCGCCGACCGCCAGTCGCAGCGGCTCGAAATCGTTGTCGTCGCGGGCGCGGCGGCCGCATTCCACCATCACCTGCAGCACCGCCTGGTGCTGGAAGCTGTGGCAGTTTTCGGGGGCGAAACCGGTGGCGGCCATCCAGCGGTTTTCCTGGTCGAAGTGCTGCACCGTGTGCTCGACCAGCCGGTCCCAGCGCGCCAGCAACCGATCCTCGGGGCCGGGCAGGGCGTTGTCGGCGTCGGCCAGCAGTTCGACGAACTCCTGGTGCGTGGCGTCCATCTGGGGTTGGTTGAGCGCGAGGTCGTTGGTCCAGGTGAGCGTGGTCATGTGCAGGGGGCGTTGGCGTTGCGGTTGCGCGGGACCCGCGAGCCTAGCAGGCCCCGCGGACTGACCGGGTTGTCGTCCGTCAAGGGCGGGTCGGCTCAGCCGTCGGGCCCGGCAGCGCGCTTCAGGCTGCCCACGCGCACGCCCAGCAGGCGAATGCGCCGGGTCAGGTCCACGCGTTTCAGGCACAGGCCGGCGGCCAGCCGGATGGTGGGCGCCTCGGCTGTGGGCAGCTCGAGGCTCATGTCGCGGGTGACGGTCTTGAAGTCGTCGAAGCGCAGCTTGATGCCGATGGTGCGGCCGATGTAGCCCTTGCGCTGCAGGTCGGACGCCACCTGCTCCACCAGCTGGCTGAACACGGCCGACAGCTCGGCCCGGTCGCGCTTGGCATGCAGGTCGCGCTCGAAGGTGGTCTCGCGGCTCATCGACACCGGCTCGCTGTGGGTCACCACCGGCCGGTCGTCCACGCCGTGCGAGGCGTCGTGCAGCCAGGCGCCGTAGCTCTTGCCGAAATGCGCCACCAGGGTCGCGCGCTCCTGCTGGGCCAGCTGGCCGATGGTCTCGATGCCCAGCGCCAGCAGCCTGGCGCCGGCCTTGGGGCCGATGCCGTTGATGCGCCGCACCGGCATGGGCCAGATGCGCTCGGGGATGTCGGCATGGGTGAGCAGGGTCAGGCCATCGGGCTTGTCGAGCTCGGACGCGATCTTGGACAGCAGCTTGTTGGGCGTGACGCCGATCGAGCAGCTGAGCCCGGTCGAGCGCTTGACGTTGTTCTTGATGTCCAGCGCAATGGCGCGCACGCCGCCGTGCGGGTCGTGCGCCACGCTGTCCTGCGCGCCCGGGTGGTCGGTGAGGTCGATGTAGATCTCGTCGATGCCACGGTCCTCGATGATCGGCGCCACCTCTGCGACGGCCGCCTTGAAGCGGCGCGAGTAGGCCCGGTACTGCTCGAAGTCCACCGGCAGCAGCACCGCCTGCGGGGCGCGCAGCGCGGCCTTCATCAGCCCCATCGCCGAGTTCACGCCCAGGGCGCGCGCCGCGTAGGTGGCGGTGGTGATCACGCCGCGCCCGGTGTAGCCCGCCAGGCGCGAGAAGCTGCGCGTGCCGTCGGGCTGCAGCACCGGTTGGTGTCTCCGGCCGCCGCCGATCACCACAGGCTGGCCCACCAGCTCGGGGTAGCGCAGCAGCTCCACCGAGGCATAGAAGGCATCCATGTCCAGGTGGGCGATCCAGCGGCGGTGCGGCGGCCTCATGCCGGTCATTGTGCGATCCTGGCGGCCTGATCGCCTTCACGCGAGGAGCCTCATGATCATCAAGTCCCTTCGCGGCCTCCTGCCGCTGCTGCCCTTGTTCATGTCGAGCCCCGGCCACGCCCAGGTCGAATTCACCGGACCGGCGCTGCCGGTGGCCCAGGCCGAGCGGGCCTTTGCGCGCAGCATGGCCGAGCGCAGCCACGCGGCCTTCGCGGCGCTGCTTTCCGAGCAGGCGGTGTTCTTCAACGGCAAGGCCGTGCTGCGCGGCAAGGCGGCGGTGGCGGCGGGTTGGAAGCCGCTGTTCGACGCGCCGCAGGCACCGTTTTCGTGGGAGCCCGATCAGATCGAGGTGCTGGACGACGGCTCGCTGGCCCATTCGAGCGGCCCGGTGCGCAACCCGGCGGGCAAGCTGGTGGGCCGCTTCAATTCGATCTGGCGCCAGGAGTCGCCCGGCACCTGGCGCATCGTGTTCGACCGCGGCGAGGCCGCTGGCAAATAGCCGTCTGGCTCAGCTGGCCGCGGCCAGCCGCGCACGGTGGCGCGCCACCTGCGCCAGCACCTGGGCCGGCGCGGTGCCGCCGCGCACGTTGCGGGCCTCGAGCGAGCCGCGCAGCGTCAGCACCGCGGGTGCGTCGTCGCCGATCGACGGGTGCAGCGCCTTCAGTTCATCCAGCGACAGGTCGGCCAGGTCGACGCCGCGTTGCAGCCCCAGCTTCACCGCATGCGCCACCACCTCGTGGGCGTCGCGGAAGGGCAGGCCCTGCTTGACCAGGTAGTCGGCCAGGTCGGTGGCGGTGGCATAGCCGCGGCGTGCGGCGGCTTCCATCGCCTGCGGCTTGACGACGATGCCGGCCACCATCTCGGCCATGATGCGCAGCGTGCCGGCCAGCGTGTCGACGGTGTCGAACAGCGGCTCCTTGTCTTCCTGGTTGTCCTTGTTGTAGGCCAGCGGCTGGCCCTTCATCAGCGTGATCAGGCCCATCAGGTGGCCGATCACTCGGCCGCTCTTGCCGCGCGCCAGTTCGGCCACGTCGGGGTTGCGCTTCTGCGGCATGATCGACGAGCCGGTGCAGTAGCGGTCGGCCAGGTCGATGAAGCCGAAGTTCTGGCTCATCCACAGCACCAGTTCCTCGGCCATGCGCGAGACGTGCACCATGGTGATGGACGCGAAGGCCAGGAATTCCATCGCGAAGTCGCGGTCGCTGACCGCATCGAGGCTGTTCTCGCAGACGCCGTCGAAGCCCAGCGCGCGGGCCACCGCCTCGCGATCCAGCGGGTAGCTGGTGCCGGCCAGCGCGGCGGCGCCCAGCGGCAGGCGGTTGGTGCGCCTGCGCACGTCAGCCAGGCGCTCGGCGTCGCGGGCAAACATCTCCACGTAGGCCAGCAGGTGGTGCGCAAAGCTCACCGGTTGGGCCACCTGCAGGTGGGTGAAGCCGGGCATCACGGTATCGGCATTGCGCGCCGCCACCTCGACCAGCGAGCGCTGCATCTCGGTGAGCAGCACGGCCAGCGCATCGATCTCGCCGCGCAGCCACAGCCGCACGTCGGTGGCCACCTGGTCGTTGCGCGAGCGGCCGGTGTGCAGCCGCTTGCCGGCATCGCCGACCAGTTGCGTCAGGCGGGCCTCGATGTTGAGGTGCACGTCCTCGAGGTCGAGCTTCCACTCGAAGCTGCCCGATTCGATCTCGCCGGCGATCTGCGCCATGCCCCGCTGGATGTCGGCCAGGTCCTGCGCGCCGATGACGCCCTGGGCCTGCAGCATGCTGGCGTGGGCCAGGCTGCCGTCGATGTCGGCGCGCCACAGGCGCTTGTCGAAATCGACGCTGGCGGTGTAGCGCTTGACGAGCTCGCTCATCGGCTCGGAGAACAGGGCCGACCAGGCCTGGGATTTCTTGTCGAGTTGGTTGCCGGACATGCGGGTGCGATCGTCGGTGAAGGGGCCGCTGACGGCTGCGCCGCGCGGTGAAGACCGTATTATCGGGCGGCACACCATGGCACCCGCCGACGACACCCACGCCCCCACCGGCGCCGACAACTCCGTCGTGCGCGACAGCAGCCTGTGGCCCGACACGGCGCGGCTGCGCGACGGCGCGTTCAGTTCGCACTTCGAGGCCAGCCGCTTCGACCCGTTGTACGAGCAGAAGTCGCGCGAGCGCTGGCGCCTGGCCACGCAGTTCGACCTGTGTCGCCCGGCCTTGGGCCTGCGCATCCTGATCTTCCTGCAACTGGCCGTTGCGCTGGCCGGCCTGCCGCTGGCGCAAGGCTGGATCGACGCTGGCGTGCGCGCCATCACGCTGGCCTTTGCGGCCCTTTCCGGCGGCCTGCTGTGGCTGCCCACGGTGTGTGCCCTGCGGCCATTGCTGGCGCGGCGCAGCGATACCGCGCGCCGGGGGGCATTGGCGGCCCTCGGCGCCCTGGCAGGCGTCGTGGCCTGGGCCATGGTGGCCATGCTCGGCCTGGCCTCGTCGCGCACCGGTGCGGCCCTGGGCTCGGCCCTGTCGGGTGCCGGGCTGGCGCTGCTGGTCTGGCACTGGCTGGGCCTGCGCGCAGCGGCGGCGCAGCCGGTGGAGGCCAGCGCCCGGCTGGCTGAGCTGCAATCCCGCATCCGCCCTCACTTCCTGTTCAATGCCTTGAACACCGCGCTGGCCCTGGTGCAGGTCGATCCGCAGCGTGCCGAGACCGTGCTGGAGGACCTGGCCGCGCTGTTCCGCGTGGCCCTGGCCGAGACCGGCGCGTCGGTGACGCTGGACGACGAGATCGACCTGGCCCAGCGCTACCTGGCCATCGAGCAATTGCGCTTCGGCGACCGCCTGCAGGTGTCCTGGGACCTGGACCCGGCCGCGGCTGTCGCGCCGGTGCCCCCGCTGGTGCTGCAGCCGCTGGTGGAGAACGCGGTGCGCCACGGCATCGAGCCCGCGGTGCGCGGCGGACGCATCCAGGTGCGCACGCGGGTCACCCGTGGCATGGCCGAGGTCACCGTCACCAACACGCTGGGCGACGAGCCGGGCCGCCAGGGCAGCGGCATCGCGCTGGCCAACGTGGCCGAGCGCCTGCGCCTGCTGCACGACGTGGCGGCGTCGCTCACCACGGGCGTCGAGGACGGCTTGTACAAGGCGCGCATCGTCGTGCCGCTCTGACGTTTCGCTGGGCCGTCCCATGTCCATCGACACGCGATCCAACCCCCTGGCCGTGCTGATCGTCGACGACGAGCCGCTGGCCCGGGTGCGCCTGCGTGCGCTGGTCGAGACCTGCCCCGAGCCGCGCGCGGTCGTGGTGGGCGAAGCGGGCGACCCGGCCGAGGCCATGGAGCGCGTTCTCACCCGGCCTTGCGACGTGGTGCTGCTGGACATCGTCATGCCCGGTGGCACGGGCCTGAAGCTGGCCGACGAGATCCGCCGCCTGCCCAGCGGGCCGATGGTGGTCTTCGTCACCGCCCACGCCGAGCATGCGCTGCGGGCCTTCGAGGTCGACGCAGCCGACTACCTCACCAAGCCGGTGAAGCGCGAGCGCCTGCAGGCCGCGCTGCTGCGCGTGGCACAGCGCCGCGCCCAGGAGCCGCTGTCCGCGCCCGGCGGCCCGGTGCTGGTGGTGAGCGACCGCGGCCGCGTGTTGCGCGTGCCGGCCTCGGAAGTGCTGTACCTGAAGGCCGAGCAGAAGTACGTGACCCTGTGCAGTACGCGCGGTACCTGGCTGCTGGACGATGCGCTCGCCGACCTGGAGCAGCGCCTGGGCGAGGGCTTCCTGCGCGTGCACCGCAACGCGGTCGTGGCGGTGGCCAGCGTGCGGGCGCTGGA
>Ga0075163_10014175_pt1 | contig 10296 bp, 7 predicted proteins | sample JI1023141ADNA_FD_71478 | JGI IMG/M metagenome (GOLD analysis project Ga0075163, IMG submission 71478) | Wastewater effluent complex algal communities from Wisconsin, to seasonally profile nutrient transformation and Carbon sequestration -... | ecosystem: Engineered > WWTP > Effluent > Algae... | reverse complement strand
GTACTGGTGATGTATTTGATTTTGAGAAATTAAAATCTGTTTTAAGACCATTAATTAATTATTTATTACAAAAAGATAAAGACTATGTTAATAGTTTTAAATCACTATTTAGTAGTACATCAAAAGACCGTGTTGTTTTTGATAGACATAAACAAAGAGTAGCTAAAATATATTCTTCTGTAAAGCGTCAAATGGCTGTTAATGAAAATATGGATGTTATTTTATCGGATACTGATAATTTTGCAAAAAAGATTGCACTTGTTTATAAGCAATTAAAGGGTAAGGGTTTAAATCATCCAAGTATTGCAGAATTTGTTAATGATATTAAAGGTTTTGTCTCTACTATGAATGAAGTATTAACTCACTCTGAGCCTAAAAAGCAAGAATCTAAACCACAGACAAAAAATGAAGTGTTTAAATATATCTCATTCATAAATGAAGCTGTTGGTGATACAAAACATAAATTATTTCAGAAACATTTGCCTGATGATTATTTGGAAAAATGGTTAGCGGTTGATGATGAGAGAAAAGCCTTAGATAAAGAAATTGTTGAATTAAGTAGAAATTCTAATAAAAAGAGTATAGTAATAAACGGTATGGATCCTATTATGGAAATAGTAAGATTATTTAATAGAGCTTATAAACTACACACTTGGCCTTATATTCCATCTGGAAGATCAAAAGGTAAAGTCTCTCAAATGACTTTGAGAGAGTATGATTTTATTGGAACTGGTACACCACCTTCTAATGGCTCTGAGCCTGGTTATGGCCCTTGGAGAAATAATAAAATATTTGCTAAGTGGGAAGAAGCTGTTAGTGCAATTATTGCTAATCCTGATTATCAAGTAATTTTTGATAAAGATACTGTTATTCAAACAGTTGGTGAGAATGGTGGTAAGCCTGATGCTAGAGTTAATGTTAGTGAATCAATGTTAATATTAGAGCGTAAAGAAGGTGGTGGTAAAACTTTATTAAAATTCATTAATGAAATGATGGATGGTGATAAATTATATCGCACCGGTGCACAAGCTAAATTTATAAAAGAATATTTTGGTGTTGATGTTAAAGATGAATCATTAGGATTTAAAGGTGATAAGAAGGCTATTGGTGAGATGGCTGATAAAACTAAAGATAGTCCTATTTTAGAGTTTAAAGCTGTTAAAAAGATAGACTATACACCAAGAAGTATTCACTCTATAACTATTACTGGTGCATCGGCATCAAAGACTATCTATATGTTATTCCAATCTAAGGATAATAATAATCTATATTTTAAATATTCTGAAAATTTCTACCATTTAAAGAAATGTTTATCAAATAGAACAAATGAAAATCCAGGATATGAAATCAATGCTGGTGAATTAACTGGATTAAACTTTAGTAGTGCTGAGTCAGTATTCTATGCAAGTATTCCAAAGAATACAATTATCCAAAAAGATGATGTATTTAAAGTGAATGCCCTTAATATAGCAGATTATAATACTGATAATAGTACTGCACCTGCTATCATAGATTTTGGTAAAATTGAAAAGCTTTATACTTTATTTGAATCAGGAACATCGAGTGTGTTTAGTGTGACAAGTAGTATTGTAACAAGCAGTGGTGATTCTAAAGATGGTAGAGTCTATAATGAATATAAATCAAAAGTTAGATAATGAAACATTTAAAGAGGTTCTTAGAATATGCTGATTTTGATGTCAGTGCAACAGATTTGCCGGATGTTAAAGTAGCAAAAGAAAAGATGACCACTATTCAAAAACAGCTTACTGAGTATAAGACTAAAAAACTTATAATTGACAAACTATATGCTGAGGTTAAAGAACCTGAGAAGATAGAAGCTGGCTTACAAAATATTTTAGGTAAACAAGATATTCAAAATGGCATCGATAGAAATCCATTTTTGGTAGAGTATGTGCATTTGGCTAAGCTAAAATCTGATTTGGATAATATGTCACAACAAAATGTTGATGATAAGGTTAAGTTAGATGATTTTCAACAAGAACTTAGAGGTGCGACTGATGATGCTATGAGAAAATCTATCGGTGCTAAGATAACAGAAATCAATAATAGAATGGGTCAGCGTGTTAGAGATATACAAAAGGTTCAAAATGAACTACAAACAAGCTTTAAGGAACACAATGATAAAATGACTAAAATGGGTGGTGAGATGAAAGATTATATTTCTAAAATATCCTCATAAAGATAAAAAATAGAAAAAATATGGTTTTTTCTTTTTATATATACATTATAAAAAATTAAATAAAAATATGGCAATTCAAATTGGAAAATACAATAGACCTGGTATCTTCATCGAGGAAACTGACAAGTCTTTATTCTCCGCACCTGGTGTAGAAGGTATTACAAACCTTGTTATCGGTGTATCGAAAAAAGGTCCAGTTAACACACCAATTAGATTAACAACTGTAGCTGACTTAGAAGCAGTGTTTGGTCAATTGGATAGAAACTTAGAGAGAAAGGGATCTTTTTTCCACAGAACTGTTTCAAAAATGCTAGAAACAACACCTGTATATGCGATGAATTTATTGCTAACTGATGATAATTTAGATGTTATTGAATATAAGTCATTATCTTCCTCAGCTTTGAAATCAAATGATGTTAAGCGTGAAGGACCTTATAGAAGATTTTTTGATACTACTGGTTTCTGGAAAAGAGATACTGAGGCTTTCATTAATTTAACTAAAGATGATTCAGGATATGCTGATAGAGCGTTAAGCTTTACTAACTTATCAGATAAATTTATTACGGTATTTGTAGTAAAAACTCAAGTACTTGGGTTTGATAGAACATTACTTGAATGGTATGGTTCTATCGAAAAAATGCCACCTTACGTTAGTGCAACAGATTTTGCATCTGACTATATGGTTGATGTTGTTGTTGTTGGTGGTGATTGGACAAATTATAAAGAACTTGCTGTTGATAACAGATGGGGACAATATTTTAATGCTGATGGTTTAATTAAAGGACAACTTAGAAATTTTGCTAATGATAGAAATATGACTTTATTAGGATACTACGAAGGTGTATCTATGATTCCATATTTTAGAGATTCAAATGGTAGAAATATCTTTATTGAAACTGTTATTAATAGAGAAACAGATTCAAGTGGATTATATTGTGCTTTCAACGCTGATTTAGTAGAAGAAGATTTCTATACTGGATTAATTGATTTAGTTGGTGGTACTTTAGTAGGATCTGATAAAGAAAGCATCGATTTCTTATCTTATAAAGAACAAATTATTGAGTCTGTTGAGTTTAAATCAACTCCACTTGACTTACCTGGAAACGTAGTAGCATTATTTGGTACTGCATCTTATAGCGACCAAGTTGGACACGCTTATGGTAATCCAAAAACTGATGGTATCGTTTATAACGGTAAAAACAGAAGTGCTTGGTTTACAGATGGTGCTATCTTAAATGTAAACTTAGTTGGTAACATTGGTACATCAAGTATCGTAGGTTCTGGTACAGCTTCAACTGTTACTATTAACTATGTTGCTCAAGATAATGCATTTGCTGTTATTAACAGTCAATATGTGCCTGTTGTATCTGGTACAGTATCAACATTATTAAAATCAGCAGATTATCCATTCAGTGCTGCAACTGCAAGCTTTACAACTGCATTTGTTTTAGGTGCTGATGGTGAAATTTCACATGTTGAAGGCCTTGTTGCTGGTACTAATCCTAATGTTGCTACGAGTGACCTTGTTTTAGGATATGTTACACTTGATGTAAGAAATTCAGGATTTGTTGGTATTACATTTAGTAATGTAACTGTAACTAACGTTTCTGATGTTGTGACTCCTGGTTATACAGATGGTGTTTACTTACAATCAGGTTCTTATAATGATTTAATTTATGGTACAAACTCTAATACAGCAGACTACTATATTACAGATTTAAGTAATACAACTGGATTTACACAAGGTGATATTAAAGTTGAATTCTTCGGTACAAGTACTGAAGCTAATACAAGAAACTACAAACAATTTAGAAAGATTAAAATGTTTAACACAATTATATCATTTATTGATAGTGTTAATAAAGATAAAGTTGTTATGGTTGTTGGTGTTGATGGAAATGGTAGAGCAATTAAAAAGAGTTTAGCTACTATGACTGTATCTAATATTGTTAGAACAGCATCACAAAACAAATCATTTGTATTGAAAACTGGTTTATCAGATGTTTCTTACTTAGCTGGTGCTTTAAGTGGTGGACTTACTTTCTACAAAGTGGATAATGAGTTTATCTTAGGTACTGAGGGTGTTCGTACACAAGACGAATCTGCATCTGCAACAACTGGTGTTGTTGGTAAGTATTCAGAATTCTATCAAAAGTATTTCAATGGATTAATCAACAGTGGAGATTACTTCTACGATAATAGACTTTATACTGCGGCTGATGGTATTAACCCAGGAGTTTTATTAAACTCTGGTGTTGCTGCAACTGTTAACTTAACATTTGTTAATGGTGAAGCTTCTCCAAATCCAACAAGTATGAATGTAACTGGTGATAATAGTGATTATGCAGGATATAACTATATAGTTTTTGAAACACCTACAATTGGTGCTACTGCGGCGGCTAATGCATTAGACTTGAATGTTGCGGAAGTTTTAAAATTTCCAACATCGCAAGATAATAAAGGTACATTTACAATTGTATCAAACAGTGTTGTAGTTTCTGATTCTGCTCATCAATTAGCAGTAGCGTTAGGGTTTACAGGAAGCCACCATTTTGCTTACCAAGTATCTGAGAATGTAACATTTGAAGAGGTTCTTGATTTGACAATGGTTTATAATGTAACTGATAAGCACTATTTGAAAATGTTATTGAATCTTGATAACGGTTTAGAAGTAGAATTTACTGATTCAACTATGCAATCAATCAATGATATTGATACTGATACAAATTATACATTCAATGTTCAGTCTGAAATTAATAACTTCAAACAAACAATTGAAATTGAACTTCCTGCTGGATATGTTGAGGTTCCTAACAAGATTCTTGTTAATGGTTCAAGATACACAGAGGTTAAGGTTGGTGACTTCTTATTAGCTGATAATACTGGTGTTGAATTAGCACTTGGTCAAACAGTTCAAAAGAATGTTACAAGAATATTAAGCAAGAGACAATATGCTGGAAATACAGCATTAACTGAAATTACTTGTGATGCGAAAATCAAAAAAACAGGATTCGTTAGTGAAACTGGTACTGATTATCAGACAACAAGATACTCAACAGTTGATCAATATGCAACAACTTATAAAGGTATTGCATTGAAAGGATTCAGAGTGAGACAAGCTTCATTACCTGATGGTACTGAGGAAAAACAAAACCAAGTGTTAAATCTTGTGGCTAAAGGTACACCTTTGTTCAAAGCTTTAACAAATAAAGAAGCATTCAACTTCAGATATTTAGTTGATGCATTTGGATTAGGATTAACAGAAAGATCTAAACAACAACTTGCAGACATCTGTGGTGAAAGATTAGATGCGTTTGGATTTATTAATATGCCTTCATTGAAGTCATTTAAAAATTCTACTTCGCCAAGTTTTGTTAATGCAGAAGGAGTTTTACAAGCTGAGTTTATCGCTAAAGGTGGTGACCCAGAAAGCAATCCAGCGTTCTTGTACTCATTTGCTGATGGTCCAGGTAATACTTGTGTTGGTTATTTCACTCCTTATGTAAGAGTAAATGATAATGGTAGACCATTAGATATGCCACCTGCTGCTCACGTAGCTACAACTTATATTAGAAAACACATTTCTATTGTAAGCTCTGTTACTCCTTGGACAATCGCTGCTGGTGTTACGAATGGTAAAGTGACTAATATTCCAAGTATCGAACACGAGTTTGATCCGAGTGATATTGAGTTCTTGAATAAAGCTCAAATTAATCCAATTGTTTTGAAGAGAAACAGAGGATATGTTATTGAGACTGAGAACACAGCATTAACACTATACAAATCAGCATTATCTGTTATTCACGTAAGAGAGGTATTGATTGAACTTGAAAGAGAGTTAGCTGCGATGTTATTAGACTACCAATGGAAGTTTAATACACCTGATGTTAGAGCTGAAATTAAACTAAGAGCAGACGTTATTTGTGAAACTTATGTTAATAAAAACGGATTATATAATTATTTCAATAAAATGGATGATGAAAATAATACTGCTGATGTTATTGATAACCAAATTGGTGTTCTTGACACTTATGTTGAGCCGATTAAAGGTATGGGTATAATTGTTAATAATGTTACTATATTAAGAACTGGTGCTATTGAATCTGGTGGTTTTATAAACTATCAATAAAATATATAATTATAATTTTTTTAAGCCTCCTAATGGAGGCTTTTTTAATACAATATTTTTCATTTTGAGTGGTTTTTTATGATTATAATAAGAGTAGGAGACGTAAATAAGATCAATATATAATAAAAAATGAAAAACTAATTATGAGTGATAAAAATAAAATGACGGAAGAAGATTACTTAAAAGCACATTTAGGTGATGTGGATTCAGCTAAATCAACAGCAACTTTTGCTGAGTTAGTAGATTCTACTGTTGTTGAAAGTAATAGAACATCAGATTTGCAATATTTGGCATTTGATGTAAAGAATTTCCCTTGTGGTAAATTTTATCCTATTGGAACTATGTTTATGATAAGAGCTGCTCAAGTAATTGAGATACAATCATATTCAATGGTAGATGACACAAATTTCTATGATGTTATTGAAAAGATGAATGATATGCTACAAGCATGTGTTAGAGTTAAATATTCTGATGGTAGAGTAGCATCTTATTTAGATGTTAAAGACCAAGATAGAATCTATTTAATATTCTTAATTAGAGAGTTAACATTCCAAAATGGAAATTCTCTATCTGTAAATGTTAAATGTTCTTGTGGTAATGAGAACTCTATTGAGCTAAAACGAGAAAATTTTAGATTCCATCAAATCGATCCTATATTAGATGATTACTATTCAACTGTTAGTAATTCATTTAAATTTCAAGTTGTTAATGGTACTGAGTATGAATTAACACCGCCAAACATTGGGTTACAAAAAGCTTTCACTGATTACATTATCCGTGAGAATAATAATAAAGTTAACCCAAATTTAGCTTTCTTAAAAATTATTCCATTTTTATTAAATGGTAGAACGAGTATCACTTATGATGGTATTCAGGCTAAATTAAAAGAATTCCAAGTAATTGATGATATTTCATTTCAATTCTTGAATGCTGCTGTTAGTAAAATGACATTCGGTATTGAAAAATTAGCTAAGAGATGTGACTGCGGCGAGGAGGTTACCGCAGACATGGAGTTTCCCAACGGAGCGTCAGGTATTTTCGTTATTCGTAATGCCTTTGAAGCATATATTAAAAAATAAAATGCTATTACAAAAGCATTTTCATACACAAGAAGTATCAATGGATATATGGCCTTTTTGGATGTTTGAAGAAAATATTAAATTGGTTAATGAAATTTTAGAAGAGGAAGATTCTAATAGAAAGAAAGAAGAAGAAAGTCAACAAGCTTCTATGCCTGATACCTCATCAATTATGAAAAATGCACAAAGTATGACAAATAATTTTAACGTACCAAAAATAAACTAACCCACAGATTTGTGGGTTTTGTTTTTATAACTTAATATATAATTAATGAGATATTTAAAACTATTTGAAAATTTTCAAGCTCCAATTGAATCAATTAGGTCTAAAATAAGCAATATTATTGCAAATATAGGACATCGTAAAGGTCGACCATTTTTTGATGCGTTAGATGATGCTATTAAAGATGATGAGATAGTTTTAGAACTTGTAAAAGGTTATGAAAACGATTGGATATCATCTTCTGGTGGATTTGGTGATATGTTATATAAGCTTTATCAAGACAAGAAATTTACTTGCAAAGGATTAGTAATATTCAATGGTAAGATGCTTACTAATGGTTTAGGTGTTAATTCATGGTACCCGGTTGATTTTGATTTAGATAACAAGGAATTTGTTTACTTAGATGACTCTTATTTTTCTGGCAGTACTGCGAATAAAATAGCAAGTTTTTTAAAAGAACATAATTCAAATTTATATGAAATTGCTGTTATTTATGATGGTTCTGAGGTTAGATTAAATAATGTACATTCATTTTATCGTTATTGGGATCATAGAGATTTAGAAGAATATAAAAAGAAAAAAGCTGAATAATTATATTCAGCTTTTTGTTTTTTTTAGTAACCTGATACCAAAGGTGGTCCGATTGTAAAGTTGCTATCAATGTACTCATCGATAAAGTAATCGTAAGTAAAGTCTGCAACTGCTTCTTGAAGAATCTCATTAGACCCCCAGTTAAGCTCGTAACCTGAAAGTTTTGTTATTTGACAGTTTTGGAAAGTAACTCTTCTTAATACAACACCTTTTTTATCGTGTTGATTAACAATGATTGTTCCAATAATATCACTCTTATAGTGTAATGCACCATTTTGAGAGTTAAATACTAAATCATACCAAGCCTTCATAGTGTTCCAGTTTTCCATAGAACCTTGTTGATTCACACTTACCTGAACAGGAATAGAAATCTTTCCAGAAGTTTTGGTTGGAGTTGTTACAAACTCTCTTGTAGAGTATTTAAATCTCTGTTGTTTAGTGTCAACACCTTCAAACTCTGTTAGGTTTAATGATATTTTAGTAGCATTTTGCAAAAGTAGGATTGGATCTCTACCTTGTGCTTGTAGAATAACTGGTAGTATAAAAGTTACTTCAAAGAGATTTAAATATACTACTTCATCTGGTAAAGTACCTGGTCCACCTGGAGATCCAACACCTTGTAATTGCGTAAAGTGAGGTAATGGCATAATGTTTTTATTATTTTTTATAGATTATATATTAATCATGTAATTTTCTCTATGTACTATATATTATATAAAAAAAATCAATTTTTACTATTTATTAAAGTGAATGCTTATTAATCGTATTTCATCTAATTCTTCTGTGGTGATATAGTCTGTTTCTAAATACATAAACTAAAAATTAATTTTTAATATATATTAAAAACTATGTCCTTATACATATGAGTAACAAAATATATTTAATCGGTGATGTTCATTTATCATTAGGTTTTCCAAACAATGCAGATAAATGGTTTAAAACGCATAAACAATATTTCGAATCATTTTTGATTCCACTATTAAAAGAAAGAGTAAAACCTGGTGATATAATAGTTCAGCTTGGAGATTTATTTGATAATAGAAATATTATACCTATACATCATCTTAATTATGCTTTATATATCGTGGAGGAGATGTCTAAAATAGCGCCTTTGCACATATTAGTGGGTAATCATGATATGTATAATAAAAGTGCTGGTGAAATTAACACATTAAAACCATTTAAATACATTCCAAATGTATTTATATATGATATACCTCAGAAAATAAATTTTAATGATAAATCTATTCTAATGATGCCTTTTATAGAACATAGATTAGAGCAAATTAAATATTTAAAAGAACATTCTGGATGTGATTATTTATTCTGTCATTCTGATTTGAATGGTGCTAAGATGCATTTAACATCAGTTGCTAATAGGAATGCTGATAAAATAGATTTGGTAGATTTTGTGGGTTATAAAAAGGTTATGACCGGTCATATTCACATACGACAAGTTATTGATAATATTACATTTGTTGGATCTATATTTCAAATGGATAGAAATGATTATAAAGACCAAAAGGGTATATTTATAATTGATACTGAAACTGGTGAGGAAAGCTTTATTGAGAATAATATTTCTCCAGTTTTTCAAAAGCTATCAATTATAACTGAGCAAGATGTTGAAAAGCTTGATGATTATAGAGGTTCTAAAGATTATATTGATTTAGCAATATCTAATAATCTTCTTATTTCAAACAGAAAATTAAGAAGAAAACTTGAAGCTGTTTTAGAAAGTGGTGGTTTTGCTTCGATTGAATATATTGATGATATAGTACAAGCAGTAAACGAAGATGTAGATTCTAAAAGTGAAGAACCAATTGATGAAAGCAAAATCGATATTTCTATTCAATTAGACTATGGTGATTATATCAAAGAGTATATAATGAAGCAAAAGTATGAAAATGACAAGTTCCGAGAGGGTGTTGTTGATGAATATGATGAGATAATTAAAATTTATAACGAAAACTATATAAATAAAAAATAAATGAGTAGAGCGCAAGACGTTTTTGATAGAATATCAAAGGGTATTTTTTACAATAAAAATTTAAAAATTTATACTAAAGAATAT
>Ga0075163_10014172_pt1 | contig 10298 bp, 14 predicted proteins | sample JI1023141ADNA_FD_71478 | JGI IMG/M metagenome (GOLD analysis project Ga0075163, IMG submission 71478) | Wastewater effluent complex algal communities from Wisconsin, to seasonally profile nutrient transformation and Carbon sequestration -... | ecosystem: Engineered > WWTP > Effluent > Algae... | reverse complement strand
ATCGCTCGGTGCTGATCCAAGAACTCGGCGAAGTATTCAAGCTTGCGGCGTCCGAAGGCTGGGCAGACGCGGATACCCGCAAGACGTTGCAAGTGATTGAGCGGCGTCAGCGCAATCGCGCTGCTGCTGCGCAGAGCCCGTATAAATCGCTAGAAGGTGCGCTCGCTGCCGCGGAAGGCGGCTTGGATCGTTTGCTTATCCATGAAATCGCGCACTTGGCTGGTGTGAAGCCTACGACTGCCGCGCAGATTTTTGCTGACGTCGGCGGCGAGGCGATTGGCGTGTTCTGCAAAGCGGTTGGGTTGAAACGTCCGCTGATGATTGCGCTGTGGAAAGCATTGCGGCGCCCGAACGGTGATCCTGACACAACAGACAATCCACTCGGTCGCGCTGTCTACGTTTTTGACACATTGGCCACAGCAAAAGCGCAGACCGTGTTGCGGTATTGGAACTGGTCATTCACAGCCGATGCCGCTGGAATCGACCAACAAACTTACGGCGATGACGTGCTCGAATTGTCGTTGGCGCGTCGCAACGCTGCGCTGCTCTTCAGCCGCAACAGCTAAAACCTCAGCAGGTTAAATCTGGCGAATCCACTAGGGCAGAGCTAAGCCTTGGCGCCGCGCGATGGCGGCGCGGGGAGGCGAATTAATGCTTCACGCCGCAGCGATGCTGTGTGGTTTGGCGGTCCTGTGGATTGCTGTCACGCAACGCGCAAGTTCTCCACAGGATTGGGCGATCGCGGCAGCCGTTAGCTTGGCGTGCGTCGCAGTTGCTTTGCGTTTTGGCGGCGCGAGCAGCGCGTTTGCACGCGCGCCGCGTTTGTTGGCGCTGAGCATCGCCCGTGCGGGCGCTGTGGCGCGCGGTTCGTTGGTGACATTGCGCGCTGCGCTCTCTGCAGATGTGACGATGAAACCGGCGCTGGTGCGCGTGAGATCGCGCGCGCAGCGCGCGTCTGACCGCGCTTCATTTGCAAACATGATCAGCGCCACGCCTGGTATGGCGGTGGTTGAGACTGATGCCGACGGCTTGTTGGTCCATGTGATCGATGAGGACGGTATCGACGCAGCCGATCTTGGCCGTTTGGAAGGTCGCGTTCTGGGCGGAGGCCGCTCATGACTGCGCTTGCGGCTGCGATTGGTGTCGGCATCGCGCTCTTGCTGTGTGTCGTGCGCTTGTTTGCAGGCCCGTCGCTTTATGACCGGACGCTCGCGGCGAATGGCGTGATCATCAAGCTGGCAATTATTGTTGGTGCGGCTGGCGTCATCACCGCGCAGGCAGTGTTTGTGGATGCCGCGTTGGCGTTCGTGCTGGCGAGCGTGGTCGCCAACGTCGCCGTGCTGAAATTCTTCCGATCACGCTCCTTCCAAACGCCGCTCGCGCGCGCGGAGGACATGTGATGGACGTGAGCGCTGTGTTGGAATTGGTCCGGCTTGGGCTGTCGGGCATCGTTGTAGCGATCGGACTGCTGCTGATCGCGGGCGGCGCGCTTGGGTTGTTGCGGTTTCCGGATCTTTACACGCGCTTGCATGCGGCGAACGTGGCTGACGTTGTTGGCTCGGTCGTGGTTGTGCTTGGCCTTGCGATTGCAGCGCCGGATTGGAACATTGCGTTGCGACTGCTGTTGCTCGCGGCGCTCTTAATCGCGCTCGGGCCGACGTTGACGCATCTTGTCGCTCAAGCAGCGCACGCGGCGGGACTTGCGCCGATCGCTGGCCGCTATGCTGCGCCACGTCCGGGCGCCACGCGGTCGAGTACGCCGCAATGATCGCAGCGCTTCCTTGGCTGGCCCTGGCGCTGATGGTCGTCGCGATCGCGTCGGCGATTGGCGCGCTGGCGGCGCGTTCGCTGTTCGTGACCTGCATGCATGTGCTGACCGTTGGCGTCTCGGTGGCGGCAGCGACTTTGCTTTTGCGCGGCGGTGACGGCGGTTTGGCGCTGGCGCTATTCGCGACGGCTTGGGCGCCGGTGTTGCTGATGGCGGCGATGTTGCTGAGTGCGCGCGCATCGAAGTCCGCGCGCTTGCGCCTGCCTTGGCTGAGTGTGCTTGGCGCTGCGGTCGCCGCGGGCGCAATATGGTGGCCGCTGCTGGAGCTGAGTGCCGCCGCGCCGGTGACGCCCGCGGATGCGCTCAAGGGGCTGAGTTTTTGGTTGGCGCCGGTTCTGTTGGTAACCGGCGCGGCGTGCGTCGGCGTGCTTGGCTATGGCGAGCGCGGTGCGCTGACGCGTAGGCCGGGCGCATGATTGGCTCGCACGTCATTGTTGCCGCAGCGGCGCGCTTGTTCACGCCGCTGATGGCGTTGTTCGCGGCGGTGTTGCTGGTAAGCGGCGCGCCGGGCGACGGCGTCGGCTTTGTCGCGGGTTTGGCCTTCGGACTCCTGCTCTTGCTGCATGCGCTGACGTTCGGCGCGGGCGCGGCGCGTATGGCGTTCCCAACGCCGATGGCGCGATTGATCTTGGCGCTCGGCATCGGCGCAGTGTGCGTGGGTGCAGGACTGCCTGGCTTCGTGTTTGCACGCGAGACAATAGAGGCTGGCGCGTTTGCGGCGACGGTGGCGAGCGGCGCGCTCGTTCTCCAGGTTTTGTTCGGCCGCGCGCCGACACTGCGAGATGCGGAATGATCGCCGCGAACGCATTGCTTGAGCCGGTCCTGGCGGCGAGCGCGGTTGCGCTGCTGATCGTCGGCGCGACGGGCGCACTTGTGCTGACGAACGTGATCAAGCGGCTCGCGGCGCTGCTGATAGGCGGATTTGGCGCGCTTGCGGCCCTAGCGGCTTTGGGCGCGCCGAGTGGTGCGTTGCTCGCGGGTGTCGCGGTGCTGTTTGCGCAGACGGCGCTTGGTGCAGCGCTCGCCGTGCGTCTGCAGGAGGGTTACGGTTCCGTCGAGACGCAAGACATCGATGCGGCCGATCTCGAGGACGACACGCGGGGGCACGCGTCATGAACGGCGCCTATCTCGACCTTGTGCGCGCGCATGCGCCGTTGCTTATGATCGTTGCGCCGCTTGTGGGTGCGGCGCTGACGCTGGTGAGCGGCTTGGCTCGGTTGAGTTGGGTGGTTGCATGCATCGTTGGTGGCGTGGCGGCAGTGATCGGGATCGACTTCGCGCTGGCTGTGTTTTCGGCTGCGTCGCCGGCAATCGCCGAGGTCGGCGTCGCGCTTTATGTTGACGGCATCGGCGCGTTTGCCGGGGCGTTGATGGCGCTCACGCTGACGTTCGTCCTTGTTGCTGCGGGCGCGACGCTGAAAGAGGCTGGCGCATCAGCGGCGCCGTTCAACGTGGCTTTGTTGCTGTGTGCGGCGGCTGGTTGGATTGGCGCACTGATGGCGCGCGATCTGGCGGCTGTGTTTGTTGCAGTCGAGACGGCGTGGCTTGCGGCGGTGGGGCTGACGGCTGTTAACGCGGTGCAAGCACGCGCGCCGCTCAATGGCGCACTGCGGATGTTGAGCCTTGGCGGCGTCGGCGCGGCATTGATGTTGTTGGGTATTGGCCTACTGGGCCGCGCTGCCGGTAGCTTCGAAATCGATGCGCTGCCGCTCGCGCACATCAGCATGCCGAGCGTTGCCGGTGCGGGCGCTGCACTTGTGCTTCTTGGCTTGGCCGTGAAGGCCGGCGTGGCGCCTTTGCACGCCTGGAGCGCGGCGGCGCTTGGGCGTTCCAGTGGCGTCGTGTCGTTTGGCGTCGGCGTGCTTGCGGTGCTTGGGGCGCTGAGCGTGATGACGCGGGTGTCTGCGTACACCATCACTGCGCCTGAACTCGGCGCGGCGATTTCCGCGGCGCTTGCGGGCCTGGGTGCAGTGAGCGTGATTGTCGGCTCGGTGCAGGCCGTTGGGTCCACGAATCTTCTGCGGCTTGCCGCGTACGCTGGCGTTTCGCAGGCCGGCTGCGTGTTGCTGAGTGTGGCGTTGGGTTCGCCTGCGGGGTTTGCTGCGGCGCTGATGCAATTGGTTGCGTTCGCGGCGGCGGGCTTGGCGCTCTATGGCGGCGCGGCTGCCGGGCGTGTGCAAGCGCTTGATCGACTCGACGGCTACGCGCAGCGAGCGCCGCTGGCGAGTGCAGCGATCACGGCAGGTGCGCTCAGCTTGATGGGTGCGCCGCTCACGATCGGATTTCTCGGACGTTGGCGTTTAGTTGAAGCGGGCGTCGGCGCTGGCTGGTGGTGGGCGGCGGGCCTTGTGATCATCGCGTCGCTGTCGGGCGTGTTTTACGGCGGACGCTTGATCGAGCGGATGTATTTCCGCCGCGCCAACGCTGCGTATGAGGGCGAAGGCGGCGTGTGGCGCGCGGCGCTGGCGCCTGCATTGCTCGCGGCGATTGTTGGTATCGCGATTGGCGTTGCGCCGAACGCCCTGCTGCGCGCGGCCGCTGCGGCATCGCAGCTGCTGACTGGACTCGCGACATGACGCCGGAGTTCGCACTTTATGCGGTGCTGGGTGCGCCGGTGTTGCAGGCGCTGCTGGTGATGTTGGTGCCGAAACCGCCTGGCTTGCGCGATCTCATTCACATTGGGTTCTCGCTGCTGGGCGCGATTGCGGCGGCGTATCTTGTCAGCGCGGTGGCGCATCATGAGACGGCCCGCATTGTGTTGGCGCAGCCGTTGCCAAACGTGGATCTGGCTTTCACCATCGATCCGCTGGGCGCGATGATGGCGGCGGTGTTGAACGGGCTGGGCGTTCTGCATGCTGTGCATGCGGCCGGTGTTGCGCGCGCCAAGCAGGAGCGGGCGCCTGCGCGATTGCTAGCATTCATTGCGCTCGCGATGGCGGGCGTGACGGCTGTGGCCTTCTCGGCAAACTTGTTCAGCTTGTTTGTTGCTTACCAAGCGCTGGCGTTGGCGGCGTTTCCGTTGGTGGCGCACCGCGGTGACGAAGAAGCGCGACCGGCGGCGCGCGCGTTCTTGGCGACACTGCTGGCGAGTTCGATCGGCTTGTTCTTGCCGGCGATGATCTGGACGTACGCGATCGCGGGTGCGCTAGATTTTCGCGCTGGCGGTATGCTGGCCGGGCGCGTCGATGCGCTGACCGCGAACATATTGCTCGTGCTCTACGTCATGGGCATCGCGATGGCGGCGATCCCGCCGATGCACCGCTGGTTGCCTGCATCAAGCAACGGGCCGTTTCCTGCGCTGGTCGCGATTCAAGCTTTAGCGGTGTTGCCTGCCGGCGGCATCGGCGTGCTCAAGGTTGTGACGTTCGTGTTTGGTCCGGGGATGGAAGAGGCGGCGCTGGCATCGCAGCTTCTGATTGTGCTCGTTGGCATTGGCATGATTGTCGCGGCCCTGATCGCATTGTCGAAGCAGGATATTCGTGAGCGGCTCGCCTATTCTTGCATGGCGCAATCGTTGGCAGCGGTGATGGGGGCGCTGCTGTCGCTGCAGCCCGGACCGTTTGCGGCCGCGGGATTGTTTGCGGCGACCTTGCAGATTTTGGCGCTCGCGTGTGCGGCGGCGACGTTGCTGATGGCGGCGGGTACGACCGCGGCGATCACTGGGCGCACGACAGTGGCGGACTATGCGGGGCTTGGGCGCGTGATGCCTTGGACGTTCGCGGGATTTGCGATCGCGTCAGCGAGTATGATCGGTATGCCGCCGTTTGCTGGTGCGTGGGCAAAGCTTTGGCTGATCACCGCAGCTGCGGGTTCAGGTTTGGTCTGGGCGGCGGGTCTTGCCGCAGCGGCGGCGATTTTGACGTTCACGCATCTTGGTCCGCTTGCGGCGAACGCATTGGCGGCGCGAGCGCCGACGGATGCTTTTAAGCGCCCAGACGGCGCCTCGATCTTGCTTGCGGCGCCGGTGATCCTGGCAGCAGCGGCGACGTTGTCGTTGCTCGTGCTGGCCGATCCACTCGCAGACTATTTGTCGCCGATCTGGACTGCAGGAGCGGGCCAATGAGCGAACAACGCAAAACACCGCCGCCGCGCAGCGGCGTCACGGGCGTGCTGTTCGTGTTCTGCTTGGCGGCGTTGATCGCTGGGCTCGCGTTCGATCTGGCAGGCGGCGTGCGCGTGCATTTCTGGATTGGCGACCAACCCGGCGCCGCCGCTGCCGTTGGCGTGGCCGTCGTTTTGTTCGTGGTGCTTGCCGGGCAGGCCGCGCGCTTTGTGTTGGGGCGATGGGATCGAGTCACAGAAGGGAGCGACGATGGAAGCTCTCACACTTAATCCCGGCTTGGTGCCGATCATCGCCGCGTTGCTGATCCTGGCGATGCCGCGCACGGCGCGTTCGCCGATGATCGTTGCGTCAGCGCTCGCGGCGTTTTGGCTGCTGCTCGATCACGAGTTCGGCGCGGGTGGCGCGATGGTGCAGATGGGACTGCCGGTCGTTCCGTTCAAACTCGATGAACTCAATCGCATCTTCGGAATCACATTGCTGATCGCGCTTATCGTGATCGGGATTTATTCCGGCGCGCGCCGCAATCGCTACGAAGATGCGGCGATCTTGTTGCTGGCGGGGAGCGCGGTTTCGGCGCTCTTCGTTGGCGATCTTATCAGCTTTGTTGCGGCGCTCGCTTTGGGTGGGCTTGCCGCGGCGTGGGTTGTGTTTGCTTCGCCGTTGGAGGGCGCCAGCAGGGCTGGCGCGCGGTTGCTGATCTGGCACGGGCTCGAGGGCTTGCTGTTCCTGGTTGGTGTTGCGTTTCACTTGTCATCTGGAACGGCGGCGTTGGCCGTCGGCAGGCTCGACATCACCTCGATCGGTGGTGCGTTCATATTCGCGGCGCTGATGATCCGTGTTGGCGCACCGGCGATGCACGTATGGCTGAAAGATGTGATCTCGCATGCTTCGCCGACCGGCGCTGGCGCGCTTTCGAGCTTCACGACGATGCTTGGCGTCTATGCGTTGGCGCGGTCGTTTCCGTCTGAACCGCTGCTGATCTGGATCGGCGCGGCAATGGTGGTGGTCGGTGCGCTCTATGCGGCGGCGGAGAACGACCTGCGCAAGGCCGCCGCTTACGCGCTGACGATGCAGACGGGGCTGTGCGTTGCACTTGTCGGCATCGGTACGCCGCTGGCGTTGGCTGGCGCGGAGGCGCATGCGTTCGCGACGATCCTCTCATTCTTGGCGCTGCAGCTGACGTTTGGTGCGCTGCTTGAGCGGCACGGCAGCGTTGGTCTTTCGCAACTCGCGGGTGTTGGGCAGACCATGCCGATCATGGCAGTGCTGTTGCTCGGGTGCGGACTTGCGGTTTCGGCGGCGCCTGGCCTCGCGATGTTTGCATCGCAGGCAGCTTCGTTGGAGGCAGCGGCGCAATGGGATCTGCGTTGGCTGTGGACGATGATCTGGGCGATGCCGGGCGTTGTGTTTGTTGCGTTGCTCGTGCGGCCGGCGCTGGCGATCTACACGCCGACAGGCGAGGTGCGCCCGATTAAAGAGGCGCCGTTCTCGATGATCCTTGGCGCGGTGGTGGCGCTGTTCTTGTGCTTTGCCGTTGGCCTAGCGCCGCGCTGGCTGTTCGACCTGATGCCGTCAGAGATTTCGTTCGAGCCGTTTGAGATCGACCGCGTCGCGCCGCAACTGCAATTGCTTGGCGCGGCGGGCGTTGCGTTCTTGGCTTTGCGTGCAGCGCGGGCTGCGCCGCGTGATCAAGATGTGCGGCTGCTCGATATCGATGCGCTCTATCGGGGCCCGCTGGCGGGCGCTGGGCGTTGGGCTGGGGTGTTGGCGCTGCGCGTCTATGGCGCTTGGCAAAGCTGGACGCGGCGCATGTCAGAGGCGGGCGGGCGTTCGTTGGCGGCGTTGGCGCAGGCCTGTGATCGCCCTTACGCGCAGGCCGGGACGGCGGCGGCGACGTTCTTCTGCTTGGCCGCGATGCTCCTGGTGATGTTCCTCGTTCGCTAGGAATAATTCTGGCTGGACTATCGTAGTGAGTGTTTCGACCTTCTTCTTTCTGTTACGGTGAACGACTGTTGAATATTTGCGCTGAGTTTTCACTTGCAAGACTTTGGTCTATACTCATACAGTATCTGAACTTCACTTGCGGGTAAGCAGCGAGCCAAATGGAAAACCGGCGCGATTTGGTGCGCATGGCGGCGGACATCGCGGCTGCCTACGTCTCGGCCAATTCGGTCCAGGCGCAGGATCTGCCTGCTTTAATCCGCACAGTTCACGCTGCTCTGCTTGAGGTCTCGGGCGAGGTGAGTTCAACGCCGGAGGCGACGCCGGAGCCGGCCGTCGCGATCAAGAAGTCCGTTACGGCCGACTACATCATCTGTCTGGAAGATGGGAAGAAGTTCAAATCCCTGAAGCGCCATCTGCGCACGCGTTACGCCATGACGCCGGACGAATACCGCAGCAAATGGGGCCTGGCGCACGACTACCCGATGGTTGCGCCGAACTACGCCAAAGAGCGTTCGAACTTGGCCAAGCGCATGGGCCTTGGGCAGACGCGCAAGGGTGGCTGAAGCGGCACCTGAATGCCGCAAGGAAATAAATCCTATAATTAGGAAAAAATCTATCCTACACCTTTGAGGTGCTCGTACCCTGCTGTCGGCATGGGCGGGTCGCTCAAAATTTGGAGGTGTGGGAATGGGCGTGTTGCTGAAACGCGCGGAAGACGCTGCGGCAGCGGATCTGACGGCGAAGGTCGTCAGTTACGCGCTGGGCACCGAACCTGAGGGCATCGTCGACGATGCGCGTGGGTGTTCGCAGACCGCGTATGCGCGGCAGTTGGCGATGTATCTCTGTCACGCCGCGTTCGAGATGAGCTTAGCGCGGGTGGCGGCCGCGTTCGGGCGCGACCGTTCGACGGTGGCGCATGCGTGTCACGCGATCGAAGACCGGCGCGATGAAACGCAGTTCGATGTTTGGATGGCGTCGTTGGAAGCGACGCTGCGCGCGGCGCCTGCGCCAGTTCTGCCGGCGCGGGCATCTGCATGAGCGCGCGGCGTGTTGCGCGAGTGTTGGCACGGTTGAGCGCGAGCGGCGCAGTGCTGCGTTTGCAGAATGGCGGTCAAGACTACGGCGTCGCCACCAGTCGCGATCAGAGACGGCGTGCGTTGCTGAAATTGAGCGCCACTGAAGTGCGCGCGCTTGAAGCGGAGGGCGCCCTTGAAGCGCGGGGCCCGAATGAGTTCGGTTTGAGTGCGGCGGGCTTTGCGCGTGTTGCGCGTGAAGCGGCTGCGCCGGATGAGGCATTTATTGCGCAGCATGGCGATGTGGTTGCGCGCGATGTGGTTGATGCCGATGGCGGCGTACGCAGAGTGCGCGGCATGGATTCAGAAGTGGTGATGCGCAAGCTTGCCGCTTTGAGAGGGCCGAACGGAGATGCGTGGCTGAATGAGGCGGAACTCTCCGCCGCTGGTCGTTTGCGTGCCGACTGGATTGTTGGTGAGGGCGGCTTAGTGCGTGTTTCCGATTGGACCGCGGCGCCGATGGGGTCGACAGCGCGCGGCCCTGGCAATGCGCAGGAGGCCGCGATGGCGCGACGTTGCGATGCACGGCGCCGTGCCGGCGATGCACTAGCGCGTTTAGCCACGCCGCTTAGGCGCGTGGTCGAGCGTGTGTGTTTGCACGAAGGCGGGCTTGAAGCATTGGAGCGCGATGAGGGCTGGCCGGCGCGATCAGGGAAGCTCGCGCTGAAGCTTGGCTTGGCGCAACTCGCAGCGGCGCTCTAAGCCGCGCGCGCCGCTGCCTGGATGCGGCTCATCATCGAGAAGAGACCGTTCGAGCGCTGCATGGTGAGCGCGTCTTGGAGGCCCAAGCGCGCGAACACGGCCTTCGGATCGACGGATAAAATCTCGGCTGGCGTGCGGCCGGAGAAAATGCGCAGCAACATGGCGATTTCGCCGCGCACGAGGTGCGCATCGGAATCGCCGCGAAAGAAGAGCTTTTCCGGCTCATCGGCGTGCTTGTCGCTCACCAGCCAGACGCGGCTGACGCAGCCGCGGATGCGATGATCTTCGGCGCGCTCATCGTCCGCCAAAGGCGCGAGTCCGCGCGCGAGCTCGATCACATACGAAATGCGCTCCTCCCAGTCGGGGAGGAGCGCAAATTCGTCTGCGAGATCTTCGATCGCTTGATCGATGCTGGCCATAAGCTTTCAGATGCCCCTTGCGGCGCATCGGAGCAAGATCAGTCGCGGCCGCCGTGACCCGAAGTTGGGACGGTCATGGCGGTAGCGTCCGGCTGAGCGACGGCGCCGATGCAGGTGCCGATGTCGCGCAGGCCATGCTGGCCGAGGCAAAACGCGTTCTCATAGCGGAAGCGAGCGGCCGACATGCATTGATAGAGCTGCAGCTGGGCCATCTCGATGCAATCGCGCGAGCGCGGATCGGCGATGAGGCGGTTCACGGCGCTTTGGTT
>Ga0075163_10014171_pt1 | contig 10298 bp, 8 predicted proteins | sample JI1023141ADNA_FD_71478 | JGI IMG/M metagenome (GOLD analysis project Ga0075163, IMG submission 71478) | Wastewater effluent complex algal communities from Wisconsin, to seasonally profile nutrient transformation and Carbon sequestration -... | ecosystem: Engineered > WWTP > Effluent > Algae... | reverse complement strand
GTGTTAGGCTGGCTGGGGAACCTGGATTCGAACCAGGACTAACGGAGTCAGAGTCCGCTGGTCTACCGTTAACCTATTCCCCAATGCCCGAGGTCAATACCCTCTCGGTGCGACCATGGCAAGAGGGGGTCTGCTCGCGGATGGTCGTGCGCTCGATGCCGCGCCCCCGGGCTCGGTCTCTCCCGGCCGCAGGTCGCCGGACGCCGTCCGGCGTGGATATCCGTCGCTCGGTCACAAGGGGCTGGAACCCGTGGCGGTCGCGCCTATGCTCCCCTGGGGAGCGTCGCGCCCCCCGTGGGCGCGCGGGTCCGCTGCGTTGCCACGCCGCCATCTGCGAGAGGATACCCTTCGATGCGCCAACGCCTGATCTCGGCCCTCGCCGCGCTCGCGGTCGCCTGCCTCGCCCCGGTCGCCGCCGGGGCGGTCGTCGTCTCGTCGAAGATCGACACGGAAGGGGGCGTGCTCGGCAGCGTCATCCTCGAGGTTCTCGAGCATGCGGGGATCCCGGTGGAGAACCGGCTGCAGCTCGGGGCGACGCCGATCGTGCGGCAGGCGCTGCTCGCCGGCGAGATCGACATCTATCCCGAGTACACCGGCAACGCCGCCTATTTCTTCGACCGGGCGGACGAGCCGATCTGGCAGGATGCGCAGCAGGGCTACGACGAGGCGAGGAAGCTCGACCTCGCGGCGAACCGCATCGTCTGGCTGGCGCCGGCGCCGGCCAACAACACCTGGGGCATCGCGCTGCGCGAGGACGTGGCGGGGCCGAACGGCGTCGCGAGCCTGTCGGACTTCGGCAGGTTCGTGGCCGGGGGTGGCGGCGTGAAGCTCGCGGCCTCGGCCGAGTTCGTGAACTCGGCGCCGGCGCTGCCGGCGTTCCAGGCCGCCTACGGCTTCACGCTCGCGCCGGGCCAGCTCATCGTGCTCTCGGGCGGCGACACCGCCGCGACGATCCAGGCCGCGGCGGCGGGGACGAGCGGGGCGAACGCGGCGATGGTCTACGGCACCGACGGCGGCATCGCCTTCTCGGGCCTGAGAGTGCTCGAGGACGACAAGCACGTGCAGCCGGTCTACGAGCCGGCGCCCGTCGTCCGGCAGGCGGTGCTCGACGAGTACCCGCAGATCGCCGAGCTGCTGGCGCCGGTGTTCCGGCAGCTCACCCTCGAGACCCTGCAATCGCTGAACGGCAAGGTGCAGGTCGAGGGGGTGCCCGCGGGCGAGGTGGCGCGCGGCTGGCTCGAGGAGGCGGGCCTGCTCGAGTGAGGCTCGATCGCCTGCGGCTCGGGCTCGGCCTGGCCGGGCTCGCCGCCGGAACGATGCTGCCGTTCGTCCTGGTGCGGGTCTCGCGCATCGCGCCGCCGGAGCCGCGGCGGCTCGCGGCGGCGCTGGGGTCGGGCGAGCTGGCGGTGGCGGTCGCGGCGGGGCTCGCGACGCTCGGGCTCCTCGTGCTGCTGCGCGACCCGCGGCTCCGACTCGCGGTCGCGCTCGCCGGCACGGCCGGGGTGCTCGCCACGCTCGGCCATGTGGCGGGCGGGCTCGCGGCGGCGACGGGGCCCTATGCCCGGATCGGGCCGGGGGCAGGGGCCTGGGTGCTGCTGGCGGTGCTCGCGCTCTTTCTCACGGAGGCCGCCGCGGGGCTGCGCCTCGGGCCGCTCGCCCGGCTCGGGCTCGGGGCGGCGGCGCTCGGGGGGCTCGTCGCGCTGCTCGGCTCGGAGCTGCTGGCGCCGCTGTCGCTTCTCGTCGAGTACCGCAACCGCGCCGGCGCCTTCTGGAGCGAGGCCCGGCAGCACGTGGTGCTGGCGGGCGGATCGTTCGCCGCGGCGCTCGCGGTCGGCGTGCCGCTCGGGCTTGTCGCCGCGCGGCGGCGCCGGCTGGCCGAGCCGCTGCTCGCGGCGCTGACCGCGGTGCAGACCGTGCCGTCGATGGCGATGTTCGGGCTGCTCATGCTGCCGCTCGGCTGGCTCGCGGCGCATGTGGCGCTGGCGGGGGCGCTCGGGGTGCGCGGCATCGGCACCGCGCCGGCGCTGGTCGGGCTCTTTCTCTACGCGCTCCTGCCGATCGTCGGGCACACGCTCGCCGGCCTCAAGGCAGTGCCTGCCGCGACGCTCGAGGCCGCCGACGCCATGGGGCTCGACCCGGGGCAGCGGCTCCGCGACGTGGAGATACCGCTGGCGCTGCCGGTGTGGCTCGCCGGGGCGCGCATCGCGCTGGTGCAGAACATCGGGCTCGCGACGGTCGGCGCGCTGATCGGCGCCGGGGGCTTCGGCGTCTTCGTGTTCCAGGGGATCGGACAGACCGCGAGCGACCTCGTGCTGCTCGGGGCGTTGCCGCCGGTGGCGCTGGCGATCCTGGCGGCGCTCGCCATGGACGCGCTCATCGGCTGGGCCGAGGCGGGGCGGCGATGATCGAGCTCGACGGGCTCACCAAGCGCTACGGCGGCGAGGCGGTGGTGGACGACGTGTCGCTCACCCTCGAGGCCGGCACGATCACCGCCGTCGTCGGCGCCTCGGGGTCGGGGAAATCGACGCTGCTTCGCATGGTGAACCGCCTGGTGGAGCCGGACGCCGGCACGGTGCGCATCGAGGGCACCGACGCGCGCGAGCTGCCGCTCGAAGGGCTGCGGCGCAGCATCGGCTACGTGATCCAGGACCACGGACTCTTTCCGCACTGGAGCGTGGCGCGCAACATCGGCGCGGTGCCGCGGCTCCTCGGCTGGCCGCGGGCGGAGATCGAGGCGCGGGTGCGCGAGCTCATGGCGCTCCTGAAGCTCGACCCCGACCGGCTGGGGCCGCGCTATCCGCACGAGCTCTCGGGCGGGCAGGCGCAGCGGGTGGGCGTGGCGCGCGCGCTCGCCGCCCGCCCGCGGATGATGCTGATGGACGAGCCGTTCGGCGCGCTCGACCCGGTGATCCGCCAGGAGGCGCGCAGCGAGCTCCTGGCGATCCAGCGGCGGCTCGGGGCGACGGTGCTCCTCGTCACCCACGACATGGCCGAGGCGCTGGCGCTCGGCGACCGGATCGCGGTCATGCAGGACGGCCGGCTGCTGCAGGCCGGGACGCCGGCGGAGATCGTGCTCGCGCCCGCAGCGCCGCCGGTGCGGGCGCTGGTAGGGGAGGGGGAGCGCGGGTTTCGCCACCTGGCGCTGCTGCCGGCCGCGGCGCACCTGCGCGCCGGCAGCGCGCCGGGCGAGCCGCTCGCCGCCGACGCGAGCCTCGCCGACGCGCTGTCGCGGATGATCTGGACCGGCTGCGACCGGCTTCCGGCGATGGGGGCGGACGGGGCGCCCGCGGGTGTCGTCACGCTCGGCGACATCCTCGCCGCCGGACGGGTGGCGCCGCAGTGAGGGCGAGCCTCGCCCTTGCGGCGGTGACGGCGGTCTTCCTGGCGGCGCCGGGCGCGTTCGAGCCGCTGCTCAGGCCGTTCGCCCCGCCGGGGGGGCCGGTCATCTACGACCGGGCGAGCCTCGCGGGGCTCGCGGCCGCGCATCTCCTCCTGGTGCTGGCGGCGATCGTTCCCTCGGCGCTCATCGCCATCGGCCTCGCGATCTGGGTGACGCGGCCCGGGCAGGAGCGGGTGCTGCCGCTGGCGCGGATGGTGGTGAACTTCGGCCAGACCCTGCCGCCGGTCGCGGTGCTGGCGCTCTGCGTGCCGGTCTTCGGCTTCGGCACCGTGCCGACGCTGGTGGCGCTCTTCCTCTACGGGCTGCTGCCGATCTTCGAATCGTCGCTCGCGGGCCTCGGCGCGGTGCCGGCCCCGGTGCGGACCGCGGCCGACGGCATGGGGATGACACCGGCCGGGCGGCTCCTTCGGGTGGAGCTGCCGCTCGCGGCCCCGCTGATCCTCGAAGGGGTCCGGCTCTCGGCGGTGATCGCGCTCTCGACCGCGACGATCGGCTCGACGGTGGCCGCCCGCACGCTCGGCGAGGTGATCATCGCGGGGATCAACGTGATGAACCTCGCGTTCGTGCTGCAGGGCGGGCTGCTCACGGCGGCGCTTGCGCTCCTCATCCACGCCGGATTCGGCGCGCTCGCCGAGGCGGCAGGGGCGCGGAGCCACGGTGGACGCTGACGACGGGACCGACGGCCGCGCGGCCACCGACGCGCGAAGTCGTGACCCGCCCCGCCCCCGGAACGAAAAGCCGGTCGCGGTGCGCCCGGGCGACTGGCCGATCGCCGGCCCTTGGCGACTCGGGGCCTTCTGGGGCATTCGCGGCAGCAATGGCGAGCACCTGAGCATGAAGGATCTTTCATGAAGCGGCAATCGCGCCACAATCGTCGGCCCCTAGCACGATGAGACAGGTGCCCGGCGGGAGGAAGGATCCGACGATGTCGCCCGACACCGACCTCCCGGAAGGGACACGCGGGCTGGCGGCGCCGCGCCTGCCCGACATCGCCGGCTGGGCGCGCGCCCACCGCCCGGCGCTCATGGCCGCGTTCTCGCTCGCGATGGTGGGGCTCGCGCTCTTCGCGCTGGCCCGGCTCGCGTCCGAGACGAGCTACAGCGCCGTCGTCGCCGCGATCCTCGCGACCGAGCCCTGGCGACTGGCCGCGGCGGTCGGGTTCACCGCGCTGAGCTTCCTGCTCCTCACCTTCTACGACTACCACGCCTTCGAGGCGCTCGGCCGGCGCCAGCCCTGGGTGCGGATCGCCCCCGGGGCCGTCGCCGCCTATGCGGTCGCCCAGACCGCGGGCTTCGGCCCGCTCAGCGGCGGCGCGATCCGGATGCGCTACTACACGCCGCTCGGCTTCTCTCCGGCCGAGATCGCCCGCGTGGTGATCTTCGTCACCGCCGCCTTCGGCGTCGGCGTCGCGCTCACCGGCGCGGTCGGCGCCTTCTGGGCGGCGCCGGCGCTCTCCGCCGTCACCGGCCTGCCGGTCGCGACCATCTACCTCGTCGCCGGCGGCACGCTCGCGGCCGGTGCGGTCCTCGTCGCCGCCGCCGGCCGGCGCGTCGTGCTGCCGTTCACGGGCGGCCGCGGCATCGACCTGCCGGCCCGCGGCCTCATGCTGCGCCAGATCGCCGTGACCGCGCTCGAGACCATGGCCGCCGCCGGCGCGCTCTGGGCGCTGATGCCGGCGGGCTCGATCGACTACCTCGCGCTCCTGCCGGTCTTCACCGTCGCGCTCGTCCTCGGCATCCTGAGCCACGTCCCCGCCGGCCTCGGCGTCTTCGAGGCCGTGCTTCTCGCCGCCCTCGGCAGCGTGGCGCCGCCCGCGCAGCTTCTCGCCGCGTTCGCGCTCTACCGTCTCGTCTACCAGGTGCTGCCGCTCGCGTTCGCGAGCGTCGGCCTCGCGCTCGCCGAGGGGCGGCGGCTGACCGCCCAGGGTCCCGCGGCCGCGGCGAGGCGCGCGATGGCGGGCCTCGCCCCGCAGGCGCTCGCCGCCTTCGCGCTCGTCCTCGGCGCGATGCTGGTGTTCTCCGGCGTCACCCCGGCGCGCGGGATCGATCTCGAATGGCTCGCGAGCTTCCTGCCGCTCACCGTCATCGAGGGCGCGCACCTTTTCGCCTCGATCCTCGGCGCGCTGCTCATGGTCTCCGCCCGCGGCCTCGCCTTCCGCCTCGATGGCGCCTGGTGGCTCGCCTTCGTCTCCGCCTGCGCCGCGCTCGTGCTCTCGCTCGTGAAGGCCGTCGCCGTCTACGAGGCCGCGACCCTTGCGGTCTTCGCCGCCGCGCTCCTCGTCTCGCGCCATGCCTTCGAGCGCCGCGCCGCCCTCCTCGGCCAGACGCTGACGCCGCCCTGGATCGCCGCCGTCGCGGTGGTGATGGTCTCGGCCTACGTCATCCTGCGCTTCGTCTTCCACCACGCGCAGTTCGGCTACGAGAGCTTCCTGCGCTTCGAGATCTCGGCGCAGGCGCCGCGCGGCCTGCGCGCGTTCTTCGGCGCGAGCCTCTTCGCCGGCCTCGCCGCGGTCTGGTCGCTGCTGCGCCCCGCCCACGTCCCCGACGAAGGCGTGAGCGACGCCGACCTCGCCCGCGCCACGGCCATCGTCGAGGCGCAGCCCGTCGCCTCGGCGAACCTCGTCCGCATGGGCGACAAGCGGCTGATGTTCTCCGACGACGGCCGCGGCTTCATCATGTACGGCAGGAGCGGCGCGTCGTGGATCGCGCTCTTCGATCCGGTCGGCCCGGTCGAGGTCTGGCCCGAGCTCGTCTGGCGCTTCGTCGAGGAAGCCCGCGGCGCCGGCGCGCGCGCCGCCTTCTACGAGGTGGCGCCCGAGCAGCTCTCGGTCTACGCCGACGCCGGCCTGCGCTTCTACAAGCTCGGCGAGCAGGCCCGTGTCGACCTCGCCGAGTTCAGCCTCGAGGGCGGCAGGAAATCCGGCTGGCGCAACACCCTCAGCCGCGGCGCCCGCGAGGGCCTGAGCGTCGCCATCCTCGAGCCGGCCGGGGTGCGCGAGGCGATCGACCGGCTGCAGCGGATCTCGACCCACTGGCTCGCCGCGCGCGGCGCCAGCGAGAAGGGCTTCTCGCTCGGCGCCTTCGAGCGCGCCTACGTCTGCGCCCAGCGCGCCGCCGTGCTGCGCTCCGGCGACGAGATCGTGGCGTTCGCGACGCTCATGTCGACCGCGGCGGGCGAGGAGGTGGCGATCGACCTCATGCGGCACGTGGACGGCATTCCCAACGTGGCGATGGAGTTCCTGTTCCTGCGCCTCTGCGAGCTGCTGAAGGCCGAGGGCTGCCGCTGGTTCGACCTCGGCATGGCGCCGCTCTCCGGCATGGCCGAGAGCGACGCCGCGCCGTTCTGGCACCGGCTCGGCCGGGCGATCTACGAGGAGGGGGTGCCCTCCTACAACTTCAAGGGACTGAGGAGCTTCAAGAACAAGCTTCAGCCGGCGTGGCGGCCGCGCTACCTCGCGGTCTCTCCGAGCGCGACCCCGGCGCTCGTCCTGCTCGACGCCACCCGCCTGGTCGGCCGCGGGCCGAAGGAGCCGAAATGAGCCGCCGCACCGCCCGCACCCGCGCCGCCCGCATCCTCGGCCTCGCCGTCGCCGCGTCCCTTGCCGCGACGGCGGCCTTCGCCGCCGACGGGGATGCCCAGGGCCAGGCCGGCACCCCGGCCCGGACCTTCGACACCGGCCAGATCCCCGATCCGGTGATCCTCCTTCCCGACGGCCCGGCGCTCGGCTCGATCATGCTGTTCTCCTCCGAGGACGGGTGGAGCTCCGAGGACGACGCCCTCGCCGCCCGCCTGCAGGCCGAGGGCGCGGCGGTGGTGGGGATCGACCTGCCGGGCTACCTCGCGGCGCTCGACGCCGACGGGCAGGAATGCATCTACACCGTCGCCGACTTCGAGAGCCTCGGCCACCAGCTCGAGCGCGCGACCGGCGCCACGACCTTCCACGCGCCGATCGTCGCCGGCAGCGGCCAGGGCGGGGCGCTGGCGATCGACGTGCTCGCGCAGACGCCGGCCGACACCCTCGGCGCGGTGGTCGCGGCCGACCCCGCCGACGGCGCGCCGCTCGCCACCCCGCTCTGCACCGACGCCGCGCGCAGCGAGGGCAGCGACGGGGCGACCTACGCCCTGCCGGCCGGCGCCCAGCCGGCGCCGCTCACCGTGGTCCTCGGCGAGGGCGCGACGGCGGAGAACGCCGCGCGCGCCGAGGCGCTGGCGACCGCTGGCGTCGCCTTCGACCTCAAGGCGGCCGACGCCTCGGGCGCCCCGGTCTTCGGCGACGTGCTCGCCGCCGCGCTGGCGCGCAACGCCGGCACCGGCGAGACCGGCGCGATCGTCGAGCTCGGCACGGTGCCGACCCGCGGCGCGATGGCGATCGTCCTCTCCGGCGATGGCGGCTGGCGCGACCTCGACAGGCAGGTGGCGGGCCTCCTCCAGGGCGCGGGCGTGCCGACGGTCGGGCTCGATTCGCTGCGCTGGTTCTGGTCGGCCCGCACGCCGGGGGAGACGGGCGCCGAGCTCGCCCGGCTGATCGACCTCTACACCGACCGCTGGGACGTGGCGAAGGTGATCCTCGTCGGCTACTCGTTCGGCGCGGACGTCCTGCCCGACGCCTATCTGGCGATGCCGCCCGAGGCCCGCGCCAAGGTGGCGCAGATCTCGCTCCTCGGCCTCGCGGCGCAGGCCGACTGGCAGATCACCGTCTCGGGCTGGCTCGGCAAGGCGTCGTCGACGGCGAAGCCGACCGGCCCGGCGCTGTCCAGGCTGCCGCCGGAGCTCCTGCAATGCTTCTACGGCGAGGAGGAGGACGACACCGCCTGCCCGACGCTCGACGGCACCGCCGCGGAGATCGTAAGGACCAGGGGCGGCCATCACTTCGACGGCAACTACCAGGCGCTCGCGCAGCGCATCCTCGACGGTTTCGCCCGCCGTGCCGGCGGCGCCCCGCCCGAGGCGGCGGCGCGACCCTAGGCGCTGCGCCGCGGACGCCGAGGCGACGCGCATCGGCGTCCGCAGGCGACGCGCCACCAGGTCGAGCCGCATTCCGACCCAGGCGAGCGCGGCCCCGCCGACGAGCAGCGCCGCGCCCCAGGCGAGCGGCGAGCCGTAGATCGTCCGTGCCAGCGCCGCCCCGAGCCCGCCCAGCGCCACGACGGTGATCGCGAGGCCGAGCCAGGGCGGCGACGGCAACAGCGCGCAGAGGGCCAGCGGCAGGAATGCGCCCACGAGGCTGCGCACCAGGTCGTCCTCGAGCTTGCCGCGATGGTTGCGGATGTCCTCCTCGTGCTCGAAGTGGGTGTAAAGCCGTCGAAGAGGAACAGCGCCGCCTCCGTCCCCGGCACCGGGCAGCCGAGCCGGCCGAGCCAGTGCATCTGCCCGAACATGCGCGCGAAGGTCGTCGTGCCGCCCTGGTTCGGCCCGGAGATCACGAAGGCCCGCTCAGGCCCCGACAGCTCGAAGTCGTTGGTGACGACCGGCTGCTTCTCGCCCGCGAGCTTGCGCGCGAGCGCGATGTCGAAGGCGCCGGCGGCGTCGATCGCCTTCGAGGACGGCGACAACGCCGGGTAGCAGAACGACAGGCCCGCCGCCTTCAGCGGCCGGATGTAGTCGAGCCAGGCGACGTAGAACTGGAGCTCCCGCTCCCAGCGGCCGATGATCGGGTCGAGATACGCCCGGTTCTCGGCGAAGCAGGCGTCGAGGCGGCCGAAGATCTCCGGCCAGAGCAGCGCCACGCGATCGAGGATGCCGGCCTCGACATGGTTCATCTCGAAGAAGTCCGGGAGCCTGAAGTCGAACTCCGCCGCGTCGCCCTGCTTGAAGCGGGCAAAGGTCGCCTCGACGGCGGCGCTGTCGTCCGGCTCGTCGCCGAGCCTGCGCACCGTCGCGCTGCCGTAGGTCAGGAGCTGGCTGTGCTCGATGCCGGCGAGCTCCTCCCGGATCGCCTTCATCCGGCCTTCGAGCGACGCGAAGGCCGTCGAGGCGACGTATTCCCGCACGTGCCGGCGAAACCCGGCGAGCCCGCGCGACCGGAGGCTTGCCGCGTCGAGGTTCCGGGCAAGCTCGGCGATGGCGGTGCAGTAGAACGCGATCGCATCGAGGAAGACCGCCTCCTTCTGCCGCAGGTCGTGGAGCTTGCTCAGCGTCGCCACCCGCTCGCGCATCGCGCGCATGTTCGCCGAGAACGTCTTGACGAGGCCGAGCACCTCGTCGCGCTCCAGATCCTTCATGATCTCGTGGCGATAGGCGATCGTGGCGAGATCCGGGGCAGGGGCGTGGAAGAAGGGTTCGAGGTCGTATTCCCCGCGCCCCGCCGTGGCCGCGGCCACCACCTGGTCGAGGTTGAGGTCGGTGAAGCATCCCGGCGCGGGCACCCGATCGGGCACCGCGTGGCCGGTCTCGCCGAGGGCGCTCGCGAAGATCGTCTCTCCGCCCCGCCTGGCCCCGCCCGTTCCGTCCGGAAGATCCCGCTTGGCGACTCCTCTCCTTTCGTCCATCGACGCGAGAAGGAGTCATCAGCCCTGCGGGCGGTTAACGGCGAACCCCATCGCCTACTGGCCGAGGTAACACCTCGGCTCGTATTTTCAATGCGGATGTGGCGCCGCGTATGCCCATGTACGTTACTGTTAAAACGTGCGGCAGCGCCTTCCGGTCCGGTTCCCCCTGTGGCATGTTCCCGACGGATTTCGCAGCGAGCGTTGGCGGCCACATCATGCAGCGTGGGGAGCAGGCCGTCTCGAGCGAGGAAGCGCGGGGAAAGCTCGCGCGCATCCCCGCGTCGCCGACCTTCGACGCCAGCGAGCGCAACCGCAATTTCCGGAGCGTCGCGCCCGACTACGGCGCGCATGTCGCCGCCGGCCTCGCGGGCCGCCATCTCGCGCCCGGCCTCGCGGGCCTGATCGTTGCC
>Ga0075163_10014169_pt1 | contig 10298 bp, 5 predicted proteins | sample JI1023141ADNA_FD_71478 | JGI IMG/M metagenome (GOLD analysis project Ga0075163, IMG submission 71478) | Wastewater effluent complex algal communities from Wisconsin, to seasonally profile nutrient transformation and Carbon sequestration -... | ecosystem: Engineered > WWTP > Effluent > Algae... | reverse complement strand
CTGACGCCGGCGTTTTCATACCAGTGCGTGTAAGCGTGGTTGTCGAACATGATGTCGAAGTTCGCGATGAGGCGCTCGAAGACGGCGGCAATGCCGGTGTGGTTCACAAGGGCCAAACCGGAGGAGGCGAAGCCTTCAGGTGCGGTATCAGCGACGCCTAGCTTCACGCCGGTGGGGACGTAGGAGGCGAAGTTGAGCGTCTTGCGGATGGCGGCCATGTTTTCCTCAACTTCCTTGGCCTTCACATCGCCACGGAAAAGGGCGCAGGCGGAGAGATAGACGCCGTTCTGCCAGTCGATGGCCGCGGTGAAATTGTCCTGCGAGAAGGTTTCGCGGGCGACATCGGGGAAGTTGATGCGCACCTGGCCTTCCTGACCCGGGCCGCGCATCGGAGCGAAGGAGGCGGTGAGGAAGTGGTTGCCGGGGAACGGAACGAGGTTCGTGACGTATTCGCTGAGGTCGGTGTTGAGCTTGCCGGGGAAGCGCAGGGACGCGGTCACCGAGCTCATGATGAGCGCGATGATGTGGTTGAGGTCCATGTAGTTCGGGCTGCGGTTCAGCTTGGCCTTGGCGATGCGGAAGAGGGCTTCGTTGTCGAGAAGGACAGCAGCGTCGGCGTTGTCGAGGATGCGCTGGAGGGTGAGGATCGCGTTGTAAGGCTCGACCGCGGAGTCAGAGATGAGCGGCGAGGGTGCGACGGAGAAGGTGAAGATCTTCTTCTTCGGATAGGCCTGGCGCAGACGCTCGAGGATGAGCGAGCCGAGGCCGGAGCCGGAACCGCCACCGATGGAGTGGGTGAGGAGGAAGCCCTGGAGGGACTTGGTCTTTTCGACCGCGGCGTCGATCACGTTCATGATCTGGTCGATGATGCGCTCGCCTTCGACGTTGTAACCGCGTGCCCAATTGTTGGCGGCACCGGGGATCTTGCGAACGATGCTACCCTCATCAAAGAGCTGCGCCATGTCACCACCCTCGATACGGGCGATCACGCCGGGCTCGAGGTCAACGAGAACGGCGCGGGGGATGTATTTGCCTTCGCGGACCTTGTGGAAGAAGACTTCCATGTTCGCGTTGGCGGCCACATTGGCGCCTGCCTTGGGGGTGCCGGACTCGGTGAGGCCGTGCTCACGCAGGACGAGACGCCAGAAGCGGTCTGCGATTTGATTGCCACACTGGCCGACATGGATGCTCAGGATTTCTCTCACGGGTGTTCTTCCTCCAACTGGGTTTGATCGTCGTTAATAGAATGATGAATGGGCTGGGAATCAGCGGCGGCGGTCCACGAGGTCGCGGAGGCTCATGCTGCTGGCACGGCCATCTTCCGTGAAGGTGCGGGGCGAGTCACCCGAGGTGTCCTGCACCTTGGCCTTGGCACCGCTCTCCTCGGCGACCTGGTAGCTCTGGATGAGCTCCTGGGCGGAGGCACGGAGGGCATTGATCTGCTCTTCGGACATGCCTTCATTGAGATACCAGTTGGCGAAGGCCTTGCGCTGCCAGAGCTTGTCGAAGTTCGCGCAGATCCGGTCGAGCACGCGGGCGATCTCGGTGTTGTTGGCGAGGAGCACCATGCTCTTGCGATGAGAGATGCCGCATTGCTCGACGTAGCCGATTTTGAACGCGGTGGGAATCCAGTAGGTGAGCGGCAGGGACTCGCGCATGGCGGCGAGGGCGCTGTCGGCCTGCGGCTTGTCGTCCATGATGCCGCGGTAAAGCACGGCGGTGGAGAGGAAGCGGCCTTCCATCGGCGAGCAGGCGGCGAAGACGCTGCCATTGTCGAAGAGAGACTTGATCATCTCCTCGATGCCGAGTTCCTCGAACTTGCTGCGGTCCGGCGGCGTGAGCGGCGCAAAGGAGCACATGAGGAAGTGCAGGCTTGGCTGCGGGACGAGGTTCGTGAGCAGCTCGCGAAGGCTGATTTCCACGGTGAGGAAGCCGCTGAAGCGCATGGAGGCCGTGAGACCGGCGAGCGCCTCGGTGATGAGGAGGTTCAAGTCATCAACGGTGGGGCTTTCGATGTTCCATTTGCGATGCGCGAGCTCGAAGAGAGCCTCGTTGTCGAAGATGAGGCAGGCATCGGCGCTGCGGCGCAGGGTGTGGAGGGTGAAAACAGTGTTGTAGGGCTCCGTGACGACGCTGGAGACCTGCGGCGAAGGCAGCACGGCGCAGGCGAGCACCGGAATCTCGGGATGTTTTTCCTTCAATGACTCGATAAGCAACGAACCGAAGCCCGAGCCGGAACCACCGCCCGTGGCGTGAAGCACGATAATGCCGCCGACGTTGTCGCACTTGTCGATTTCGGTATCGAGACGGCCCATGACCTCCGGGAGGACCTCGCGACCGGCACCGAGGTAGCCGACGGCGAAGTTACCACCTGCACCTTCCGTGCGGGAGATGAGGTTCGCGGGGTTGAAGAGGGAGCCGGAGGTCGCCTTGACGTTGTCGATGACGCTGGGCTCGAGGTCCACCATCACGGCACGCGGGACGTAGCTGCCGCCGCCGCCCTCGCCGAGACGCGTAAAGAAGGCGCTCCAGTTGCCACGCGGGTCCTGCCCCTGGGCGGTCTGGCCGGTGAGCGGGTCGATACCGTGCTCCTGGCAGATGGTTTTCCAAAACGAGGCCGCGATCTGGTTTCCAGCCTGGCCGATTGATACAACGATTACATTATTGACCTTCATCAGTCTCTCCTGGGTTACGCGGTTTGAGTTAGTGGGAACGGGTGGATTTGCAACGAGTGAACGAAAAGCACGCAGCCAATGGCAAATCGGTCAGCGTGGAGCCGGCTCGATGCGATGAACTGCAACTAAGGCAATTTTTAGCGGGGGGCTTGCACGCCGTCCATGCAAAATCCGAGCTTTCGCGCTGAATCTCGAAGTGTGCTGTGATGAAAGGCGGCATGATGTTTGCTCTGGCGGCGGATCAATTGCGGTTCTGCACGAGAGGAGAGGCCGTGTTATGTTCGGGGAGCACGCCCACTTTCCGCTGAACATGCCCTTGTTTCATCTTTTCGAGCTCCTCGGGGGTGGGCAGGAGGGCTTTTCGAATCGTCACGGGATCTTTTTCGGCCTGCTTAGCCGGTTCGGGCTTCACCACCGGAACAGGAGCGGTTGCGGCTGGCTTCTCGAGAGCAGCCGGGGCTGGTTTGGGGGCAGTGGCAACGACCGGCGGCGATGTCGGTGCCGGTGTCTTCACTGGAGCGGGAGTGGTCGTTTTTGCCGGGGGGCTGCTCGGCTGTGGCGCGGCAGTGACCGGTGTGGTGACTGCCACCACGGGTGTTGGGGGCGCTTGCTGCGCCGGGCCTTCCGTTTTGGTCGCTGTGGACGGGACGGCGGCCGTGGTGCTGGAGGCAGGCTGCTGATCCAAGAAAAACCATGTGCCAAAGGATAGCACCACGACGGCTGCGGCGGCCCAAACCACCCATGGCAGGCCTTCGTTCTTGCCGCCATAGGGACGGAATTCAGTCTGCTTGGACGAAGCTCCTCCTGCAGCTTCCTCATCGGCAGAAGGTTCTTTCCATTCGTCCTCGAAGTCTGACACGGCCCCCACGCTTTCCATGTTCTCGACAGGTACAGCATCGCCGCGGAGCCGGGTGGCTAGATCCACCACCGGAGCGCTGAGTGTGGCCTCGAAGCGGTCAATGAACTCCATGGGGGACGGTGCTTTGCCCGATGCCTGAGCCTGCTCCCACGCCTGACGCACATAGGAGGAGGTGGCTTCAGGCACGGATTCGCTGAACTGGAGCTGGCCGCCCAACTGGCGCTCGCCAGCGAGCAAATAGGTGGCGAGGACGACAAACGACCGATGGCGGTAATCCCGATCCCGTAGATGTTCCTCAGCCTCGGCGTTGTCCGAATCGAATTCGACCAGCAGCGGTTCGTAGAGGCTGCGCATGGTCATGTGCGGCCGGATCTTCACCTTAAAGGGCGGCCAGGCATCGAGGCGCTTCTGCATGAGACGCTCGGCTTCCCGGGCCATTGTGGGACCGTTTTTGCCCACGCGGAGGAGAATGTTCGAGGGGTGGAGATCCACTCGGGCCACACCGCATTCGACCGCCTGCTCCAGAGCGGAGCGCACCTGCTTCATGACCACGAGCAGTTCATGCGGATTGAGAGCCACACGCTCGGCCATCAGCCTGCTCAGGGTGAAGCCCGGCTCCCGCTCCTCGGTCAGGAAGGTCCAGTCCGGGCTTTCCCACAGGCTGAGCGAGCGGAGGATGTTCGGATGGCGGTCAGGGTTAAAACGCCACATTTGCAGCGGAACGGCCTCGTAGCGTGACTTGTCCACGATGCGGGACGGTGGCAGCATGTGAACCGTGATGACCTGCTCGGTCTTCGCGTTGATCGCAGGGATCGTGAAGGGATAGCGACGCGCGTTTTCCATGTCCTCGACATGGAAACGGCTGCCAAAAATCGTCTGCACCGGGATATTCTCCAAGAGCAGGTCCTGGAGATGGGATTGCGGCTGGAGCGGGCCGATCATCACCAGGTGTTTCCGGAAATTCCGGCCCTGCGAGGAGCTGGTCAGCGCCGTGAATGCCTCTCGCACCTCATCGCGCAGTTTTTCGATGGAGGAAGGTGCGTTGGCAGGATCGACAAGAGCGGTGCGCAGTGTCGTGCGCAGGCTCGTGGGAAGTTGGGTAAGCGTTGGATAGCGATCCGGACTGTCTCCGCGATACACCTGACCTGTAAGGAGCAGGAACATGACATCGCAGGCCTGAGCGACGAGGCGGGAGGCATCGCTCACTCCGGTGTCCGGGCGGGACAGGCCGTAGTCGATAACACGCAATTGCAGAAAAGTATCCTCGATCGTGCTGACGAGCAGGTGATTCAGGCAGACCCGCGACAGCAGCCGGGGGTGACGCGCCTTCAGGTGCAGCACATCATCCAGGAGCTGATGCATCATGGCAAAGGCAGTGGAGGGGGAAAGTGCTCCACGCCGGCTCACATAGTCCTGCACAAACTCGCCGTCATTGAGGTTGCTCGTATAATAGACGAGCCCTTTGTCCTCGCCCACTTCCAGGACCCGCATGAACGACGGCAGGCGCACATCGGCTGCCTGGCGTCCGCGATCAAAGGCAGAACGCTTGGCCGCAGCCTCCATCTGACCACCCTGGCTAAGCACATGCAGCTCCACGAGCCGCTTGATCCGCGTGTCAAACGCTAGGAAGACGAGCTCATCCCGAGAGCGGGACAGCTCGACAGCCGAGCCGTCCGCCTTGCGCGAGATGCACAAGGTGCCGAACTGCTGGAGATCATGATCCATGGAGTGAGAAGGAGAGGGTTCAGGAGATTGCCCGAAGGCGTTGAGCGACTAGCATTTCTAAGGTTTGTGGCGCAAGATTGCAAAAGCATTCTCAAAAATCTAGTAATTTTGTTAGATGCTGCCTATGAAAGTGTGATTTTTCTAGCTAGTAAATCACAACGGGGCGCTCTTCTGTCACTTCCTGGGGGCAGGATTCTCTCGGAAGGGTGATGCCACGACCTCGAGCAGAGTCTTTCGGCTCACGTGGAAGATGTCAGGGTCACCCTCTATTTGCCCATAAAAGAACGCCGTGTCCGCATTCGGCTGGGTTGGCGCGAATACGAGGTTCGTCTCCCTCACCGGGCCGTCCGTGCGACCTGCTTCACCCAGCAGGATCTGAATGCGTAGATAGGGCGTTTTGAGCGCCTGAATGGCCTCGCTACGGCTGGCGGACCAGTCTTGGACCGAAAACTTCGCCAGCATGCCTGCCATCCGGTCGGCTTTCACCCGGTCGATGTCCGCCGTGATGTCCTTGCCCGCCCGTGTGGCTGTCCATTGGGCCGTCGAGGGGTCATGGCTCATCACCAGCGGTGCCGCCGCACCGAGAGAGAGGGTAAGGCGCCGGAGAGCGAAGGTGGAGAACCGAAGGGCTCCCAGCCCCTTCCACTTGATGCCATCTGGCGGAATTGATGGGAGGAGCGAGGGGGCGATGCGGTAAACAAAGGGCTCGTTTTCGTATTTCGCGTAAAACTTGGTGCTATCCGCATTGGAGCCGAAAAGCAGGGTGACGGGCTTAAACTGGGGATAGGTCCACGAGATGGTCTGGAAGGGCTTGTCGAGGCCGAATGGGGCCAGGTCCGCGGCCGTGTCCGCGCTGAATTCGACAATTTCATGGGTGTTGAGCGCATTGAGCATGCGGGCCAGTCGCTCGCCGTTGGCGCCTTCCCATTTGCCATGTCGCTCCAGCAGCCAGCTGCCATCATCATTGCGCAGCAGCACCTTCGGAAAGGACTGGCTCGTGATGGTGATCGTTTTCAGCGCGTCCGCGTTGATCTGGGCCAGCATGTGGTCACGCAGCACGTTCGGCTCCACCCAAAGGCGTGTCAGATTCTTCGTGGAGACCGTGAAGACCTGTTTTCGGTGGCTGGTGGTCGCTGTCGTGGAGGTGTCCTTGTCGGACGCTGGCTTTTTGAGGGTCAAATCAAAGGCCGGGCCTTTTTCAGCCGTCTCGATGTGCACTTTCAACTCGTCTGCCGCCGGTGTTTGGACCTCCGGCTTGGCCGAGCCTGACGCGGCAGGCTCCTTGGCGTCGATGATTTCGATATTCAGCAGGGCGGAGAGCACCTCGTTCACGCGTTCTTTGCTCGCACGGGTCTTCAGCGGGCGCAGCAGCACCCAGGGCAGGTGCTCGCTTTCGCGGAAGAGTTCGATCTGGCCGCCCGCCTGGGTCAAAGTCACCCGGTTGATCGTCTCCGCTGACACGCGCACCAGCTTCGAGTCACGCCAGGCCACCGCGGGCAGTTGAAGAAGGGAAGGAGCCAACGTCCGCGCCACATACCAAGCCATGCCCGCGGCGGCTTGATCACCCGTCTGCGGCATGCCGATGTAAAAATTGCCATCGATCACCGAGGCACTGCCGAACCAGCATTCATGCACGACGCTCGAACCTGCCAGCAGGCGCACTTTGTGCCGGGGCTTGTCGAGGCCGGTCTTCGCCCATTCCTTCGCATCAAACTCCTCCTGATTCACCCGGTCCACCCACTCGACCGCGTCGAGGGCCTCGATCAGCAGCGCCACCTTTTGCGGATCAGCCAGGTCCTGGGCGGTCTCCCAGCCCTTGTCGGACTTCTTCAGCGTGGTTACCGTCCCGGATTGATCGGTGATCTCCGCCAGCGTCACCTTCTCACGATCCACACGGGTCGGGCCGCGGCGCATTTCCCGGAGCTGCACCGCGGAGGGAAAGTAGCGCTCAATGCCGAGGATCAGGGCAGCGAGCGTCAGCACGGCCACAAAGAGAAGAATCGTCGTTCGTGAGTTCATCAGGCGTTGAAAGCTCGGGATTCCACTAGGCGGCGCGGCGGCCCGCCCAGACCATCAGGCCAATGAGGAGCACCAGGGCGGGCATGCTCACCGAGGTCAGCCAGAAAATGATCTCGCTCTGCCGCGGCGTCAGTTGGATGCGGTAGGACTTCCGGGGCTTGGAAGTGATCCCGATCTGGTTTTCGCGGTTGATGATCCAGTTCAGGCTCGCCGCCACAAAATCACGGTTCACGGCCAGCATCGTGGTCTTGTCCAAAAGCGTCGGATTGCCCACCACCACCATGCGGGAGCTGTCCACATTCTTCCCGGCATCCGTCGTCACGCCGCGCTCCACGCTCGCCCCCACGTAGATGGGTGGAAGAGCATCCTCCTTCTCGTCCGGCACCGGCAGGTCGTCATAGAACTGCGTCTCGCCCCAGAAATGGTCCGCCGCCTTCATCACCGGCTTCACGCGGATGGACTTTTCCTTCAAGATCAGGTCGTCAGCACCCCTCAGCTCCAGGGACTCCGTCTGCCCCGCCAGGGTGGTGGCGCTGTTCGCCAGGTGCTGGGTAAAGCTCACATCACGAGCGAACTCCGCCTGCACGCTGAATTCCTTCTTCGGGCCCGTGCTCGTGCTCAGCGCCATGATCACGCGGTCGCCACGGGGCTTCACGCCGAGGTCGGCCAGCCAGTGGTCGAGGTTTTTCGTGCTGCGACCGGGGTCCAGCAGCATCAGCACGCCCGCACGGCTGCCGTTCCAATAGTCATCCAGCATGCGGATTTCACGTTCATTCAGGTCGTAACGGCAGCCCAGCAGGATGATGCCATCCGCGTGCGTCGTCAGTGCCGTCACATCGCTCAGGTTCAGCGGCATCACGTTGAAGTTCAGTTGCTGGCCGATCTCGTGGAGCGCCGTGATGGCCTCCGTCACGGCAGCGTCGGACCGTGCGCCCTTCCCCATGATAAAGTAGAAATTCCGCACGCGTCCCTCCATCACGCTCACCAGCGCGGAGGTCACCGCATCCTCGCCGCGGAACTCGATGATCTGCTTGTTCGTGCTCGTGCCCGTCTCACGCACCGCCAGCTCATCCTCGGTGATGAACCGCTTGTTCGGGCCTGAGATGATCAGCACGCCGTTTTGGGCCAGGGACAGCCCCGTGCGGTTTTTCAGGTTCTCCGCCCGTTCGATGTCCCGCAGCGGATCGATCGAGCGCAGCTTCACACGCTGCTTGCCATGCAGGCGATATTCCTCCAGCAGCATCTGCACCTCACCGTAGAGCTTCGAATCCCGGGCAAAGACCATGTAGATCTCCACATCGCGTGTCAGCTTGCCCAGGTAGTTCAGCGTGGCATCGCTCAGCGTGAAGTTCTGCGCCGGGCTCAGGTCAAAGCGCGAGTAATACAGGTAGTTCAGGCGGTTGATGCCGCCAAAGATCGCGATGCACAGGATCACCTGGATCAGCACATTGATCCCGATGCCGATGCGGCGCGGCATCGCCTCCGCCGGGGCGGCGGGAGATGGGGCGGGCTCGTGTTGGGAAGGCTCGTCGGGCATGATCTCAGGGTTTCCAGCGGCGGAATTCCACCACCTGGTGCGTGAACGACAGGAACAGCAGCGTCAGGCTCGTGTAATAAACCAGCGGCCGCGTGTCGATCAGGCCGGAGGTAAAAATGCGGATGTGCTCCGCGCTCGCAAAGTAGGCCACGATGTCCACGATCGAGTCCGAGAGCTTGCGGCCGATCACCATCACAAACACGCCCAGCATGAAATGCGTCAGGCTCAGTGTGAAGCTCAGGATCGCCGCCACGATCTGGTTGCGGGTCAGTGACGAGGCAAAGATCCCCATCGCCAGATTAAACATCCCCATCGCCATCAGGACGATGTAGGAGCCGCCCATCGTGCCCGCCGGCAGCTCCACCATCCCCGCCGTCACCCAGTGGGCGATGCGGAAGTTCAGGAAGCTCGGCAGCCACAGCATCGCGTAGATGATCAAAGCGGCCACGAACTTTCCCGCCACCACCTGCCAGGCACGCACCGGCGCTGTGAACAGCGTCTCAAACGTCCCCAGCCGCCGCTCCTCCGCAAACGTGCGCATGGTCAGCAGGGGGAACACAAAGAAATAAGATAGCCAGAACCACTGCGGCTGAAAGGTCCACGTCACGATGCTGCCCTCGCTCGGGGCGCTTTCCAGGATCGCCAGCGCCGCCCGGAAGGCGAAGCCGTTCAGCACCATCACCAGCGCCAGCACCACATAGGCCACCGGCGACACAAAGAACATCCGCAGCTCCTTCTTGAGCATCACCCAGAAGCCTCTCATGACAGACCTCCCTTCATCGTTTCAGCCGTCGAGGCCAGTTCCACAAACACATCTTCCAGGCTCGGCAGCTCGCGGTGCAGTTCACGCACCTTCCAGCCCGCCGTCGCCGCCAGGGCCTGCACTTCCTCGCGCACATCGTAGCCCGGCTCCACCCGCAGCACCAGATGACGCCACGCGCCGCCGGTCGAGGTCTCCTCGTTGCACTTCCGCACCCCAGCGATCTTTTCCAGCTTCGCCGCCGCTTCCGTGTCCGCCGATTCCAGCTCCACATGCACCAGCGTCGAGGTCTTCAATTGGGACGCCAGATTCCGCGGCGTGTCATCCGCCAGGATCCGGCCGCGGTGCAGCATCACCACACGGTCGCAGGCCTGCTCCACCTCGTGCAGGATGTGGGTCGAAAGCAGCACCGTGTGCCGGGAACGCAGCTCCCGCAGCAGCTCGCGCACCTGGCGGATCTGCACCGGGTCCAGGCCGTTCGTCGGCTCGTCCAGGATCAGCAGCTTCGGATCATGCACCAGAGCATCCGCCAGCGCCACCCGCTGCCGGTAGCCCTTCGAAAGGTTGTCGATCAGGCGACGCCGCACGTCCGTGATCCCGCAGAGCTCCATCACCTCGCCCACGCGGCGACGCATCGTCCGCCCGCTCAGGCCCTTCAGCTCCGCCCGGAAGCGCAGGTATTCCTTCACCTTCATGTCCACGTAGAGCGGGGCCATCTCCGGC
>Ga0075163_10014168_pt1 | contig 10299 bp, 21 predicted proteins | sample JI1023141ADNA_FD_71478 | JGI IMG/M metagenome (GOLD analysis project Ga0075163, IMG submission 71478) | Wastewater effluent complex algal communities from Wisconsin, to seasonally profile nutrient transformation and Carbon sequestration -... | ecosystem: Engineered > WWTP > Effluent > Algae... | reverse complement strand
CCGACCTTGTGGTAGCCACCGGCACGGCTCTTCTGGCCCTTGTGGCCACGGCCGGCGGTCTTGCCCAGACCCGAACCGATACCACGGCCGACACGGCGGCGCGCCTTCTTGGAGCCGTCAGCCGGCTTGATCTTGTTGAGTTCCATCAGTGCACCTGTGTCACAGAACCTGAACAAGGTAGTCCACCTTGTTGATCATGCCGCGCACAGACGGCGTATCTTCCAGCACCTTGGTGCTGTTCAGCTTGCGCAGGCCCAGGCCACGCACGGTGTCGCGGTGCGACTGGCGGGTACCGGCGATACTGCGCACCAGCTTGACAGTGAGCGTCTTCTTTTCAGACATTTGAGTTCTCCGCTGGCAGGGTGTCAGTTGAAGAGGTCTTCAACCGTCTTGCCGCGCTTGGCCGCGATTTCCGCGGGCGTGGTGGAGCGCTTGAGCGCATCCAGCGTGGCGCGGACCATGTTGTACGGGTTGCTGGAGCCCAGGCTCTTGGCGACGATGTCGGTGACACCCATCACTTCGAACACGGCGCGCATCGGGCCGCCGGCGATGATGCCGTCACCAGGCTTGGCCGGCGCCATCAGCACCTTGGCAGCGCCGTGCTCACCGCGCACGTTGTGCTGGATGGTGCCGTTGCGCAGCTGGACCTTGACCATGTTGCGGCGGGCCGATTCCATGGCCTTCTGCACCGCCACCGGCACTTCCTTGGCCTTGCCCTTGCCCATGCCGATGCGGCCGTCGCCGTCACCCACCACCGTCAGCGCTGCGAACGACAGCGTGCGGCCGCCCTTCACCACCTTGGTGACGCGGTTGACCGCGATCATCTTTTCCTTGAGCCCGTCGTCGTTGGCTTCGGCCTGCGCGCGGGGAGTGAACTTTGCCATCTTGATATTCCTTAGCGGAGCCGCTTAGAACTGGAGGCCGGCTTCGCGAGCCGCTTCCGCCAGGGCCTTGATGCGGCCGTGGAATGCAAAACCCGAGCGGTCGAAAGCGACCTTCTCGATGCCGGCAGCCTTGGCCTTTTCGGCGATGCGCTTGCCCACCAGCGTGGCGGCGTCCACATTGCCACCCTTGCCGTTGCCACCCAGTTGTTCGCGCACTTCCTTTTCGGCGGTGCTGGCGCTGGCCAGCACTTGCGTGCCGTCGCCAGAGAACACGCTGGCGTAGATGTGCAGGTTCGAACGGTGCACTGCCAGGCGGGCAACGCCCTGGTTGGCAATGCGAACACGGGTCTGGCGCGAACGGCGCAGGCGTTGTTCCTTCTTGGTCATGCTCATGGCCGTGCTCCTTACTTCTTCTTCGTCTCTTTGAGCGACACGCGCTCACCGACGTAGCGGATGCCCTTGCCCTTGTAAGGCTCCGGCGGACGGAAGGCGCGCACTTCAGCGGCCAGTTGACCCACGACCTGGCGGTCGGCGCCCGAGATCACGATCTCGGTCTGCGTGGGCGTGGCCACCTTGATGCCGGCCGGCATGTCCTTCACCACAGGGTGAGAGAAACCGATCTGCAGGTTCAGCTTCTGGCCGGCAGCCTGGGCACGGAAGCCCACGCCCACCAGGGACAACTTCTTCTCGAAGCCTTTGCTGACGCCGTTGACCATGTTGGACACCAGGGCGCGCATGGTGCCGCTCATCGCGTCAGCAGCTTGCGAGCTGTCGTTGGCGGCAAAACTGAGCGTACCGTTGTCGTTCTTCACCGTCACCAGCGGGTTTTGAGCGCGCACCAGCGTGCCGTTGGCGCCCTTGACGGTGATGGATTCAGCGGTGAGAGCAACGTCGACGCCCTTGGGCACGACGATGGCCATTTTTCCTACGCGGGACATGTTCTGGCTCCCCTTATGCGACGTAGCAGAGGACTTCGCCGCCGACACCGGTCTGGCGAGCCTTGCGGTCCGTCATCACGCCCTTGGGCGTGGTCACGATGGCCACACCCAGGCCGTTCATGACCTGAGGAATGGCGTCGCGGCCCTTGTAGATGCGCAGGCCGGGACGGCTCACGCGCTCGATGCGCTCGATGACCGGACGGCCCGCGTAGTACTTCAACGCGACTTCCAGCTCAGCCTTGCCGTCGTTGGCCTTGACGGCGAAACCGTCAATGTAGCCTTCGTCCTTCAGCACCTGCGCAATGGCCACCTTCAACTTGGAAGAGGGCATCGTGACTGCCGACTTCGCGACGCTCTGTGCGTTGCGAATGCGGGTCAGCATGTCGGCGATGGGATCACTCATGCTCATGAATTTGCTCCTGATCTACGCGCCGGATTACCAGCTGGCCTTGACCATGCCGGGAATGTCGCCCTTGAAGGCGAGTTCGCGGATCTTGTTGCGGCCCAGGCCGAACATGCGGAACGTGCCACGGCCACGGCCGGTCAGTTCGCAGCGGTTGCGCAAGCGGGTCGGGTTGGCGTTGCGCGGCAGCTTCTGGAGTTCCAGACGGGCGGCATAACGCTCTTCGTCGCTCTTCTTGGCATCGTTGGAGATGCCCTTCAGTTCGGCGTACTTCTTGGCGTACTTGGCAACGAGGTTCTCACGCTTGAGTTCGCGCTGCTTGATGGACAGTTTGGCCATGTGTGTATTCCTGGTGCCGCGTCAGTTCTTGAAGGGGAACTTGAACGCCGCGAGCAAGGCCTTGCATTCCTCGTCGCTCTTGGCGCTGGTCGTGATGCTGATGTTCATGCCGCGGATCGCGTCAATCTTCTCGTACTCGATTTCCGGGAAGATGATCTGTTCCTTGACGCCGATGTTGTAGTTGCCACGGCCGTCGAAGCTGCGGCCGCTGATGCCGCGGAAGTCGCGCACGCGGGGCAGAGCCACGGTGACGAAACGGTCCAGGAATTCGTACATGCGCACGCCACGCAGCGTGACCATGGTGCCGATGGGCACGCCGTCGCGGATCTTGAAGCCGGCGATGGCCTTCTTGCTCTTGGTGACCACGGGCTTCTGGCCGGCGATCTTGGTCAGGTCGCCCACGGCGCTGTCCATGACCTTCTTGTCGCTGACGGCTTCGGACACGCCCATGTTCAGCGTGATCTTCTCCAGGCGCGGCACTTGCATGACCGAGGTGAAGCCGAACTTGGCCATCAACTCGGGAACGATCTTCTCGCGGTAGATCGTCTGCAGGCGGGCGCTCTTGACGGCATCAGCCTTGCCGGCGGGGACTGCTTGGGTCTTTGCCATGATTAAGCCTTGATCTCTTCGCCGCTGGACTTGTAGACGCGGACCTTCTTGCCGTCTGCCAGCAACTTGATGCCCACGCGGTCAGCCTTGCCCGTGACGGCGTTGTAGATCGCCACGTTGGACTGGTGAATCGGCATGGTCTTGTCGACCACACCACCGGCGGTGCCCTTCAGTGGGTTCGGCTTGACGTGCTTCTTGGCCACGTTCACGCCGTCAACCACCAGATGGTCTTCGTCCACGCGCAGCGAGACGGTGCCGCGCTTGCCCTTGTCGCGGCCGGTGGTCACGATGACCTGGTCGCCTTTGCGAATCTTGTTCATGGTCGTAGTCCTAACGAGCGGCGCTTCAGAGCACCTCAGGAGCCAGCGAGACGATCTTCATGAAGCGCTCGGTGCGCAGTTCACGCGTCACCGGCCCGAAGATGCGGGTGCCGATCGGCTCCAGCTTGGCGTTCAGCAGCACGGCGGCGTTGCCGTCGAACTTGATCAGGGAACCGTCTTGACGACGCACACCCTTGGCAGTGCGAACGACGACGGCGCTGTAGACCTCGCCCTTCTTCACGCGGCCACGGGGCGCAGCTTCCTTGATGCTGACCTTGATGACGTCGCCAATGCCGGCGTAGCGGCGCTTGGAGCCGCCCAGCACCTTGATGCACATGACAGACTTCGCACCCGTGTTGTCGGCCACGTCAAGCCGCGATTGCATTTGGATCATGTTGTCTCTTCTCCCAACTTGGGCGGCTCTGCTGCCTGGTTCAGGCGGCGCGATCCGGCCAGTCTTGGGCCCGTGGATGGGGTGATGCCGAGCCGGTTTGCGCCTTTGGTGCCCTGACTACCGGGCTGAAGCGCATGCCGAAACGGCGAAGCCTTGCAGTATGACAGAACTCGCAGGCCCGCGTCAAGCGGTGCCTGCAATCATTTCCTTGCGGCTCAGGCTGCCTTGGCTTGAGCCAGCATCGTGGCGGCGTCGCTCACCTCGAATTTGCCCGGGGCTTCGACGTTCAGCGTCTTCACCACGCCATCGACCACCAGCATGGAATAGCGGTTGCTGCGCAGACCCATGCCGCGCGCCGTCAGGTCCAGTGTCAGGCCGGTGGCTTGCGCGAACGCCGCGCTGCCGTCGGCCATCATGCGCACCTTGCCGCCGGTCTTCTGGTCACGGCCCCAGGCGCCCATCACGAAGGCGTCGTTCACCGACACGCACCAGATCTCGTCCACGCCGGCGCCCTTCAGCGCATCCGCCTCGGCCACATAGCCGGGCACGTGCTTGGCAGAGCAGGTGGGCGTGTAGGCGCCCGGCAGCGCGAAGATGGCGATCTTCTTGCCGGCAGTGGCCTTTTCGATGTCGAACGTATTGGGGCCCAGCGTGCAGCCATTGCCTTCGACTTCGATGAATTCCTGCAGGCTGCCAGCGGGCAGCTTGTCTCCAACCTTCAACATGGCGGGTCTCCTCTTGGGGGGGTGGAATGAAAAACGACCGGGGCTGGAGTCTCCAGCTTCCGGCCGCTTTTTGTGCTTGCGGGGTCTTTAGACCAGCGTGGCCTTCTCGACCAGACGCGTCACCGTCCAGCTCTTGGTCTTGCTGATTGGGCGGCCTTCGGAGATCTCCACCAAGTCACCCATCTTCGCCTCGTTCTTTTCGTCGTGGGCGTGGTACTTGGAGGACTTGCCGACGATCTTGCCGTACAGCTCGTGCGCGTTGCGGCGCTCGACCAGCACGGTCACCGTCTTGGCGCGCTTGTCGCTGACAACGCGGCCGATCAGCGTGCGGGTGTTCTTCACCGGCGCGGCTTGTTGGGTGTCGCTCATTTTGCGGCCCTCTTCTTCTCGGCAATGATGGTCTTCACGCGCGCCACGTCGCGGCGGGTGTTGCCCAGCTGCGTGTGGTTGGTGAGCTGTTGGGTCGCCTTCTGCATGCGCAGGCCGAAGTGGGCCTTCAGCAGTTCGGAGACTTCCTTCTCCAGCGCGGCGATGTCCTTGGTGCGCAGTTCGGATGCTTTCATCTCAGTGCTCCTTGCTGGCTCAGGTGCCGACCTGGCGTGCAACGAAGGTGCACTTCAGGGGCAGCTTGGCCGACGCGAGCTGGAAGGCTTCGCGTGCGAGTTGCTCGGGGACGCCGTTGATCTCGTACAGGACCTTGCCCGGCTGGATCTCGGCCACGTAGTACTCAGGGTTGCCCTTGCCGTTACCCATCCGCACTTCAGCCGGCTTCTGCGAAATCGGCTTGTCGGGGAAGATGCGGATGAAGATGCGGCCGCCCCGCTTGATGTGGCGGCTGATGGCCCGGCGGGCAGCTTCGATCTGGCGAGCCGTGATGCGGCCGCGCTCGGTGGCCTTCAGGCCGAATTCACCGAACGAGACAGCTGCACCGCGGGTAGCGATACCCGTGTTACGGCCCTTGTGTTCCTTGCGGAACTTGCGACGTGCGGGTTGCAGCATCGTTATTCTCCTTTGGTCTCACCGCCAGCGGCGGGAGGCGCAGCGCGGCGAACGCGCTTGACGGCAGGACCCTTCGGGCCGTCGCTGGCCGGCGCTGCGGGAGCAGCAGCCGGCGCAGCAGCGTCAGCACGGGGGCCACGGTCGGCACCGGGGCGGCCACGGCCACCCGGAGCACCGCCCGGACGACCGTCAGGACGCGGGCCACGGCGGTCGCGGCGCTCGTTGTCGGCTTCGGTCTTGGGCAGCTGCGGCGCTTCGCCATTGGCCAGGCGGTCACCGCGGTACACCCACACCTTCACGCCGATCACGCCATACGTCGTCTTGGCTTCGGAGAAGCCATAGTCGATATCGGCCTTCAGGGTGTGAAGGGGCACGCGGCCTTCGCGGTACCACTCGGTACGGGCGATTTCGATGCCATTCAAGCGGCCGGCGGACATGATCTTGATGCCCTGGGCGCCCAGACGCATGGCGTTCTGCATGGCACGCTTCATGGCGCGGCGGAACATGATGCGCTTCTCGAGCTGCTGCGTGATGCTGTCGGCGATCAGTTGCGCATCGACTTCGGGCTTCCGAATTTCTTCGATGTTCACTGCCACCGGCACGCCCAGGCGGCGGCCCAGTTCGGCCTTCAGGTTCTCGATGTCCTCGCCCTTCTTGCCGATCACCACACCCGGGCGTGCCGAGAAGATGGTGATGCGGGCGTTCTTGGCGGGGCGCTCGATCAGGATGCGCGAGACGGCGGCGCTCTTGAGCTTGGTCTTCAGGTATTCGCGGACACGCAGGTCTTCGGCCAGCATCGTGGCGAAGTTGGCCTTGGTCGCGAACCAGCGGCTCTGCCAGGCGCGTGTGACGGCGAGGCGGAACCCGGTCGGGTGGATCTTCTGTCCCATGCTCTTAGTTCCCCACGGTCACGTAGATGTGGCAGGTGCCCTTGCTGATGCGAGCACCGCGGCCTTTGGCGCGCGCGGAGAATCGCTTCAGGACAGCGCCTTGCTCGACGTAGATCGACTTGATCTTCAGCTCGTCGATGTCGGCGCCGTCGTTGTGCTCGGCGTTCGCCACGGCGGAGTCGACGGCCTTCTTGATGATGCCGGCGGCCTTCTTCTGCGTGAAGCTCAGGATGTTGAGGGCCTGGTCGACCTTCTTGCCGCGGATCATGTCCGCCACAAGACGGCCCTTGTCGGCCGACAGACGCACACCGCGAACGATGGCCTTGGTTTCGGTTGCCATGATGTGTGGCTCCTTACTTCTTGGCCTTCTTGTCCGCGGGGTGACCCTTGAACAAGCGGGTGAGAGCGAATTCGCCGAGCTTGTGGCCGACCATCTGGTCGGTCACGTACACAGGCACGTGCTGCTTGCCGTTGTGAACGGCCACCGTCAAGCCGATGAATTCCGGCAGGATGGTGCTGCGGCGCGACCAGGTCTTGATCGGCTTCTTGTCCTTGATGGCAGAGGCCTTCTCGACCTTGGCCAGCAAGTGGTGGTCCACGAAGGGACCCTTCTTGAGTGAACGGGTCATGTTCTACGACCTCACTTCTTGCGACGCGAGACGATCATCGTCTGCGTGCGCTTGTTGTTGCGGGTGCGGTAGCCCTTGGTCAGCGTGTTCCACGGCGACACCTGCGGCTGCGCTTCACCAGTGCGACCCTCACCACCACCGTGCGGGTGGTCGACAGGGTTCATGGCCACGCCACGCACGGTCGGGCGGATGCCCTTCCAGCGGATGGCGCCGGCCTTGCCGTACTGGCGCAGGCTGTGTTCTTCGTTGCTCACTTCACCGATGGTGGCGCGGCAGTCGATGTGGATCTTGCGCACTTCACCCGAACGCAGGCGGAGCTGCGCGTAGATGCCTTCGCGGGCCATCAACGTGACGCTGGCACCGGCGGAACGGGCGATCTGCGCACCCTTGCCCGGCATCATTTCCACGCAGTGGATGATGGAGCCGACGGGGATGTTGCGGATCGGCAGCGTGTTGCCGGCCTTGATCGGCGCTTCGGCGCCGCTCATCAGCGTGGCGCCGGCTTCGACACCGCGCGGGGCGATGACGTAGCGGCGTTCGCCGTCGGCGTAGCACAGCAGCGCGATGTGGGCGGTGCGGTTCGGGTCGTATTCAATACGCTCGACCTTCGCCGGGATGCCGTCCTTGTTGCGGATGAAGTCGACCACGCGGTAGTGGTGCTTGTGACCACCGCCCTTGTGGCGCATCGTGATGTGGCCGTTGTTGTTGCGGCCGGAGTTCTGCTTCTGGGGCTCGAGCAACGAGGCTTCGGGCGCACCCTTGTGCAGGTGCTTGTGCACCACCTTCACCACGCCACGGCGGCCGGGTGAAGTGGGTTTGACCTTGACGATAGCCATTTAAGCGGCCTCCCCGGAGAAGTTGAGCTCCTGGCCCGGCTTCAGCGACACGTACGCCTTCTTGACGTGGTCGCGGCGACCGATGGTGCGGCCGAAGCGCTTGACCTTGCCCTTTTGCACCGTGGTGCTGACCGAGGCCACTTGGACCTTGAACATCAACTCCACCGCTGCCTTGATCTCAGGCTTCGTGGCGTCGCGCAGGACCTTGAACAGGACCTGGTTCTGCTTTTCGCCGATGCGCGTGGCCTTTTCAGAAATGATCGGAGCCACCAGCACTTGAGCCAGACGGCCTTCGTCGAACTTCAGTTCGGCGGGAGTCGGATTCACGCGGCTCATGCGAACATCTCCTTGAGCTGCTCGATCGCGCCCTTGGTCACCAGGACCTTCTTGTAGAAGACCAGCGACAGGGGGTCGGCGTAGCGCGGCTCCACAACCAGCACGTTGGGCAGGTTGCGGCTGGCCAGCGCCAGGTTGTCGTCGATCTGGTCAGCAATGACCAGAACCGAGTTCGTGGTGTTCGTGCCCAGGCCCATGGCCTTGAACTTGGACGCCAGCAACTTGGTCTTCGGCGCTTCCAGGCTGATGCTGTCCACCACAGCCAGGCGACCGTCGCGGGCCAGCTGGGACAGGATGGACGCCATGCCGGCGCGGTACATCTTCTTGTTGACCTTGTGCGAGAAGTTCTCGTCAGGGCGGTTCGGGAAGATGCGACCACCGCCACGCCACAGCGGCGAGGACGTCATACCGGCGCGTGCGCGGCCGGTGCCCTTCTGGCGGAACGGCTTCTTGGTGCTGTGCTTGACTTCACCACGGTCCAACTGGGCACGGGTACCTTGGCGGGCGTTGGCCTGGAAGGCCACGACCACCTGGTGCACCAGGGCTTCGTTGTAGTCACGGGCGAACACGGTGTCAGGCGCGTCAACCTTGGACGTGGCCTGGCCTTGATCGTTCAACAGTTCGAGTTGCATGCTCAGGCCTCCGCTTTCTTGGAGCGGGCCTTGATGGCGGGGCGAACGACGATGTGGCCGTTCTTGCTGCCCGGCACCGCGCCGCGAACCAGCAGCAGCGAACGGGCCTCATCCACACGAACCACATCCAGGTTCTGCGTGGTGATGGTCTCGTCGCCCATGTGGCCGGTCATCTTCTTGCCCGGGAACACACGACCCGGGTCCTGCGCCATGGAGATCGAGCCCGGCACGTTGTGCGAACGGCTGTTGCCGTGCGACGCGCGCTGCGAGCTGAAGTTGTGGCGCTTGATGGTGCCTGCGAAGCCCTTGCCGATGGACGTGCCCTGCACGTCGACCTTCTGGCCGGCGGCAAACACGCTCACGGGGACCACGGCACCGGCCTTGTACTGGCCGGCGATTTCCGCGGTGACGCGGAATTCACGGAGGATTTCACCCGCTTCGACACCGGCCTTGGCCAGGTGCCCCGCTTCGGGCTTGGTGACGCGGCTGGCCTTGCGGGCGCCGAACGCGATTTGCAGCGCGTTGTAGCCGTCGGTGGCAGCCGTCTTGACCTGCGTGACGCGGTTGTTGGACACGTCCAGCACCGTCACGGGGATGGCATCGCCATCGTCCGTGAAGATGCGCATCATGCCCACCTTGCGGCCCAGCAAGCCGAGCTGTTCGCTCATGCTCATGGTTTTCTCCAGCGCAGGAACTTCCCACGCCTTGTTCACGATCCCGACATCGATTGGCCGGGGCGGCAACCTCGATATGCCCCTAGGGACCGACCGGGTCAATAACCCTCGATTCGACAAGAGCCGAACCGGGGAAAGCCCGCGAGTATAGCAGTCACGGGCGAACCCGCAACTGCCACACCCTGCGGGCGTGGCTTGCGCCGTTTACTGCAGCTTGATCTCGACGTCCACGCCAGCCGGCAGGTCGAGCTTCATCAGCGCGTCCACGGTCTTGTCGGTGGGGTCGACGATGTCCATCAGGCGCTGGTGCGTGCGGATCTCGAACTGGTCGCGGCTCGTCTTGTTGACGTGCGGCGAACGCAGGATGTCGAAACGCTGCATGCGCGTCGGCAGGGGCACAGGGCCCTTGACGATGGCGCCCGTGCGCTTGGCGGTGTCAACGATCTCCAGCGCGGACTGGTCGATCAGCTTGTAGTCAAACGCCTTCAGGCGGATGCGGATCTTTTGCTTGGACATGTCCGCTCCAGTTATTCGATGATCTTGGCAACGACGCCGGAGCCGACGGTACGGCCACCTTCACGGATGGCGAAGCGCAGGCCTTCTTCCATGGCGATGGGGGCGATCAGCTTCACGGTGATGCTGACGTTGTCGCCCGGCATGACCATTTCCTTGTCCTTGGGCAGTTCCACCG
>Ga0075163_10014167_pt1 | contig 10299 bp, 7 predicted proteins | sample JI1023141ADNA_FD_71478 | JGI IMG/M metagenome (GOLD analysis project Ga0075163, IMG submission 71478) | Wastewater effluent complex algal communities from Wisconsin, to seasonally profile nutrient transformation and Carbon sequestration -... | ecosystem: Engineered > WWTP > Effluent > Algae... | reverse complement strand
GCTCGAGTCGTTCTGGAGCGACTACGAGGCCGCGATCCAAGAACCGCCGCCCGCCCTGGAACCGCCGATGGTCAGCGATGGCTAAGCCTACGCCCAAGCCACCGTCAGAGATCCATGTGGTGATCTTGATTTCACGTCGTCGCGGCTCGATGGGCTACGACATCACGACCGAGGCCACCACCAATGACCACGGCAAGCGGATCAATCTCCCAAGCGCGCCAGACTGCACCTATGCCGTGAATCCCTTCCCCGCACTTGGGATCGCGGTGACGGTCTGGCCCCTCCCGACCGACCCGCCCGCTTAGCTGACAAACAGTAGCTTCACCGTCTGAGGATACCACTGCCCGCCGCGCTTGGGATGGTGCCCCGCTTGGGCGAGCCGTTGCCCGATGTCCCGCAAGCTGTGCCCTTGGTCCTTGAGGTGCAGTGCCAGCCCGCGCGGCGTACTCCGATCCGCGAACACTGCCGATCGGAGAAGGTCTTGGACGCTTGTGATCTGATACCGGGCTGCTTTGAGCGGGCGAAGTCGCGCGCGGTCGAGCGCTTCGACGATAAACGAGAAGCTGCGCCCGTCGGCCCGTAGTTCGTGGGCGATGCGGTAGGCTTGGATGCGATCGTAGGTGTAGTCGGACTGCATGGGGCGAACGACGTGAACGCCGCGCTTGTAGAGCAGCTCATACACCTTCTCGCCGTTCCATTGCCGATTGCCGTACTTCGGGAACACCCCGGCGCTGTTCAGCCGCCGCCCGATCTCCTCCATGCAGACGCCTTCCCTGTACCAAGCGATCATTTGTTGCAGCCATGGGAACTCCTTCGGGCACTCGACGAGCCGCTTTAGCTTTCCGTCGGATACCGTCACGTAGCCAAACGGCACCTTTCCGTAGTGTCCGCCCTGGTTCTCGATGTGGCGGATCGTGGACTTCACACGCTCCGAGGTGTTTTGCCGCTCGATCTGCCCGATGATCGCGAGGAACGGCAGCAGCATCTTCGACACCGGCTCAAACGTGTTGATCCCGTCTCGAATGGCGACGAGGTTGCAGCCGTAGGGGTCTAGCAAATCCTCGTTAATCGTGCAGATGTCGCGAAGCGATCGGGTGAGGCGATCCAGCTTGGTGACGACGACCGCCGAGATCGCGCCGTCGGAGTTTTTGATCTCCCGCACCATCCGCTGAAACGCGGGCCGATCGGTGTTCTTTGCCGAGAAGCCACCATCTACAAAAATCTCTTCCACGACCCAACCCCGATCGGCAGCAAAGCGCCGGATGTCTTCTTGCTGCGCATCCAGCGATAGACCGTGCTGCGCCTGCATGTCGGTAGAAACCCGGCAGTAACCATAGACGCGGATTTTGTGATCTGTATTACGTTGTGCGGCTTGCTGAGACTTACGGGTCTTGGTGGTTCGTGCGTAGGCATTCATGTCTGTTTCTCCGTCGGTGTGCGTCTTACTGCGTGACTTGGAAACAGATTGTGTTTTTTATGTAAGCTTCTCTGTGAACGATCGGGCCCGGCGATTTCACTGAGTGCGCAGCTGCGACACCTTCACAGATCTGCTCCAAAATAGAAACAACGACTGAAACATCGGGCAATTTGGTCGAGCCGCCACCGTGCAACCATTCTTTGAGTGTTGGCCCCTCTAACAGTTCCATGACCATGTAATCGCGATCAACATGGATGCCTCGCTCGCGGATGGCCACGATATGTTGATTTGGAATGAGCAACTCCAGAGCTGAGCATTCTCTGGCGAAACGAGTTCTCACTTCGGATGCAGAGCGGCCAGCATGCAGTAGCTTGATCGCGACCCGGAGATGTCCGTTTAATAGATCGAACGCCTCCCACACATCTCCAAAACTACCACTACCAATTGGTCTTACCAGCTCATATCGATTTCCAACAATTGTACCATTTTGAATATTGGAATTAATGACAAATTCGTTCAATTGATTAGTGTGAGCCATACTTATTCTCCGAATGGAAAAAACAGGTCAAAACGATCATTCCGATGACCGTGGATCAAATTGGAATGGCTGAAGAAAACAGCGGGTAGTTGAACCCGGACCAAACCGCCAGTGCGACTGGATGTGCTTGATCACCACATCGTCAATAATTGCCAGAGGCCGCGGGTTCTTCACTGAAGCAACCAACCCATCCGGTCGAATGCAGACCTGAAAGGACGCAGTAATTCGCTCACCACCGAGGATCTGCCATGCACTGGACGGTAGCTTCGGCTGGCTTTGATTGATCGGAACCAGTCTGTCTTCCGTATTGGTCGGAACCAGTTGAAAGGAAGAAGGCTTGAGCGGTGCGGTCATGTTGAACTTGGCACCCTCTACTGCTGGTGCAGCGGGGGGGCGTTGCTGAGATGAGCGATCCGGGATGGGGATGGCAACGATTGGGAGTTCGGCGGAGGCACTCGATCGAATTGCTCGACTCGAACGACCCACAGTTTGCGCCATGGCGATCCGGGCCATCGTGTGCTCCGCCTCTTTGGGAATGGCTGCATGTGGAGACTCTGGTAGCGTGCTCATCGGAGCTTTCGTTTCGGTCACTTTGGACTGATCCACCACTTGATCTGGGTGCAGTGCGCGTTGATTCACGGATTGTGATGGAGTGATGGTCGTAGCGATGCCAGTCTCACGAAAGCGCGGCGGCAGAACGAAGGCACCGAGCAGTCCAAGCAACATCACCGCAATGAAAAGTAGCAAGCTCGATCGTCGGAGAGCGAATGAGGACTGCTTGCCAACCGCAACTGAGCCTTTCGGTGCGCTGTCGGGTACACCCACGCTCTGCTGAATCAGTTCCTTCAACACAGATGGCTCGATGGGTGATGTCTGCTCGGACCGCGTGGTCGATACTCGGAGCGGACCGGTCGAGTCTCTCGGGACGAGAAGCGGAACCTCAATCATCGGGACACGTGGCTCGCACGGATGGAGTCCAGTCTGATGTCCGCAGAATGCCCTTGCGAACTCAAGGATCGATGGGAATCGATCCTGCTTGTTCTTGCAGAGCGCACGCTCAATCGCTGACACCACATAGTGAGGGAGGGCGGGCGTAAACCGATGGAGACTTGGGGTCGGTTGACAGCGAATGTTCAGCAGTAGTTTGATCACATCCCCATCCGGATCTTCAAAAGGAAGTCGTCCGCTCAGCATACGGTAGGCAACCGCTGCCAAAGACCACTGATCGGCGCGGGCATCCACCCAAGAGCTGCGACCATGAGTGGCTTCTGGGGCAAGGTACTCTGGGGTTCCCAAGATGATGCCAACGGCAGTCTGTTGCTGCGGATGACCGATAATCTTCGAGAGCCCAAAATCGACCAGCTTGACCTCCTCGAAGAGAGCACCATCGCGGCCGGTCTTCTGCGAAAGGAAGATGTTCTTCGCCTTCACATCCCGATGAACGATTCCAGCGCTATGGATGGCGTGCAGCGCACTGGCGACTTGCCGAACAATCTCTTGGGTGCGATCGAGAGGTAGCGACCGGTGGTACTGAAGATAGTTGTGCAGATCGACGCCAGTGAGAAGCTCCATCACCAAAAATGGCGCTCCCGATTCGTCGCGTCGGAACTCCCGAATTTCGACGATATTTGGATGAAAGAGTTGCGAGATGACGGTGGCTTCGGTCGCAAACCGCTGGTACGCATCCTCATCCTGCGTCTGGCTCAGCATCTTGATGGCGCAGGAGGCCCCCGTACGCAGGTCGTGCGCTCGGTACACCATCCCCATCGCACCACGCCCGATGACTGCATCCAATTGATAGCGCCCACAGAGTAGCCGCGTAGACTTCCCCAAACGATGGTCCGTTGCGTTGGCTGGCTCGCTCGGCTCCTGGGCCGACTCGATGGTAACAGCAGGTAGCGATTCGCCTTTTTCACCACATGAGCGCACCGACTGCATGGCTAGCTTCTCCATCTATTGACCCCGCAAGGAACTTTGATAGCAGTCTCCGTGCCATCACCGCTGGTTGTCCCATGAGTCTGGGACCCAGCCGTTGCAGAAGTTCAGGGTTCTAGCGCTCTTGCACCTTGACAAGAAGGGTTGAGCCGCGCTGAAAATAGCTATGACCCGTGTCTCATTTCGTGTTGGTCCACAGTCGATAGAGCAAGAACTCCCAGTTGGAGTGGAGCTGGAGATCGGGCGCAGCGATGCTCCGGGACCACTTAAGATCAGACCATCCGAAGCAAGCGGAAAGCAGACGCTCTCTGCGCCGGTCCGAACCCTTTCTCAACAACACGCAGTTCTTCGCGTGACCGATAATGATCGCGTTCAGGTAGAGGACTGCGGAAGCACAAATGGGACGTATCTTCGTCTTAAACCGCACTCCAAAATCGAGCTGACAGGCGACAGTGAGCTACTCCTTGGCCGCGAGCTAACGATTCAGCTTGCTGGCGCTCGCTGGAGCCGGGATCGAATGCTATTAGGCACCGAACTGGAGCGGCCCGAGGAACTGGTGAAGTATCTGCGAGCACAACTGGGCCCAACCGTTGATCGCGTTTTCATCTCTCCATCTGAGCAAGTGGAACGTAGCCAAGGAGTCCATCAGCAGCTCCGGTTGTCCCTTGCCGAAAGTGACCAGCTCATCGTGCAGTGGCATTCCACCACTCAGGATGTCGAGGCGGAGAGCTGGCTGCGAGCTGTGGTCAGCCTGTACAACAGCAAACGGATTGACGAGTCATCCGATACAAAGTCGTGGGATTTCACCGCAGTCTCTGCGGAACGTAGGCAAGCGCTCTGGCTGGCCAAGCGGGTCTCACAGTCAGGATGCACGGTGCTCATCCGCGGGGCGACTGGGACTGGTAAGGAAGTCCTTGCGAACGACCTCCACAATCACAGTCCACGGGCAAGCCGTCCATTCATCGCCATCAACTGCGGAGCCATTCACGCAAGCTTGGCAGAGAGCGTGCTCTTCGGGCACGCACGCGGTTCCTTCACCGGGGCCACGGACTCCCGGGTTGGCGTATTTGAGCAAGCCGATGGTGGAACGCTCTTTTTGGATGAATTGGGAGAGCTTCCGCTTGATATTCAGGTCAAGCTGCTGCGAGTGCTGGAAACCAAACGACTCACACCCGTGGGCTCCAGCAAGGAACGAGTGGTCGATGTCAGGGTGATTGCTGCAACTCATCGGCCCCTGGAGCAGATGATCGAGCAAGGAACCTTTCGGGAGGATCTCTACTACCGACTCAGTACCATTCAGATCCATATTCCGCGCCTCGATCCAGCGGACGTCCGGGCGCTCGCCCAGATGTTTCTCGGCAGCATCTGTGAGTTAAGAAGTGTCCAACTCTCGGTGAGCGAGCAAGCGAAGGTCACCCAGCTTGCGTCCGGTCACCCTTGGGTCGGCGGAATCCGAGAGCTTCGGAACGCACTCGAGAGATACACCCTGCTGCGAATGGACAATCGCTCACCAGAAGAAAACTGGCGATGGACGATGGAGACGAACTCAGCTCATTCGCTCAGTTCACACCGTCCGCGCAAGGCAGATGCGGAAAGCAAGAGTCCAGCCGCGGCAGAAAGCCCAACGCTCCATCGCGCTCTAGCGAGTGTTCCCGATCGCACCTCCTTAGCGATTCGTAAGCCGATAGATAACCTCCTGTTTCTGTCGATTCTGCTCGATGCGGTATCAAACGATCCACGCGTTGGAATCTCCGAGATCGCAGAGCGAGTCAGCATGACTTACCAAGGCGTTGTCAACAGACTGAAGGCGCTTGATCTGCGACTGGACGGTCCCGAGATGGCCCAACGGATTCACAACCGCATGGAAGAGGAACGTAGTCAGATTCAGCCTTACGCCGACTGGTTGAAGCACTGTCTTCAGCTTGGCTAGTCATCCCCTGCTACTCCTTCCCTCTTCCTCCACTTCGGCGTTGGTGCTCCTTTCTCTTGTGCGTGCCACCTAGACTGGTTTGTCAAGAGCCAGAGGGTTGCCTATCACGGCGCAATGTATCGATCGAAGTGGCACAGCAGTTGCTCCGGACCATCGCTTGTACATCTCACAAGGAGAACTCCATGCACAGGCTGGTTCGAACGTTGCAGAAGCGAATGAACGACGCGATCGTTGCACCACTCGCATTGGTTGGTTTGCTGACGCTGGGATGCGGGCCGAGCTGGACCGTGGTCCGGCAAGACGCCAGCAGCTCACTTTTCGGGGTGCAGAGCATTGCGGTGGATCCGGTCCAAATCGAAAATCTACGGATTGGAGAAAAGAGCGAAGCAGAGTGGCTCGCCAAGAAGAAGCCCGAGCAGCAGTTGTCATGGGAAGCGGACAAGGCGGCTCTGGATCAGCGGTTCTTTCAGGGAATCGCTGAAAGTCTGAAAGCAAAGAACATCCGACTCCTGCGTGAAGGCAACTATCCAGGGGTGCCACATGTACGTGCGGTGATCTCTCGGATTGAACCAGGCTTCTATGGTGGGATCGTAAACGCCCCCGCCGAGGTGGATGTCACGCTGCAAGTGATCCAGGGCAACGCTGTCTCGCGGGAGATCACCTATCAGAGCAAGGGCTTGGACTTCTCCCTTGGCGGAAGAGTACGAGTGGCAGCGAAGCAGGCTGGTTTCATCGCGGCGAAGTATCTAGAGACCCAGGTGGCCCTGCGATAGTCCCCACCCTGCTTCATATCTACGGATTAAAACGCTTTTCCACGATAATGGAGAATGCTACCCGCCGTCCCAACCAACCAAAGATTGTCCGGTGACGGGCCCCAGAGTCCGTAGTATTGTTGTGAAGCACCGATGTCGTGAAGCTCAAGGACACTGTAGATTGGATTGACAGCCTTCAGCAAGGCATCCTCGTCTGTGGCGCCATAGATTTGATTTGGGCTAAAAGCCACTAAGGCCATCGCACTGTCAGAGAAGAGCGGTTGCCAAGCGGACCCATCATACCTGAAAATTGCCCGCCCTAGGTCTTTGTTGGTTTCGCTTGCTGAAACAACAACATTGCTACTGCTAGATCCCCTAATGTTAAGTAACGTTGGTTTGGCGTTTGGTGGTTCAATATGCTTCCATGTTCCAGCGCTTCGCTTCCACAGTATAAAGTTGTTGCCATCAAGGCTGTGCCCTCCCAACCATAACTCACTTCCGGAGGGCGGTGCCCAAACTGCTCGATAATGACCCGTCTCACCAGGATTGGTGTCTCGCTTCAGCGTCCCATCCCAGCGGGCAATGGTGCTATCGTCTCCGACAAAATACACGTCTTGCGGCCCAGTTCCCCAGACGCTATATAAATTGGCTGAAATTCCACTTGGAATCAGGTCAATGTTAGAGGTCACCGCATTCCAATGGACAATCGTACCAGCATCCCCAACAGCCCAGAAATCCCCTGGGCCGGCCAACCAACAGCGATGAAGGGTCTTCGTAGTTGGGGATGGAATTTCCTGCCAAGCTTGTCCATCATAATGAAGTATGCGACCTGCATCACCAACGGCCCAGACATCCTTTTCGCTTGACCCATAGACATCTCGTAAGGTACCGAGATCGCCAGTCATTTTGGATGCACCGGCAATCACCGTAGACAGCTCTTTGGTAGATGGGCGATATTTCTTTATGAATCCACCTTTTCCAACAATATGAATCATACGGTCTTGCTCTGAGCCCGTTGAAAAGCTTCGCCAGGCAGTTAGATAGTCGCTAAAATGAATTCTTTCTTCTTTACCAGATTGATCTTTATGAACAATCTCGCGAGGCTTTCCTGCCCAATAATATTCTCGAGCGTCTCCACTTAGATAGATTTCATCACCATTGGGAAGAGAATCTAGTACCAAGCCAGGATTTCGACCAGCGACAACAGAGAGTGGATTCTGGGCATTTGTTTGACGAAAGAATAAACCGTTTATAGATGACACCCAAAGCCCAGAGGGTCCAGCGACCACATGATGAAGGGCTTCAGGCAAAGTGGCCTGATCGGTAACTGTTTGACTGATCCAGCTACTTCCATCCCAGTGCCAAAGGAATGGCTTAAACGCGCTATCATAATAGTCGCCAACAGCCCACAGATCGGTGGCAGTTCCTGGGTCGCGATCGAAGATTCGTCGGAGTTGCCACTTTGCATCAGTAACAAGCTGGGTTCTCTCTAATGTTTTCTTATCATATCGATTGCCACCTATCCACAATTTGTTGTCCGTGACAAAAATCGACATAAATTCAGATCTGTTGCTTTCACTGTCTGATTTTTGATAGACAGTGTGTAGTGCCTTGGTATCTGTATTGTATTTCCAAATTCCAAAATTCATTTTACGACCACCATGAATTCCAGAGATTGCCCAAACATCGCTGCTGTTGGTTCCGTGAATCCCTAAAAAAGAGGGATTAAAAACAGCTTCTTGGGTTCCGACTTTCTCATCAATGAGTGGAACTTGTGAGTAACCAAATCCGTCAAAATGCAATACAATTCCACCATCACCAACAACCCATAAATCATCAGGACCAGTACCCCAGATGTCCTTAAAATGAGTCGCAGTTGGCTGTGGCTGCTCCCAACACCAGCCAGAGCCTGTGCATAGTTCATTGCGGCGCAGCGGAAGTTCGACGATATAGACTTTGTCTTCAGTCACTTGGAGGTCCACTGAGGCACTATGAGAAATAAACAAATCAGAAGTGATGGCATCGAATGCAATGTGAAGCAGTCCACGACTACCGGACGGCAACTCAAACGCAAATTTATCTTCCGTTTTGCCTCGATTCTGAAATATACGGTCTTTTAAGCCTGAATCGTGGTTAATTAGACCGATTGATGCCTCTCTATTATTTAGGCTAATTTTCGAACGTAGTTCAGTGATTTCTTTGTCAATCTCTGTCGCTCGCACGATAATGGTCAGCCTATTCGATGCATCCTTGGCCAAACTGTTCGCGTCAGGTTGATCACATGACAGTAGGATACTTGTGCAAAGTAGTAGAGTAATTAGGGCGAGCCGATTCATGGTGTCCTCAGGAGGTTTTCTGCGAATCTGCTTAAAAAAACCAGGTAAAGCCAAGCCTCGTTGGAAAGGTCACCTTGCGACGATTGACCGGATCGACACCCACCAGAGGATCCTCGGGTTGGTTGTTGATGCTGTCCGTACTGGTGTCGCTGCTGTTCCGCGAGGCGGTAACTCCTGCAACGGTGGCTGTGACCGCGGCAGAGACCCCTAGTCCGACCAAACTCCATACCCACCAGCGCTTGTAGAGCGGACGATTGCTCACAGAATCTACAGGGATGGTGGTTGAGCCCACGGGGGAAGTCGATGGGTCAGGTGAAAAAGGCAAATGGTCATACGGAATCCGGCGCTGGGCTGGCGTGACCTCGGGAATGGCCGCATTTAGCTTCGGGAGTTCTGGGACGTGTGCTGTCGGCGGTGCGGTGGCGACTGCAACCTGAGTGGTTGTCGCGGCTGGCACAGGTGATTGGACGTCCGGGTTAGGAACTGGTGGCAGCGCCGCGGAGATGACGGAGTGGCTCACTTCTGCGGAGGGTGCGGACCCTGCCTTCACCGGTCCGTTTAGCGCGTGGGTGCGATGGGCTACCGCAGCCTTGGCAGGGACAGCCTTGGCGGACACTTTCTGCTCTCGGGCCTGTCGAATGCAGTCCAGCGCTTTGGCCTGCCGCTCATCTGCTGAGTCACGATCGACATGGCTGTCTACATACACCTTACAGAAGCGGAGCGCGGCGTCACTCTGCTGAAGGCGTAAATAGATTCGTCCAATCTGAAGCGCAACGTCGGGGACTGGCTTGACCTGATAGGCGAGGTGAAATTGGTCAACAGCTTGTTGCAGTTTCCCTTCCCGCAGGAAAGAGCTCCCTTTGGCCACACTCTCATCATACAATTCAGCGCGAGCGATAGATGGAAGGCTTAGGAACGCCACCAACAGTCTCCATTTCACCGCCCAGCAGCTGCGCATCCCTGCTCGACTATACCTTCTATCATTGATGGTTCTTTGGTATCTAGACCGAAGGAGCAGCAGCGGGTACCGATCGGGAACCTTACGTACGGGTGGCTGTGCATGCGGTCGCATCGGCACGAACATAGGCATTCCCCTGACCGCAAGACGTAGAAACTCTTGCGGATTTTCTCCAAAACCATATCAACCACGCCGTGAGTCTGCCAAGCAAAATCTAGATCTTTGCAGCGTAATTTTCTATTGTGGGTCAGGGTGCGTTGAAGGTCTCACCTGTCCGGTCATAGGGCCGATGTCGTACGATAAAAGGGAGTGACTTTCAGCAACCAGATGAACCCGCGATTCTTACAGTCCCTTTTCATTCACCGGCTGCAACCATTTCCCTACGCGCACCGCTGAGCCGCGCCTTCTGAGCGACGCTAGCAACTGCTACTGC
>Ga0075163_10014164_pt1 | contig 10300 bp, 9 predicted proteins | sample JI1023141ADNA_FD_71478 | JGI IMG/M metagenome (GOLD analysis project Ga0075163, IMG submission 71478) | Wastewater effluent complex algal communities from Wisconsin, to seasonally profile nutrient transformation and Carbon sequestration -... | ecosystem: Engineered > WWTP > Effluent > Algae... | reverse complement strand
ATTCTCCTCCGATCCGGTGATACGGAGAAAGCGGCCGTTTTTTTCCGATCGATACAGACCGACCCAGAGATCGGCCACAAAGCGCTTACGGAGCTAGGCGGCTTGCTCGACAAACGCAACGAGAAGGAAGAGGCGAGGGTTTCATGGCGCAAAGCGCTCGCGCTCCACCCCTTTTATACGCCGGCGTGGCTTTCACTCCTCGGAAGTGATAAGTAGCCCCTTATGAAAATTTTACTCTTAGGCGGCGGCGGCAGGGAACACGCAATTTGTTGGAAGCTGGCGCAAAGCGAAAGAGTCTCGGAAATCCATACCATTCCGGGTAATCCGGGAACGGCCACCGTCGACAAGAACGTCAACGTGGCTATCGACTTGAACAAACTTCCCGACGTCCTTCACTACGCGCAAAAGCATCAGTTCGACTTGACGGTCGTCGGTCCGGAAAAACCCTTGGCTGACGGTATCGTCGATTTATTTCAGGAGCATGGCCTGACCATCTTCGGCCCCACCCAAGCGGCAGCGAGGCTCGAATCTTCGAAGATCTTCTGCAAAAACATCATGGATGAAGCCGGCATTCCTACGGCGAACTCCCGCGCTTTTGACGAATTCGCCACGATTCAACCTTACCTAAAAAACTGTACCTACCCGATCGTGTTGAAGGCGGATGGTTTAGCATCGGGCAAAGGCGTGGCCATCTGCCAGACCTCCGAGGAAGCCATCGCGTTCGCTTCAGATTGCATGGAAAAGGACAAATTCGCGGCATCCGGTAAAAGCATTTTGGTCGAAGAATTCCTCGATGGTTACGAAGTATCCTTTTTGGTGTTCGCTTGCGGAACCGACTTCGTTTCGTTGGACACCGCCCAGGACCACAAAAAACTTTTAAACCAAGATCAAGGCCCGAATACCGGCGGCATGGGCGCGGTTTCTCCGGCAGGAAACCTTTCGCATCAACAGAAGGAAATGGCGGAAAAAAAAATCATCGCTCCCGCCCTGCAACTGTTGAAAAAAAAGGGTACGCCGTTTTCTGGGATTTTATACGCCGGCCTCATGATCACCTCTTCCGGACCTAAGTTGCTGGAGTTCAACGTGCGCTTCGGAGATCCGGAAGCGCAAGTACTGCTTCCACGCCTACAAGAGGATCTGGCGGAAATCTTTCTGAATATCGCGAAACATCGGAAACTTCCCGGCACGCTCGCATGGGATCCACGATATGCGGTGGGCGTGGTGTTGGCCAGCGAGGGCTACCCTACGAACCCCATCCTCGGCCGAGAAGTTGACCTAGGTGCATTGGAAGACCGGAACGCTTTGCTCTTTCATGCGGGAACCGAACGGAAGGACGGAAAGTTACTGACCAGCGGAGGTCGCGTCTTCACCCTAACCGTTTTGGATGAACACCTTCATGAAGCGCAGGACAGAGTGTATGCACTTCAGGAAAAAATACGCTACGCAGGAAAAACCTTTCGGACCGATATCGGCCAGAAACTTTTGCAACTCTGACCATGGCCGATATCCGTCCTTTTTTACCGCTGCGCTACGATCGATCCGTCGTCGGTGACATGCATAACGTGATTTCCCCTCCTTATGACGTTATCACCGAAAAAGATCGCGTAGCCCTCCAAGCCAAAAGCGAATTCAACGCCGTAGGACTAGATCTCACCAATCCTTCCTACCTATCCGAGACTGGGGCCGATCAACGGCATCAAAAGTCGCGAGAAACCTTGAATGCATGGATAGCCGGAAACGTACTCGTTCAGGAACAGAAGCCGTGCCTCTACGTAGTTCAAGACTCTTTCGAATGGAAGGGACAAAAGCACGACCGCATCGGAATTCTTTGCACCGTTAAAATGGAGAAACCCGGTAAAACCATTTTGCCTCATGAAAAAGTTCTAGATACGCCGATCGAAGATCGTATGAAACTTTTGAAGGCGGTACAGGCCCACCTAAGCCCGGTGTTCTTCGTTTGCCATGACGAAGAAAAAAACATCCTGAGTGCTATTCGAAACCTCTGCTCCCAATCAGCTCCCGAATCTTTTGAAGGCTCCCAAGAGGGCCTCTCGCACCGCATATGGAAAGTAGAAAATCCGAAAGATACCGAACAACTACAGCGTTTGTTCGAAGGCAAAAATCTGTTGATCGCCGACGGACACCATCGCTACCAAACTTCCTATCTCTACAGCCTCAGTGAGGAAGCCAAAAGCATGGAAGAGGCCAAATGGATGCTTTCTTACATTTCTCTTTTTCCATCCGATGGATTGGTAGTCTCCGCATTCCACAGACTGGTTACTAGCGACCTTCCTACCAAAGAACTACTGGCGAAATTGGCCCCGCTCTTCGATATTGTCGACGAAAAACTCGACTGGCAGACGTTTGAACGATCAACATCCCCCCTGGCTTTGGTGAACGGCGCGCCGGGTCGCATGTATCTTCTGATTCCTAAGAAGGATTTCCCACTTCTGGCACCCGAACTAACCAAAATCCCGACGTCGCTACTGAACTCGGTCCTCTTAGAAATTTTCCGTATCGACATTACCCAAGCCAGCGACCAGAAAAAAGTTTCCTATTTTCCGGATGAACAAAAATTATTGGATGCTCAAAAGGAAAGCTCTGGGATCGGCTTCTGGGTAAAGTCGGTGTTCGTTCCAGATATCTTCGACGCAACTAAAGTCGGGTACGTGCTTCCGCCTAAATCGACCTACTTTTATCCGAAGGTCCCCACCGGCATCGCGTTTCACTTGCTCAAATCGTGAAACGATCTCGCGAAGTAAGTGATGATTCGACTGGCACCGGCACGTTTGATGCTAGTCAACATTTCCAGCGCTAACGCCTTTTCGTCGCCCCAACCAAGCTTGGCCATAGCCTTCACCATCGAGTATTCTCCACTGACGTTATAGGCGAACACCGGAACGGCAAACTTATCCTTCGCCATTTTGATGATATCCAGGTACGCGAGCGCCGGTTTCACCATCACCATGTCCGCGCCTTCCTTCAGGTCGCTGCTGATTTCACGGTAGGCTTCTTTCGCGTTGGCCGGATCCATTTGGTACGTCCGTCGATTTCCCTTTTGGGGAGAAGATTTCGCGGCGTCGCGAAAAGGTCCGTAAAATGCCGAAGCATATTTCGCGGCGTAGGAAAGGATCGGCGTATGGTGGAATCCGTGCGCATCGAGTGTTTGGCGAATCGCGCCGATTCGACCGTCCATCATGTCGGACGGCGCGATCACGTCGGCCCCGGCGCGGGCATACGAAAGCGAGACCTTAGCTAGCGTTTCCAGCGTGCCGTCATTATCGACCTCGCCGGTTTCCAGCAAGTGTCCGCAATGGCCGTGATCGGTGTACGCGCACAGACAAACGTCGACGATCACCAGGAGGTTCGGATACATCTGCTTGATTTTCAACACGGCGGTTTCGACCACGTTATCCTTGGTCCAGGCGGAGGTCGCTTTTTTGTCCTTGTGCAACGGTACGCCAAAAAGGATAACTTTATCGACGCCATGCGATTGCAGATCCCTCAATTCATCGAGCAAAAGGTCGAGGCTTAGCCTCTCCACTCCGGGCATCGATTCAATCGGTTCGCGGCGGTTATTACCTTCAACAATAAAGTAAGGTTGGATGAGGTCTGCGGGTGAAACGATGGTTTCCGCCACCATGCTCCTCATTTGTTCCGACCCTCGGAGTCTTCTTCCACGATGCATTGTTTTCACGTCATTTTTCCTTCCCAATGGTTCATCCATTGTATCATTTCTTCCGCGGAGGGGGTTTTACATTCTACCAAGGGAACCAACCCCTTTCTCTTGAGTTCCGAAGAGGTTACCTTACCCACGCAGGCGATCTTGATGTCATATCTCTTGATCCAAGATAGGGCACGTGGGGTCTCCGCGATCGAAAAAAACGCCTTCACCGCGCTCGGGGAAAAAAAAGTGATCCAGTCCATAGACGACCGCAACGCTTTTCTCAGGCCAGCGGCAGCGTCGCGACTTTTAACGGTTTCGTAGACGACCAACTCATCTACCTCGGCGCCGCACTTCAGAAGTTTTTCCAATGGCTCAGTTCTCGTCTGTCGTGCCTTGGGGAAAAGAATTTTCTTTCCTCGCATGCCCCCGGTGATCATCGACACCACCAACTCTTCGGCGGAGTGTGCATCACTGGCGGATAGAATGCGTCGAACGTTCTTTGACGTCAAAGCACGGCCGGTTTTTTCCCCTACCACCCAAGCGGGGAGCGCTTCATTCCACGGCAGATTCTGTCCCTTAAGCCAAAGGTCGAAATAGTGAACCGCGTTCGCGCTGGTAAACATCGCGTAATCGTATCCCAGCCAACGACCGACAACTCTGGAAGCCATGGCCTCATCGTTGACCTCCAAGGTCGCGATCACCGGAATGACCACGGCCGTCGCTCGTTCTGCGGTCAAAAGATCGATCATTTTCCCGGCCTGGGCCCGCGGGCGGGTAACGAGTATTTTTTTCCCGGCCAGAGTGTTCACGTGTTTTTTTTCGATTTTTTGATCGTGGCGAGCATGGTTTCCGAACCTTGCGCAAGCATCTCGTCGAGCAAACGTCCGACCAAAGCTTTCCCATCCTCAAGGGTGCCAACGACGCGGCAGCGGATCTCGTTCTGAAAATCCGATAGGTAGCCATAGAGGGCTACCCCATCGGGCGTTTTTTCCAAATGACAACCTAACGGAACGCTGCATCCACCTTGCATCGCGTGCATGAAATGCCGTTGAATCAGTGCATGTTGGTAGGTCGTCTCATCGTGGACCGTCGACAAAAAGGCGCGCGTTGTTTCATCCTCCGCTCTACAAACGATAGCCAACATTCCTTGGCCTACCGCGGGAACGAAGACTTTCGGATCCAGCAATTCAGTGACGTGATGGCCTAGCCCCAGGCGCTTCAGTCCGGCGTACGCCAAAAAAATACCCTCCACTTCGCCTTGTTGCATCTTTTTCACCCGGCTTTCTATATTGCCACGCCATTCGCGCGCTTGTAGGTGCGGGAACATAGAGCGAAGCAACGCTTGCCGGCGCATACTCGAAGTTCCAATTTTTGAACCCTGCGTTAGTTCGGCCATTTTTATCCCGGATCTCGAAAGAAACGCGTCTCTGCAGTCCTCCGGCGTAGGAACGCAAGCGAGCGTTAATCCCGGGGGCAAAGCCGACGGTAAATCTTTCATGCTATGCACCGCGAAGTCGATGCGCTTGGACAACAACGCTTCGTCCAATTCTTTGGTAAATAGTCCTTTGGAGCCGATATCTTGGAAACGTTCTTCCACCCTGACGTCGCCCGTAGTCTTAATGATATCCACGTCGACGACTAGCCCCGCATTTCCGGCTACGATGGAATCTCGAATGGCCATTGCCTGGGCGAGCGCCAGTTGACTACCCCTAGTGCCCATGGTGATTCTTGGGTTACTCATCTTTATCCTCATCATCTTCGACCGTAGACAAACCAAAAACTGCGTGAAAATCTTCCAGCACGTCCAGGCTCTTGTTCGGTAATTTTTGCGACGCGAACACGATCGGATCGTTCAATGCCTTCTTCAAGAAAGATTGAAAGGCCTTGGCGATTTCCTTCCGGTCTTGCTCGTCCGCATGCGAGAGTTTTTTTTCCAACTTCGCCAATTCCGCATTCATGAGACCCTGGTATTTCTCCTGAATCAGCTGAATCACCGGGGAGGCCTTCAATTTTTCGATGTTCTGGAAAAATTTAGAGACCTCGATGTCCACGATTCCCGCCGCCCGCACGGCCTCTTCCCGCCGTTGGTTCACGTTTGTATCAACCATACCCTGCAGATCGTCGATATTATAGAGGTACACGTTCTCGAGTTCGTTCACCGCCGGATCCACGTTCCGTGGTACGGAAATATCGATGACGAAGATGGGTTCCTTTTTCCTCTTCGCGAGCGCGTCCGACATATCCTCTTTGTCGATTAAAAAGTCGCTCGCACCCGTGGATGTGATCACGATATCCGCTTCCGCTAAATGGGTTTTGTACTGGTCCCACTCCATAGGAATTCCCTTGAACTCCTGAGACAATCGCAAAGAATGTTCGTACGTACGGTTGGTAAAATAAATCGCCTTAGGGTTCATGGAAGAAAGGTGCTTGGCGCAAAGTTCGGCCATCTCGCCGGCACCCACGATCATGACGGTTTTTTCGGATAGTTTACCAAAGATCTTCTTGGCCAACTCCACGGCCATGAAGCTGATCGAGACGGCCTGTTCGGCAATTTTTGTCTCGGTCCTCACTTTTTTCGCCACCGAGAACGTTTTCTGAAAGATTCGATCGAGATAGGTGTCGCAAAACTTCTCCTTCATGGAGTCGAAGTACGCGCCCTTCACCTGACCTAGAATCTGCGGCTCCCCAACGATCAACGAATCGAGGCTGGCGGCGACCGAAAAAAGGTGTCTCACCGCTTCACGATCCTTTTTTTTATAGAGGAAGGCCTTCGCTTCCTGACCGATATCTCCGTGGAACTCCTCGAGGTATTTTTCCAATTTTTTCTCGATCGGCTTATCGCCGCTGCTAGTGGCGTATATTTCCACCCGATTGCACGTCGACAACACGATCGCCGAGGAAACTTCGTCGATTTTTCGCAGCATATCGAGGTATTGCTTCGGTTCCTTTTTTGAAAAATCCAACTTCTCCCGAATTTCCACCGGGGCGGTCTTGTGGCTGAATCCTAGGAGGACAAACTTCAAGGGGCGCTCCAGGCGTAGGTAGCGATAAACACGAAGCATAACAGCAAGAGCCCCACGACCATCGAGAAGAGAAATCTGGTTCCACGCAGGCCCACAAATCGTTTCATGCAAAGGACCGCGAAGTACCAAACCCAAACGACGCAAGACAAGATCAGCTTGGGGTTGTACCACCAGGCTTCGTGCTTCCAGTAGAAGTGCGCGAGGTAAAGCCCGGTCACGATCGCGAAACTAAGGAATAGGAAACCTATGGTGGTCAACCTTGATGCGTACCGATCTACCTGGTCCAACGGAAAAAACCTTCGATTGTTCAACGTCTTTCGCTTCAGCTGCCGCTGCTCCCAGAAGTAAAGCAGCGCCAAAAAAGAAGCCGCTAAAAACGAAAGCAACCCTAGAGACAGGGTGGACAAATGTACGACGAGGATTCCCTTATGCAATTGTATCTCCCATGGTTATTTTTTCTTTCCGAACATACCTAATATGCCTTTCGATTCTTTCTTCGAACCCTTCATCGCGATGACGCGAATCTCGTTGGCCGCGTCCGTGTGGTTGGCATTTTGTTCGACGGCTTTTTCGAAATGCTTCAGCGCCGCATCGTCGCGGCCTTCGGATTTTTCGATCATACCCAAGTAATAGTACCCCTGCAGGCGAGGGTTCTTTTCCATCGCGAACTTGACGAGATCCTTCCCTTTCTTCTGGGACACGGCGTTCTTCTTCAGGGAACCATCGCGGAACATGGCCCATCCAAGCACTAACTTATATTCCGGCTCCTCGTCATACATCGAGATCGCCTCCTGCATGAATTTGATGACCTCGTCGTAATGAGATTTCTTCAGCATCAATAGCGATTTTTGAAAAAGCATTTCCGACTGCAAGATTTTTTCGGCTTGCTGTACGGTGATGCCGGTGTTTTCCACCGCCAAAGAGGCCTCGTACTCTTTCCGAAGGTTGGCGTTGGAAAGCGTATTATGCGCTTGGGTAATCAAGGAAAAATAATCTTCGACGTACTTTTTATCGTCACCCGAAAGCTGCTGTGAGATACGATCAGGGTGGTATTTTTTCGCTAGTTCGAAATAAGCGGACTTGATCTCCTTTTCGTCCGCCTTTTTTCCCACTCCAAGGATTTCGTAGAAGTCTTTTTTCCGATTGTCTTCGAATCTCTTCTTCAGGTCTCCGATGAGGTTCGTAGGCTTCGGTATTTCGACTATTTTTACCGCTTCCTTAACTGGCTCGATCATCTTTACCAGCCCAAGCTCCACGAAAGCCTGAAGTATAGGAACTACCTGCGCATTGGTCATGGACTGCTGTTTGGCCAAGTGTTCGACGGATAGAACTCCATTGATCGACCGATACACGCCCTGCTCTTTACCTAGCAGCTTCAATTCGCGGTCGGTGATCCCTTCGATCGCATTTTTTACGGGCACCTGTTGGCCCGCGTTCTTCGACCCATTCGGATCTTTCCCATGTTTTTTCAGCAATCCCCGGAACAATAGCTCCGGGATAGACTTGTCCATCGGAACCTTGATCGTCTGTTCGGGAAAATCCGGGACGATGCCAAACTTGCCATCCGGCCAATCGAATATCTCGAGGACGCGCATTTCCATCTGTAATTGGATCGTCTGGTACAACGTGGTGGCGTCGATTAAACCGGCCTTCATCAATTCTTCTCCTTGATGGTACGCCTCTTTGTTTTCAATTTTATCAAGGATGGACTTGAGGTCGTTGGATTGAATTTTTTGGGAGTTAAGAAGAATCTGCACCAATGTTTCCTGAGCAACATTGGAACGTACGGCGACGATTTTCCCGGATTCGACAAGGATACTTTTTTTGATTTGCTCGTGGGCAAGCACCACGACGCCGGTATACGCGTTGCTTTTGATCCATAACAGAATATCGGTAAGAGACCGGGACTGCAGGGTACCTACGTTTCGACTCGGGGGCGACATGACTCCGCCCAATGTACCACTTTTGATCGAATCTCGACAATTTGACACGGTAGTTAAACTCCAATAATGATTGAGAAACTTTCGGAGGAATTATGTCGCAACTTATGCAAGATATCAGTGATCAAAGCTTTAAAAACGATGTGTTAGATGCATCCAAACCTACGGTGGTCGACTTCTGGGCCGAGTGGTGCATGCCTTGCAAAGCGATGGCGCCGATCCTCGAAGACCTCGCCGGTAAATACAAAGACCAGGTCCATTTCAAAAAATTGAATATCGACAACAACCCCACCTCCACCATGCAATATCGTGTCATGGGCATTCCCACTCTCATTCTTTTCAAAGATGGCCAGATCGTCGACCAATTGGTAGGCATGGGACAGAAAGCCCAGGTCGAAAATTTCCTCAAAAAAGCGCTGTAACTCCTAAACATTCTCGGGGGAACCACTGAACCGCCAACGAACCACGGGCATCGTCGTCGCGTTATGTTCGTTCGCATTCACGCATGCGTGGGCGCAGCTCGGCGGTGACGGTGCCCGGCGACCTTGCGCGCCGACCCCGAACGTAGGCCCGCCGACCATCGAACAAATGGAGAGGACGCCGTCGGTCATCGACAACAAGGCCTTCATTCAAAAGACCGCCGACGCTTACCAGGTTCCGTACAAGTCCATGCTTCGTATCTTGCATCACGAATATTGGGATTCGGCCACCGACTATTTAGGACTCAAGGATCTGATCCAAAACGATTGCGCCGCGCAAAGCACCTTAAAAGCCACCGGGCACCATTGGCTCGCCAAACTTTCGTATATCTTTCAACTGGAGAACAATGTCACCGGGTTCAATTCCGACGATGTCGCGGCCAAGCAACTGGTGGAAAAGATGACCGCGGAAGAAGATATGAAAAAGTTTTGGGAAATTTTCCATGCCGACAAAGAATCCGCGTGCCTGGGCTTGAAACATGACCGCCGGGACGGAAACACGAACTGGATGTTTTACAGCCTGGGTATCGCGCAAATACAAATTTACCTGGCGCTCAGTCTAGCCGTTGATAACCACATCAAGGACCAGCGTATCGTCGCTTCTTTCAAAGACGGCGAGGGCGCCTGGAATCTGAGTAACGTAGCCAAGGTCTTAGCTACCGACGACAACGATTCCATCGAGATCTTGGCCGCGGAACTACAAACCATGCGCTACGAATGGTGGAACAAGGCCAAGCTAGACATCTCCGCTGGCCTACCTTTGAAAAACATGCTCGATGAGAACGGCAATCTGGTCCTGCACAAAGCCTCGTGGTTGCTATCCGATTCTCAGCAAAAAAAACTGGAGCAACTCGCCAAAGAGCACGACACCGCGGGACTCGTTCCATGGGACGAGCTCACGGGTCTTGAGAAAGCGGCCCTTGCCATTCCCGACCCCATCCCTGCGGAGGACATCTACCTTCAACTACACCTACGGGGAAACTTCACCAACTACGCGCTGAGGTACCTACCCTCGCAAAAACTGGCCGGCAAGAAAGAGTAAGGCGTGGAATCGCTCCATCAAAATCGTGCGACCGGAGTGGCCGCGCTTTCTTTCTTGTGCTGGGGAATTTTTCCGATCTATTGGAAATTTCTAAAGGATATCTCTCCGATCGAAATCGTCGCCCATCGAATCATATGGTCGGCCCTGTT
>Ga0075163_10014163_pt1 | contig 10300 bp, 8 predicted proteins | sample JI1023141ADNA_FD_71478 | JGI IMG/M metagenome (GOLD analysis project Ga0075163, IMG submission 71478) | Wastewater effluent complex algal communities from Wisconsin, to seasonally profile nutrient transformation and Carbon sequestration -... | ecosystem: Engineered > WWTP > Effluent > Algae... | reverse complement strand
CGACCTGAACCTCGAAACCCAGAGCGTGCTGCAATCGGTGGTCGAGGTGGATAACCAGATCGTTGCCCTGCGCCAGGAGCGGGACGAACTGCGCCAGAGCTTTACCGCCGAACACCCCCGGGTGCAGGCCGTGGACCAGCGCCTGCAGCGCCTCAAGGAGCGACGCGCCCAGTTTGACTCGGATGTAAACAAGCTGCCGGACACCCAGCAAAAGGTGCTGCAGCTGGCCCGGGATGTGGAAGTCTCCACCACCCTGTACACCAACCTCGTCAATACATCCCAGCAGCTCAAGGTCTCCAAGGCCGGCACCGTGGGCGACGTGCGCATCGTGGATGCGGCCGCCGCCGCCAGCGAACCGGTGGGCTTGAAGAAACCGGCGATCTTGGCCGTGGCCATGCTGCTGGGCCTGATCGCCAGCCTGGCCGTGGTGTGGATCAAGCGCAGCCTGCGCGTGATGGTCGAATACCCCGAGACCATTGAAACCAAGCTCGGCCTACCGGTGTACGCCACCGTCCCCCACAGCAAGAACGAAGTGGGCATCGTGAAGCGTGCAAAAAACAGCCAGGCTGGCGAACTGCTGGCGGTGACCGACCCCGAAGACGATGCCATCGAAAGCCTGCGAGGTCTGCGTACTACCATCCACTTTGCGTTGATAGATGCAACCCACAACTCGATCCTGATGACGGGCTCCAGCCCCGGCATTGGTAAAAGCTTTATCTCCAAGAACCTCGGCGCCGTGTTGGCCCAAAGTGGAAAGCGCATCGTGATTATCGACGCCGACCTCCGCAAGGGGCACATAAACAAGGAGTTCGGCTTGCGCCGCGAAATCGGTGTAAGCGAATACGTCGCTGGCACCGTGAAGTTGGAAGACATCATTCAGCCGACATCCGTGCCGAATCTTTGGGTTGTCAGCACCGGCCAGATCCCGCCTAACCCCTCCGAACTCCTGATGCACCAGCGCTTTGAGCAATTGCTCGATCAACTTGGCCGGCAGTTTGACACGCTTATCGTGGATGCGCCGCCTATTCTGGCTGTTTCAGACGCTGCAATCATCGGACGCTTGACCGGCGCCACCCTGATGGTCGCGCGCGCGGGGCATCACCCGATTGCGGAGCTTGAGCAGTCCGTGAAGCGTCTAAACCATGCAGGTGTGCAGGTTAAAGGTTTTGTTTTTAACGATCTCAATATTGAAAGACAGCGCTATAGATACGGGTACAAAGGCTATGTTTATAAATATTCATACACAAAGTAATTCGTTCATAGAATTTGTCGAGTGAGATATTGGTTAAGGTGAGTTGATTGAAAAATAAATACGATGAATGCAAAGAGATTTTGGTTTCTCAGCCCAAAACGTGGCTGATTACCGGTGTGGCTGGGTTTATTGGTAGCAATCTTCTAGAACAGTTGCTTTGCCTTAATCAAAAGGTTGTTGGAATCGACAATTTTTCTACTGGCCACCGTCGCAATCTGGATGAGGTTGAAAAATCCGTTTCAAAAGATCAGTGGGGGCTGTTTAAGTTCGTTGAAGGTGATATCAGAAATTTGAACGACTGCATCAATGTTTGTCGCAACGTGGATTACGTTCTGCACCAGGCTGCTTTAGGATCCGTTCCCAGAAGTGTGGCTGATCCAGTCACGACGAATGCATCCAATGTCACGGGATTCGTGAATATGCTGACGGCTGCAAAAGATCAAAACGTCACTCGTTTTGTATATGCGGCAAGTAGTTCAACTTACGGGGATCATCCAGCATTACCGAAAGTCGAGAGCCAAATAGGGAGGCCGTTGTCACCGTATGCTGTGACGAAATTGGTCAATGAACTGTATGCGGAAGTTTTCGGTCGGACTTATGGTCTAAAGACGGTAGGCTTACGGTACTTCAATGTTTTTGGGCGCCGTCAGGATCCCAATGGCGCTTACGCTGCTGTAATCCCGAAGTGGGTAGCCTCCATGATCAAGGGCGAGCCTATTTTTATAAATGGCGATGGCGAGACGAGCAGAGATTTTTGCTATATAGAAAATACCGTTCAGGCGAATATACTTGCTGCGGTTATAGAGACCACTCCGAATAATAGTGAGGTCTATAACGTCGCATTAGGAGATCGAACTACGCTTAACGAGTTGTTTCTGGCCATTAAAGAAGCGCTGGCTAAACACGGGATTTTTTATAGTGAAGACCCTGTTTATAGGGATTTTCGAGCCGGCGATGTGCGGCATTCTCAAGCAGATATCAGCAAGATTAAGAAATGCATCGGATATGAGCCGTTGCTGCGTATTCATGAAGGCATAGGCCAGACCATGGGATGGTATGTCAAAAACTGCATGTAATTTTATTTCCTGATTTGGCGATATGGCGAAGTTTATTGCGCGGTTTGATGATATCTGTCCAGAAATGGACTGGAAAAATTTCGAGATATTTGAGCGGTTTTTCTTGAAGAATCCGGAAATCAAGCCCTTGATTGGTGTTGTGCCAGCCAACAACGATCCGATGCTGAAAATTTCCGAATCCGACCCCTTTTTCTGGAAGAGGATTCGATTTTGGCAAGATCGGGGGTGGGTTGTCGCCCAGCATGGATATACGCATGAGTACACCCAGTTAGGTGGAGGGTTATTAGGTATTGGGCGTATGAGCGAGTTTGCTGGCTTGCCCTATGCGGAACAACGTGATTTGTTGTCCCGCGGTAAACAAATCATGCTTGATCATGGCGTGTGGGAACCGTATTTCATGGCCCCTTCTCATGCCTTTGACGAAAATACCTTGAAGGCGTTGCAAGACTTGGGTTTTGTTGCGATTACTGATGGGTATGGCGTTTACCCTTACCGGATAAACGGAGTCATTTCTGTTCCACAGCTTTTTACGCGCCCCTTCAATTTCGGTTTTGGAGTTTATACCCTATGTTTCCACACAAACTCCATGACCAAAAAAGAGATTGAAGATGCATTGTCTTTTATGGTTAAAAACAAGAAATCTTTCATAGGCTTTCATGACGCTGTGCGTGAAAAAGGCAATCCGGTTGTTTCTTTTATTTCTCGTTTGGTAACCAGTGGGGCTATAAGACTGGCAAGAAAAATAAGAAAATTAATACGCTAGTCTGACAAGGCTGGTTTGAGCTTTTAGCCAGTCTCCTTTTTCTTGAAAATATGAGGCTACCATTGGTAGGTCGAATTAAAAATCTGCTTCGCAGGGATGATGTACGAACCTTGGCAGGAAATGTTGTCGCGCTGGGCTTTCTGAAAGGAGTGGAGTTTCTGGTTCCGTTGATTACGGTTCCCTATCTCGTATATGTTGTGGGCCTTGAAAACTATGGCTTGTTAGCTTTTTCAATGTCTTTGGCTTTATATTTTGGCACATTGATTCAGTATAGTTTTAGCGTCACCGCTGTCCGGGACGTTGCTCGGGCTCGGGGTACGTGGTCTGAGGTTTCTGAAATCTTCAGCGAAAATATATGTGCTGCTGTATTCCTTGTGATCCTTTCTGGTTTATTGATTGTACCTATTGTGGAGTGCTCCGACTCCCTCAGGAATGATCGGTTTATTTATTACTCATCGTTTTTTTTTGTGGCTTTGCAGTCTCTTTTTCCGGCATGGTTTTTTCAGGGAATCGAGAGGATGCGGTTTATTGCAGTTATAAATTTATTCACTAGGTTGGCTTACCTCGTATCGCTGATTGTTTTTATCAAGGCGCCAAAAGACTACATTTTTGTGCATTTCTTGAACGGCAGCGCAATGCTTTTGAGTGTGTTGGTTTCGCTTTTTATTATTGCGAAAAAAATACGTGTGGATTTTCGATTTCCGAAGCTGAGTAAGTTGATTTATTTATATAAGTCGGGGTTTCAGGTTTTTTTAACATTTCTGGCTCCCAATTTATACAACAATTCAGCGTTGTTTCTTCTCGGTCTGCATGCCAATTCAAAAACAGTAGGGGCCTTCGGGGCCGCTGCAGCTTTTGTAGAGGCTATGATTTCAATAGGTCGGATAATTAGTAACGCATTTCTTCCTTATTTGTCGAGGCGTCTCGAAAGTCACGGAAAATTTTCTCGGTTAATGCTTTTTGTCGGGTGTGTTCTTACTGTTTTCCCGATGACATTTTCAGATGGTTTGGCGATCTCCTTGTTTAAGGACGAGTCCGGATTGGCTGGTTCAGCAATCTTTCTGCTTTCTATGGGAATTCTTCCTGTGTTTGTTTACCTGATATATGGCGTTAACTTCTTGATGTTGCGTGCCGGAGAGCGGGTCGCTGTAAAGGCGTCATTGCTTGCGTCGCTACTCGCTTTTTTGATTGAGTTGGTAGCTATTCCCATATGGCCGTTTTATGGCGCGGTATCGACTTTGGTTCTCGGACGTACAATGTTGGCGCTGCTCGTTTTTTTTGCTTATCTAAGAATGCGACACGAGGTGGTAATTTGAAGAATGATCAGAAAATTTACGTTGTGACGCTTCCAAACGGTTACTTCGGCAGCACGGGTTGTACCTGGAGATCGTTGGATCCTGAAAAAATCACCGCGGGACTGAGTGCCCGAGGGGCAAGTGTGATGGTTGTGCCGGTCGATAAGTTGCTTTCCATTCAACTTAAGCAGGACGATATCGTCATCTATACTTCATCGGCGGAACCAAATGTAAGAGCTTACATTCGTGACGTGATGTACTTTGTCGAAAAAAAATGCCAGATAATCCCTCGTTATGAGCTTCTGCTTGCACATGAGAACAAAGGTTTTCAGCAGCTATGCCGGGATCAGCATGGTTTTGGTAATCTAAAAGGCGGTTACGTATTTGACGCTGATGATTTGCCAAAGTATTTTCCCTTTGTCTACAAGAACGTAACCGGCGCTGGCAGTAGTGGTGTTTCGTTGGTCAGAAGTGAAGCGGATGTTGAGAAAATAAGAAAACGTGATTTCAGGCCGGGCATCAAGCGCCGAGCCATCAGTCTGGCCCGTAAGCTGAAGTTGACTGAGAAAGAGTATCAAATATACGGATACAGACACAAAGGCTTTAATCTTTCGGTGTATCAGCAATTCATTCCAGATTTGGCCTGTGATTACAAGGTCCTTGTTTTTTTTGACAAGGTATTTGTGTTGCGTCGTCGAGTCCGGAAAAATGATTTTAGAGCCAGTGGAAGCGGCATGTTTACCTTCGAGAAACCCCCTGTTGAACTGCTGAATTTTGCATCAGACATCTTCTCGCGTCTCGGATCCCCCTACGCGTCTCTGGACATTGCCATGAAGGGCTGCGAGGCATATTTGATCGAATATCAGTGCATGAATTTTGGTCCTTATACGTTGATCAATTCTCCGGGGCATTATGTTAAGCGTGATGTTGGTTGGGCTTACATAGAGGGCCGTTCCGATCTGGAAGAGAATTTCTCGTATGCTCTTACCAAGTTTATTGATTTTCAATAGCGCAAAATGTCGATTTTGGATCGTATTTTTTCTGACATAAAAGCAAACCAAAAATCTGGTTTTTTGACTTGTCTTTTTTTGATCAATTATAGATTAGGTCATTGGTTGATGCTGTATCGACGGAAAAGGAGTGCAGCATTCATACTTTTTCCCTTTTACGCCGTGCTTCTTTTTTTTTCACGGATCTTGAGCGCAATGGGCGGATGTTCGATTCCTTTTTCATGCGCATTGGGGCAAGAGGTTGTTTTTCAGCATGGCCTGAATGGGATTTTTATTTCTGGTTTGGCCAAAGTCGGTGATCGATGCACCATTCTTCATCAAGTAACTATTGGCTCAAATTTTGGTTCAACCCGACAACGTGCGGCCCCCGAACTGGAGTCCGGGGTTTTTGTCGGTGCTGGAGCGAAAATAATCGGGGGGGGTGTAGTTGGTAAAAATTCAAAAGTGGGAGCAAATGCGCTGGTGATTGAGAATGTCCCCGAGGGTGCTTGTTGTTTGGCTCCGAAGTGTGTGATTGTTGGGAACTGAAAAATAGAATTTAGACGGTGGTCTTAAAGTGAAGATAGTTCACGTTATCGTTGGCCTCAACGTTGGTGGTGCTGAATTGATGCTGCGTAGGCTTGTGGAGGCCCACACAAGATTGGGCTTGCATGAGCATGTAGTGATATCACTTACCGACGGGGGAAGTTTGGGGCATGAATTCACCGAGATGGGCGTCGCCGTCGAAACGTTGAACATGAAAGGGTTGAGTGATACGCCTGTGGTTTTATACCGGTTAGCTAAGTTACTGCGTAAACTCAAGCCGGATCTTTTACAAACTTGGATGTATCACGCCGATCTGCTTGGTGGCCTATCCGCCAGGATGGCTGGAATCAGGCATGTAATATGGGGCGTTAGAACAACGGATTTATCCCAGGGTGGAAATAAAGCGACGCTGGTGATCCGAAAACTTTGTGCGCTACTTTCACGCTTGGTTCCTGATCAAATTGTTTGCGCTGCCCATGCTTCGATGAAGGCGCATGTCGATGTTGGTTATTGTGCGAATCGTATGCTGGTAATCCCGAACGGATTTGATGTCTCCCGGCTAAAGTGGTCAAGTCAAGTTCGAACAGTGACGCGAGAAAAACTAATGATAAAGGACGACGATTTTATCGTCGGCTCCGTTGGTCGCTATAGTCCTGTCAAGGACCACAAAACTTTCGTTCAGGCCGCAGCGTTAATTTCTAAAAAATTTACTCGCGCAAAATTCCTGATGGTTGGTCGTGGGTTAGACAGCAGCAATCTTGATCTCGTCGATATGATTGAAAAGACGGGATGTAAAGAAAGGTTTTTATTGGTTGGGCAGCAGAGTGATGTCGTGCCGTATCTGAATGCTATGGATTTGTTTTGCCTGCATTCTAGAACAGAAGGTTTTCCCAACGTTCTTGGTGAGGCCATGGCCGTTGGTGTTCCGTGCGTTTCAACCGACGTAGGAGACGCTGCCATGCTGCTGGATAATGATGAATTTATCGTTGAAAGACGTAATCCGGAAGCGCTGGCAGCAGCTGTTACACGCCTCCTTTCCATGTGCGAAGATCGCCGTCATCAAATTGGCAGAGCGGGGTCTGAAAGAATTAGGGCGAAGTTTTCTATGGAAAGAACGGCCGAGGCTTTCTCGCAGTTATATGCGCGCCGGTTTTCCAATTGATGGTGTGGCTTGTGGCTATTTTATAAATAGAAAGTACAGCCTTAATGCTTGTTTACTGGTTGATGTTTTTGATTCCAGCTATGGGTGCGGTATTGGCGGGCAGGGCGCGACCTGGTCGTCGTCTGGAGTACGAGCTTTTATGGCTGATGGCTTTTATTTGTCTATCTTTCTTGATCGGCTTTCGTTATGAGGTTGGTGGTGATTGGAGTAGTTATGAAGGTCATTATAAAGATGTAAGTTCATCGGATTTTCTTCAGCTCTTTTCGTCCGGGGACCCAGGTTACTATGTCACGCTGTGGGTTGTCAGCCTGTTTGATTTAGGTGTGCACTATTCCAATCTGGTATTCGGTGCGCTATTCAGTGCGGGCTTGATTGCTTTCTGTAAATCTCAGCCAAGACCTTGGCTTGCATTGGCGATTTCCGTCCCGTATATGGTCATCGTGCTTGGTATGGGGTACACGCGACAAGGGGTCGCAATGGGGTTGTCGCTTCTTGGATTTGTGGCTTTGTCGAACAAGGATACAAAAGCTTTTGTCGCATGGGTCGCTTGCGCTGCGATGTTTCATAAGTCTGCTGTTCTTTTGATTCCGCTTGGCGTTCTGGCTACTCCACGGAGCCGATTCTTGACAATCTCTGGGATCGTTCTGGCTTTTCCTGTCTTATATCTTGCTCTCTTAGCTGACAGCGTTGATGATTTGGTCAAGAATTACATTGATGCCGAATATAGTTCAGAAGGGGCTGCTATTAGAGTGGCTATGAATATTGTGCCTGCTTGTATTTTGCTTCTTCGGCGAAAAAAACTTAACTGGCATCCGGCTGAAAGAAATTTGTGGCTCATGCTATCTGTTCTGGCTTTTGTAAGTGCAGGGTGGCTTGCAATTTCGCCTTCCAGTACGGCTGTGGACAGGGTGGCGTTGTACTTGATACCGCTGCAAATATACGTTTTTTCGCGCCTGCCGGATCTGATGGTGCCTATTGGTAGCCGACAGTTTTGGATCGTTGTTTCGTTGGCGTATTATGCGATTGTTCTTTTTGTGTGGTTGAATTTCGCATCACACGCTAATTTCTGGGTTCCTTACAAGTTTTATCCGCTGGCCGCGGCGTAAGTGATTGGATATTTTTAATGCGTATTGCGATTGTTGCTAACACTGCATGGTATTTATTTAATTTTCGTCTTAACCTGATGAAGTTGCTCAGAGAAGAGGGGCACACCATAGTAGCTTTGGCTCCTCATGATGAATTTTCCCAGGCTATTGAAGAGGCTGGCTTCAAGTTTGAGTCACTTCCCGTTATGGGTGGCGGAGTTAATCCATTTCGTGAACTTGTGTCAGTATTTTCCCTTTGGAAGATACTTAGAAGAGAGCGCGTAGATCTGGTTTTTAGTTATACCCCAAAAGGGAACCTTTATTCGGCTCTTTCGGCACTTGCGGCGGGGCCTCGTTTTGTTCCAAATGTGTCTGGCCTGGGGAGGGCTTTCATACACAAGAGCTTGATAACCAAGGTCGTGTTGGTGCTCTATAAGTTCACTCTTAATAGGGCTGAAAAGGTTTTCTTTCAAAATAATGATGACTTGAGTACGTTTGTCGAGCTGGGCTTAGTCCAGCGCGAAAAGTCAGAGCGTTTGCCGGGTTCTGGAGTTGATTTAAGTCGTTTCTCAGTGATTGCTCCTGTTCTTCGAGAGCCACAAAAGCTTGTGTTTTTGTTGGTTGCCAGGATGTTGTGGGATAAAGGCGTTGGCGAGTTTGTAGCAGCGGCTGGAGTCGTTAAAGAAAGGTATCCCGATATTCGTTTTCAGCTTTTAGGCTCTTTAGATGCTGACAACCCGTCCGCTATCAGCAAGGAAAAAGTTGCTGAGTGGACTAGTGCTGGGGTAGTCGAATATTTAGGCTACACCAAGGATGTTCGTCCGTATCTTGAAGATGCAGATTGTGTGGTTTTGCCCTCTTACCGTGAGGGCGTTCCCAGAACACTTCTCGAGGCAGCGGCAATATCTCGTCCGATTATTACTACGGATGCTCCAGGTTGTAAGGACACAGTTGTTCATGGTGTTACGGGCTTTATTTGTGAAGTAAAAAACTCGGTGGCTTTAGCAAGCGCTATCGAGCTATTCATCCAAATGTCGGCGGAGCAGAGGCTGCAGATGGGGGGGGAAGGGCGCCAATACGTAGAGAAGTGCTTTGACGAGCGGGCTGTCTTGGATCGTTATCTAAGTGTTGTAAAGTTTGTGGAAAGTAAATCTGTTTGATCGTTAGAGGTAATTTATGAATGTTATCGCAGTAATCGGCCTCGGCTACGTAGGCCTGCCCCTCGCCGTCGAGTTCGGCAAAAAAGTGAAGACCGTCGGTTTCGACCTTCACGCCGACAAGGTAGCCGCCTACGGCCGCCACGTGGATCCGACCGGCGAAGTCAGCACCGAAGACCTGAAGGCCGCGGTGCACCTCACCTGCAGCACCGACCCGAAGATCATCGGCGAAGCCGACTTCATCATCGTGGCCGTGCCGACCCCGGTGGACGAAGCCCACCAGCCGGATTTCACCCCGCTGATCAAGTCTTCCGAGAGCGTCGGCAAGCACCTCAAGCGTGGTGCCATCGTGGTGTACGAATCCACCGTGTATCCGGGCGCCACCGAAGAAGTGTGCATCCCCATTCTCGAGAAGTTCTCCGGCCTCAAGTGGAAGGTGGACTTCAACGTCGGTTATTCGCCCGAGCGGATCAACCCGGGCGACAAGGAACGCACCGTCACCAAGATCATGAAGGTGGTTTCCGGCGACACCCCGGAAACCCTCAAGAAAGTGGCCGAAGTCTACGGTGAAGTGATCGTTGCCGGCGTCTATCCGGCCAGCTCGATCAAGGTTGCCGAAGCCGCCAAGGTCATCGAAAACACCCAGCGCGACCTCAACATTGCCCTGATGAACGAACTCTCGGTGATCTTCCACAAGATCGGCATCGACACCATTGAAGTGCTCAAGGCCGCCGGCACCAAGTGGAACTTCCTGCCCTTCCGTCCGGGCCTGGTGGGCGGCCACTGCATCGGCGTCGATCCGTACTACCTTACCCACAAGGCCGACATGCTGGGCTACCACCCGCAAGTTATCCTGGCCGGCCGTCGCATCAACGACAGCATGGGCAAGTACGTTGCCGAAGAGACCGTCAAGCAGATGATCCAGAGCGGCCACAACATCAAGGGCGCCGACGTCATCGTGCTGGGCCTCACCTT
>Ga0075163_10014162_pt1 | contig 10300 bp, 7 predicted proteins | sample JI1023141ADNA_FD_71478 | JGI IMG/M metagenome (GOLD analysis project Ga0075163, IMG submission 71478) | Wastewater effluent complex algal communities from Wisconsin, to seasonally profile nutrient transformation and Carbon sequestration -... | ecosystem: Engineered > WWTP > Effluent > Algae... | reverse complement strand
AGATGAAGGACCAGATCAAGGGCGAGCTGCAGCAGCGCAACATGCAGAAGCAGACGACCACCTGGATCGACGAGCTGCGCCGCAAGGCCTACGTCGAGGTGAAGCTGTAGCCACGGGCCGCGGCGCGCCGGCTGGGCGTGTCGCATGTGAGCGGGGATCGGTGGCGCGCGGGTGCCGCAACTGACTGATCTCGCATGCGGCGCCGCCGCGCGCGGGCGCCGCAGCGGCCCAACCGCTGACGCCTGGTCGATCGAGCAGGCCGCTGGCCCTTTCGTCTTGCGCCGGGCGTCCTACAATCGTGGCAGTGAGCGACAACCGCCGCAGCGCTACGCGTCACCCGGTCGATCTCCCGTGCACCGTGCGGGACGACACCACGCGGGAGGCGCGGATCATCAACCTGTCGGTCGGCGGCGCGCTGATCACGCACCCGCGCGTGCCGATGGGGCACCGCCTGCACCTCACCTTCCTCGTGCCGACGATGGCGGAGCCCATCGCGATCGGCGCGGTCGTCCGCTGGTGCACCGATCTCGAGATCGGCGTGCAGTTCGACGGGCTGCGCCCCAAGGACGTATGGGCGTTGACCAAGTACTTCGAGTCGCTGTAGCCGGCGCGGTCGCGATCGCGCTCGCCGGCGACGCCGCGGCGGCGCCGGTGGTGGTCGTCGTCGACGCGCGGCCGACGCCGGTGGCCGCCGACGCCGCGGCGCTGCGCGCGGCCTTCGCGGCGGCCGAGCTGGCGCCGCTCGAGGGCGCGGCGGCCGAGGCGTGGGCCGGCCGCGGCGACGATGACCTCGGCCTCGACGCGGCGCTGGCCGAGGCCGGGGACGGCTACGGGCAGCTCGACTGCGGCCGCGCGCGGCCGTGGGCCGAGACCGCGGCGCTCGTGGCGGCGGCGCGCACCGCGGCCGGCGTCGACGAGCGCGCCCGCGGCAACCGCGCGTGGAGCTACCTGCTGCTGTGCGCCGACAAGGACGGGGATCGCCCCGCGGCGCGCCACGCCGCCGATCGGGTGCGCGCGCTCGGCGGCAGCGCGGCGATCAGCGCCGACGTCTGGGCCCGCTACCCCGAGGTCGACGCGGCGATCGATCGCGACATCGTCGCCGTCAGCGTGACCGGGCCCGCCGGCGCCGCGGTGACGCTCGACGATCAGCCGCTCGGCGCGGCGCCGGCGACCGCCTACGCCCACGCCGGCCGCCACCTGATCGCGGCGCCGGGCGGCGCCACCTGGATCACCGTCCAGGGCAAGCCGCTCACCGTCGAGGTGCCGGCGCTGCCGCCGCACGATCCGGCGATCGCCGCGATCGCCGCGCAGGTCGACGAGGCGCGCAGCGGCGTCGAGGTCACCCGCGCCGCGGCGATCGCGCAGGCGGCGGCGGTCGAGCTGGTCGCGGTGCTCGAGGCCGACGGCCGGGTCGCGCTGTGGCAGCGGCGGCGCGCCGCCACCACCGCGCTCGGCCGTGGCACCGCGGCCGACATGGTCGCCGCGGCGACGCGCGCCTACGCGGCGGCCCACGACCGCGGCCCCGACCTGACGCTGCCGCTGGTGCGCGAGCCGCGGACGGCGGCCAAGCCGACGCGCGACCCGACCCGCTGGTGGGTCTACGCCGCGATCGGCGGCGCGCTGGTGGCCGGCGCCGCGGCGATCTACGCCGCCGACGCCGGCGACGATCACCAGCGCTTCGAGCTGAGCTTCCCATGACGGCGCGGCGGCGCCCGGCGATCGCCGCGCTGGCGCTGGCGCTCCTGGTGACGCTGGCCGGCGCCGCCGCGGCGACGCCGCGCTGGGACGTGGTCATCGATCGCGGCCCGCTGCGGGTGTCGGCCGAGGCCGGCCTCGAGCGCGACGCCCGCCGCGTGGCCGCCCGCGCCGAGCGCTCGCTCGCGCGCATCAGCGCCGACCTGCCCGACCTGCCGCGGCCGGCGGTGATCGACGTGCGCGTCGTCCGCGACAGCGCGGCGCTGGCCGACGCCGCGCCCGAGGGCCGCGGCGCGCCGCGCTGGGCCGCCGGCGTGGCCTACCCCGACGTCGGCGTGGTGGTGCTGGCGCTCGGCCGCGCCGGCCAGCGCTTCGACGTCGACAAGACGCTCGATCACGAGCTGGCGCACCTCGCGCTCGGCGCGGCGGTGCCGAGCGCGCCGCGCTGGTTGCACGAGGGCTTCGCGTGGCAGCACGCCGCGGATCTCGACGCGGCGCGGATCGAGACGCTGGCCGGCATGGCGTGGTTCGGCTCGGTGATCCCGATCGAGGAGCTGGAGTACGGCTTCCCGGCGGCCGAGGCGCCTGCGTCGCGCGCCTACGCCGAGAGCTACGACTTCGTCGGCTTCCTGGCCCACCGCGGCCGCTACGCCGATCGCGACGACGACGGCAACCGCTACGCGTTCCAGGACTTCCTGCGCGAGCTCGGCCACGGCAAGTCGATGGACGAGGCCGCGCGCACCGCGTTCGGCGCCGATCTGCAGGAGCTGTTCGCCGAGTGGAAGGCCGACCTGTCGCGGCGCTACTTGCTGATCCCGGCGACGGTGTTCGCGACCGGGCTGTGGCTGCTCGCCGCGCTCTTGTTGATGATCGGCTGGTGGCGCCGCCGGCGCCGCGCGCGCGCCACGCTCGCGCAGTGGGCCGCCGCCGAGGCCGCCGCCGACGCCGCCCGGGTCGCGGTGCAGGCGCCGCCGGCCGCGCCACCGTGGGGCGAGCCCGATCCGCGCGCGGACTCCGAGAGCGACGACGATCCGCCGCCGCGCTGGATCAACTGAGTTCCAGGAGGTGCGTCGCCGCACCTCCCTCGGCGGGGCCAGGTCCCCGCCGAGCCTCCCACCAGGACGCGAAGCTCCCGACGCGTCGACCGGTGCGCGACCGAAAAGACTCACAGGCTCTTGTGACCCTCGGGGGCTCACGCCGAGCGCGCGACGAAGACGAAGTCGCTGGGCGGCTCGAAGCGGTAGCCGTCCTCGGTGACGCGGATGATCTCGGCGCCGTCTTCGCCGAGCAGGCGGCGGATGCGCATGATGTTGGTGAACAGCGCGGCGTCGTGGCGCAGCGGGTGGTACGCGACGTTCCACACCGACTGGACGATGTCCTCCTTCGAGAAGGTCTTGCCCGGCGCGGCGGCGAACAGGAACAGCAGCTTCTTCAGCAGGCTGCGGCGGCGCAGATCGGCCAGCTCGGTGCCGCGCCGCCAGATCGTCTCGCGCACGCCGTCGACGGCGAGCGTCCGCGCCGGCAGCCGCAGCACCTCGGGATCGGCGTCGGCCAGCTCGCCGACGGCGCCGGTGGCGTCGACGACGCGGAACGGCCGCACCGCGGTCAGGCCGAGATCGGTCAAGAGGCGCTGCGTGGCGTCGAGCGCCTGCGGCGTCATCGCCGCCGCGGCGCCGCTGGCCGCGCCCGAGTCGAGGTCGGTGCCGGCGAGGCTGTCGAGCGCCGTCGTGGCGGCCAGCCGCTCGACCGGCAGGCCGGCGCGCTGCGCCAGCTCGAGCGCGTCGCGCGCGTAGATCGCCGCGGCGGCCGGGTCGTCGTCGTCGCGCGCGAGCGACGCCAGCGCGAGCAGCGCGTGGCAGCGCGGGCGCACCAGCCCGGCGGCGGCGGCCTCGCGCGCGGCGCGGCTGGCCTGGGCGCGGGCGCCGGCGCGCTCGCCCTTGGCCAGCTCGAGGCGACAGCCGATCACCAGCGCCTCGGCGAGATCGGCGGCCCGCCCGGCCCGCTCGGCGGCGGCGGCGACGCGGCGCGACGCCGCGAGCGCGCGGCCGATGTCGCCGGCGACCGTCGCGACCCGGGCCTCGCACAGATCGCGGGCCAGCTCGTCGTCGGCCGGCGTCACGTCGCGGGCGGCGTCGATCGCGCCGGCGCGCTGCCCGGCGGCGGCGCGGGCCTCGGCGGCGAGCTGCGCGGCGCGGATCCGCGCGCGGGTCGGCAGCGCGGTCGAGGTGGCCAGCCGATCGAGCACCGGCCGCGCGCGATCGAGGCGCACCTCGGCGAGGTCGACCGCGGCCAGGATCAGCTCGGCGCGCTCGGCCAGCGCGGTGAGGCGCGCGCGGGTCAGCGGGCCGCGCGCCGCGTGGGCCAGCTCGGCGGCGCGGGCGATGTCGCCGCGCCCCAGCTCCAGCTCGGCGGCGTCGAGCTCGGCCACCAGCGCGCCCAGCTCGTCGCCGCGCGCCCGCCGCGCCCGGACCAGCGCGTGCTGCCGCGCGATCGCCCCGTCGCGATCGCCGCGCAGCGCGTCGAGCGCGATCCGGCTGGCGGTGAGCTCCTCGGCGACGGCCACCGCGTCGAGGCTGCCGGCGCGCCGGCGCACGTCGTCGAGCGCCGCCCGGGCCTCGGCCAGCCGGCCCTCGAGCGCCAGCGACGTGGCGCGCCGGGCCTCGATCACGATCGCCAGCTCCTCGCTGGCCAGCCCCGCGGCCAGCGCGCCGGCGGCGCGGGTCAGCGCGGCGCGCACCGCCGACGGCTGCGCGTCGTGGTCCTCGATCGCGGCCAGCGCGACCAGGAGCGCGGCCCGCGCCTCGGCGCCCACCGGCTCGTGCAGCGTGTCCTCGACGCGGGCCCGCGCCGAGGCCGCGTCGCCGCGAGCCAGATCGAGCTCGGCCAGGCGGGCGATCGCGCGCGCGCGCTCGAGCTGCCCGTCGATGAGGATCGGCGACGCCGCGACCAGCGCCTCGAGGCCGGCCGCCGCGGCGTCGACCTCGAGCGCCGCCAGCTGCAGCTCGGCCACCAGCACCGGGCGCACGCCGGTGGCGCCGGCGGCGATCCGCTCGGCGGCCTCAGCGACCCGGCCGGCGCGCGCCGCCAGCTCGACCTGCAGCGCGGCCAGGCCCGGCGCCGCGTGGGCGCCGATCGCGGCGATCACCGACTCCAGCTCGCCGCCCGCGCCGCGGCGCGCCGCGCTCGCGGCCTCGCGCTCGACCAGCGCCACGGCGGCGGCGACGTCGCCGGCCGCCAGCCAGTGCAGCGCCGCCTCGCGCACGCGATCGACGTGATCGAGCGCGCTGACCGCGGCGCCGGCCGGCGCGTCGGGGGCGACCAGCGCGGCGGCGGCGCGCTCGAGCGCGGTGCGCTCGCCGAGGTCGAGGGCCGCGAGCACCTGGCTCTCGCACTGCTCGTGGATCCACACTCGCCCCGCGAGATCGCCGTCGATCAGCTGCCGCGCCACCAGCTCGGCGAGCGCGTCCTCGAGGTCGGCGCTGGGCGCCAGCGCGGCGATCGCCGCCGGCTCGACCGGCGTGCGCAGCACCGCCAGCGCGGCGACCGCGGCGCGCGCCGCCGGCGACAGCGCCCGCAGCTGCCACGCGTCGGCGCCGAACCGCGCCTGTGCGTACTCGCCGCGCAGCGCCAGCGGCAGGCCGCGGGTGCGCAGGCGCGCCGGCCCCACCGGGCCCACCGCGCCGCCGCGCAGCTCGAGCTCGGCCCACAGCGCCGCCGCGCCGGCGTCGTCGAGGCCTCCCAGCTCGAGGTCGGTGTAGTCGAGATCGGGCGGCACGTGGGGCCGCTCGCGGGCCAGCACCAGCAGCCGCCCGAGCGCGCCCGGCGGCGGCGTGAGCTCGGTGATCAGCCGGGCCGCCTCGTCGGCGACGACGTGGTGCAGGTCGTCGAGCACCAGCAGGCGCACCTCGCTGGCCAGGAGCTCGGTCGCGCCGCCCGGCGCGCAGCGCAGCCGCCGCTCGGCGCGGGCCCGCACCGCCGCGGCGCGCTCGCCGGGGTAGCACGCGACCACGGTGGCCTCGACCTCGAGCGCCGCCGCCAGCCGCTCGGCCAGCACGGTCTTCCCTGCCCCCAGCGGTCCGTGGACGATCGCCACCGGCGCGATCGTCAGGGATTCCCGCAACGCCGCCAGCTCGGACTCGCGGCCGACGAACGGAGGGACCGCCGCGGCGATCCGCGCGGGGGGCTTGAGGGTCGCGCGACGACGGGACATCGAGCGCCCATGTCGCAAGGCGCGTGCCCGCCGCGCGGTCGCCGCAACCGCGTGACTTCGGTCGGCGCGCCCACGATCCCGGGCGGCGACTGAGACGATCGCGCATCGACCGCGACCACCGCCGGGGTGTTTTGCCCCGCCCCGGGACGTCGCGGCTACGGCCGGGCCACGGCGACGAGCGCGTCGACCGCCGCCGGCAGCGGCACCGCGGTCGCGCTCGGCTGCTGCAAGAAGCCGTCGATGGCCGGCATCCGGGCCACCGCCAGATCGAGCGCGCGATCGCCGCCCGGCTTGTAGGCGCCGACGGCCAGGAGGTCGCGGTGCTCGGCGTGGATCGCCAGGTGGCGGCGCACCACCGCGGCGGCGCGCTGCTGCTCCGCGCCGGCCAGCGCCGGGAACGCGCGCGACACGCTGCCGACCACGTCGATCGGCGGGAAGTGGCCGCGCCCGGCGAGCCGGCGATCGAGGACGAGGTGGCCGTCGAGGATCCCGCGCACCTCGTCGGCGATCGGCTCGTCGAGATCGTTGCCGGCGACCAGCACGGTGTAGATCGCGGTGATCGATCCGACCGGCGCGGTGCCGGCGCGCTCGCACAGCCGAGGCAGCAGCGCGAACACGCTCGGCGGGTAGCCGTGGCGCGCCGGCGGCTCGCCGACCGACAGCCCGACCTCGCGCTGCGCCCGCGCCACCCGGGTCAGCGAGTCGATGAGCAAGAGCACGTCCTGCCCCTGATCGCGGAAGTACTCGGCGACGGCGGTGGCGGTGAACGCCGCCCGCACCCGGCACAGGCTGGGCGCGTCGCTCTCGGCGCAGACCACCACGGTGCGGCCGCGCGCCGGCCCGAGCTTCGCGAGCCAGTCGCCCAGCTCGCGGCCGCGCTCGCCGACCAGGCCCAGCACGATCACGTCGGCCTCTGCCGAGCGCGCGATCTGCGCGAGCAACGTCGACTTGCCGACGCCGGCGGCGGCGAACAAGCCGACCCGCTGGCCGCGGCCCAGCGTGCACAGGCCGTCGATCGCGCGCACGCCGGTCGACAGCGGGCGATCGATCGGCCGGCGGGTCACCGCCGCGGGCGCCGCGCGATCGAGCGGCCACGGCGGCGCCGCGACCGGATCGCCGTCGAGCGGGCGGCCGACGCCGTCGATGACCCGGCCGAGCAGCGCCGGTCCGCACGGGAACGTCAGCGGCCCGCCGGCGGCGATCACCGCGGCGCCCGGGCCGACGCCGGCCAGCTCACCGAGCGGCATCAAGACCACGGTGTCGTCGCTGAAGCCGACCACCTCGGCGGCCAGGCGCGCCGTCGCGCCGGTCCACGCGGCGCGCTCGATCGCCACCACCTCGCCGACGGTGACGCCCGGGCAGCGCGCCCGCACGGTGAGGCCGGTCAGCTCGGTGACCTGCCCGCCGGCGCTGGGCAGGCCGGCGAGCTGGCGGACCCGCGCGGCCTCGGCGCGCGCGGCGTCGGCCTCGGCCCGCGCCCGGGCCAGCTCGCGGGCGGCGTCGGCGCGCGCGTGCGAGAGCTCGCCGCGCACCCGCTCGGCCTCGGCGGCGGCCGCCGCGCGCACCGCCCGCGCCTCGACCTCGGCGTCGAACAGCTGGCCGTCGAGGATCCGCACGGTCACGGGCCGACGCTACCATGGTCGATCGCGCGGCGGATCTCGCCGGCGCCCACCGCGTCGCCGCCGTCAGCGAACGGCCCGGTCAGCGCGGCCAGCACCGTCAGCCCGACCGGCCGCGGCAGCCGCTGCGCCAGCTGGCGATCGAGCTCGTCGATCCGCCGCACCGCCGGCGCGATCGCGCGCGCGCCGACCGCCAGCGCCGCCAGCGGATCGGTCCAGGTCAGCCCCGCGGTGCGCGCCGCCGCCGCGCGCCGGCTGCCGAGCTCGGCCGCCGCGCGCTCGCCCAGCGTCTTGACCGCCGCGACCTCGCCGCCCAGCTCGCTGCCCCACGGCAACCGCCGCGCCACCGCGGCCTGCTCGAGCGGGCTGGCCCCGGCGATCGCGTGGGCGAGCTGGCGGCGGCCGATCGCGATCAGCGTCCGCGACAGCGCCCGCGCGGTCAGCCGCGGCAGCTCGGCCAGCGACCGCGCCGCGCCCGGCTCGGGCATCGGCGCGAGGTGGCCCAGGCAGCGCTGCGCCAGCCACACCGCGAGCGGGTCGACGCGCTCGCCCAGCACGATGGCCCGGGTCGCGGCGTCGAGCCCCGCGCAGGCGTCGTCGAGCCAGCTCGGATCGCAGCGCCGCCAGCCCGGCGGGCGCGGCGCCGCCACCGCCGCGCGATCGAGCGGCAGGTCGGCGTCGATGAGGGCCCGGGCCGCCGCCGCCTCGGCGCTGGCCAGGTGCGCGAGCGCGGCCACGCGATCGCCGGCGCGCGCGGCGATCGCCAGCGCCACCGCGACGGCCGACGGCGCCGCGGTCACGCCACGCCGGTCTCGGCTCGTCGGCGCCGCCGCGCCGGGCGCAGCTTGTACCGCAACAGGCGCCCGCCCGGCCCGCGCGGCAGCGCGTCGACGAACTCGATCCACCGCGGGTACTTGTACGGCGCCAGCGTCTGCTTGACGAACTCGCGCAGCTCGGCCTCGAGCGCCGGCGTCGCGGCGTGGCCGACGTTGACCACCACGAACGCCAGCGGCTTGAGCAGCCCGTCCTCGTCGTCGACGCCGATCACCGCCGCCTCCCACACCGCGTCGTGCGAGATCAGCGCGCGCTCGACCTCGCCCGGCGCCACCCACTTGCCGCCGACCTTGAACAGATCGTCGGTGCGGCCGCAGTGGTGGAAGACGCCCTTGCCGTCGATCAGGAAGCGATCGCGGGTGGTCAGCCAGCCGTCGAGATCGACCGCCGGCGTCGCGATGCCGGTCCAGTAGCCGGTGCACATCGACGGCGCGCGCACCTGCAGCGTGCCGATCTCGTCGGGCCCCACCGGGCGGCCGTCGTCGTCGACGACCCGCGCCTCGATGCCGGCCAGCGGCCGCCCGCACGCGCCCGGCCGCGCGTCGTCGGCGGCGATCCCGGCCAGCGCCAGCTGCAGCACCTCGGTGATGCCGTAGCCGACCTCGACCTCGACGCCGAGCGCGGCGCGGATGCGCGGGATCAGCTTGTCGGGCATGCCCTCGCCGCCGGCGATCGCGCGCTTGACGCCGGCCAGCGGCGGCGCCACGCCGGCGGCCACGACGTCGCGGGCCAGCTGGCCGTAGATCGACGGCGTGGTGAGGAAGTAGTCGGGCGCGAACGCCGCGATCGCCGCCAGCAGCGTCCGCGACTGCGGCTGCTCGGGCAAGAGCAGCGCGCGTGCCCCGGCGAGCAGCGGGAACAACAGGCCGGCGCCCAGCCCGAACGCCGACGACAGCCGCGCCACCGCGAACACCCGCTGGCCGGCGGTGAGCCCGAGGTAGCTGGTCGCGAACGACGCGGCGGCGGCCACCACGCTGGCGTGATCGTGGCGCACGCCGTGGGCCTCGTCGGCGAAGCCGGCCGAGTACAGCAGCAGCGCGGGATCGTCGGGCGCCACCGCGACCGCCGCCGCCGGGGTGGCCGCGGCGCACAGCGCGAGGGCGTCGCGCTCGCCGGCGGCGCGCGGGTTGAAGCAGACGACGTCGCGCAGCGCCGGCAGGTGGCCACGGATCGCGTCGAGCGCCGGCTCGAGCGCGCCGTCGACCACCGCCACCACCGCGCCGGCGTGGCCCAGCGACTCGCGCAGATCGTCGGGCCGGGCCAGCTCCGACAGCGGCACCGCGACCGCGCCGATGCGGATCACGCCGAGGATCGTCGCCGCCGCCTCGAGCGTGTCGCGCATCAGGATCGCGACCCGCTCGCCCTTGCCGACGCCCAGCGCCGCCAGCGCGCCGCCCATCCGCGCGACCTGATCGGTCAACGCGCGGTAGCTCCAGGTGCGCTCGCCCTCGCACAGCGCCACCTCGTCGCCGCGGCCGTGCGCCAGGTTGGCGTCGAGGAGGCGGGCGGTGAGGTTGTGGTGGCGCTCGGCCATGGCGCGCATCGTAGCAGAGCCTCCCCGACCGCGCGCGCCCGGGCGCGCTGACCGCGCTTCGGCGCGCTACCGGCCGAGCCACGCGCGCGCGTACCACCAGCGCTGGTGCCGCCGCTGGAACCGCGGCAGCTCGCCGTACAGCGACCGTCCCGCCGCGCGCTCGCGGGCGGCGCCGGCGCGATCGCCCTGGCGGGCCAGCGCCCGCGCGCGCTTGACGTGGCCCTCGATGCTCGAGCTGTTGACGCGCTGGAACTGGGCGAGCGCGGCGTCGGCCTCGGCCCACTGGCCGCTGGCGGCCAGCGCGTCGGCGCGGGCCAGCCACGGCGCGCCGTAGCGGAACTTCGGCGCGCGCGCGGCGATCGCCGCGAAGCTCGCCGCGGCGTCGGCGTGGCGGCCGGCCAGCGCCTG
>Ga0075163_10014161_pt1 | contig 10301 bp, 6 predicted proteins | sample JI1023141ADNA_FD_71478 | JGI IMG/M metagenome (GOLD analysis project Ga0075163, IMG submission 71478) | Wastewater effluent complex algal communities from Wisconsin, to seasonally profile nutrient transformation and Carbon sequestration -... | ecosystem: Engineered > WWTP > Effluent > Algae... | reverse complement strand
GTGCGGTTCTCGCTCTCGTTGACCATCTTCAGCAGCACGCCGAGCTCGACGCCGTGCGGGTGCGGCTTGATCTCCTCGACGACCTGCGGCAGTTCCTTGGTCGCGCGCTGGTACTCGGTGACGTTGTTGTCGGGGTCCGTGTAGTGCAGGTAGACGTGCGGGTTGGCCACCGCCATCAGCTTCAGGAACTCCTCGACGCTGCGCTGGCCGCGGCGGTACTCGCCCTCGAGGTCGATCGACACCTCGGTGCCGTGCTCCTTCTCGCCCCAGTCGTAGACCTTCTGCACGACGTCGGGCCGGTTCTTGGCCGTGTCGATCGTGATCTCGAAGTAGTTCGCCTGGGCGCGCTTGCCGGGCTTGCTCTTCACGCGCACCGGGTTGCCGGTGGTCAAGAGGCCGTACATGCCGGCCGCACTGATGCCGATGCCCTGCTGGCCGCGGCTCTGGCGCAGGCGATGGAACTTGCTGCCGTAGAGCAGGCGGCCGAACACGTTGCCGACCTGGGTGGCGACGATGCCGGGCCCGTTGTCCTCGACGGTCATGGTGAACTGCTTCTCGCTGGTGCCGATGCGCGCGATCTTGACCCGGATGTCCGGCTGGATGCGCGCCTCCTCGCAGGCGTCGAGGCTGTTGTCGACGGCTTCCTTGACCGCCGTCAGCAGCGCCTTGCGCGGGCTGTCGAAGCCGAGCAGGTGGCGGTTCTTGGTGAAGAACTCGCTGACCGAGATCTCGCGCTGGCGCTTGGCCATCGACTCGGCCGTCTCACCGCTGCCCCCGCCACCACCGCCGGTCGTGCCGGCCTTCTTGGTCTTGTCCGTGGCCATCGCCTTGCTCTTCTTCGGCTCCGCCTGGTCGTCCGCGAACAGCTGACCCTGTTCGCCTTCGTTCTTGTTCATGGGATGCCCCTCGCGTGACGCGGGAGAACGCCCCGGGCGGGTGCAGGCACCGGTGTCGCACCGCCCGCGACGGGGCGCCCTTCTAGCGAGGGCATCCGGCCGGCGTCCAGAGCGGAGTTCGGCCGAACCGGACGAATGGGGGTGGCGGCCAGCGGCGGGCCGGGGTCCGCTACTTCTGCGGCAGCGGCATCTCGACGACCCGGGCCGGGTCGTCGGCGCGCAGGTCGAAGGTCGTGCTGGCCTGGACGCCCTGGGTGTCGAGCAGCTCGAGCGTGTAGCGGCCGGCCGCAGCCTGCATGGGGTGGTCCGTGCCCGTCTCCCGGTGCTGGACAAAGCCGCTGCGCAGCAGCGCGCCGGACGCGTCGCGCCAGTGCAGCCGCCAATCCGGGCGTTCGTGAGCGTCCTCGGGCACGCGCAGTACGAACGCCACCCCGGCAGGGATCCGGAGCGTCGTCACCGTGCGAATGCCGGCCCCGCACGTCGACTTCGATCGCCGCCATCGTGGTCGCGCCGCGCGAGGCCACGCGCCAACGACCCGCCGGCAGCTGCCCTTCGGCGATGCCGTCGCGATGCTCCAGGCTGCCTCCGCGCGTCGTGTCGCCAACCGGCTCGACGACCACGAACGCGGCGGGCACGCGAGTACCCGCCGGGTCGACGAGGTGAACCGTGAGGGTGCCGGGCATGGGGAGTTCGAGTTCCCCGAGGTCGAGGTCTCGGCCCTCGACGACGTCGACCGTTCGCAGGTCGAGTTCGCCGAACGCCCCGCTCATGGCGCGCAGTCGATAGCGCCCGTCCTGCATCGGCCCGGCGGCGAACCGGCCCTGTTCGTCGCAGACGACGTGCAGGCCCGACTGATCCGCCATGGGCAGAAGGCGGACCTGGCAGCGGGCCATGCCGGCGGCGGCTGGCATCACGAGGCGGCCTCGGACTCGCGCTGCCGGCACGTTCGCGCGTGGCACGACGAGGCGCGTCGGGCTGCTGCCGACGTCGAACTCCCCGAGCGCGACCTCGCGACCGCTCATCGGCGCGGTCGGCGTGACGAACACCGGGTAGCGCCCCGGCGGCAGGGGGTTGGTGCGGAACGTGCCGTCCTCGTCGACCCAGAACCCGTGGTGCGGGGCCGCGTGGTTGTTCGCGTCCTTCGGATCGCCGACGCGCATCTGCCAGTGCTTCAGCGGGGCTCCGTCCTCGTCGACCAGCACACCCTCCAAGGGGCGATGCGACGGATCGAGGTCCGTCCTGACGACGTGGTCCCAGACGAAGGTCGCGCCGTCGGCGATCGTGCATTGGGTCGTCGCGACGTCGTCAGGGCTCACCCAGGCCACCAGAGTGTGATTGCCGACCATGACATCCTGCATCGCGTAGCGGCCGTCGGCATCCGTCCGCGTCGCTCCTTGCGCCCACAGTGGTGGACCACCGAGCATCTTGATGCCCAGACCGATCTGCTGGTGCGGCGCTGGCAGGTCGGGGAAGCGCTTCACTTCGATGCCCACCAGGGGAGCGCCCGATGCATCCGTGATGCGCCCACGCACGGTGCCGCCGCGGGTCAGGCCCACGGTGACCTCGCTCGGCGCATCGGCGACCACCTCGACCTCCCGCCACGCCGCGGCGAACCCCGGCGCCCCGACCCACAGCGGCCAACGGAGCGCCGGCAGGCCTTCGCACCAGAACCGTCCGTCGTCGTCCGTGCGCAGGAAGCGCGATGGCCACAGATCCTGGTCGTTCCTGGTGCCGAGCACGCGCCAGTGCTCGCTGCCTTGCGCCACCGTGACGCCGAGCAGCACGCGCGCGCCGGCGACGGGGCGGCCGTTCCCGTCGACGACGCGGCCTGCGACCACGCCTGGAGCCGGTCGCAGCGTCAGAGTCGTCTCCGCATCGCCGACCCACAGCACCCTCGCACAGCCGAGGCCTGGGGCGCTCGCCGTGATCGTGAACCCCTTGTCGGCATCGCGGACCACGAAGGCGCCGTCGTTGCCGGTCATCGCGACCGGTTCGCTGTCGTCGCTGCGGGCGGTGACCGACATCCACACCGTCGCCCCGGCGATCGCACGGTCGTCGAGGTCGACGACGCGCCCGTGTACGTCGATGCCCTTGCCGAGCGTGATCGTGGTGCTTCGGCGGCTGCCGGCGACGAGCTCGACGTCGGCGTTCGTACCGCGGCCGGTGAGCGCGTTCGCGGCCACGGGTGGCAGGCCGACGAACCGCGCCACACCGTCGTCGCCGGTGCGAGCGACCCGCAGCCACGCCTCGAACGTCAGTGGCCGCGGCCGCACGCGCACCGGGACGTCCGCGGCCGGTGTGCCGTCGTGCCAGAGTACGCACACCTCGAGTTCCGCCGTGTGCGGATCGACGGGCCCGCTCGCGGGCGAGCGCGTCTCCTCGTCCGTCGACGGGGAGACGACCGACGAGGCCAGCGGGGAGTGCTGGGGAGCCGCGGCCATCGCGGACTTCTCGTCTGCGTGCAGAGCTGGCGGCAACGCCGGATCCGAACACCACCAGATCCACGTCGACGCCGCTGCGGCCAGCACGGCGAACACCACGATTGCCTTCTTCATCGCCACGACTCCCGAGAACACGAGCACTGCCGTCGACGCGCCGACCGCAGTGGTCGGCCAGGCCTCGGCAGCGTGCGCGAGAACGGCTGCACGGACCGTCGCGAGGCCGATCGGCGCCGGCAGCTGCGCGACTGCGAACCCGCCGACACCGACCGGCAGCAGTTTGCGCAGTCGTTCGAGGCCCCGCGCGAGCTGCGTGCGCACCGTCGCATCCGGGCGCGCGAGTGCCTCGGCGATCGCCTGTGGTGCGAGCTCGTGCACGAGGTGCAGCAGCAGCACCTGGCGGTAGGGCTCGGGCAAGGCGCGCACCGTGGCCGCGATGCGTTCGGTCACCTCGTTGGATGCGCTCTGTGCGACCGGATCGACGACGTCGTCGCGGACGGGACCGCGTGCGGCCGCATTCGCGCGCGTGCGCTGTTGCCGCCGCGCGTGCAGCGCACGGTTGGTCAGGATGCCACACAGCCACGGCAGCACGCGTCGCGAGCGGTCGAAGCCCTTCGCGTGCTCGATGGCGACGACGAACGTCTGTTGCACGAGGTCCTCGGCCGCGTGTCGATCGCCGAGCAGGTGGAAGCCGATGCGGTACAGCTCGTTCGCACAGCCGTCGAACACGCGCGCCAGGGCCTCGGGCTCGCCGGTCCGGGCGTAGCGCGCGAACGCTCGATCGAGGCTGGAACGCAGCATGCGCCCATTCTGTGCGCGAGCGGCATTCGGCGTTTCGGCGATTCTGCAGAGGCGGTGCCGCTCACTGCGAACCGCCGACGAACCGCGGCGCCGCCGCCGTGCCCAACCCCAACTGGCGCGCCTCCGCCCAGAACCGCTCGACGCCGCGCCGGTCGTCGGCGTCGAGGTCGTAGTGCGCCGCACCGTGGGTGCCGTCGACCGGGCCGAGCCGCCGGCCGCGGGCGCGGGCGCGCTCGAGCACCGTCAGCACCGCCGCCGCGTCGACGCCGGGGCGCAGCAGCCACAGCGCGAACACGAACGGCAGCCCGGTCCACTGCACCCATTCCCGGCCGAGGTCCCAGATCGCGCGGTCGCCGGCGTCGGCGGACAGACCGAGGTCGCCGATCAGCAGCACCAGGTCGTGCGGCAACGCATCCGGGGTGCGGGTCGGCGCGATCGTCGCGAACTGCACGTCGGGCGCGACCTCGCCTCGGTGGACGTTCGCCAGCAAGAGCCGCAGCAGGGCCACCGACGTCGCCGAGCTCTGGTCGAGGCCGACGCTGCGGATCGGCGTGCCGCGGCGGCGGAACGCGCGCACCGAGCGGATCTCGTGCTTGCAGGCGATGCCGAGCCCGGCCGCGACCTGGTAGCCGTCGGCGCGGATCGCCTCGATCGAGGAGACCAGGGCGGCGTCGAGCGAGCCGGCCCGCAGCTGGCGGATCAGTTCGGTCGGTGGGGCCTGGATCAGCGTCGCCGCCGGATCGCGATCGAGCCCCGCGAGCAGCGGGGCGCCGACGCCGTAGGGAACTCCACCGATGCGTAGGGTCACGCGAACTGCCGCGCCGGCATCGAATCCGGGCGCGGCGCGCGACAGTAGCGACGCGAGGTCCGGCGGGTAGGAAAACCTCCGCCCCACGGACTCGGCGCCCGACGGTAGAGTTCTGCGGCCGCGTGCGTCGTCCCGCCGTGGTCCCTCTCCACGCCCTCTGAACGGAGTCCCCGAGATGCTGCGTCCCGTGTTCGCCTCGAGTCTGGCCGTGCTGGCCCTCGCCGCCGCCGCCACAGCCCAGAACGTGCCCACCGGCTTCACCGTCGACACCTTGCTGACCGCCGGCTTGTCGACGCCGAACGACTGCTGCTTCCTGCCCGACGGTCGCTGCCTGATCGCCAACTCGGGTGGCTCCGTCGTGCTCTACACGGGCAACGGCAGCGCCACGATCGGCACGGTGCCGAACGTCAACTCGGGTGGCGAGCAGGGCATGCTCAGCATCGCCGCCGACCCGGCGTTCGCGACCAACGGCTTCTTCTACGTCTACTACACGAGCTCGGCGACGTCGTTCGTGCACGTCGACCGCTTCGCCTGCACCGGCGATCTCGCCAACCCGGCGAGCACCACGCTGTCGTTCGCGGTGGCCAGTCGCACCGCGATCCTCGGCGCCCTGCCCGACAACGCCGGCAACCACAACGGTGGTTCGCTGCGTTTCGGTCCGGACGGCAAGCTGTGGATCACGATCGGCGACGACGCCAACGCGTGCAGCGCGCAGTCGCTGACCTCGCAGGCCGGGTGCCTGCTGCGCATCGATCCGAGCCTGCTGCCAGCGACGCCGAGCACGGTGTTGCCCGCCTTCTCGGCGATCGATCCCGGCGACAACCCGAACAGTGCCGCCGCCGACTTCTCGCAGCTCGTGGTCGCCAACGGCCTGCGCAACCCGTTCCGCGCCGAGATCGACCCGCTGACCGGCAACGTGTACATCGGTGACGTCGGGGCCGGCTCGGTCGAGGAGTACAGCGAGTACGTGCGCGGCGTCGGCAATCCGACGCTGGTCAACTTCGGCTGGCCCTGGCGCGAGGGCAACGTCGCCGGCTCGTCGTGTGGCGGTTCGCAACCGCCGGGGCTGATCGAGCCGATCGGTGCCGTGAGCCACGGCGGCAGCAGCTGGGCCGCGGTGATGGGCGGCGCGCGCTACCGGAATCTCGGCGGCCAGTACGACTTCGGCCCGAGCTACGAAGGCAACGCGTTCTACCTCGACTACTACGCCGGCCAGGTGCGCCGGCTCGTCAACAACGCCGGGGTCTGGTCGGCGGCACCGGCCGCACCGGGTCAACCGGATGCGACCAACTGGGGCACCAGTTTCGGCAACGTCACGAGCCTGCGCCTGGGCCCGGACGGCGCGCTCTGGCTGACGCAGCACCCGGGCTCGCTGAAGCGTGTGCGACTGATCGGACCGGTGCCGAGCATCAGCGCGATCAGTGGCGGAGCCCAGCGCACGACCGCCGGCGAGCCGTTCGCCCAGCCGATCGTCGCCCGCGTGTTCGACCCGCAGGGCAACCCGCTGCCGTTCGGCCAGGTGAACTTCTCGACCACCGGCGGCTTGACGCTGTCGACCACCAATCCGGTGATCGCCGACGCCAACGGCTATGCGCAGACCTCCGCGAGCGCCACCGCAGTCGGTGGTGGCGCCACCGTCACGGCCAGTACGCCCGGCGGCGTGGCGAACGCGACGTTCCCGCTGTTCGCACGCAAGCTGACGGTGACCGCGGTCAACACGATCCTGGTCGTGTCGGTCAACAACCAGACTTCGGCGGTGCCGGCGACCGTGCCGTACCTGGTGATGCTGTCGTTCCCCGGCGGCCCGCCGAGCGTGCCGACGGTGATCGGCAGCCTGTGCATCGATCCGGCCTACTCGCTCGCCTTCGTGATCGAGGACGGCATCGGCCTGTTCGGCGGCGTCTCCTACTCCGGAACCGGCGGCGTCGGTTCGCCCGGCATGAGCAAGGTCTACACCGTGCCGACCGGCCTGTTCGCCGGGCAGCAGATGCGTTTCCAGGTGATCGGCTTCGATGCGATCGACGGCTGGTTCCGCACCAACTGCGAGATCAAGAACCTGTAGGCCGTGCGCCTTGGCGGCTGACCGGGGCGGCGGCGTAGCATCTGAGCCGATGTCGCGTCGCACCCGTCTCGGCCTGTTCGTGCTGCCGCTCCTGATCGCCGGCTGGCTGCTGGCGCCGTTGCTGGTCCGCTGGTGGGTCGATCGCAAGATCCAGGGCACCGTCGGGGAAGCGCTGCCGGCGTTCTCGCTGGCCGATCGGGCCGGCGGCGTCTGGACCCGCGAGCGCCTGCAGGGCAAGCCAGCCCTGCTGCACTTCTTCCGCTCGCGCTGCCACTCGTGCGACGAAGAGGCCGTGGCGATGCGCGCGCTCGAGAAGGCGCTGCCGGCGGACGTCGAGATGCTGCACGTGATGACCGACATCGTGCTGGAGTTCGAGCCGGGCCTGACGGAGGCGACCCTCGCCGACAAGGCGTTCCAGCGGCCCGTGCTGATGGCGGACGCGGCGTTCCTCGAGGCGTTCCACTCGGTGTCCTGGTCGAACGTCACGCCGATCACCTACGTCGTCGACGCGGCCGGCACCGTGCGCTTCGGCTTGCGCGGCGCGCAGACGCAGGCGTCGGTCGAAGCGGCGCTCGCGGCGATCCGCTGACCCCTGGTGCCCGGCCGCGGTGGGTGTTCTGCTGCCGCGATGCGCTCGCTCGCCCTGCCGTTCGCCCTGCTGTTGCCATGCCTGCCGTCGCTGCCCGGTCAGGCGCCGGGCGTGCCGATCTACGAGAACGAGGGCGGCGCCGGACCCTCGCGCGAAGAAGCCGAGTTGCGCGCCAGCGCCTTGGAACTGCGCGAGCAGGGCAAGTTGCTCGGGCTCGCCGCGATCCGCGAGCAGTTGGCGCGCACGCACTGCAAGCTGGTGTTGCCGCGGCCGGCGAGCGAGCCGCTGCGCGGGCCGGTGCTGTGGCGCCGCGCGCGTTCCGCCTACGTGCGGGTCGGCCACCTCTACCAGTGCCGGCACTGCAGCGACTGGCACCTCAACTTCGCCGGCGGCTATGCGATCGCCGGCGACGGCGTGGTCGCGACCTGCCATCACGTGGTGGCGCCCGACGAAGCCGAGATGAAGGACGCCTGGCTCGTCTGTGCCGACGACCAGGGGCGTGTGTTCCCCGTGCTCGAGGTGCTGGCGGCCGATGCGGCGACCGACGTCGCGATCCTGCGCACCGGCGCGGTCGAGGCGGTGCCGTTGCCGTTGCGTGTCGAGGTCGAGCCGGGCGAAGCGGCGTTCGTGTTCAGCGATCCGATGGGCTCGCGCGGCTACTTCGCGAAGGGCATCGTCAGCCGCTTCGTCCGCGAGCTGCCGCCGGCGCCCGAGCGCGTCACGCTCGAGGTCACCGCCGACTGGGCGCCCGGCTCCAGCGGTTCGGCCGTGCTCGACGAGTTCGGCAACGCGATGGGGCACGTGTCCTCGATCCAAGCACACATCGAGGAGCCCGACGAACGGCCGCCGGCGGAGGGCGAGGCGCACGAACTGTCGCTGTTCCCGACCGCCACCTACATGGTGCTGCGTTCGGCGACGCGGGCGCACGACGTGCTGCAGCGCATCGAGGTCCTGCCGTCGCCGTCGCAGCAGGCGCGGCAGAAGGCTCCCGAGCAGCCGTCCGAGAAGGACTCCGGCAAGCTCTGACGCGTCTGTTCGCCGCGCCGATCACGCCGGCGGTCGGACGGGCAGCGGCGTCGCCACGAGCAGGGCCAGCGCGAGTCCGGCGAGCGCCACGAACGACGTCAGCAGCAAGGTCGCCGCCAGCGGGCGCCAGCCGATCGCCGCGACGGCACGCAACGGGGTCATGAGGCCGAGAGCGGCCATCGCCACCAGCATGGCGCCGTCCTGGCCGGCGCGCAGGAACGGCTGCGCCGTGGCCGGGACCGCGCCGGCGAGGCTCGCGGCGCCGACGACCACGAAGCCGAGCACGAACCACGGCCGGGGCGCGCGGGCTGCGTTCCGCGTGGCGGCGTCGGGGTCGTCGGGGGACGAGCGCCGGTGGGGCAGCAGCAGTACCACTGGCACCAGGAACAGCACGCGCGCCAGCTTGAACACGGTCGCCATGGCTCCGCTGACGTCGCCGTGCCGCTGGCCGGCGGCCAGCGCCTGCGCCACTTCGTGCAGCGAAGCGCCCGCCCAGGCACCGCAGCCCTCCGGCGACAGCGCGAAGGCGGCGGCGAGCTCGGGCAGTCCCAGCATCAGTCCGGTGCCAGCCAGGGTCACCAGCACGATCGCGGCGGTTGGGGCACTGCTGCGGCTGCGCAGGACCGACGCGGCGGCCGCGATCGCGGACGCGCCGCAGATGGCGTGGCCGGCGGCCAGCAGCAGGCCGAGGTCGGGAGGCAGTCGCAGGCGTCGGCCCAACCAGCCGCCGGCGAGCAGCGTGGCACCGACCAGGGCCGCCACCAAAAGCAGCGGGAGCGGGGCCAGCGCTTCGCTCGGCACGAGGGCGAGCCGCCAGCCCGACAGCACGACGCCGAGGCGCAGCAGGGTGCGGCTCGCGAACTGGACGCCCGGGCCGGTGCGGTGGTGCTCCGGCAGCCAGGGGCTCGCGGCCAGACCGAACAGCAGGGCGAGTGCCGTCGGGTCGAGCAACGGCACCCCGGCGGCCTTGGCCAGCGTGGCCGCCGCGGCGATCCCGGCGACGATGCCGAGACCTCGGCCGACGGTCAGGAGCGGGCGGTGGTGGGTTCGCACGGCGGCAAGGTGCCGCTTCCAGTTCGTTCCATCCAACGGAACGTTTCGATCGCTACCATCGAGAGGATCGATGATCACCCTGCGCCAGCTCGAGATCTTCCTCGCCGTCGCCCGGGCCGAACACGTCACCGAGGCGGCTGGCCGGCTGCACCTGTCGCAGTCGGCGGTCAGTGCCGCCCTCGCCGAACTGACCGAGCAGCTCGGCGGCCCGCTGTTCGACCGCCTCGGGCGGCGCATCGTGCGCAACGCGCGCGGCACGCGCCTGCAGGAGGAGGCCGCCGATCTGCTGCAGCGGGCCGCCGACCTGGTGCGGGCCTTTCGCGGCGATCGCGAGGTGAGAGGGCGCCTTCGTGTCGGGGCCAGTTCGACCATCGGCATGTACCTGTTGCCGGAACGGATCGCGCGCTTCGCCGCGGCCAACGACGGCGTGGACGTCGATCTCGAGATCGGCAACAGCGCGCAGATCGAGGACCGGCTGGTCGCCCGTTCGCTCGACGTCGGGTTCGTCGAAGGGCCGCCGCAGCGCCCCGAACTGGACGCGGTGGCGTGGCGTGTCGACGAGCTCGCGATCTTCGTGCGTGCCGGCGATCCGCTGGCGCGTCGGCGTCGGCTCGGCGTCGTGGACCTG
>Ga0075163_10014160_pt1 | contig 10302 bp, 4 predicted proteins | sample JI1023141ADNA_FD_71478 | JGI IMG/M metagenome (GOLD analysis project Ga0075163, IMG submission 71478) | Wastewater effluent complex algal communities from Wisconsin, to seasonally profile nutrient transformation and Carbon sequestration -... | ecosystem: Engineered > WWTP > Effluent > Algae... | reverse complement strand
GACGGGCGGACGCGCGCGACGGGCGCCTACGTCGGGAGGAGCCGGCGCGGGGCGGTAGAATGAAGCGGACGGACTCGGGGCAGGGAGGACGGCTCTCCGGAGAGCCGTCCCTACCGGTGGGGCGGAGGCTACTTTTTCTTTTTGCCGCCCTTCTTCGCTTTCGTGGGGGAGTCGGGAGTGGTGGGGTTGGCCTGCTCGGCGCTCCATTTGTCCCAGAGGGCTTGGAGCTCTTTCACTTTGGCGGGCTGGGCGGAGGAGAGGTCTTTGGACTCACCGATGTCGGTCGAGAGGTCGTAAAGTTCGGGCTGCCCGCTGCCGCCTTTGGAAACCACGAGCTTCAGATCACCGTGGCGGATGGCCCATTGCGGGCCGTAGCGCCAATAGAGGGTTTGGTGCGGGCGGGCCGTTTGTTTGCCCGTGAGGTAGGGCAGCAGGTCGACGCCATCGAGTTTCCATGACGGATCGAGTTTGCCGCCGGCGGCGATGACGGCCGTGGGGAGGACGTCGAGATTCAGGACGGGAAGGTCGTAGGTTTTTCCGGCGGCGAGTTTGCCTTTCCACTGCGCGATAAAGGGGACGCGAGGGCCGCCCTCGAAGGTGGTCATCTTGAAGCCACGTAGCGGGCCGTTGTGCGAAGTGGTGCTCTGCGTGGGGCCGCCGTTGTCGGCGATGAAAAAGATCAGCGTGTTTTCCTCCTGACCGAGCGCGCGGATTTTTTCGAGGACGCGGCCGATGGCGTCGTCCATGCCGGCCATCATCGCGGCGAAGAGCTGGCGCTTTTCGTCGGTGATTTTGGGGAAGCGCTCCAAATACTTCTTCGGGGCCTGGAGCGGGGCGTGTTGGGCGTTGAACGGAAGGTAGAGGAAGCAGGGTTTGGATTTGTTTTTCTCGAGCCAGTCGATCGCGCGGTCGGCGTAGGCGTCGGTGGTGTAGAAGTTCGGATCGGTGATGGCCTGCACGTCGTTCGAGATGCGTGAGTCGACGAAGTTGGTCGGGTGGAAGAACGGCGTGTTGTTGAGGGTGCCGTAAAATTCATCGAAGCCGCGTTTGGTGGGACGGTTCTCGGGCTGGTTGCCCAGGTGCCATTTGCCCACGGCGGCGGTGGCGTAACCGAGAGAATGGAGGCGAGTCGCGATCGTGGTTTGGTCGCGGCGCAGGCCGACGGTGTTGGCGACGGAGTTAAACTCGTGGCCGAAGCGTGTGGGGTAACGGCCGGTCATGAGGCCGGCGCGCGACGGGCTGCAATAGGTGGCGGCAACATAGCCGTTGGTGAAGCGCAGGCCGTTTTTCGCGATGGAATCGATGTGGGGCGTGGGGATATCTTTGGTGTAGCCCTGACAGCCGAGTTCGCCGTAGCCGAGGTCATCGGCGTAGAAGATCACGATGTTGGGTTGGGCGGCGGCGAGGGCGGTGACGGGCGCGAGGAGGAGCGCGAGTAACGAGATGAGGAGGCGGGCGGGGTGGTGCATGGGCGGAGGGGGGCGGAGTGGGAGAGGGGGAGAAGGGGAGAAGGAGAGAAGAGGAAGGGAACCGCTGATTTGCGCTGATTTCTCGGAGATGGTGAGGGGAGGGGGACGTGTGCGGGCTTCGCCTAATCGGCGAAGCGCGGGAGCGCGCTCACGGTCGCAGTCCTTAATCGCCTGCGAGCAGGCTCCTACCTCGGATTAGAAAGCGCATTGAATTAGAAGGTGCCTTTGATGCCGATGGTCCAGAGGGAGGCGTAGTCGATGCGTTGGCGGAATTGGGCGACTTCGGGGGTGCTGGGACCGGCGATCTCGACGTCTTCGGTGGCGTCGCCGGCGTTGCGGAGGTTGGCGAAGACGGCGAGGCGCTTCCAGACGACGACTTCGCCGAGGACGTCGACGTAGAGGCGTTTCGAGGACCAGTTGAAGGTGCCGGGTTCGAGGCCGACGCCGGTGACGGCGGCGTTGCGCTGGCGGCCGCGGTAATTCCAGTTCACGCGCGCATTCCATTTCGGGCGGGTGACGCTGACGCCCCAACTGCCGCTGCGCGAAATGAAGCCGGCGAAATTGCTGCTGATGTCGCCGAGGAGGCGTTGGCCGCTGCCGTTGGCGAAGACCTGCACGCCGCGGGCCCAGCGCGGGAGAAAGGTGAGCACCTGCTTGTAGTTGAAATCGAGGCCCTCCATGCGGACGCCGGTCGAGATGTTGTGCTGCGTGACGACGTCGTAGGGATCGTAGAGGGAGGCATCGAGACCGTAGAGGGAGAGGAATTCGGGCGTGGCGTTGAAGGTGGTGGCGCCGAAAAAGTTTTCGACGTGGCGGCGGAAGGCGCCGACGGAAATCTGGCCGACGCCTTCGAAGTAGTGCTCGAGGCGCACGTTGATGGTGCGGGCACTCCACGCTTTGATGCCGGCGTTGTTGACGGTGATGCGATTGTTGTTGGCGGGGAGCAGGCTGGTGTCGGGGAGCGTGATGCCGCCGGAGTATTGGACAAAATTGGGGCGGCCGACGGACTCGTAGTAGGCGGCGCGGGCGATGAGGTTTTCGCGGACGTTGTAGCTGGCGTTCAGGCTGGGGAAGAGCCGGAGGTATTCCTTTTCCGCGCGGGCGCCGCGGTCGAGGAACGTGAGTTGGGAGATCGCGAGGGCGTTGGCGGTGGTGTTGGGGATAATCAGGGCGGGCGTGCCGTTGGCCTGGCGAACGATCTGGCCGGAGGAGTCGCGCTGGTAGTTGCGGGTCGGATCGGTGAGGGGGCCGGCGGCGGTGATGTTGGTCTGCTCGGCACGAAGGCCACCGACAAGTTTCAGACGGCGCTCGAAGAAGGCGACGTCGCCGCGGAAATAGAGCGAGGAAATGACCTCGTTCGAGACGCTGGAGTTGGTGACTTTGGCGCGGTAGGTCGTGTTGTCGTTAAGGGTGAAGTAGGCGGGATTGGCGGCGTAGGCCTCCCAGATTTTCCGGTTGCTGGGCGTTTCGAGTCGCGGAAATCCGTAGGGCAAAATGCGCTGCGAGTAGACGGGATCGAAGTAGGGCACGGGACTATCGTCGGAGCCGGCGACGGGAGTGGTGCTTCCACGGCCATCGCGGCCGACGAAGTTGTAGGTGGTGTTGCCGCCGCGGATTTCGCGGTGGGATTCGCGGAGATCGAAGCCGGCTTTGAGCGTAAACGGGAACTTGTAGAAAAAATCGCGACGCACGCTGCCGTAGGCGCTGCGCTGGAGATCGTAGGTGCGGTTCGACTGACTGGTGGCGGTGGTGATCGCGTAGGTGGAGAGCGCGTAGGGATCGACGCTGGCGCCGGTGGTGCCATCGCGCACGGTGATGGTGCGCGGGCGAAGGTAGAAAATATCGTCGAAGGAAACGGTGACGTTGGTGCGCTGCATCGTGACGGCGCGGAAGTAGCCCTGGTCGGTGTCGCGGTTGAAATCGCTTTGCTGCGACATGCCGAGGCCGACGTCGGCTTTCCACACGGGGCCCTCGTGGCGCCACACGAGCGTGGGCATGTAGGTGCGGTTGTAGCGCTGGCGCTCCTGGTGCGAGGAGGTGAGCGTGCCGGCACCGGCGGCGCCGCGGACGGAGGTGAGCGTGAAATCGCCGGGGAGGATGCGCACGGCGTTGAAGTTGACGTTGGAGACGACGAACTGGCCGTCGAAGGAGGAGAATTGGAAACCGACGTTGATGCGGTCGTGCGGCGTGAATTTGTAGTCGAACGTGAAGCCGACGGAGCGGCGCGTGGTGACCTTCGGCGCATCCTGAATCACGTAGCCGGAGAGGTAGGGCTGGTCGGGTGTCGTGTTCGGAAAAGCGGCGCCGTTGGTGACGGCGCCGGCGCCGCGCCACGTGGTCGTCGCGGTGTCCTGCGGGGAATAGTTCGTCGAGAGGCCGGCGGACAAGGTGTAGCCGAATGTTTTGCTGACGGGGGCGACGTAGGAAAAATCGAAGCCGGGGTGGACGTTGGGTGTGGCGCTGGGCTTGGGGCCGGGGACGGCGCGGAAATCGCGGGCGTTGTCGCGCATGATGAGGTAGGCGCTGCCGCTGAAGAGGGGGCGGGAGCGCTCGAAGGAGCTGCGCGGAACCATGTTCACGGAGCCGGCGAGTGCGGAGCCCTGCGACTCGGGCGTGGGCGAATAAGAAACCTCGATACGTGAGAGATTGTTGATCGAGATCATGTCCGACTGCACGGCGCGGCCGGTGCCGAGATTGGCGGCGGCGGCGACGTTGAAGCCGTCGACCGTGACGGGGACGTTGTCGGACGGGACGCCGTTGATGGAGATGTCGCGGGCGTTGCCGCCGGTGTAGTCGATGGTGACGCCGGGGAGGAATTTCAGGAACTCGGCGACGTTGCCCTCGGCGACGTTGCCGAACTCCTCGGTGGAGACGACGTTCTTGATGTTGGAGGCGAAGCGCTGCTCGTTGATGGCGAGCGCGGCGGCGTCCATCTCGCGCGAGGTGGCGACGGTGAAGGCGTCGAGTTTGACGGGGCCGGCGGTGGCGTTGGCGGGGGCGCCGAGGGTGATGTCGCGGGTGGCGGGGGAGCCGGCGGTGATGAAGACGGTCTCGGTGCGGGCTTCGAAGCCGGTGAAGAAGACGTGGAGTTTGGCGGCGCCGGCGGGGACATCGGTGAGCGCGAAGTAGCCGGAGTCGTCGGTGAAGGTTTCGAGCGACGTGCCCGGAATCGTGATACGGGCGCCTTCGAGGTAGCTGCCGGTGTGGGCGCTCGCCACGCGACCGGTGATGGAGCCCGTGGCGACGGCTTGGGCGCGGACGGGAGTGGGCGTGGAGGCGACGACGAGCAGGCAGGCGGACACGGCGAGGCTGAGGCGGAGCAAAGCAAGGAAGGGGTGCATACGGGGTGGGGAGGGCGTGAGAATCGTGCGGTTCTCGCCGGCGGGGAAGGACAAATTCCGCGGGCCCGGCGGGCATACGCGGCGCGGTGGCCGGATGCGCGACGGCGGGCGACGACGGGGACGTCAGAGAGACGGGCGCGCTGTCAGCGAGCGGCGGATTGGCGGGCGCGCAGGGCGGTGATGCGGGCAGTGACGTCGGCTTCGAGCGCGGCGGCATCGTGGCCGAGGACGCGGCCGGCTTCGACGACGGGGCGACCGCCGACGATCACGGAGCGGACGTTGCGGCTGCTGCAGGCGAAGACGATCGTCGCGGCGGCATCCCAGACGGGGCCGGTGGCGGGCTCGCCGGGATCGATAACGAGGAAATCGGCGAACTTGCCGACCTCGAGGCTGCCGACCCAGCGGTGCACGCCGAGGATCTCGGCGGTCTTGAGCGTGTGGAGGCGCAGGACGTCGATGGGTTGCAGGCCGGCGGCGTTTTGGCGACGGAGGCGGAGCGCGTAGAGGCCGAAGCGCACGTTTTCGAAGGGATCGGAAATATCGGCGCTGGCCTGGCCGTCGACGCCCATGCCGACGCGGAGGCCGGCGGCGAGGTAGTTTTCGATTTGGGGCAAACCGGAGGCGAGGCGGCCGTTGGAGAGCGGGTTCCAGATCATCGCGGCACCGGCGGCGGCGGCTTCGCGCACGATGGTATCGTCGGCGTGAATAAAATGCGCGAACGACATGCCGGCGAAGAGCGCGCCGGCGGCTTTGAAGCGTGGCCACGCGGCGCGGTCGGCGACTTGGGAGGCGGCGGGCTCGAGGTAGTGCACTTGGGCGGTGAGGCCGAGCTGTTGGGCGACGGCGATTTCGCGGGCGAGAAATTCCGGGCCGCGGAAGATGCCGATCGCGTTAATGGAGAGCCCGAGCAGCGGAAGGTCGGCCCGCGGGCGGACCTGGGCGAGAGCGGGACGGAGGCGGGCGAGCCACGTGGCGTCGTCGGCGGAGGCGTCGTTGACCCAGGCGAAAACGAAACGCTGCGGGGTGGTGAGCTCGGCGGTGAATTGCTCGAGGTAGCGCGGAAAATCGGTGCCGAAGAAATGCGTGTGATTGTAGGTGGTCGTGACGCCGTGGCGGAGTTGGTCGTAGGCGCCGTGGCGCGTGAAAGCGGCGAAATCGCCGGCGGAGAAATGTGCGCCGTAGGTGTAGTGGAGGCCCTGCAGCCACGCCGGCAATTCGGCGGCGGGTGTGATGCCGCGAAAGGCGCTTTGCCAGAGGTGGCTGTGACCGGAGACGAAGCCGGGGAGAATGACCCGGTTGCGAACATCGACAGTCGTGAAACCGGCGGTGCGGCGGGCCGAGGTGACGGCAGGATCGCCGGCGCCATCGCCGCGGCCGAGGGCGGCGATCGCGCCTTCATCGGAGACGAGCAGGTAGCTGTCGGCGATGGGCGCGTCTTCGCCGGCGGCGAGGGTCAGGAGCGTGGCGCCGCGATAGAGGGTCGCGGCGGACAGCAGCGAGGAGGCGCAAAGCAGGGTGGCGGCGAGCGCGATTCGAAGAAACGAAATCATGCACGCCGGTAAGCAGGATGCATACGCGCGACGGGGCGAGGTCGCGGCGCGAAGATGAAAGGAGAGTGAGCGCGGCGGCTCGTGCGGCGGAGGGGGCGGCGTGCCGGAGGTGGGGGCAGACCCACGAGGAATCGGGGCGTAAAGCCCCTCCAACATTTAGGCAGCTGAACCACAGGGCACAGAGGCACTGAGACGGAGAGGTTAACCGCTAATTTCCGCTGATTTTTCTAAGGTGGAAAGGGTGGGGACGTTGGCGTGCTTCGCCTGATCGGCGAAGCGCGGCTACTTCGAGAGGAAGAGGGGGCTTTGGATTAAGGCGTGGAGGAGGTCGCGGGCGGGGTGGCCGCGGGATTTGGAGGCGGCGACGAGGCGGGTGAGTTCGGGGCGGTCGGAGAAACCGAGTTCGCGGCCCGTGGCGAAGGTGAGGAGTTTTTCGGCGACGCAGCGGGCGACGTCGTCTTCGCGGGCGAGGAGGAGTTTTTGGAACGCGGGGAAATCGGAGAATTTTTCGCCGGTGGCGAGTTGGCCGGCGGCGTCGACCGGCGGGCCGAGGCGGTAGCGGACGTTGCGGCCTTCGACGCGGAGGCGGACTTGTTCGCCGGTGCCGAGACTGCGGAAGCGGTCGCGCCAACCGCCGATGACATCGTAGCTCTCGAGGGCGAAGCCGGGCGGGTCGATGGAGCGGTGGCAGCTGTTGCAGGATTCGGTGGAGCGGTGTTTTTCGAGAATCTCGCGGAGCGTAGTGGCCCCGCGGATATCGGGTTCGACGCCGGGAACGCCGGGCGGTGGCGGCTGCGGGGGGAGGCCGAGGATGCGGTCGAGGACCCAGACGCCGCGGATGACGGGGGAGGTGTTGGTGCCGTTGGCGGAGACTTTGAGGATGCTCGCTTGGGTGAGGAGGCCGCCGCGGCGGCTGTCGGGCGCGAGCGGAGTTTTGCGGAGGGCGAGGCCCTCGACGGGCGGGAGCCCGTAGTGGCGGGCGAGGCGGTGGTTGAGCATCGCGAAGTCGGAGGCGATGACGTTGCCGAGGCCGAGGTTGGCGGTGAAGAGTTCGCGGGCGAAGGCACGCGTCTCGCGGAGCATCGAGTCGAGGAGGAGTTCGTCGAACTCGGGGTAGAGGAGTTTGTCGGGCGTGGTGAAATCGATTTCGCGGAGGTTCAGCCAACCGTTGGTGAAATCGGTGATGAAGCGATCGAAGCCGGGGCCGGAGAGGAGGCGTTCGGTCTGAGCGCGGAGCGTGGCGGGGTCGGACAGTTTTTTCGAAGCGGCGAGGGCGAGGAGTTCGGTGTCGGGCGCGGAGCGCGTCAGGAAATAGCTGAGACGCGCGGCGAGGGCGTGATCGTCGAGGCGGCCGGCGGGTTCTTTGAGGTAGAGAAAATCGGGGGCGCACAGAGCGGCGACAGCGGCGGTGCGGAGGGCGATGAGGTAGTCTTGGCTCTCGGCGAACTCGCGATCGAAGAGGGCGGCGTAGGGCGCGAGGTCGGCGTCGGTGACCGGGCGGCGGAAGGTGGCGGGGAGAAATTGGCGGAGGGCGGTGCGGGCGTCGGCGGCGGGATTCGCGCTGGTGGCGGTGTAGGTGGGTTTGTAATCGGGGCGCTGCTTCGCGCGCGGGTTGGAGGGCGGGACTTCGCGGAGAGTGACGTTGCCGAGGAGAAGTTTTTGTCCGCGCGGCGGCCAGTCGGGGAGGAGCGGGCCCTCAACCGCGACTCGTTGGATGGCGAGGCCCTCGCCGGGGTATTTGTCGGGGCCGTCGCGGATGGGCGAGTGTCCATCGGGTCCGTTGAGGCCGACGGGGCTGAGCTTCAGGCCATCGCCGGTGCGCAGCGTGAGGGTGAGTTCTGCGGTGCCGGGTGCGTCGAGCGGGAGTTCAAGGAAGCCGCGGATGTCTTGGTCGGCGCCGCGGTTGAACGTGCCGGCGATGACGGAAAAAACGGCGGGGTCTTTGGTTTTGTAGCCGTAGCCGGTGACGCGCACGCGGTAGGTGCCGGGGGCGGCGGCGCGGAAACCGGGAATCTGCGTGGAGGGAAAGCCGCCGTTGTTGAAGACGACGATGGCGCCGTCGGGGCGCTGGAGCCAGTGCTTGCGGTTGGGGGGCGGCGGGCGGTTGGGATCGGATTTGAGCGAGCCGGGAGTGGTGAATTCGCCGGTGTAAGTGAGCGCACGCGAAGGCGAGTGCGGGGCGATGAACTGTTCGTTGCGACCGCCTGCGAGCGTGAACTCGCCGGCGAAGGCGGGAGGGCGGGCGCCGACGAGAAGGGCGGCGTTGAGGGCGAATTCGGCGACTTCGAGGTAGCGCTGGAGCTGAGTGCCGGAAATGTTGAGCGCTTCGCCGACGGTATCGAAACCGTGGGCACGGCCGTCTTCGGGGAGGCGCGCGAGGATGTCGAGGTCGAGGCCGAGGAGATCGTTGAGGGTGTTTTGGTATTCGCGGCGGTTGAGGCGGCGGAGCACGGTGCCGCGGTGCGCGGCGTGTTGCGCGGAGAGCTCGGGGCCGAGGGCGGCGAGGAAGGGGCGGAGGTCGGTGGCGGCGGGGCGGGGTTCGTCGGCGGGCGGCATTTCGCCGGCGGTGACGCGGTCGAAGACGCGCACCCACTGTTTGTGGGCGGCGGCGTTGGGGGTGGAGGAATCGGAGGAGGGGAAAGGGAGAGAGGTGAGATCGAGGCCGCCTTTTTTGATGTCGGCGTCGTGGCAGTCGATGCAGTGGGTGCGCAGGAAGTTCTGCAGCGAGGCGGGCGTGGCGAGCGGTGTGGGAGTGGTGGGCGGCGTGGCGGCGGATGCGGGAGTGGACGCGATGAGAGGGAGGAGGGTTAGGGCGAGGACGAGTGCAGGAAGGGCACGCTTGGTGAGGGAAAGGCAGGAGTCACAGAGAGCACGGAGCTCCGACACAGAGGACACGGAGGCAAACGGCCCGGAGGCTTTGCGGGCGCGGTGCGTGGGGGTTGGGCCCTGAGGAAAACTCATGCGCGGAGGTCGAGGACGCCGGTGCTGTGGCCGAAGCGGTCGGTTTCGATGTCCATGCGCTGGGCGAGGGAGACGAAGAGATTGGAGAGGACTTGTTTCTTCGGATCGGCGGCGACGTGGCGGCCGTGACGGTAACCGCCGCCGGCGAGGAGGAGCGGGAGATTTTTCGTGTCGTGTGCGCTGGCGTTGCCGAGGTTGGAGCCGAAAAGGACGGCGGTGTGGTCGAGGAGGGGGACGCCGTTTTCCTGGACGGTCTTCAGTTTCGCGAGGAAGTCGGCGAAGGCGCGGAATTCGGCGAGCTCGATGATTTTGAGTTCTTCGATTTTGGCGGGGTCCTGGCCGTGGTGGGAGAGGTTGTGCCAATCCTGGCTGACGCCGGCGATCTCAGGGACGGCGTTCATGCCGGAGAGACGGAGCGTGACGGTGCGGGTGGAGTCGGTCTGGAGGGCGAGGACGATGAAGTCCTGCATGAGCTTCATTTTGCCGATGGCATCGGTGCGGCTCTGGATATCGGTGGGCGGCGGGGTGGTGACTTTGGGCTTGGGGCGGCGGGCCCACTCTTCGTTTTGGAGGAGACGGCCCTCGAGATCGCGGACGGCGGTGAAGTATTCGGCGAGTTTCTGTTGGTCGGCGTGACCGAGATCGCGATTCAGCTTTTTCGCTTCGCCGAGGACCGTATCGAGAACGCTGCGACCGCGCTTGAGACTGCGGGTCTGCGCTTCGACTTCGGCGGGCGTGCCCTCGACGAAGAGCTGGCGGAAGGCGCGGGCGGGGGAAGATTCGGCGGGGAGCGGGACTCCACTCGAGGACCAGGAGAGAGACTCGCTGCCGGTGCCTAGGATGAGGCTGGGGAAGCGCGTTTGCGTGCCGATTTTTTCGGCGATGTGTTGATCGAGGGAGATGGTGTTCTTGAAACCGGCGAGGCCGGGGTGTTTGGCGGCGGTGAGCCAGGTGAGCTCGGAGGTGTGGCCGTTGGCGCCA
>Ga0075163_10014159_pt1 | contig 10303 bp, 3 predicted proteins | sample JI1023141ADNA_FD_71478 | JGI IMG/M metagenome (GOLD analysis project Ga0075163, IMG submission 71478) | Wastewater effluent complex algal communities from Wisconsin, to seasonally profile nutrient transformation and Carbon sequestration -... | ecosystem: Engineered > WWTP > Effluent > Algae... | reverse complement strand
TCTATCGTCAGGCCATCACCGCTGCGGGACAGGGCTGCGCTGCCGCGCTCGAGGCCGAGCGCTACCTCGCTGCCATCGGCGTCCATTGACGCCGTCGAGTCTGTTCCCTCCTCCACACCCACTGCACGTCTCCGCATGATTGCCGACTCCGCATTCCTCCTCGCCGACCTCTCCTCGCTGTTCACTTTCGAGTCCATGCTCGTCATCCTCAGTCTCATCCTCATCGAGGGACTGCTCTCCGTGGACAATGCGCTCGCCATCGCCGCGATGGCCTCGCATCTCGAGGAGAAGAAGCGCAAGCTCGCCATGAACATCGGCTACGCGGGTGCGTACGGCTTTCGCATCATCGCGCTCTTCATCGCCAGCTACATCGTCAATAACCACTGGCTCATGATTCTAGGCTCCGCCTATCTGATCTGGCTGATGTGCAACCACTTCGCCGAGCAGAAGGAATCGGGCTTCGACGAAGGCCCCGACGTGCATTCCACCACGCACAGCTTTGGCAAGACCATCGCGATGATCGCCTTCCTCGACCTCAGCCTGAGTTTTGACAATGTCGTGGCCGCCGTCGGTCTCGCTGGCAAGAACATCACCCTCGTCTATGTCGGCGTCACCATCGGCATCATCACATTGCGTCTTGTGGCCGGTTACTGCATCAAGCTGCTGGAGCGGCACCCTTGGCTGGAGCACACCGCCTTCCTCCTCGTCGGTTTCGTGGGCCTGCTGCTGAGCTGCGAGCTGTGGTGGGGGATGAGCATCAAGAAGGAGGTCGAGTGGCTTGGCGTCACGATCATCAGTGGTTCCGACGGTCACTATCACATCGAGAAGGTGGCGAAATTTGGTGGCATCGTGATGATCTTGCTGGGCCATCTGGCCTATGAACGATTCCCGGCCGTGAAGCCCGTTGTGCGTCCGTTGCTGCGAGTGTTCCTGCTGCCGATGGAGCTGATCTCCGGCATCGCTGGCGGCTTGTTCCTCGTTGTGACGTGGCCCATCCGGTTTGTCTGGAACAAGGCCAGGGGATCGCCGTCCGGCGCACAAAGCTGATCCCTCCTTGAAGCCCTTCACCACACTGGCCACCGCGCGCACTCCCGATGGAGAGGAGCTGACGCTACACGCGCACGACGGTCAGTTTTACCTGCGTGTAAACCGGCAGCCGCTCATGGGCACCAATGCCTCCGCGTCCGAGAAGGCGCTCGCCGAGCTGGGGTGCGCCGACCTCATCGGCAAGCCAGCCCCGACCGTCCTCATCGGCGGCCTCGGGTTCGGATTCACTCTCAGGCGCGTGCTTGAACTGACGGGCAAGACAGCGGTCGTGCATGTCGCGGAGCTGCTGCCCGAGATCGTCGCGTGGAACCGCGAGTTTCTCAGCGCCGTGAACGGCACGCTGCCCGACGACCCGCGCGTGGCTCTCTTCATCGACGATGTCTTCAACGTGATCAAGAAAGCCGCCGCAGGCACCTACGACGCCATCTTGCTCGACGTGGACAATGGTCCCATCGCCATGGTGCAGGACGAGAATGCGCGACTCTATCACGGGGCCGGGCTCGCCCTCATCAGCCGCGCGCTCAAGCCCGGCGGCTGTGTCGCCTTCTGGTCCGCCAGCAACGATCGTTCATTCGCAAACCGGCTCACCAAAGCCGGATTCAAGACCGACATCGTCCCCGCAAAGCCCCACGAACGCGCCCGCCGCTGCACCCACACCGTCTTCGTTGCGCGGCGGAAGGCCTGATCCACGCATTGTGGGCGGCGGGAACCACCTGCCATTCGAGCCGCAGGCACGGCAGGTCACGCTTGGCACGAATCACCAGCCAGCCCGTTTAGGGCCTAGTCACTCGCAAACGCACAAAGCGCCTGCCATTCGCTCCCGCAGGCACGGTGACTTTGATTTGCTGCGTTGTTCCGTTGTCGCTGAGGATGGTCGGGGCGCTGACGCCGCTTGCACTCCAGCTCAGCGCGCTCAAATCATCATTCCATTCGACGATGAAGGTCACATCGGTGGCGGATTTGTTTTTGGTGTAGATGTATTCAATCAAACTGCCATTCTTCGTGCCGGACTGCGGCGAGGTGTCGCTGGAGGAAGGATTCATTTTCGTCGCGTATTCGAGGAGGTTGGATGCGCCGTCCTTGTCGCTGTCGGCGAGATCGCCTGCGATGGCTGAATTGTTGGCGTTGGTGCCGAAGTTGGCGGACTGCCAGGACTGCCAGGCGCTCGGCGTGATGCGGGTCAGTACGACGTCATTGCCGGTGCCGCCGGTGTAGCTGATGCGCCACCATTGGGCATCCTCGTAGAACTCGGCGTTCTGGGGTTTGCCGACGAAGGTGCCGCTGACAGCGCTGGCACCGGTGTTGTTGATGATGGTGAAGGTGCTGGCCGCAGCCAAGCCTGGCGCAGCGACTAGATCGAGCGTGCCTGCGAGCGTGACCGTGCCTGCAACACCGACCTGATCGTGCTGCGTGCTGGGCGTGGTGCCGTTGATCTCGATCTGCAAAGTCGCGGCGGCAGCGAGGGTGTAGTTGCCGCTCGTGTTCGTGATGCCGGTGGAATTTCCGGGCGAGTGGGTGCCGCCGTTGATTGCCACGCTGCCTGCAAAGCTGCCGGTGCCGCGCAAGGTGCCGGCGCTGATCGTTGTCGTGCTCGTGTTACTGCTCGCGCCATTGAGTGTGAGTGCGCCGCCGCCGGATTTGGTGAGGGCGAAGTTACCGCTGATGTCCGTGTTGATCGTGATGTCGCCTGTGCCGCCGATAGTCGTCGCCGCGCCGAGAATGACGGCGGACAAATTCGCGGTCGCTGTGGTACCGGAGCCGCTGCTGAATGAAACGGTCGGTGCGCTGGTGTAGCTGCTGCCTGCGTTGGTGACGGTGATGCCGCTGACGGTGAAGTTCGTCGCATTGCCTGTGCCAGTCGGATTCGTCCCTGCCGTGGTGATGGTGCCGGCGCTGAAAGCGATGGTCGGCGCGGTGGTGTAGCCGGTGCCTGCGTTCGTGATCGTGATGCCGCTGACCACGCCACTGGTGAGCACGGCGGTTGCAGTCGCGCCCGTGCCGCCACCGCTGCTGATGGCGACGGTCGGCGCGGCGGAATAAATTGTGGTGCCGCCGCTGATGGTGAAACTCGCCGCCGTAACACCGAGCGTGGCCGTCGCCGTGGCGTTTCCGGTGAGCGTCACTGTCGGCACGGCGCTGTGCGTGCCTCCTGCGTTGGTGGAGATCGACGACACGACTCCGCCTGCGATGCTCGCTGGAGTGGCGCTGTTGTTCACGAGTCCGCCAGCGCCGCCGACACCAGTGCCACGAAGGGTGAGCACTTCATTGACGCCTTGCTGGCCGTTGAGATCGAGCGTGGCTCCCGCCGTGATCGTGGTGCCGCCCGTCGCGTTGCCAAACGTGCCACCGCCATGACCGAGCGCGCTCGCATGGCCGAGCAGCAGCGTTCCGACGTTCACTGTCGTTGTGCCGGAATAGTTGTTCGCACCCGAAAGCGTCCACACGCCAGCGTCGGATTTCGTCAAGGCCAGCGATCTCGTCCCAGTGCCGTTGCTGATGATGCCGTTGCAGAATCCCGTGCCCGCGCCGCCGAGGACAAAGGCGCGGCCCGTGGTGTTGGGCGAGACGACTCCTTCGAGTGTGAGCGTGCCGGAGGTGACGGTGATCTTGGAGTCGCCGCCGCCGCTGGCACAGGTGATGTTGCCACGGAGGATGTTGTTGCCAGCCTCGTTGATGATCGCGCCGTTCACGTTGCTGGTGGTGTAGCGAATGCCGGCGGCGATGTCGAGATTGCCACCGCTGCCGTCGAGTCGGAGCTGGCAATTGCCGGCGGAGCCGTTGCTCAAGGTAATCGTCTTGGTGGTGGCTGTGGTGCCGAGCGCGCTGCTGTTTTGGATGCGGAGCGCGCCAGAGGTGATGGTGACGCCGGCAGTGAATGAGTTCGCCCCGCTGAGCACGATGGTGCCCGCGCTGATGGGGCAATTGAGCGTGAGGCCGCCGGTGCCGCTGATGTTGTTGGGCACGAGCAGCGTGCCGGTGCGGTCAAAGCGCAGCGAGCCGTTGTTGATCACATTCCCGGCGGCCAGCGTGCCGGTCGCGTCGTCATTGCCGATTTGCAAAGCGCCCGCGCTGATCGTGGTCAGACCCGAGTAGCTGCTCGCGCCGCTGAGGATGAGTTTGCTCGATCCTGTCTTCGTGAGTCCGCCCGCGCCGCTGACTCCGCCGCTGAGGATAAACGTCGCGGTGCCGGTTCCCTGCGCCGTCGTCGCGTCGTCGAGCGTGACTGGCGCGCTCACATTAAAAGTGAGGCCGGTGCCGTTGGTCGCGGTCAGATTGATGAGCGGAAACTGCACGTTCTCACGACGAAGAATGATGGGATTGCCCGTGATCGAAATCGTGGTCGTGCCTGTCGTCGGTCCCGTGCCGCCGAGCGTGAGCACATTGAGCGCGTGGCCGATGGCCGTGTCATTGCTTGATGTGATGGTGCCCGCCGCGAAAGTCTGACCTGTGAAAAACTCAGCAGTGGAAAAGCGGCTGCTCGGCGGCGGCGCTCCGCCGGTCCAGTTTGCGCCCGTGCTCCAGTTGAGCGTGCTGCCCGTTGTGGTGGCATTCCATACGGTCGTGCTTGGCGGCGCGCCATCGACGATGACATTGAAAGTGCGCGTGCTCGTTGTCGCGCCGTCGTTTGCGGTGAGCGTGACGATGGAGGAGCCGGATGCGGCGGCAGTCGGCGCAACGGTGACCGTGCGCTCGCCGCCGAGATCGACGGTGCCGCCGAGATTGCCAAACACAGCGGCGCAAACGGACGCATCCACTTTGCTCGTGACCGCGAGGCCGATGGCGTTGGTCGCCGCCAGGAAAGTGATCGCCTGCGCGGTGCCGATGGGCAGCCACGCGCCTGCGACTCCATTCGTGTCCCTCGCATAGAACGCGGTGAAGTTGCTCCCGCTGCGCACGAGTCGCAGCCAGCACGGCGCGGCCACGGCATTGATCGTGGCTTTGACGACCGCGAGCGTGGACTCCGTCGCGCGATACTGAAATGACACGCCTCCGCTTGGTGTCACGCAGGCCAGCGCATACGGCGATGTGGTCGCCGTCGAGTCGCGCATCATCACGCCGGCCTTCGAGTCTTGATTCGTGTGATCCATGCTGGCGACCCGCGCGATGATCTCCGAGTCGCCCGAGAAATCCTGCCGCACCCAGCGAAACTCATCGCCAGCAGCAGGTCCGATGTCCGCGCCCGCGCCGCCAATGATGAAGGTGCCGTGGTCTTCCGTGAGCGATCCCGCAGCGCCCACCGCGCCGATGTCGCTGCTCGTCCACACAGGCGCAGCGCTGAATGTGATGCCTGAGACGGGCAGCAGTGCGGTGTTCGATGATGCTGCCGTAACGGTAACAATGCGCGCCTCGGTCTCCGCGTCGGACAAAACAAAAGGCACCTGCGCTGACACGCCGCCGACAGGCAGATAAACATCAGGGATCGCGGTGATCGCAGGCGGTTGATTCGTGCCGGTGACAGTGACGTTCACCGTCGTTGTCGCACTCAGCCCGTTGTAGTGCCGCGCGCTGAAATGCGCGAGGCCCCAGATTTCCGCGCGGCCACTGATACCGCTTTGAAACAGCGCGTCCTCGATCTTGCCGTCGAACCAGCGATCCAGGCTCGCCGTGGTGCTGTTGTGTCCGCCGATCATCAGTGCCGCGGACTGGCTCACGTTCATCGCCACCGAGGCGACAGAACCGTATGCAAAGCCATCGACGTAGAGCGCGAAGGTGCCGACATCGGTGCCGGTGCGGTCGTAGGTCAGCGTGATGTGATGCCACTCGCCGATGTTGAGATTCGGGCCGACGATCTCTTTTTCCAGAGTCGATCCCCATTTCTGCAATCGCAGCGTATTGCTGCCAGCGGGAAAGAAGAGCTGCAACTCCGCCTCAGTGCCGTGCCCGTCGCCGCTGCCGAGATGCAAAATGAAATCGTCGGTGTCGCTCGTGGAGCGCTTCACCCACGCGGAGAAGGACCAATCGGCGTCATTGTAGTCGAGATCAGTGGTAGAGAGTGTACGGCGCAGTCGCGCGGCACCAGTGCCCGCGTCGCTAAGGCTGAGCGATTGAGTGCTCCATGGCGACATCACAGCGGGCACATCGGCGCCGTATTGATACTCGCCGCCCACGCCAGCGACTTCGAGCGTGCCGGTGCGATTGAAGTTTGACTGGTCGGTGCTCTTCGCATCCGTCGCCACATCAGGCGGCTCGAAGTCATAGAGAAACAACACGCGCGTGCCCAGCGAATGGTCGCGCGTGATCATGCGGAAGGAGGCCGCGCCGTTGTAGTTCGGGGCGGGCGTGAAACGCGCGGTGTGTCCGTCGGGCAGCAGCGTCACCACGCCATCGCGCGCGCGTTGCAGCTCGAAGCCGATCTGGTCGTCGATGGTGAGATCGTCCGCGACGAAGGTGCGCAGGTCGATATCGACGGGCGTGTTCTCTGGCGTTGTCTTCGTCGTCACCGTGTTCACCGGCTTCGCATTCACCGTCACTGGCCACACATAGCTGTTCGTGCCGCCCTCGGGATCGGTCGCGGTGATCGTGATGTTCACCGGCCCGCTCACCGTGCTGATCGCCGCCGCCGTCACCGTGCGCACCGTCGTGCCCACGGTACCAAAGGTGATGCTCGCATCGGGAATGACCGCCACGTTTGAAGATGTGCCGGTGAGAGTGAGGCTCGTGACCGGCGTGTCCGCATCGCTGACCGGCACGATCACCGCGCCCGTGTTCGAGCCTTGATCGAGCAGGCCCGCTTTCATCGTCGCAAAGTAGGGTGAGCCAGGCGGCGCGATGAAATTCATGTTCAGCTTGTTCGGGCCAACGACGACAGGGTTCGTGAAAAACGCGACATCCGGCTGGATCGAGAGACCGGTCTTTGTCGCCGTCATCGTGTAGCTGCCGGCGTTGAGTCCGGTGATCGCGTAGTAGCCCTCGCTGTCGGTCGTGTCCGTATGCGTCGCGTCCGCTTTGACCAGCACGCCTTCGACCAGCGCGCCTGCGGTGGTTTTGACGACGCCTTGGATGAAGAACGTGCTGCTCGTGCCGACTTGAACGAGCACCTGGCCCGTCGTCGTCATGCCCTTCATGTCAGTGACATAGCAACGCACCGTGCGTGTGCCTGCGGTGCTCCAGCTCTTGGATGCCGTGCTGCTGTTGTTCGCGGTGAAGGTGCCATCACCCCAATCCCAATGATACCCGAGCGTGTCGCCATCCGAGTCCGTCGCCGTCGCGGTGAAGCTCACGCTCGCGCTGACCGCCGGATTCAAATTCGTCGCCGCCATTGTCACCGACGGTTTGTGATTCCCCGCGAACGCGCCGCGGTTCACCGTCACATCGATCCACGTCGTACCATCGGGATCGGAGCCGCGCAGCACCGGCGTGATGTGAATGCCCGCCGCCGCATCCGAGAATGTGCGACCTATTAGTACAGGGCAGTCGTCCTTGCTGCTCGTCCCCGGCGTGTTGTCGAGAAGGAGCGGCTTGCCGTTGTTGATCGTCACATCGCCCCAGTTCAAAATCACGCCGTCGCGCATCCACAGATTTGTGTCGGCGTAGTCCTGGCGATAGTCGATCCAGTAGTCGTTGCCCGTGCCCGTGCGATCTACGGCGATGGCCTTGTCGCCCGTCGCCACGCTGCGGTCAATGGCGCGGATGCGCGTGGTCGTCGTGCCGTCGGTCGTGATCTTCACCACATCGGCATCGACCAGCCAGTCAAGATAGTTTTTTTGCCGCGCACCAAAGTGAGCATCCTGTGAGCTGCTCGCGCCGCCCATTTGATCGAAGGGATTTCCATATTCCACCGCCGAACCGCTGCCGATGACCGTGCCGTCATCCGTGTCCCAAAAGCCCGCGTGATTCAGCCCAAAATTGTGTCCCACCTCGTGGCTGCCCACACCGAGGTTCCACTGCGAGTTCGCCAGCCACGCGCCGCGCGCGCCGACATACGCGATGCCACCAAAGCTCACGTCAGGCTTGTCGCCTGTGACCACGACCTCGTGCGTGTAGTTCGTGTAATTGAACCCTGCCGCCGTCGCCGCCGTGCGTGCCGCCGCGAGCATTGTGCTGAAGCCCGTGTAGCTCGCATGACCCAGCGGCAGGCGCAGCGTCGGTGTGAAATCCGATCCCGCGCCCAGCGGCGTCCACGTCATCTTGCCATACGACATCTCCGTCCAGTGCGTCACCATGTTGCCGATCAGCGTCGTCAGCGTCGCATCGTTGACGACCTCGCCGGGCTGGTCCGGGAAATCCACGCGGATGATCAGCAGCTTCTTCGTGCCCTCGGTGTTCGCGCTTTGCGCGGTCCCGCCGCCGCCCAGCGACGCATCGCCAGCGGCCGCTTCGATCAGCTCGTCGAGCGCATGTCGCGGCCCGCAGAAAAAAGTAGGATCAGCGCCGTCCCAATCCACCACCACTTCCTCGCCCGTCGTGCTCGTGGCCAAGCCCGAAGTCGGACACACAGGCGCAGCGCCGTTTGCCGCGCGCAGTTCCGCCACTTCCACCGGTTCCATGATGCGTCCCGGCAGCTCCGTCAGCGCCAGCTTTCCATCGAGCGCGATACCTTGAATGGCGATGTTCTCTCGCGTCGGCACCAGATCGCGTTTGCCAAAAGTGTAAGCCTTGAACTCGCGACCATCCTTCATCGTCACACTGCGTTCCACCGGCCGCATCGTCAGCGTCTTCCCCGGTGCCGCCACCGCCGCCACGACAAACAAATCCCCGCGCCCCTTCACCGGCTCCTCCAACAGCGCGACAATATCCGCAGGCAACTCCCGTCGCACCGCCACCGGCACCGCCAGTTCCAGCGCGCGCTTTGGATTCTTGTCGATCAAGTCCGCCAGTTCATTTCGCCGCTGCTGGGCCAGTTCCAGTCCCTCGGCCATCATCGACGCCTTTTCATCGTCCGACTTCGCCTTCACAAACTCCCGCGTCCACGCCCGAAACCCCGCAAACGTCGGCTCCGGCATCGCAGCTTCCCAACGCACATCCTGCCGTAGCGCACGCACGACTTCCTTCGCATTCGGCTCCACTGGAGCCAAGCGCGGCGGCTGCACGACCGGTGCCGTATTCAGTTGCGGTGACCGGGCAACCACCGGCGCAACTTTCTGCTCCTCCACCGCCGCCGACGCAGAAACCGACAGTTGGGAAGCCGGACGCATGTTCGTCCTCCACAGAATCACCGCGACGAATGCGATCGCGAGAAGCAGAACGGTGCGCAGAAGCGAGGAACGAATCATAAAGCTGGTTGGGGCTTGAAACGCACCATGCCATTGGCACGACTACGCGCATTTAATCGGGAGGAGTGTGACGGAAAGGGCGGGACACGTCCATTCTAAAACCATGGCCAAATCCCTGCTCGGGACACGGACCCCAAACCCGAACGTTTTCATGGTCTCATCACCCGCAGCCGGACAAAGCGCCTTCCACTGGCCCCAGAGGGCATGGTGGCCTTGATTTGCTGGGTGGTGCCGTTGTCGCTCAAAACGGCGCTAGTGACGCCTGCGGTGCTCCAGGTGGTGAAATCATCGCTCCATTCGACGGTGTATGTCACGTCGGTGGCGGCTTTGTTCTTCGTGTAGGTGTATTCGAGCAGGTTTCCGGCTTTTTCGGCGCTCATGGGCACGGGGTCGCCGGTGGCGGGATTCATCGCGGTGGCGTATTCGAGGAGGTTGGTGCTGCCATCGCCATCCGTGTCGGCGGTGTCGAGGGCGGGGCCGGTGTTGGTGTGGTTGTTGAAGTTGGTTTGACGCCAGATCTCGATGGGGGTCATTGCGGTGCCGGTGACGGTCACGCTGAGGGTGCGGCTGGATTCGCCGTTGGCATTCAAGCCGGAGAAGCGCAGCACATGCACGCCGGGGGCGCTGAATTTGATCGTGGTGGGATTGATGAGCCAAATCGGGCCGGGGCCGCTGACGAGGCTCCAGGTGGATGACAACGCGTTGGTGGTCGAGCCGGTGAGTGGGATGTCAGTGCCGACGGTGGCGGCGGGAGCGGTGCCGGGATTCACCGTGGGGAGCAGGTTGTGCGTGAAGTTGATCGTGAGCTGCGGGCGACGAGCGAGGGTGGCGCTGTCATCGCTGGAGAGCCGCGTGAAGTTGTTCGCGGCACCGGATTCGGTGAGCGGCGAGAGGATCGTGAGGTTCAACGGCGTGCCGCTGGTGATGGCGGTGGTCACGGCATCGATCAGCGCGGGAGTGCTGGGGAAGGTTTGCTGCGTATTGATCGTCGTGGCGGCATTGAAGCCGGGCACGCTGGCGAGCACGGTGCTGCTGAAATCGCC
>Ga0075163_10014158_pt1 | contig 10303 bp, 3 predicted proteins | sample JI1023141ADNA_FD_71478 | JGI IMG/M metagenome (GOLD analysis project Ga0075163, IMG submission 71478) | Wastewater effluent complex algal communities from Wisconsin, to seasonally profile nutrient transformation and Carbon sequestration -... | ecosystem: Engineered > WWTP > Effluent > Algae... | reverse complement strand
AAATTTAGACAGCCGAAAACAAAGATTACAACGACCATAGTTCAAAATATTTTTAACTCGGTGTTTTTCATAGGTTAGCAACGGCCCGTCTTTTCTAAGACAGGGCCTTCTTTTTTGAGGCATATCCCATAACGTTCTACAAAAGACTTTTTCAAAAAATCACCTTTCGACGGATTTTATCCTGATGAAAGAAGGACTAAAGGTGACATCTCCATTGACAAAACTATCAATCCGAGCAGAATCGAGGACATTCTAAGATAGTGTATAGCTATTTTCCAAAGAGGAGAGTGTTAAATAATAGATGGATATAGCAAATTATAAATGTTTTTGTTATCTCAACCGTAGGGAGAGATATTAGTGAGATAAGGCTTTTGCTGATTCTAGAGATGCCTCCTTTGTCGGCAGGACAAAATATCTATCTATTATTTAACACTCTCAAAGCATTATCTACACTTCTACGTCTGGTGGCCACAAATCTCCTATATACTTCCACAAATCAATAGCGATTCCCATTAAGGTGAGCTTCTTTAACAACAATTATCTTTAAGCTTTAGCAACTTATTTTTCATATTTTTTCTGATTTTGGTAATTAAGGTAATGCCTTGCTCATAAAGCATATCAAAGAGCTTTTGAGATACATAGCCTGCATTGCCAACCACCTTAGCGCTCTGCTTCTAAATCTTTTTAATTTCACTTACTTCCATACCAGGGTAATCGCCTTTAAAAACTTAACTAATTGACTATCAATCATTTATAAAAATCGTCTTTTTTTTAAACTATTGATAATCAATATAATAGAAGTTTAAAAGCGATTGCCCTGACTTCCATACCACCATAGCGGGCTTTTCATTTATAAAATGTTGCTTTGGACATCCCAGTTCTCTACACACCTCTCGTGTAGATACCCCGCTTTCTTGTTTCTTAATGGCTGCTACTATCTGGCTTTCTGTAAATTTTGTTTGTTGCATAGTTGTTTGTTTAAAAGTAAGTAATTCAATCTACCCTTAATTCAACCATTTTTGGGGAAGCTTACACATTTTCTATTAACAATCGAAAAAATCTATTTACCAATGCTGTTCCAGATGTTTCGTAGGGCATCTGAGATAGCGACGGGAAGCTTGCGAGAGTTTGATATAAACTCTTTTTGAAGAGGTAGCTAAAATATACAAAACAAAGGTTTTAGATTACGGATTAGAGTAAAAGTGATAACGAATGCCATTACCAAGGTTACCATTATTATTTAAATAATTTAAAATGCTACTTCGTATATTAGGGTCTACAATAGTTCTAGGGTTATTAAGTCCGGAAGTAAACCCTACTTCAAATCCATATATAGTAGTACCACCATATATGCTGGAACCTTTGTTAATAAAACTAATTCCATACCGTGTCCCATTAGCAGGGCCCATTTCATTTGCTATCAGTCCATGAGTTCCACCTCTATTGCCTGCACCAAAAACATTCCATGTTTGCCCATCATCAAAAATAGCATTAATAGGTGTGTTTTCAGGATTAAGTAAATTTCCATTATGAGTTGGTCTCCAGCCAGAGTTAATATTTCCGCCTCCTGCGTCCTCCAAAACCATTGAAAATCCTTGACCCCCCTGAAAATGGTGAGGTTGCAGACCAGGGTCATTAAGCCCTCTAAAAAAGCAATCAGGATTATGCACCAATACTCCATCCTCCCCCACATAATAATTGTGGCGTTCTTCTACCTCAAAATTATATACGGTAGTATAGCCTGTTGTATAATGAATGGAATCTATAGCGCGGCTTGTATTGGAAAAGAGCTGTATCTTATCGCCTGGCTGCAATTGCGATGCTTTTATCCATTGCTTATTTACATAGAAAGGATGATCGCTGGTTACTTCCAACGCATTATCGCCAAGGTAGAGAATATAATTACCTTCACGGGATAAGCTAAAGGCATGTGTAACTCTTTTCAGTTCTTTTTGTCCATTTTGTTCATTGTAAGCCCAAACCGAGTCGCCTTCCCGAATATTTTGAATGCTTTTTAAGCCATTGGCTGTCATTACCTGGGTGTTCTCTGTAAAACAACCGCAGCCGCATTTGCTTAAAAGAGCCACAGCTTTCTTAGCGGCAGGCGACTCGGCTATTTTATCCATTAATTCTCCGCGAGCTCTACTTACTGCAGAGGTTACTGTTTTGCCGATAGATGTTTCGGCCAGTGCACTTAATGCTTTTCCAGCAATTTGACCTGCTCCCTCCAGAACACCTGCTGTTAAACCTCCTATAATAGCGCTTTGTACTACCCCGTCAAAAGCGTCTAAGCCTCTTTTTCCATCTACTAAATTATTACCGAGTTGGCTCACAGCACCGGCGGCAACCCCTCCGGCTATAGGGCCAGCATATAAAGTTACCTCTCCAGCTATGGCTCCTGAAGCGGCAGCAACACCTACTTTTGCCAAATTAATACCATCCCCACTTATGGCTTGACTTATTAGTTCTATACCAGCTCCAATAACAGCTCCGCCAACAATGGCAACAGCATCATCAATACCAAACCAATTACCAGTAGGATCAGAGTACATAATCGGGTTGTTGCCCACGTACACATAAGGGCTATTTTGCTGGCTTAAAGGGTCAGGGTTATAGAAACGTCCGATATGTGGATTATACATGCGGGAACGGTAGTTGTAAAGTCCCGTTTCGCTGTCAAACTCTTGTCCTGTATATAAATAACGTACAGCAATAGGAACATTGCTTGGAGGCGTATTGTCTGCCATTGCCTCGCCAAAAGCAGCATAGCTGTAATGGGCAATGGTATTGCCTGTGCTATCCGTTACTACTCGGGTAGAACCCAGATGGTCTCTTAATACATAATACACATTGTTTTGGGAAGTTTTTGGGGAAGTATTTGAAAGAATGGCTATTTTTCCCATGGGTCCATAAATATAGCTTAAAACGCTGGAACCCGAAACATCCACCAGAGGGTAATTATTTAAACCATGTATGTAAAAAAGCGTATCAGTACCCCAACGCTTGCTTGTTCGCTGCCCTTGGCTATTGTACGTAAAACTTACAGTGCTTTTCCATTTAAATGCAGCATTGTTCCATTTATTCACAGTGCTAACTAAGCCGGTGCATGGATCATAGCTTATGTCGCTGCCACTAAGGGGGTTGATTATGTTGTTATTGATTTTACTAATGTTGCATGCTTTTACATTTCCTGAAGGGTCGTAGTTGAAATTTGTTGTGCTGCTTGAACTGTTTATCTGCCTTACCTGGTTGGAACCCGACACATATTCATAAGTTCCTGTTTTTTGTGAATTTTCCGCCAGTTCTATGTTGCCATTAGCGTCATAACTAATGCTTTTATTTGCCAGCGGAGTATTGTTGCTGTATTTTCCATCGGCAGCTTTTAAACGGCCAAATCCATCATAGGCATATTCGTAATTATAGGCATCGGCACCTGCTAACTGATAAGCAGCGCTGGCAACATTTCCGTCATAATAGCCAGCTGAACCATTTTTTCGCTGGGTGTAAAACAATTCTTCTTTAAACAAAGTTGCATTGTTGCTGTTTCGGGTATAGGAAATGCTCGCTAACAAGTTTTCCGAGTTGGTTGTCAGGGTATCGGTTATTACCTTACCCAGTTTTTCAATGGTTTTACCGTTATGGTATTCATATTGAGCATAAAAAGCAGAATCGGTAGAATTGCCAATGCTTTTGATGCGTTCCATGCGGTCGTATGTATAAGTTATATCGTATGAAAAGTTTTTTCCACTGGATTTTATACTTGCTATATTGCCAGTTAAATCGTAGGTATAGTTGGTTTTAGCTAAAAAATTTGTATCCTTGATTTTATTTAGTTGAAGCTGCGCAACGGAAGTAACATTGCTTTTCAAATCGTAAGTATACTGCAGCGCATCGCAAGAATTATGATTGCCAGGTTCATTATAAGAATATGTTTCCAGCAAATTACCGATAGAAATGTTTGATCCAGAAACATCATATACATAAGCATTTTTTATTTTTGTATTGGGATCTAAAGCAGTGGGCCAGGATTTATCGGCTAATTTACTACTGAGAAAATCATTGAAAATACCTGCTTTCAGACTAGCGTTGAGCTCCTTGCCACTGTTCGCATCAAAGGTAAATTCTTCATCAAATTCCATGGAAACTCCTGCTTTGAGGTTGGTTGAAACAGAAGAAAAATTACCAGAGGTTACGGTTATTTTTCCTGGAGCAATAATAGGATTGGTTCTATTAGTGGCAGCGCTAACCAATCGATTTATCAGCGTATCTTCGTATATTCCTTTTTCTTTTATTCTTCCCAGCGCATCATACTTTTGGTAAGTATAATAAGGCTTGGAGCTATTTACGCCATTGGCATCTAGCATACACCTAAAACGATAGTTTTTATCGTAAGCATATTGTGTAAGTCCTTGGTCTGGACTTTGAGCGTAGATTGTATTGCCAAGATAATCATATCCATATTCTTCGTAAAAATTACTCTGTTCTTTTACTGATGTTTTGAAATAGTTGGGTTGATAGTATTTCGATAGGCGCATACTCTCATCATAACCCATTTGCTCCTGAATAGTTTTTTTGTTTACATCCGTTTCGGTTAAATCGGTCAAAACACTCGCAAAAGGAGTGCCAGTAGTAGCTTCACTATACGTCTGGCTTAACAGATCTTTATTTTCATTTTGTTGGTATGGAATACTATCGAGAGTGGTGTTCAAATTGTTTTGACCAAAACCAAAAGGGTTTGTTGGGGCAGCGCTGGCATAAGTTTTATGAATAGCGTATCCGTTGCCTACTGTAAATTCACCTCCCGTGCCTTGACGGGCGTCTCGCACCGTGGGATCATATTTTACAGTGCGGCTATACACAAAAGGTCTATTTTGATTCTGGGCGGCGCTCACTTCTCCTTCTGCCGTAAATGTTTGGTTTCGTAGGTTTAATTTTGCAAATTGGTTATGGTACAACAAACCGGCTTTATAGGATTTATCTTCAAGATTAAGATGCGTACCTTTTGTAATGCCAACAGGCAAATCGAGATAACCGCCATAAAGTGTTTCTTGCAAGTAGAGCTTATCGGGCGTGAGCATATTTGAGGATTGTCTCCGAGAGCCTGATGCATCGTAAGCATTCATAGCCGCTATAGGAGACGGCATGTAAATAAAATTGTTGACGGTGGCTTTTGCTGTGGATATCAGAGATAATTCTCCTTTAAGCTCTCCTTGCTGCTGGGTTAAACTGTGGGCAAATAAAAAACGGCCGTTGGCGTATGCAAAGACTTGGTTGCCATCCATTACCATGAGCAGAAGGTTAAGTAGTTCGGGAGATTTGTTAAGTTTTACGGCTTTTTCCGTTACAGACACACCGTTTATGGTTAGCTTAATAGCGCCAAGTTCCAACACCAGCGCCAGCAAGTTGTTTTTGCCATTTTTTATGCAAATGCCTGTGTATCCTCCTGTTTTGAGAGCTCGAGGCAGAATTTCCGCGTAAGCTAAGTAATCTGTTTTGTTTATGGGCGTTTTAAAGGTGGCTATAGCAGGCTCAGCAGAGTTAAGGGGAGAAGCAATCAATTGTCCTCCATTTATTTTCATACCCCCAGATAGGCTTAATTGGTTACTGTTTTTCTCGCCAAGATTTATCGCTAGGCTGCTATCTCTGGCAATAAATTGCTGGATTGTGTTAGGATGTAGACCATCAAAAAAAGGATCGCCTGCGGTGTGATTGCCAAATAAATCCATACCTTCTTTTGAGTTATAGCCCAGCGTTAAAACACGCATTTCTTCAGTGGGGCCTATAGTAGCAATAAGGTTGTCTTTGACATCATATACCGCTCTATAGGTTTCTCCATTTACACCCAGGCTAGCGGAGGGCAAGTTAAAATTCACGTAATAATCATCCGGAGTCGGAATAATTACGGGTGAGTCTATTGGGGAACTGTCTTTAATTACACCTCTGTCATATACAGTAGCAGAAAAAGGAGCATTGACCGGTGCAAAGCGAATATCGTCTACATAACAGGTTTTGCATTGAATAGTGGGTATTGCTGCAGGTGTAAGGCTATCGGCAGTAACAACAATATACTGCCACTTATTTCCAGAAAGCTTTATCTCTGTTTTATCGCCTTTCCAGGTACTGCCGTTTTTAAATCCTATACGAACCAATCCGGTATCGTTTCCTGTATACTTCACAAATGCGCCTAAGAGGTAGCGATTACTGCTTTTAGGATTGAAATGCGAAGCTGAAAGCATAAGATAAGGGTTGCTACCAAAAGAAAAAGAGCCTGTATGAGCAGCAGCATCTGTAAGTGCTCCCATACTCAGGTTCCAGTTTTGCTTCCATTCATATTGCTCAAAGCCTATGTAGCTGCATTGGGCATTGGTAACATCTGTATTTGTAAAATTAGCCACAGGATAGCATTTATACAAGCTGTCATAAAGCGTAGAACTCAATAGGCTGTCCATGCCTCCATTGAGTTCTGTTAATCCATAGGCATTGCGTTTTAATGTTTCTGTGGTTTTTTTCCAATAAAACGGATTGGGGGCATTAATATTTGCTGGAAATTCTTTTATAGGAATTTCATTTTTTAATACAAAGTTTTGAAAAGGGGCCCAGCCATTGCCTCCATTGTTATTATCCCATTTTTTCCAAGGAGTTATGCCTGCTTCTGTTACTTTCCATCTAAGGGAGGTATCATTAGGTAAAACTGTGCCTTTATAGGAAGTTGTTGCACTATAGCGTTGACTAACTTTTGTTAATATGTTTGACTGTTGTAACTCGGGATAATCTTGAAAAGCATAATGAAACCAGTTTTGCTCATACTCATGTTTGTTAGGGTCTTCTACGGTAGGATTTAAGCGCATGTTGGTAACGCTTTGGGGAAGAAATTTTTGTGCATTTTCATAATAATTGTAGTAAACTGCTTGTTCATTACTACTATCGCTGCTGCTTGCCGATTTCGTCAACAATGGAAAGGTATCTTTGGCAACAGCGGATTGGTAAGTTTGCAATTTATATACAGAGTTTTGTTTGTACACAAGTTCTGCGGGCGCATTGCTTACATGCTGGTCTGCGTATTCTTGGTAAAGGTAACTAAGCCCACGCATCCAAATACTGGTATAATTTGTAGATTGGCCAGCGGAATCATTGGGTAAGGAGCTTAAATTGTTGTTGCCATTAAAAAAGTAAAATGCTGAGTAGCCAAAGGGGTCTTGTATAGTATCAAAATCTTGGTTATTTTTTCGGAACCCACCGGGATATTCTTTTACAGTATTGAATTGCCAGTAAATTCCCTCTTTATCCAACAGTGAATTGCTCGGATCGTACCAAAGGGCATAATAGGTTGAATTTGAGTCAAGATTAGGAGGTTCACCTTCTCTACCATCCGTAACGTTTTTGTATCCATCGTTTATGCTGTACTGAACTACACAACCCTGCAAAGCAGGCGAACCTGGACCTACATAATAGTCGTATGAAGTTATTTCACCAGTTCCGCTAACTATTGCTTGCATTTGCCCAGAACTGTTATACGTAAATAGTATTTCAGGACTAGCAGTGGTAAAGAACTTGGAATTGATTTGTTTGTTGCTTTTCAGGGTGGTTAAACGCTGTACATCATCATATAGAAGTTGTAGCTTGGTTTCGAGCTGAGGTTCACCGAGTCCTTTGTTGAGATAGGTATTTACTTCGCTCAGGTATCCATTGCTATAAATTAATTTTATTTTGTCGCCCAGGGTATTTTTTATCTCAAGCAATTGTCCACTACTGTATGTAAAATCAACATGGTCGTTCCATGCAGGTTCTTTTATCTGGCTCAGATGCCAAAACGTATATGCTGATTCAGAACTTTGATTACCCAATTGGTAAATAACCCCTTCATTATTGGTGATATTCCACGAGCTTCCATTGTATTGAAATATCCAACTATAAGCAGATCCACCAGCTACTATGTAGCTGTTTACATTGCCTGTGGTTCCGTTAAAATCAGCTATGAGTGGAGTTACTGTATATCCATTTAAATAATAATAGGCATTGCCATCTTTTACTATTTTAGGATAATCCAGAAGTTTCCAGCCCTGTCCGCCGAGCGAATTGCTTACGAACCGAAACTTTGCCGATCTCGAATTGTATTGTGCGCTAAGGCTGTAACCGACATTCCTACCCGCAATGGCAGCTAGAGGAAATTGGGGGTTAAGGTTACCGCTAAACAAATTCACACCTGCAGCATTGGTGCTTCCATAATTGTTGGGGATAGGATACACTTTATCTGGATGGGGTTGGCTCCGCAGGTTTTGGGAAAGTGCGATGAGAAACAGGCAAAGTACCCATTTCCGGGTACTTTTGAGGGTAGTTGTAGGCATAAGCTGTTTTTTTGTTTAAGTATTTGTAATCTGCGTTTTAATTTCTCTGTTAATTTAAAGAGATTGTTCACTTTATTCGATATAACGATGAATACAAAAATCTCCCTTAATTTTATGAAGATTCCTGATTTTCACGGAATATCACTAGTGATAAAAGCATACTTTATTTTTTGTTTACCTGAATTTTTAATGTTTCTATTTCTTTTTGCTGATGAATGATATAGAGGGTAAGCTCTTCTATTTTTTGTAATAAGAGCGCATCCATTTTACCCATGTCTATGCCTTGTTCCTCCACTTCTTTTGCCGATGGAATTTCGGACAGGTGTTTGTTTTTTTTGATAAAAGCTTCTACTTCCGTTAAAGAAGGTAAAACATATTGCTCGTCAAAAACAAAATCGGACCAGCCTAATTTGGTTAATTGGAGCGCTTTGGCTGTTATTTTGCCGTTGACTGCCAGCTTAGAGCCGATAGGAATGGTGGTGGTACCAATACCAAGATTACCAGAAAAGCTAGAATTGCCTACGCCAATTACTGTTAACAAGCCAGTTGTTCTAACATTACCGGCAACTTCTAACCTTTCAGAAGGGCTGGTGGTACCAATACCAAGATTACCAGAAAAGCTAGAATTACCTGCGCCAATTACTGTTAATAAGCCAGTTGTTCTAACATTGCCGGCAACTTCCAACCTTTGAGAGATTTGAGAGGGGCTGGTAACACCAATACCTACATTGCCGTTTCCATCAATAAGCATTTGTAGCGTCCTTGAACTTCCATTTCCTCCAGTGTTGTAAAAAGCGAAGCCACCCGTTCCTAGGCCTTTATGGTTGATAAAATCAGTTTCTCCTGTAGACCTTGTAAGCGCGTTCCATCCTATATAAGCGCCCTGAATAGGAGTTGACGGAGATGTAAGGCCACTAAAGTGGGCTATACCAGCCACATCCAAATTTGCGTTAGGATCAGTCATGCCAATACCAACTTTCTTACTACTAAAATCCCCGTAAATAAGTGTACTGGTATTACTATTGGCAATATACAACTTGTTGGAGCCAGTTTCATTATAACCGGCTTGATAACCGAGGAAAACATTGTCGCTTCCGCTGATATTGCTGTATCCACTATAAGCTCCAATAAAGGTGTTGTAGCTTCCCGTGCCGGTATTACTATTTCCTGCACGGTATCCAAATAGTGCGGCAAATTTACCATTGTTTCCGGCACAGTAACCATAAGATGTTAGCGCCTGATCATCACCACTACCGCCAGATTTGCATTTGCTAGTGCAAGAAGAGCATGATGATGCTTGTACACTTTCTTGTACTTTTTCATTTTCTTGTGCATCTACAGAATTGTTTATAAATATGCCAGAGCTAAGCAGCATGGCATAAAAAACATATTTTATAACTATACGTCGTAATGAAGATGATTGTTTTTTGGTTGGATTTTTTTGCTTTTTCATTTTTAGTTTATTTAGTTAGTTTTATAATGTAAAATTAAGCGAATATAAGTAAAATTTTATTTTGTGCAAAAAAGATGACAGGTTGATTATTTCGAAAAATTGGTTAGATTTATTGTAATAAAGACTGATTAAGAGAAGTGAGAGTAAATTTTAACGAAAATGGAAATAATGTATAGTAGATTATACCTTACGCGAATCAAGAGTTAAAATAGATATTAAAAGAGACGTGCAGTAAATTTTGTTAGTTTGTTGATGGCAACAAAAAACTAAGAGCGTTAAATAATAGATAGATATAACAAATTATAAATGCTTTTGTCATCTCGACTGTAGTGAGAGATCTTGGTTAGATAAGGCTTTTGCTGATTCTAGAGATGCCTCCTTTGTCGGCATGATTGTTATGACATCACCAAAATATTTTTCAATTGTTTTTATGCTGCTATTTCAAAGTTATCCACATAAGGCTTTTGATTATTAATAACAGCTACAGCTCTAAGCACAATTTTAT
>Ga0075163_10014157_pt1 | contig 10303 bp, 8 predicted proteins | sample JI1023141ADNA_FD_71478 | JGI IMG/M metagenome (GOLD analysis project Ga0075163, IMG submission 71478) | Wastewater effluent complex algal communities from Wisconsin, to seasonally profile nutrient transformation and Carbon sequestration -... | ecosystem: Engineered > WWTP > Effluent > Algae... | reverse complement strand
GGGCCGAGCTGGCGGCCGAGGGCGGCGGCGCGGGGGCCGAGCTGGCGGCCGAGGGCGGCGGCGCGGGGGCCGAGCTGGCGGCCGAGGGCGGCGGCGCGGGGGCCGAGCTGGCGGCCGAGGGCGGCGGCGCGGGGGGCGAGCCGGCGAGCCGCAGGCTCGGCGGGGACGACCGGGGACGGCTGGGTCTTGCCGGGGCCGGCCGGGGGTCGGTCGGGGGCGATGGCGACGCGGGGGGAGACGTGAGTCCGGTCGGGGCCGGGGCCGCCGGGGGACAGGAGGGTCTTGCCGGACACGGCAGGCGGCGCGCGGCGAACGGCGGGGGCGGGCTCGTCGAGCACGATCTGGGGGCCGGTGTCGGGGTCGCGGGCGGCCAGCTCGGCGCTGCTGCGCAGCGGGTCGGCCTCGGGGTCGGTCCACGGGCGCAGCAGGCGGCCGGAGACGGCGGTGTCGGCCGGGCGCGCGAGGCGGCCGGGCAGGCCGCGCAGCCACTGGCCGGCGCGCGCGAGCTGCTGGACGAGCCAGCGCGAGTGGCGGCGGGCGGCCGTCTGGGCGGTCGATGGGCGTGGACGGCGGCGGTTGGCCGGGTGCTGGGGGCGACGGCGGTTGCGCGGCGGGTTCACTCCGCGAAGGTTTCATGCGCCGCGCCGGGCGCCAAATTTTTGCCGGATCGCGCGGGCTGTGCAGTCGCCCGGGTGATGGTCGCCGGGTCCGGGCGGGTTTCGGCTAGCATCGCCGGGTGTCGCTGATCGTCGCGCTGTCGCTGTGGCTGGCGCCCGCGGAGGCCGGGCCGGCGCCGACCGTGTGGGCCGAGGCCGGGGGCCGGCCGTGGACGATGTGCCGCGACCACGAGCGCCAGGCCGACAGCCTGCTGCAGCGCGTCAGCCAGCGCGCCGACGAGACCCAGGCCGAGGTGCCGTGGGCGCAGCGGGCCCGCGATTGCCCGGGCGCCCCGGCGGTGCTGGTGCTCGCGGCGATGCGTGAACTCTTCAAGCTCCCGAGCTACCCGCCGCTCGTCGACCTGACGGCCGCGTTGCCGCGGCTGGCGGAGGCGCAGCGGCAGACGCGGGAGCAGGCGCGCGCGTGGTTGCAGCAGGCGCTGGCGGAGGCGCAGCGGCGCGGCGAGCCGCCGCCGGTGCTCACGTACTACTTCCTGGCCTACGCGGCGCTCGGGCTCGGGGAGCCGGCGGCGGCGCGGGCGGCCCTCGCGGAGTCGGAGCGGCGCGGCGAGGTCGAGTCGCACCTCATCGACCGGGCGGCCGCGGTCGCAGCGTTGCTCGCCGGAGATCTGCAGGCCGCGCTCGACCTGGCGTACCGCGGGCGCGAGCTGGCCCCGGCGAGCGACCGCCAGACCGCCGTCTACCTGCTGGCGCTGGTCTACGACCGGGCCGGGGCGCCCGACGCGGCGATGCGCGAGCTCGCGGCGCTGCGCCCGGGCGGCTTCGGCTTCGAACGCGGGCTGGTCGACACGCTGCTGCCGCTGCACGAGCGGCTGTACCTCAACGCGCTCGAGCACAAGGCCCAGCGCAACCCGAACAACGCGACGCGCCTGTGGGAGGCGTACCTCGCCAGCCCCGAGCCCGAGGCGCCGGAGCGGACGCTGGCGCAGCAGCGGCTGGCGGAGCTGCGCCCGCGCGGCTCGGTGGTGCCGACCTCGCCGGGCAAGGCGCCGTGACGCCTCGCGCCGTCGCGTGACGCGGCCCGTACGTGGGCCGCGGACGCTCACTTGCTGATCGTGACGCCGTCGGCGGCGCAGCTCCACTTGTACGCGTCGCCGAGGATCAGCGGCGCGAGGTTGTCGCACAGCGCCGCGGTGTCGGTGCCGGGGACCACGAACTTCGGCAGACGGGCCGGGTCCTGGTCGCGGCTGGGCACGCCGGACAGCATGAACTGCGGCGTGTTGAGGATCAGGCCGGCGAACCGGCGCGCCGCGGCCTCGAGCGTGACCGGGTCCGAGTCCTTCATCTTCAGCGCCGGGTCGAGCTGCATGACCGCGGCGATCGCCTGCAGCTCGGCCTCGCCGTCGAGGGTCGGCTCGGCGATCAGGCGGTCCTTGATCGCCGACGCGACCTCCGCGAGCGTCGCGTTCATGTTGTAGGCCTCGACGAGCATCAGCTCGATCCACTCCACCGCCGCGCAGGGCTGGCCGAGCGGGCCGGTGCACGCGCCGCCGAGCTTCGGGTCCGCGCCCGCGGCGAGGCGGTCCTCCCACGACAGCAGGCCGTTGAAGTCGACGCCGTTGAAGCCGTTCTGCGCGTCCTTGAGGAACACGCCCTGGTCGCGCAGGAAGTCGAGCGCCGGGAAGTCGTCCTGGCCGCCGACGTGGTGCGCCGGGAGGTCCCACCACATCGAGCGCGCCGCCGACTCGATCAGCACCCACGCGCTGAACCGCTGCACGCGGTCGCCCACGCCGTTGCCGCGGGCGTTCGGGTCGGCGTCGGTGATCGCGAACGGCTCGAACACGGGCTCCATGAAGTACGGCGTCGACGTCCCGCACACGTCGGGCGCGTCGGCGTTGAAGTACGGGTGCAGCGCGATCTCCGTGATCAGCGCGCGCAGCGAGTAGTCCTCGGCGATGAACGTCTCCGTCAGCGATTGAAGGATCTGGCGCTGCTTCTCGTTGCGCGGGAAGTTGTGGGCCAGCGTCAGCGGGTAGCCCATCAGCTCCTTCCAGACGTTGTTGACGATGTTCGTCGCGGTCAGGTACGCGAGCGCCTGGTCGGGCGCGACCTCGAGGTTGTCCTCGAGCTGGAGGCCGTCGCCGGCCAGCGTGGCGAAGCCGCTCTTGAACAGCGGGTCGATGTCGAACAGGTTCTGGCCCGGGGGCAGCTCGCCGCCGAGGTAGCCGACGTCGGACAGGATGTCGCCGTCGCCGCTGGGGTCGAAGGTGCCGCAGCTCGACATGCCCCAGGCGCGGGTGCCGTTCATGTCGGCGAGGAAGCCGGTGACGCGGAAGGCGGCGTAGAGCTCGGCCTCGGGGCGGCCCTTGGCGTCGCCGTAGATGGCGCGCTCGAACTTGCCGGGGATCGACCAGAAGTGGTTCTTGGCCGGGTCCGGGTTGAACGTGACGGACTCCTCGCTGTTGTGACACTCGAGGCAGCCGCTGCGCCGGCCGAGGTACGCCGACTCGAAGATCTCGCCGAAGTTCGAGCGCGCGTTGACCTCGAACTCCTCCTCCGAGATGTTGGCGCCGCCGAGCGGGCGGGCCATGCGGGCGAACATGTCGGCGCGGTACAGCGGGCTCATGTCGTCGAGGCGCAGCGCGCTCTCCATGACGTCGGCCATCGTGAACGACTGGCCGAACTGGCTGCCCTCGGCGTCGTTGTCGCGGATGAACGCGGCGAGGTCGGGCCCGCTGCCGGGGCCGGCGGGCACCGAGTAGCACTTGTAGTTCGACTTGACCTCGATGCGGTTGATCCGCAGCTGCTCCCACAGGAACTGCTTCCAGCGGGCGAGGTACAGGTCGCCGGAGGCGAGGCCGCGGGCGACGACGGCGCGGCCGTCGACGCCGAGCGCGTCGAGCTGCTCGATCATGCCGACCAGCAGCAGGACCTCGCGCATGCCCTCCGGCTTGCGGCCCTGGATCAGCGGGACCACGCGCTTGACGAACGCCTCGTCGCCGGCGTCGCAGTCCTCGGCGACGTCCGGCCCGGGCGGGTCCGGCTCGCCGCCGTCGTCCTCGCCGGTCGGGTCGTCGCCGGTGCCGCCGGTCGGCGTGCCGGTGTCGTCCGCGTCGGCGCCGGTCGTCGGCGCGCCGTCGTTGGTGTCGCCGGTGGTCTTCGTCGACTCGCCGGTCTCGGCCCTGGTGTCGGAGTCGGCGGTCTGGTCGTCGCCGCAGGCGCCGAGGCCGAGGGTCAGGCAGGTGGCGAGGCCGAGCTTGATTGCGTGGGTCGTGGTCGTGGTGGTCATGGTGTGGCCTCGGGAGATCACGGCTTGAGCCCCATGTAGACCTGCATGAGCCGCAGCGCGGCCGCGTGCTGGTCCTTGACGCCGCCGCCGACGTCGCCGACGGCGAAGGTCTGCGAGCTGAACGGATAGATGCCGAGGGCCATCATCACGAGCATGCGATTCTCGGCCGGGCTGACCCAGGTCTGGGCGAAGCCCTCGTCCTCGGTGATCGCGCCGTAGACGCCGCGCTCGGCCTTGGTGATCGGGCCGCCGATCAGCACGTTGACCATGCCCTGCGGCCAGTGGTTGAGGCCGTCCTGGCCCTGGCGGTGCGGGGTGCGCCCGAACTCGGTGTTGATGACGATCATCGTCTCGTCGAGGTCGATCTTGTTGGGGTCGCCCTCGCCCGGCGCGTTGATGATGTCGACCAGCGCCTGCATCGTGTGCGTCACGTTGCGCGAGGCGTCGTTGACGTGGTTGTCGTGGGTGTCGTGGCCGCCCGAGCCGTTCGGCATCAGGCCGCCGTCGATCCACTGCACGTAGCGCGCGCGGTCCTCGGCGCGCGTCAGCAGGTTGGCGGCCATCCGCGCCTGCATGTACGGCCGGTCGACGTCCGAGCCGTCGTTGCAGGTCGAGCCGCTGATCGGCTGGAACAGGTCGGCCGACAGCACGCTCTGCAGCTGGTCGGCGCCGTTGCGCGCGAAGTGGGCGAACTCGTAGTTGTTGCGCTCCGCGGCGCGGGTCGGCGCGCCCTTGCCTCCGGGCCGGAAGCGCTGCTGGTAGGCGCGCAGGTAGTGGTCGACGGCGGCGTCGAACTGCTCGCGGCGGCCGCTGACCGCCGGGCGGCCGAGCAGCGCCGAGAGCTGCGAGTTGGGGTCGACGGTGACGCTGAGCGGGCGCGCGGAGCCGGGGTGGAAGCCGACGGCGGAGGCGGCCAGGACGTTGTCGGTCGGGAACTCGACGCCGGGGTAGAGGACGTAGGCGTAGGGGGTGGCCCGCAGGCCGCCGGGCTGCTCGAGGAAGTGGCGCTGGATCGACGCGCCGACGCCGGCGAGGCGGGGGGAGCCGAGGCGGCTGCCGGTCAGCGCGTACGGGTTGGCGCCCTCGTGGGGGAGCAGGTCGTGGCGCTGCACGATGATGCGCATGCGCTCGACGATGTCCTTGCGCAGCCGGATCGGTGAGACCCACGGGCCGAGGTGGATCGTCTCGCCGTTGCCGTCCTCGGCGAAGGGCTCGGTCAGCTCGAGGTCGCCGGCGAACCCGCAGCTGCCGAAGCGCTGCACCGACTCCGGGTAGTAGGCGTTGAGGAACCGCTCCTGGCCCATGCCCCACGACGGCACGGTGTAGAACGTGTCGAACGCGTTCATGCCGCCGTACATGTAGAGCTCGAGCACGCTCTTGGCCTGACGCGCGCCGGGGACCTGGGCGTCGAGCTTGTCGGCGGGCCAGTCGCCCCAGGCCGCGTCGGCGCGGCGCGGGTGCTTGAGGACGCTGAAGGCCGCGCCGGCCGCTGCCGCGACGCCGGCCGATTTGATGAAGGTTCTGCGCTGCATGGCGGGGTCTCTCGGGGGGTTGTCAGAACAGGTCGGGGTAGAGGGCGACCTCGTAGCGGGCGGCGACGCGGAGCGTGCCCGCGGCGAGGCCGAGGTCGACGACGCGCTCGCGCGCGACGGTGAGGTCGACGGGGCCGGGCGCGAGCTTGCCGAGCTCGGCGGCCGGGACGGTGAAGGCGCCGTCGTCGGCGGCGTGGACGGCGATCTGGCGCCCGAACTGGTCCCACACGCGGATGACGACGCGGTCGCCGTCGGAGCCGTTCGCGTCCCAGGCGATGTCGAGGTCCGTCGCGCGCTCGAGCGGGAAGTCGAAGGCCGCGGGGTCGGGGGCGGTGACGGTCAGCGCGGCCGGGGTCGCCACGGCGCCGACGACGATCTGGTCGTCGAAGTCGGCGCCGCCGTAGACGACGAGGTCGTAGCGCGACGCGGGGTGCCAGCGGTCCGGCGCCGGCGCGCACGCGGGGTCGAGGAACGCGGCGTCGTCGCTCAGGTACACCGGGTACGTGTCGTCGACCAGCTCGAGGCACGCGACCGCGTCACCGTCGGCGTGGGCCAGCCGCACGCCGTTGCCGAGCGTGACCCAGGCGTCGCCCTTGCCCCAGTCGTACTGCGAGGGCTCGTGGACCTCGAGCGCGTCGACCCCGGCAGGGGCCGGCGGGAACAGCAGGCCGAGCGCGCGCACGGCGTGGAAGTCGTCGGTGGTGAAGGGCTCGACCCGCCACGCGCCCGCCATGCCGAGCTGGTCGGGCGCGCCGGTGGCGTCGGCGGGGTAGAACGTGAAGGTGAGGAGGCCGAAGTTCGGGCCGGGCTCGCCGGTCTCGACCTGGCCGCCGTCGCTGCTGCCGGTCGCGTCGGCGCCGCCGGAGGTGCCGGCGCTCGGGTCGGTGACGGTGGCGGCGGTGCCCTGCTCGCCGGTCGAGTCGGCGCCGCCGGTGGTGCCCGCGTCGTCATCGCCACCGCCGTCGGGGTCACCACAGGCAGAGAGCAACGCCAGCAGGGTGAGGGTCGAACACAGGCCGGACAGAATCGTGGGCTCGCTCACCCGCGAGCGGACAGCGTTCCGCTCGCGCCTGGAGGGTCTCGAGTCCCCGGAAGAAAGCTGACAATTCGATCCCATCGCCTCCAGATTTGCCGGAGTAACTTCAGGAATCCAACATACAAACATTCCTGGCGCCGAGATCGCGGTGATTTTACGCACCGATTTCGCGCATGTGGATAGGCATTTCGGGGCCCGTGTATCCCCGGGTGATGGCGGGCGATTCGGGCTTTTGCGGGCGTGGTTCAATGGCTTTGCGATATGCTCCGCGCCGCCCGCATGACGACCTCGCCCAAGAACGGGGGTCCCGGAGAGATCCCCGGCTCCACGCCTGACGCCGCCAAACCCCAGTCGCGGCGGATCACCGTACCGAGCCTCGGGCGCCTCAAGCGCGAGGGTCGAGCGATCGCCATGGTCACGGCCTACGACGCGACCTTCGCCCGGCTCGTCGACGAGGCCGGCGTCGACGTGATCCTCGTCGGCGACAGCCTGGGGATGGTCATGCAGGGCCACCCGCACACCCTCGAGGTCACGCTCGAGCACATGGCCTACCACGCGCGCTGCGTGCGGCGGGCGGTCGAGCGCGCCCACCTCGTCGTCGACATGCCGTTCATGAGCTACCAGGTCAGCCCCGAGCGGGCCCTGATGTCGGCCGGACGTCTGATCCAGGAGGGTGGCGCGGAGGCGGTCAAGCTCGAGGGCGGCGCCCGCGTCGTCGACGCCGTGCGCAAGATCGTGTCGGCGGGCATCCCGGTGATGGGCCACGTCGGTCTGACCCCGCAGAGCGTCCACGAGTTCGGCGGCTTCCGCGTCCAGGCCCGCGACGAGGACGCCGCCGAGCGCCTGCGCCAGGACGCCCTCGCCCTCCAGGACGCCGGCGCCTACGCCGTCGTGCTCGAGGGCATCCCCGCCCCGCTCGCCCGCCAGGTCAGCGAGTCGCTCGCCATCCCCACCATCGGCATCGGCGCCGGCGCCGGCTGCGACGGCCAGGTCCTCGTCATGCAGGACCTCCTCGGCCTCGACGACCGCTTCAAGCCCCGCTTCGTCAAGCGCTACGCCGAGCTCGCCGCGGTCGTCCGCGACGCCTTCTCCGAGTTCGCCCGCGACGTCCGCGAGCGCCGGTTCCCCGCCGACGAGCACAGCTTCGCCACCGAGGGCAAGTCGACCCCCGGCGTCGGCGGCTACGGGCCGGTGTGACGCCTGTCCTGGAGGACATGTCCGAAGGGACCTGCTCTGAAGGACCTGCCCGCATGAACATGTCCCGGAGGCCAGCATGATCGTACTGCGGACGCGCGAGGAGCTGCTGGCCTGGCGCGCCGGCGTGCCGGCGGGCGCGCGGGTCGCGTTCGTGCCGACGATGGGCTACCTGCACGACGGCCACCTGTCGCTGCTGCGGGCCGGCCGGGCGCTCGCGGGCCCCTCCGGCGCGCTGGTGCTGTCGATCTTCGTCAACCCGACGCAGTTCGGCCCGACCGAGGACCTCGACCGCTACCCGCGCGACGAGGCCGGCGACCTGGCCAAGGCGGCCGGCTGCGGCGTCGACGTCGCGTTCTGCCCGACCGACCCGCGGACGATGTACCCGCACGGCACGCGCACCTGGGTCGAGGTCGAGGGCCTCGACCGCCACCTGTGCGGCGCGGCCCGCCCGGGCCACTTCCGCGGGGTCTGCACGGTGGTCGCCAAGCTGTGGGGCCTGGTCCGCCCCGACTTCGGGCTGTTCGGCGAGAAGGACTACCAGCAGCTCGCCATCCTCCGCCGCATGCACGCCGACCTGAACCTCGTCGGCGAGGTGGTCGGCCAGCCGATCGTGCGCGAGGCCGACGGCCTGGCCATGTCGAGCCGCAACACCAACCTCGGCCCGCAGGCGCGCCAGGACGCGCTGGCGATCTCGCGCTGGCTCGCGGCGGTGCGCGGGCGCTTCGCGGCGGGCTCGCGCTCGGCGGCGGAGCTGCTCGGGGACTTCGCGGGGGCGCTGGCCCCGGGGCGCGTCGACTACGCGTCGCTCGTCGACGCGGAGGAGCTGCAGCCGGTCGATGTCGTGACCCGGCCCGCGCTCGTGGCGGTGGCGGCGTTCTTCGGCGGGGTGCGGCTGATCGACAACACGGTGCTGCGGCCGTAGTCCTCGCTCATGACCTGTCCGAACGGTCAGGCCCGCGCCAGCGCGCGCTTGCCGGCCATGTCCTCCGCCCAGAAGCCGCGCAGCGCCCGGCGCAGCGGCCCGAGCTGGCGCGCCCGCACCGGGCGCTCGAGCCGGCGCGCGAAGCCCAGCGCGACGCGGTTGGCGGTGCAGTAGCGCTCGCGCAGCTCGGCGCCGAGGCCGGGGAGCAGCTGCCACTGGCAGAAGATGCGGTCGACGAGGCGGGCGAAGTCCTGCTCGGGCGGGGGCCAGCGGCCGAGCAGGCACAGCGCGAGCTTGTCGACCTCGGCCTGGGTCTCGAGCTCGAGGCCGGAGACCGGGCGCTCGCGGCGGACGGCCTCGACGAGGTAGAGGAGGTGGCTCAGGCCCTCGACGACGGGGAGCGTGTCCGCGAGGGCAGCGTCGGCGAGGGCGGCGCCGTGGTTGGCCTCGAGGCGGTCGAGCGCCCGGTCGGCGAGCGCCAGACCGATCTCGACCTCGCCGTCGTCACCCTCGCGGACCAGCACCAGCTCGTCGGCGGCGCCGCGCGGGGCGAAGGGGACCAGGAAGTCGACGGGGTCGACCCCGGAGTCGGCGCCGTAGAGCGCCTCGAGGCCGCGGTAGAGCCCGCGCAGCGTCCTCATTGCAGGGTGTCCGAGCCGTCGCGGTCGAGCACGACGCCGGCGGCGAGCAGGCGCCGGGCGTCGCGGCTCTCGCCGTAGCGACGCCAGCGCTCGTAGAGGCCGAGGAGGTCGCGGTCGGCCTCGCCCCGCCCGTCCGTCGCCTCGGAGATCACCTCGGCCGCGGTCTCGAAGTGGTCGGCGAGGATGTGGAACACGGCCAGCGCGCCGTGCCCGTCCGAGACCTGGCGATACGCGTCGGAGCCCAGCGACCGCACGTAGCGCAGGTTCACCGGCGTGCGGTCGAGGCTGTGCGGCACGACCCCGGCGATGAACAGCGCGCGGTCGCCGACCTGGCGCAGCGCCTGGGCCCGCGCGCTGCCCTCCTGGGCCCGCGCCGCGAGGTACTGCAGCGCCAGCGGCCCGGTCCGGCGCCCGGCCACCGCGGGCTTGCGGACGAAGGCCGCCAGCAGGTGCACCACATATGCCTCGACCTCCCGGGGGAGACAGGCCCCGGCCCGCGCCTGGGCGTCACCCACCTGCGTAAAGAAGAAGGCCTCCAGCGATCCATCCAGTGCGAGCTTGGCTTGTGACATCAATAACCCCCACCCAACGACGTTAGCAGGGGTTTGTGGGCCGACAACGCAATTATGTGAGCAAACCCGGCAAGCCTGTGCCAAACCGAGCCGACGAAAATAGCCGGCGCGGGGGTTGACCCCCCACGGCATAGACATACACTCGCGCCGCCTGGCACTCGCACACCGCGACTGCTAGCAACCTCCCCCCCGGCACCGCCAAACGGGCCGCGCGCGGGAGGCCCCTTCCACGGTTCATGGGCACCCGGCGTTTCGCGTGGGGCTCATTCGGGCGGTGTACGCCCTGATTTCGACTGGTAGCACACAGGAGATTCGCAAATGACGAAGGTTCGTCCGCTGAACGATCGCGTTTTGGTGAAGCGTATGGCTGAAGAGGAGAAGACGGCCGGTGGCCTCTTCATCCCGGACGCCGCCAAGGAGAAGCCGGCTCGCGGTGTGGTGATCGCCGTGGGTCAGGGCAAGTCCGACGACACCGGCAAGCGCACCCCGCTCGACGT
>Ga0075163_10014156_pt1 | contig 10304 bp, 11 predicted proteins | sample JI1023141ADNA_FD_71478 | JGI IMG/M metagenome (GOLD analysis project Ga0075163, IMG submission 71478) | Wastewater effluent complex algal communities from Wisconsin, to seasonally profile nutrient transformation and Carbon sequestration -... | ecosystem: Engineered > WWTP > Effluent > Algae... | reverse complement strand
AGCAGCACACACCGGGCGAGGACTGGATGGTCGCCATCGGCCGCTACCACCGGCCCGCCGGCGGCGAGCCAGCCGCCCGCTACCGCCGCAGCGTTCACCGGCACCTTGCCCGCGTGCTGGGGCTGGACGCATCCGTTTCTACCAACGCTTTCACTCGGACCCGCACGCCATGAAGCGCATCCTGCTTGTCACTACCCTGGGGCTGTGGTTGGCCACCGCCGCCGTCGCGCAATCTGCCATCCAGACGACCGCGTCCCGGCCGCTGATCGTCGTCGAGGACCGTGGTGGCGTATCGGCCTTGCCGTACTACCAGGCCCTGAATCCGCAGGACGCCGGCCCGGCCCAGCCGCCCGCTGCGACACCGATGCCCCGCGTCGACAATCCGACCGATGCGGAGGCGGCCATGCTGCCGGTTCACTCGGCGCGGCTGACGCCGGGCGACGAGCCGCGCCGCGCCATACGGGCACCGGGCCTGACGCCGCTGTTCTTGCTCGGCGACGACGACCGCTCGCGTGCCTGGCTACGGCAGCGCCGCGCAGCGCTCCAAGAGCTGCGCGCAGTCGGTCTGGTGGTCAACGTGACCACGCCCGAGGCCCTGGCCGCGCTACGCCGGCTCGCTCCCGGCCTGATGCTTTCGGCGGTCTCCGGCGACGACCTGGCGCAACGGCTCGGCATCCGCCACTACCCGGTGCTGATCACAGCTACTGGCATCGATCCTTGAAGCGAAATACGGTGAAGCGTCCGCCATGGCCCAACCCCACTCCATCGAGGTACTGCTCCGACCAGCGGTGGAGCTTTACACCGTCGCGGTGTGCGTCGGCGCCGCGCTGCTGTGCCTGGTGGCACCGTGGTCGCTCGCGCTGAGCCCCTTGCTGGGTCTGGGCAGCGCGCTCGCGTTTCTCACGTTTGGCGTCATCCGCTGGCGGGATGCCTGGGTCATCCTGCGCTACCGGCGCAACATCCGGCGGTTGCCGCGCTACGTGATGACCAGCCGTGACGTGCCGGTCAGCCAACAACGGCTGTTCATCGGCCGGGGCTTTCGCTGGGACCAGCGCCACACGCACCGGCTCGTGCAGACCTACCGGCCGGAGTTCCGCCGCTACGTCGAGCCGACGGCAATTTACCGCGCGGCGCGGCGCATCGAAGAGCGACTGGAATTCGCGCCGTTTCCGGTCTCGAAGCTGGCGAAGGCACTGGCCTGGGACAGTCCGTTCAATCCGGCGCGCCCGCTGCCGCCGGTCGGCGGATTGCCGCGGCTGCATGGTATAGAGCCGCAGGAAGTCGATGTGACGCTGCCGCTTGGCGAACGGGTCGGCCATTCGCTGGTCCTGGGGACCACGCGCGTAGGCAAGACCCGCCTGGCCGAGCTGTTCATCACCCAGGACATCCGCCGCAAGGTGGGCGGCCAGCACGAGGTGGTGATCGTCTTCGACCCGAAGGGCGACGCCGATCTCCTGAAGCGCATGTACGTGGAAGCCAAGCGCGCTGGGCGCGAGGGCGAGTTCTACGTCTTCCATCTGGGCTGGCCGGACATCTCGGCGCGCTACAACGCCGTGGGCCGGTTCGGCCGTATTTCCGAGGTGGCCACGCGCATCGCAGGCCAGCTCTCGGGCGAAGGCAACAGCGCGGCGTTCCGCGAATTCGCCTGGCGCTTCGTCAACATCATCGCGCGCGCCCTGGTCGAGCTGGGGCAGCGCCCCGACTATCTGTTGATCCAGCGCCACGTCATCAACATCGACGCGCTGTTTATCGAGTACGCCCAGCACTTCTTCGCCAAGAACGAGCCGAAGGCCTGGGACATCATCGTGCAGCTCGAAGCCAGGCTGAACGACAAGAACATCCCGCGCAACATGATCGGGCGCGAGAAGCGCGTCGTGGCGCTGGAGCAGTACCTGTCGCAGGTGCGGGTCTATGACCCGGTGCTCGACGGCCTGCGCAGCGCGGTGCGCTACGACCGGACCTACTTCGACAAGATCGTCGCGTCGCTGCTACCGCTACTGGAGAAACTGACCACCGGCAAGATCGCCCAACTGCTCGCGCCGAACTACTCTGACCTCTCCGACCCGCGGCCGATCTTCGACTGGATGCAGATCATCAGGAAGCGCGCGGTGGTCTACGTCGGACTGGACGCGCTGTCCGATGCGGAAGTCGCCGCAGCCGTCGGCAACTCGATGTTCAGTGACCTGGTTTCGGTGGCCGGGCACATCTATAAGTTCGGCATCGACGATGGCTTGCCGGGCGCAGCGGCCGGCGTGAAGGTGCCGATCAACGTCCACGCCGACGAGTTCAACGAGCTGATGGGCGACGAGTTCATCCCGATGATCAACAAGGGCGGAGGCGCCGGAGTACAAGTAACGGCCTACACCCAAACGCTCTCCGACATCGAGGCACGCATCGGCAACCGCGCCAAGGCCGGCCAGGTGATCGGCAACTTCAACAACCTGTTCATGCTGCGCGTGCGCGAGACCGCCACTGCGGAACTGCTCACGCGGCAACTGCCCAAGGTCGAGGTCTATGCCACCTCAGTGATGAGCGGTGCGACCGACAGCTCCGATCCGACCGGGAACACCGCCTTTACGTCCAACACGCAGGACCGCATCACCACCACCAGCGTGCCGCTGATCGAGCCGTCGCATGTCGTCGCGTTGCCCAAGGGGCAGTGCTTCGCGCTGATCGAGGGCGGCAACCTGTGGAAAATTCGCATGCCGCTGCCGGCGCCCGACCCCGACGAGGCGATGCCGAAGGATCTGCAAGAACTGGCCGGCTACATGCGGCAGCACTACGTCGAGGCCGGCGACTGGTGGGAAAACCAGAGCTTGCCTAGCCTGCAGGACAGCGCACTGCCGGCCGATCTGGTCGATGACTTCAAGCAGATGACGGACGATGCCGAGGAGGCCAAGGCATGACCGATCCGGCCGTCGCCGCGCAACGGCAGCAGGTTCGCCAACAAGGCCTGATCGCAAGTCTGATCACGCTGCCGTTTCGCTTCTTCGGCGTACTGTGCGGCTCGCTGCTGCTGTGCATCGTGATCGAGTGCATCGGTCTGCATTTCTTCTGGCCCGAGCAGGGCTGGCACCATGCGCAGGGCATGCTCGATTATGAGCTCGCCCAGGTCTCGCAGAACTTCACACGCAGCGTGCTCGTGCAGGAGCCAGGGCGTAGCGCGCGCTGGCTCATCGAGCACGCCTACGACTGGATGTTCCTCAAGAGCGGTCTGCTCGATTGGATACGCGATGCCGCGGCGCAGTCCCGCGCCGGTGCACACAACCAGGCTCATGACTTCCGCTACTACCTGGGCCAGGTCTACGTGCATGTCGAGAGTTACCTGATCGCCTCGGCCTACACCGTACTGGTTTTCCTCGTGCGCCTGCTGGTTCTGACGCTAACCTTGCCCCTGTTCCTGATGGCCGCCTTCGTCGGCGTGGTGGACGGGTTGGTGCGCCGGGACGTGCGCAGGTTCGGCGCCGGGCGCGAATCGGGCTTCGTCTACCACCGTGCGCGAGCCAGCCTGATGCCGCTGGTTGTGCTGCCGTGGGTCGTCTACCTGGCGCTACCGGTGAGCGTGCATCCGCTGCTGATCCTCCTTCCGAGCGCAGCGCTGCTCGGTGGCGCCGTGGACATTGCCGCAGCGACGTTCAAGAAGTACCTCTAGCGGCCCGGTTGCGGCCGTCGGCGATGATGAGCACGCACCCGTCAGCGGGTGGCGGCGCCATCCTCGCCGCGGTGAGACCGAGGCGCCCGGGCTCGCCACGGGCCACTTGGTGAGACCGGGGAGCTACGCATTAGGCTCAGGCAGAGGAGCGGCTGCCGCTTCCGGCTCGGGTTCGGGGGGCGCGGGGTCAAGTTCGAGGTAGACGTAGCTCGGCTCGCGCCGGAGTCCCTCGGCCGGAGACGTGCGCACCAATCGCAAGTTCTCCGCATCGTAGGTCGTGCCGTCCACCAGGCACGACTCGGCGACGCGAGGGTTGTACCTGTGCAGCCAGACGAAGTTCTTCTTCGTCCAGGCCAGCACGGCTTTCTGAAGCGCCCGGCTGTCCTTGTCGTAGTCGACCTGGCTGACAGCGAGTCCCATCACGTTCAAGCAGAAGCTAAGAATCTTTGCCCCTTTGAAGTTGGCGAAGCGCCTCATCTCAGCAATCTCGTCGTAGAGAAGCCGGCGCACCTTGAACTTCACAACACGGCCGGCGGGACCGTCGAGGTGATTGAAGTTGAACAGCTCACCCCACACCGAGTTGTGCTGAATCGACCAGCAGCCCCACTCCGGCGATCTGACAGCCGAAGCATGGAAGATCACCTCAAAGATCATGCTGGCGATGTGATCGTAGAATGTCTCGCGTGGGTGGCCGTGCTTCTCTCTCACGCGAATGCGGACGTGGTCGGGGACTCCCTTTTCGTCGAGGATCTTGACCGCGTCTTTGATGAACTCGACGACGACACGAAGTCGGCGGGACGAGTCGGTGTCCCAAGCGCTGGTGAGTTCATTCAGCGTATAGAGGTCGGAGGCAGCGTTCTCGATGTAGCCCTTAGCGCGATAGAGCACGAACGAGTGACCGCCATACCCTTCTTTGACATAGTTGCGGAAAGTCATCAACACCACCCGGCAGTAGGCTTCCCACTGCGCAGCGTCCCATTCCCTCTTACCGTAGATATCAGGGTCAAGCAGGGTTCCGATTGTCTCGACCATCTCATAGTTTGCGAACATCGCTTGGCTGAGAGGTTTGTGGTAACCGATCAGGCCCGACTCGTAGCCCTCTGCTTCGTGGTAGAGGAATGAGTCCTTGTTTGCCAGTGCTTCGCTGACAATGTTTTTGGCGAAGGTCTCCACTTGGATGCCATACTTTTTCATCTCTGCCATTGCCTGGAATACGGCCAGGGCGGTACCAGGCGAAGACTCGACGATTGCGCGGCACAGTCTTTTGTCGGCAATGAGCAGAAGCAGGTCGTTGGCATACCCCTCCACCTTCGGTGGGGTACGCTTCGCTTCCCCTTCGCGCTCGACCCGGTAGTTCTTGAGCCTGCCCCTATCCGTAGCGTGGCGGACAAGCGAACTGGCCGAGTAGGCGAGTTCGTCTGCGATTACAGCGAGCTCCGTCGGTGATCCCTTGAGGATGAATCGATACAGGGTTTGCGCAAAGCGTTCAGCGTTGTGCCTACCGTACTTGGGTGGACGGATGAATGCGAACCAAGCCCAAGTGAGGAACGTCAGCAGGAACAATCCGCCCAGGGTCGCTTGCCACGATGCAGGCGTCAGGAGGTTGCCCTTTGGTACGAGCCACTGCTCGGCGCGCCAGAGGTCAGTCAGCAGCGTGAGCATGCCGACAGCAGCGACGACCGAGAACGTAATGCCCATCAGAGGCATGGGGGCTGTCCGAACCCGGAACCGGTAGCGAACGTCGGCGATCGTCCAGGCCAACACCATGAGCGCGAGACCTGCAAGGAACTCCGAGAAGCCGAAAAACTTCTGCCCATTGCCAGACAGAGGGATAAAGCAAACGCCCACGAAGCACTGTTCAACTGTCACTTGGACCTCCTCTCTGTATTCGTCGCCTCCATCGTCGAGCCTTCAAGCGGAAGTGGATGCCCGCGATCTGTGTCTGCCTGAATTCGACTTCAGGTCGAACCCTGAATAGCCACGCTCGTCGATGTGAAACGCATTCCATGTACGTCTTCGCTTCCATCACCGCCCGAGCAACGCGGCGGCGTCGTCCATCTGTTCGTGGTCGAAGGCGGGCGCGAAGTCATCCAGCTCGACCGCGCGCAATCCGACCTCCGGGCTGAGTGCGACTTGGCGCCAACTCGATACTGCGGCATGCACCTCACCCAGCACGGCCAAGGCCTGTGCCTCGTCCAGCGCGAAGTACGATGCGCGGGCCAGCAGCATCTGCACGTCGGTGATCGGCCCGTCCTGCTCGCTCAGCCAGGTCTTGGACTCCCTATCCTTGTCCGGGAAAGGATTGATGTCGAAGGCAGGCGCAAGGCGCCACAGCCCGTGCTCCACGTGCAGGAATCCGTGGTTCTGCAGGTGATCGTCCACGTTGGTAATCAGCAGGTTCAGCACCAGGCGGCGCCAAAGCTGGCGCACATCCTCGGTGGGCGCGTGGCTGTGGGAGCGGATGGCGTCGGCGATCTCGGTGTAGCTACGATCCTCTTCGCGTGAGGCCTGCAGCAGCGATGCGGCCGACTGGTAGGGAATGCGGCCGCCATCGCTGTCGCGGTCGAACCGGCGGATGACCGCGACCGGCGCCTCGTTTCCCCTGTCACCCAGCAAGACGATGCGCGCGGGAGCGGCATCGATGCCCGCCTGAGCCGCCAGCCTCAGGGCCAGCACTTCGCCGCGCGTGACGCTGCGCGTGTCGCCCACGCTTGGAAACTTGCCGATGGCCAGCCAGCCGTCCTCGTCCACCATCGTGCACTTGGGGCGCATGCCGCCGAGCGACGTGCCCTTGCCTTGCAGGTAGCGCAAATCCTCCGCCGATTCCTGCCCGCGTTCAACGGCACGGCTGGCCTGGTAGATGTGCTCCAGCTCGATCAACGGCGGCGTGTTGCGCCGGCCTTTCGCGACCGTCCTGTGCCAAGTCCCATCTGCATCGCGCAGGCGCAGTGCGCCGACGCGGCTAAAGTCGTCGACCGCCAGCAGGTAATCCAGCTCGGTGAGGGCCGGCAGTTGCGGATCGGCCCGGCGGCGCTTGGCATGGTCGCGGGCGATGATGCGTCGGCCCCAGGCATCCGGCGCGGTATCTGCGATCGCGCCATGGAACACGGAATCATGGGGCGATGCGGCCTTGTGCGGCTGGTGGCCCGGCATCAACTGCAGGTCGGCCGACACGTTGAAGCACGCCGGATTGGCCAGCCAGGCCGCGTCATAGGCGAAGGCGCAGTTCTCGCGCCGCCCCTGCCGGACATAGATGAGCGAACCGACCGGCAGGCCAGCCTTGCCGATGCACAACTGGACCTGCTGGCGGATCGGGGTGACGGCAGCCATCACAGCGCTCCCGAGGAGCCGCCTGGCTTGCTGCGCACGCGCTTGGGCAAGCGCTCGTCCATCAGCGTCAGGCCGATCTCATCGCGAGCAGTGTCCAGTAGATGCTCCAGCACCTGAATTTCGCCGAAGACGTGCAGCGCACGGGCGAAAAAGTGGATGGGCACGCGCACGTCACCTTTCTCCATGCGGCGCACGGTGGAAAGGGATGCCCCCATGCGCTCGGCCAGCGAAGCCTGCGAGATATGGCGGCGCCGACGCGCCAGCGAAATGTCGCTGCCGAGCTTGTGGATGGCACGCTCGACAGGCAAGGGAATCGGGGATTCCATGCTAATCGCTCCCAATGGATTCTTAATATCGGATACAGAGTTCTGTCGGGACGATTATATCAGTCAGCGCACCGGACAGCAATAAATGCTTTCATGGGAGCACTTATCTAATCTTTAGGTTCTGTAGGGAGCCCTAAGGCGACGGGCTTAGGTCGCGCCATGCGCTGCGGGCGCAATGACTGGGACGGCGTTACGCCATCAATCCGGTCGCACAGGAGTTCTCTTTCTCTGCTGCGCCTGAGTGGGGTGCGCCGCAGCATCAACGTCATTCACTCCACGGGGGAATGGCGATGGAACAAACCCGCCGACGCATTGGCACATGGCCGCGCGCAACGGCTGCGCTGCCACTGGTACTGGCCTTCTCGGTTTCGGCCGTGCGTCCGGCCATGGCATCCGACGGTGCTCTGGAGCCCGAGCAACTCGCGGCCCTGGCGCGTCAGATCGAGCTGGCCGACCGACTGGCCGACCATCTGGCAGACCAGGCCGCCAGCACCGCGTCGCCAGAGCGTGCCCGCTACCACTTCGACTACGCCCGGCTGCGTGCCGACCTCAAGCGCATCCGCGCCGGCGTGCAGGACTACCTCGTCCCGCAGCGCGCCCAGCCGCGCGACCCCGTTCCCCTGACCGGCGACTACGTGCGCCGCGATGAACGGCAGGAGCCGTCGCCATGACGCCTTCCGCCAATCAGGTCGCCGCGTTCCAGGCCAACGGCGGCTTCACGCCCGCGACCGTTTCCACCGTCGTGCTCGGCTTCGTCTTCGCCGTCCTGCTGCTGTGGGGCGTATGGGCGATGCGCACCGCGTATGTCGGCTGGGCCGAGCAGCGCCTGTCCCAACGCCAGTTCCTCGGCGTCATCGTGCGTTTTGTCGCGATGTACCTGGTGCTGAGCTTCTTCCTCCTGTCCTGACCTCCACGAAAGGGTATTCCGCCATGAACACTTCTTCCTTTGCACATCGCGCTTCCTCCCGCTTCTCGCTGCTCACTCCTCGGCGGGTCGCTGTCACGCTCGCGCCGCTGGCGAGCGCAGTCGCACCGCTGTCCTCGCACGCGGCCGGCCTACCCACGATGGAAGATCCGTCGCGTGGTACGGGCAGCGGCATCATGCAGACACTGCAGAACTACGGCTACGACATCGTGCTGCTGGTCGCACTGCTCGTGGTCGCTTCGATGTTCATCGGCGTCTGCTACCACGCCTACACGCGCTACGCGGAAATTCACACCGGCCGCGCCACCTGGGGTCAGTTCGGCCTGACCGTGGCGGTCGGCGCCATCCTGCTGGTCGTCGGCATCTGGCTGCTGACCAAGGCCACCGGCGTGCTGTAAGGGGTCGCAACCGATGGTCGGCTCCATGGACAGTCCGCGGGACATCCCGCGCGACGGGCTCGTGACCTTTCTGCCGCACCGCCTGAACCGGCATCCGGTGGTCGTGCGCGGGCTCACCGCCGACGAGCTGTGGGTCTGCGCGGGGCTGTCGGCCGCGGCCGGCTTCGCGGCCGGCGTGCCGCTGGCGTGGCTCACCCATAGCATCGCCATGGTTCCGACGCTGATTGTCGTGGGCATCGGCATCGGCGTCTTCGTGGGCGGGGGACTGCTGCGCCGGTACAAGCGTGGCCGGCCTGGCACCTGGCTGTACCGCCAGCTCCAGTGGCAGCTCGCGCTGCGCCACCCCGCGCTGGCGGCCCACGTGGGCGGTGGGCAGCTCATCACCCGCTCAGGCTGGTGGACCACGCGGCGCCAGCGCCCCGGCCACCGCGCCACACGAGCTGCAGCTGCTGCGCCCTCGGGACAGACGGCAGGCGGCGACAGGAGAACCATCCAGTGAGCCGATTCCGCAACGAGGTCATGCACCTGCAAGCCCATGTGAAGACACTGCGCCTGGGCGCCGCCGCGCTGTTCGTGGTAGCGCTTCTGCTTGGCGCGGGCTGGTGGAGTGCGCCCAAGAGCCTGACCATCCACGTGCCGCCGGACCTGCGCTCGGGCAGCACCCGCAAGTGGTGGGAGGTGCCGCCGGAAAGCGTCTATGCCTTCACGTTCTACATCTGGCAGCAGGCCCAGCGCTGGCCAACCAATGGCGAGGAGGACTACCCGCGCAACCTGCGCGCGCTGTCCAGCTATTTGACGCCGAGCTGCCGAGCCTTTTTGCAGCAGGACTACGAATACCGGCGCAGCAATGGCGAGCTGCGCCAGCGCGTGCGCGGCATCTACGAGATCCCGGGCCGCGGCTACGGCGACGACCCGGCATCGCGCGTACAGGTGCTGTCCGCGAACGACTGGATCGTCACGCTGGATGTGAGCGCCGACGAGTACCTCGGGTCGGAGCAAGTCAAGCGCGCACTGGTGCGTTACGCACTGAAGGTCGTGCGCATGGATATCGACCCCGAACGCAACCCATACGGCCTGGCGCTGGATTGCTATGCAAATGCGCCCCAGCGCATCGAGGCCCCACCGGCTCCGGCGACCGCCGGCAAGCACGCCACGCCCGTCAGCCCAGCCGCGCCTTCGCAGGGAGAGACCCCATGAAGCGACTCATCCCGTCGGCCCTGGCCGGCATGCTGTTCGGCCTGGGGCTGGTGCCCACCGGCCAGGCTATGGAGATTCTGCGCTGGGAGCGGCTGCCCCTGGCCGTGCCTCTGGTGGTCGGCCAGGAGCGCGTGGTCTTCATCGACCGCAACGTGCGCATCGGCGTGCCGGCAGGCGTCGGCGAAAACCTGCGCGTGCAAAGCGCGGGCGGTGCGATCTACCTGCGCGCGAGCAAGCCCATCCCATCCACGCGGCTGCAGTTGCAGGACGTGGAATCCGGGGCGCTGATCCTGCTCGACATCGCCGCCGAGCCGGCGAAGGCGGGTCAGGCCGCGCTGGAACCGGTGCGCATTGTCGAAGGCGAGGCGACACCTGCGCACTACGGCGAGCAGGCGAGCGCGCATCCGAGCACCGAGGACGACACACAGGACGATACGCTTAGGTCGGGTCTCCCGCCTACCCACAAGCGCGAAACG
>Ga0075163_10014155_pt1 | contig 10304 bp, 8 predicted proteins | sample JI1023141ADNA_FD_71478 | JGI IMG/M metagenome (GOLD analysis project Ga0075163, IMG submission 71478) | Wastewater effluent complex algal communities from Wisconsin, to seasonally profile nutrient transformation and Carbon sequestration -... | ecosystem: Engineered > WWTP > Effluent > Algae... | reverse complement strand
GGCAGTCGCACAAGGGAACTTCAAAAAATTGTACCGGTAATGGCTGAAGTAGCGAAAGCCCAACCGGCTTTTCATTTTGTAGTGGCTGCTATTCGCAACTTATCCCCCGAACTTTACAAGCCGTTGGTCGGGTTAAAAAATGTATCGTTTATTTATGATGCCACGTATGATTTGTTAACGCATGCTTCGGCTGCAATTGTTACTTCGGGAACGGCAACGCTGGAAACGGCTCTGTTTAAAGTGCCGCAGGTAGTGGTGTATAAAGCAGGTTATCTGGAATACTTAATTGCCGCGCAGGTAGTAAAAGTGAAATTCATTTCGTTGGTTAACCTGATCGCTGGCTATGAAGTGGTGAAAGAATTAATTCAGGACAACGCTTCTGTTCAACATATTGGAGAAGAACTGACAAAACTAGTGGCGCAGGGAAACTATCGTGAAAGCATGAAGAGGTCTTATGATCAATTACATACTATGCTTGATATAGGATCGGCTTCTGATAACACAGCAAAATTGATTGTGCAGTATCAGAATGCGAACTAAAAACTGATCAGGCTACTTTCAACTTACTGTAATGTGATTTATTGAATTTCTCTTCCGCGTAAGCGCGATTAATTACTAACCGCTCAGTAGTTTTATCAGAAGGCATTTCGAACATGGCATCGTTTACAATGGCTTCGCAGATGGAACGCAAACCACGCGCACCTAATTTATAGTCCATTGCTTTCTCTACAATAAAATCAAGTGCTCCGTCTTTAAATTCAAGTTCGATGTTTTCCATCTCAAACAATTTCTTATATTGTTTTACAAGTGCGTTTTTAGGCTCGGTGAGAATTTTGCGCAAGGCTGTATGATCTAGCGGATTCAAAAACGAAACCACAGGCAAACGACCAATTAATTCAGGTATAAGTCCGAACGACTTCAGATCCTGAGCCGATACAAACTGAAGCAGGTTATTCAAATCCACATCAGCCGGGTTAACACTTTCTGAAGTAGCCGCAAATCCCAAAGGCCGGGTATTCAATCGTCTTCCAATCAAACGCGAGATACCTTCGAAAGCTCCGCCACATATAAAGAGAATATTTTCCGTGTTAACGGTAATCATTTTCTGATCGGGATGTTTGCGTCCACCCTGAGGCGGCACATTCACGGAAGTACCCTCCAATAATTTCAACAACGCTTGTTGCACACCTTCACCACTTACATCGCGGGTAATGGAAGGGTTATCAGATTTGCGGGCAATTTTATCAATCTCATCTATATACACAATGCCGCGCTCGGCAGCTTCGGTGTTGTAATCGGCAGCCTGAAGTAAGCGTGTTAAAATACTCTCCACATCTTCACCCACATACCCGGCTTCCGTAAGCACGGTAGCATCGGCAATACAAAAAGGTACTTGCAAAATTTTTGCGAGTGTGCGTGCAAGGTAAGTTTTACCGGTGCCGGTTTCGCCCACCATAATGATATTCGATTTTTCAATCGTAATGTCATTTTCGATTTTGCGCTGCATCAAGCGTTTGTAATGATTGTAAACAGCTACCGCCATTACGCGCTTGGCTTCATCTTGCCCGATTACATACTCATCTAAAAACTTCTTGATTTCGCGGGGCTTTATCAGTTTAAAATTGGGTAAGGCTCCGGCTTCAACTTTATTCTTTTTTTCTTCTTGCAGAATCTGGCTGGCTTGCGTTACACACTTATCGCAAATGTGTGCATGAATGCCCGAGATCATCAGGTCAACATCTTTTTTGTTTCTTCCGCAGAATGAGCAGGTAACCTCGGCCATAAAATCAATCAGTTTATTATCTTGGAAAGCAAGATTCAAAGATAGCTATAAAAAATGACTGCGCCTGATTTTGATGTGGCTGTGATAGGGGCTGGCCCGGCTGGAAGTACAGCCGCCTTGGCTATGCTTAATTCGGGTTTACGGGTTGCCCTGATTGATATGGCCACCTTTCCGCGCGACAAAACCTGTGGCGATGCCGTAGCCGCTTATGTGCCTAAAGTTTTGGCTACCATTTCGCCTGAGTTTAAGGCAGAATTTGAAGCCCTTTCACAAAAGCAACCGGTGCACACCTGCCGCGTGTTTGCACCAAATGGTCGCCCGATAGATTTCAGATTCAGCGAAAACGGGAATATTGTAAAACGTATTGATCTGGATAATTTTTTGTGTGAACTGGCCACGCGTCAAAAACATGTTGCGCCCTTTTTTGGTAGCCGCGTAAATTCTCTTGCGTTTAAATCCGATCAAAATCTTTGGGAACTTCAAACCACTTTGGGTGCGATTAAAGCAAAGCTGATTATAGGATGCGATGGTGCAAATTCGGTGGTGACCAAACAGGTTTCGGATGGAAGGTTACATCAGCAACATCATTCGGCTGCCGTGCGAGCCTACTTCACTGGCGTGGAGGGTGTGAATCCGGAAAGTTTTGAATTGCATTTTATTCCGGAGTTGCCATTGGGTTACTTCTGGATTTTTCCAGAATCGGATGGTAGTTTTAATGTGGGGCTTGGGGCGTTATCAAAGTTTATTTCAGATAAGCATCTTAACCTGCGCGATTTATTGCAACACGTTGTTTCCAAACACAAATCTATCAGTAAACGATTTGCAAATGCACTTCAGATAAGTGATGTAAAAGGTTTTGGTCTTCCACTTGGCTCGCGCAAAATTCCTATTTCAGGCAAAGGTTGGATGCTTTGTGGCGATGCCGCTCATCTTATTGATCCGCTTACCGGAGAAGGAATAGGGCAAGCCATGGCTTCCGGAAGGTTTGCCGGTTGGATGGCCGTGGATTGTTTTAAGAAGAATAACTTTTCGGCTGAGTTTATGAAAAGTTATGACCGGCAGGTGTATAAAAAATTCTGGGCTTCGCATCGTAAATCTTACCTGATGCAGAAGTATCTGGTTCCCAGATTCACACTTTTTAATAAAGTGTTTGAGTTGGCCCACCGATTGCCTTCGTTTCACCGATGGCTTCAGCGGGCCGTGCTCTAATAGCAGAAATTATTTTTTGCGTTCCAGCACTTCATCAATAAGACCATATGCCTTTGCTTCAGCCGCACGCATCCAGTAGTCGCGATCGGAATCTTTATCTATTTTTTCGTACGTCTGGCCGCTGTGCTTAGCCAATATGTTGTACAAATCCTGACGTAACTCCAGTGTTTGTTTCATAGAGATTTCCATATCTCTTGAAGTTCCTTGCATGCCTGCCGATGGCTGGTGAATCATTACGCGCGAGTGTGGCAAGGCCGAACGTTTTTTGGAAGCTCCGGCAGCTAACAACACAGCACCCATCGATGCTGCCATACCGGTACAGATAGTAGCCACATCGGGATTAACGTATTGCATGGTATCGTAAATTCCTAAGCCGGCATAAACCGAGCCACCTGGACTGTTGATGTACATGATAATATCTTTTTTAGGATCGGATGATTCCAAAAACAGAAGCTGGGCTGTAATAACATTAGCAATATAATCGTCCACCGGTGTGCCGAAGAATATAATGCGGTCGGCCATCAGGCGCGAGAATACATCAATAACGGTAGCGCGCATCTGGCGTTCCTCAACAATATTGGGTGTCATGCCAGTTACCGTGTACGGATTTTCATTCATGTACTTAGTGTAACTGTCAAGCGAATTGCCGCTCATACCTAAGTGATGCACGGCAAATTTTCTGAATTCATTTTGGTTTGACATATTAAAAATTAAGTGGTTACTGATTTTTTATAAAGTCGTTTACCCGACTGATTTATTTTTTCTAAGTCAATGTTAGTAAGGAAAAACGCAATAAAAAAGCCCTATTAAATTTAACAGGGCTTTTGCAAAAACAGGAATTTGCCGGTTTTGGTTCGGCTTAGTGTCGATGGGTCTCGGCATGTTTCTTAAACTCTTCCAACGAAACCGGTTTTTCAGTTACCGTAATGTTTTCTTTTATCGCTTTCAGGATTTTATCGTGGCGTAGCTGGTTGTAAATCTTCATAAAGTTTTCGCCTTTGCCATCCTGGCCCGAAAGGTAATTGTTGGCAATATCATTCAGTTTATCGCCAAGCTGCGAGGCAATGGCCGGACCGCCAAATTGCTCCATAATAAATTGCTTTGCCTTTTCGCGCACTTCATCGCCTTCCACTTTTATTTCTTTGTCTTCGGCAATTTTACTTTTAATCAGATCCCACTTCAATGAATCGCGGTAAGTGTTAAATTCTTTTTCCAATACCGAATCAGTAACCTCGCCATTGCTTGAATTTTTTAACCAGCTTTTCAAAAAGTTTTCGGGCATGGTAATGTTGGTGTTGTCAACATAATAATGCTGAATTTCGTGATCCAACATGTGCTCTGTTTCGCGCTGGTAGTTTTCGCTAATAGTAGATTTTATCTTTTCGATAAAGGCTTCTTCGCTGGTAACGTTATTAGGGCCAAACACTTTATCGAACAACTGCTGGTTAATTTCAGCCGGTTCAACTTTACTTACGGTTGTTACTTTAAAAGTATAATTACCGGTTATTTTTTCGGCCTCTTCTTCCGCAACATTTAATGCCTGCGCTTTGGCTTTCACATCGTCAAATGCTTTTTCAATATCAAACTCAATGGTGTCTTCCTTCTTTAAGCCAATAAACTTCTTCTGTTCTTTCTTGGCTACTTTATCTAATAGAATGTAAGAGCCTTTGTGTTCGGTTTCGCCAGCTTTCGAAATTTCACCAAACAAATTACAACCGGCCTCACTTACTTCCGGGTAAGTTACATTACCAAAACGTTGTTTTACATCTTCCAGAGTTTCATCAATAACAGATTGGTCAACTGTAATCGGGTATGATTTTACTTTTACTTTCGATGAAAGATCAACCGAAAAGTCTTCTACCAGGCCAATTTGAAATTCAAATTCAAAATCTTTTTGGCTATCCCAATCAATACCAAACGCTTTTTCCTGGTTTGGCATCGGGTCGCCTAAAATGCGCAGTTTCTGATCGCGGATGTAGTCCGACACAGAATGCGACACGATGTGGTTTACTTCCTCAACCAGAATAGATTTACCATACATTTTCTTAATCACACCTGAAGGAACTTTGCCTTGTCTGAAACCTTTTATATTGGCCTTGCGGGCGTAGTCTTTTATTTTTTCTTCAACTTTTGGCTGATAGTCGCTTTCGGTTAATGCAATCTTGATTATTCCGTCTGTAGCGCTTTGCTTGTCAAGTGTAATGTTCAAGGTGATTTGAATTTTAGTGTTTCCTGAAATTGATCTTTAAAATCAAACCCTTTAGCCAGTTGGCCAAAGGGTTTGGGGTTTAAGTGCGCATGGAGGGACTCGAACCCCCACGCCTTGCGGCACTAGATCCTAAGTCTAGCGCGGCTGCCAATTACGCCACATGCGCATTTTAGTTATTGAAACGTAACTTCCGTTCTAAAAAAATGGCGATTTGGAAATCTCCACTTTCAGGTCAGGCATTCCGATGGCGTTCAGAACCAATTATGCCACGTCTCATTTCCCGTTTTTGATTAAAAAAACCTGCTTTTTTACCAAAGGGAGTGCAAATTTAGGGATATTTCGTTATGATTAAAGGTCTGAATAAAAAATCGAATTTTTAATAACGCTGGGTTGTGGTAATTGATGTTGAAGTAGAAAAGAAGGAGATCATTGCGCGCTATCGCAGGCTGCTGCGAAAAGCTAAGCCTATATTAAATGAAGGAGACGCCAAACTGATTAAGCGGGCTTTCACCATCTCGATGGAGGCGCACAAGGATATGCGCAGAAAATCGGGCGAACCCTATATTTTTCACCCGCTTTCGGTGGCCGAAATTTGTGTGGAAGAAATTGGGTTGGGTACTACTTCTATTATCGCAGCTCTTTTACATGATGTTGTTGAAGACACTGACATTCAGCTAAAAGACCTGGAACGAATTTTCGGAACCAAGATCGCCCGCATTATTGACGGCCTTACCAAAATCCGGGGCGTGTTTGAATATGGAACCTCAGCCCAGGCCGAGAACTTCCGCAAAATGCTGTTCACCCTTTCGGAAGATGTTCGCGTAATTCTGATTAAGCTGGCCGATCGCCTGCACAACATGCGCACATTGGATAGCATGCCGCGCAACAAACAACTGCGCGTATCGTCCGAAACCATTTATTTATACGCTCCGCTTGCACACCGGCTAGGGCTTAACGCGATTAAAACAGAACTTGAAGATTTATACCTGCGCTTTACGGATTACCCCGTGTATCGCGAAGTAGCCGATAAAATTGATGAGACGCGGGCATCGCGAAATAAATTCATTAAACAATTTGTGCAGCCGGTAAAAGATGAGTTGGATAAACTGAATATTGAATGTGAGATAAAAAGTCGCCCAAAATCTATTTTCTCCATTTATAATAAGATGCGTAAACAAAACATTCCGTTCGAGGAAGTGTACGATTTGTTTGCGGTGCGCCTTATTCTGGATACCCCGGTTGAACAGGAAAAATCATACTGCTGGCAGGTATATTCCATAGTTACTGATTATTACACACCAAATCCCGATCGCTTGCGCGATTGGATCAGCACCCCAAAAGCAAACGGGTACGAATCGCTTCACACCACCGTAATGGCAAAAAATGGCCAATGGGTTGAGGTGCAGATACGAACCAGACGCATGGACGAAATTGCCGAGAAAGGTTATGCGGCTCACTGGAAGTATAAAGACAGTAATTCCACACACGAATCAAATCTTGAAAAATGGTTAGTACGCGTGCGCGAGTTGTTGGAAAAGCAAGACCTTACTGCACTTGAGTTTGTGGACGATTTCAGAGGCAATCTTTTCAATGAAGAAATTTTTGTGTTTACACCAAAAGGTGAACTGAAAAATTTACCCAATGGAGCAACCGCACTTGATTTTGCTTTTGATATTCATACCGATATAGGTGCCAAATGTATTGGCGCCAAGGTTAACCAGAAGTTGGTTCCTATTAATCATGTTTTGAAGAATGGCGATCAGATCGAAATTCTCACTTCATCCAAACAAAAAGCAAACGAAGACTGGCTGCGCTTTGTAATCAGCCCCAAGGCAAAATCTAAAATAAAAGAATTGCTGAAGGAAGATAAGCGCAACGTAATGGAAGAAGGCAAAGAATTGCTGGCGCGAAAACTCAAACAACTAAAGATTGATGCCAACAGCCAGATGTTTGAACAAATGCGGGCTTATTTCAATGTAAACTCGCAATTCGAATTACACTACCGCGTAGGCAAAGGCACCATTACGTTAAACGACCTTAAACGCTTCAAAGAATTTAAACCGTCATCGCCTCTCAAAACCCGGCCGTTAGAGCAAGTAGATGTAAAAACCATCGAACAGGAAATCAAAGCCAAAGGCCGCCAGGAAGATACCCTGCTAATTGGTGAAGATATGGACGTGGTGGAATATAAGCTGGCAAAGTGCTGTACCCCAATTCCAGGCGATGATGTTTTTGGTTTTGTAACCGTTAATGAGGGGATTAAAATCCATCGCACTACATGCCCCAACGCTACCGAGTTGTTGGCTAACCACGGCAACCGCGTAATCAAAGCTAAGTGGACATCGCAACACGAAGTGGCTTTTTTAACCGGCCTTAAAGTTATTGGTACCGATAGGGTTGGTTTAATAAACGATGTGTCGAAAGTAATATCAGAAGAACTGAAGGTAAACATGAGTTCGCTTGCCTTTAAAACCGATCAGGGTATTTTTAGTGGCGAGATCATGTTGTACGTAAACGATACGCGCCACCTCGAAATGTTGATTGCCAAATTGGAAAAAGTAGAAGGTGTAGTGAAAGTTACCCGCTTCGATTCCCGCGCGGCTTGATTTTACAAATCAGTGGCTTATCCTCAGTGTCAAATACAAAGAACTTGTTGCTCGGCAAGTCGTACCTCGTAAATCATACTTCGTAAATTTTTTGTACCCATGAAATACTATATTTGCCCTGCAAAGAAAACATGGCCCTTAATTCTAAAGTTTTTGAAGAAGTAAAGCAGATCTTTACCGCCTATCTGGAAAATAAAGAACTGCGCAAAACACCGGAACGCTACGCTATCCTGGAAGAAATCTATTCGCTAAGTGGCCACTTTGATGTTGAATCGCTTTACATCAACATGAAAAACAAAAGCTACCGCGTAAGCAGAGCCACCGTTTATAATACATTGGATTTATTGGTAGAGTGCGATTTAGTAAGCAAACATCAGTTTGGAAAAAATCTGGCGCAATACGAAAAATCGTATGGCTATAAACAACACGATCATTTAATTTGTACCGAGTGCCACAAGGTGGTTGAGTTTTGCGATCCGCGCATTCAAACCATTCAGAACACAGTTGAAGAATTGCTTCATTTTAATGTGATGCATCACTCGTTAATTTTGTATGCATCCTGTAAGAAGGCAAATTGCGAAAACAAAAAAATATGAATTTTGCACAAGAAATACGAGGCAACAATCTGATATTAAGAATATCGGGCGATTTGATTGGAGAAGAGAACAACTCGCAACTGCTTACAATAGTTAACGAAGCGGTTAGCCATCAGGTGGCTACTTGTATTATTGATATTTCCAACCTGAGATATATTAATAGCAGCGGCATTGGTATTTTAATTACCATATTAACTAAGTTCAGAAATAAAGGTGGCGAGGTTTACCTGATGAATCCTTCAGAAAGTGTTACCAAACTATTGGTTATCACTAAACTCAACTCCATTTTTCAAATCATCAAATCGGAAGACGAAATAAAAAAAGCGTAAGCTTAAGTTATAGAATGAAAGTAGATGTACTGTTAGGCCTGCAATGGGGCGATGAAGGCAAAGGTAAAATTGTAGATGTGCTGGCACCCCGCTACGATGTAGTGGCTCGGTTTCAGGGTGGCCCAAATGCCGGGCATACACTTGAGTTTGATGGCATCAAGCATGTGCTCCATCAGATTCCTTCCGGGATATTCAGAGAGAAAACGCGCAACATTATTGGTAATGGAGTTGTGTTAGATCCTATCGTTTTTAAAACCGAAATAGAGAAGTTGGCTAAGTTCAACCTGAATGTTAAAGCCAATCTATTCATTTCAAAAAAGGCTACACTTATTGTTCCCACACATCGTCTGCTCGATCAGGCTTATGAAAAAGCTAAAGGCGATCAGAAAATTGGTTCCACCCTTAAGGGGATCGGCCCTTCTTATCAGGATAAAATCGGTCGGCAAGGTTTGCGCATTGGCGATATTCTTTCACCAGATTTCGATGCAAAGTTTAAAAAGCTAACCGATATTCATTTCGATATTCTGAAGAATCACACCATAGAATTCAGTTGGCCGGAATTAGAAAAACAATTCTTCGATGCGGTAACTTTTCTAAAGAGCTTCAATCTGATCGATAGCGAATATTTTATTAATGAAGAACTGAATAAAAATTCTTCTGTGTTGGCAGAAGGTGCGCAAGGTTCTTTGTTGGATATTGACTTTGGAAGTTATCCGTTTGTAACCAGTTCAAATACAGTTACTGCTGGTGCGTGCACAGGCCTGGGTATTGCACCTTCAAAAATTGGCGAAGTGTATGGAATCTTTAAGGCCTACAGTACGCGTGTGGGCAGTGGCCCTTTTCCTACTGAGTTATTAGATGAAGAAGGCGAAAAGATGCGCAAAGAAGGTAACGAATTCGGATCAACCACCGGCCGACCTCGCAGATGCGGTTGGATTGACCTGCCTTCATTAAAATATTCCATCATGATTAATGGCGTAACGCAATTGTTAATGATGAAAGCCGATGTGTTGAGCATCTTTCCAACAATAAAAGCTTGCACACATTATAAATTGGCTGATGGTACCATCACCGAAACACTTCCATATGAATTTGTAAACCAAAAAATTGTTCCGGTTTACACCGAGCTGCCCGGTTGGAACACCACACTTTCAGGAACCAGCGAGGCAGGTTTGCCAACAAATCTTTTGTCCTATGTTTCTTTTCTGGAAAAATCTTTGGGTGTACCTATTTCACTTATATCAATAGGCCCGGATCGCTCTCAGACCATTTTGCGCAGTAAAAGTAAATTCTGAAATATTTTTCGTCACCTCTTGCGTAGGGAAACATTTCCCTCTACATTTGCAGTCCCAAAATGAAAACTGGGCCTGACCAGTAGGGAAAGGTTGATTGAAAAGATCAGGCGAAAGCCACACTTGAATGAAGCACTTTGAAATACAAGCGCAAAATTCAAATCGTTCTTTGAATGAATGGAGATTGATAGCGGACCCGGATAATGCCGATGGAGGTATTATCCGAGTTAATTTCTTTAAGGATTGATGCAGCGATGCATTAATGGACAAAACGATTAAT
>Ga0075163_10014153_pt1 | contig 10305 bp, 6 predicted proteins | sample JI1023141ADNA_FD_71478 | JGI IMG/M metagenome (GOLD analysis project Ga0075163, IMG submission 71478) | Wastewater effluent complex algal communities from Wisconsin, to seasonally profile nutrient transformation and Carbon sequestration -... | ecosystem: Engineered > WWTP > Effluent > Algae... | reverse complement strand
GCGGCGTAGTCGGTGAGCGCGACCTCGAGCTGCCGGCGCGCGCGGAACAGCCGCGACATCACCGTGCCGATCGGCACCGCCAGCGCGTCGGCGATGTCCTTGTAGCGCTCGTTGCCGAGGTCGGCGCGCTGCACGACCTCGCGGTAGTCGGGGCCCAGGTCGTCGAGCGCGGCCGCGACCTCGTCGGACAGGAGCTCGGCGGTCATCGCCTCGGTCGGATCGGCGGCGTGATCCTCGGGCGTGCCGTAGACCGCCATCCGGGTGTCGCCCGGGCGCTCGGTCGCGAAGCGCTGGTGGCGGCGGCGCTTGCGGTAGATGTTGATGAAGCTGTTGGTCAGGATGCGGTACAGCCACGCGCGGACGTTGGTGCCCTCCTCGAAGCGGCCCCACGCCACCATCGCGCGGAGCAGCGTCTCCTGCACCAGGTCGCGGGCGTCGTCGGGGTTGCGGGTCAGGCGCAGCGCGGCGGCGTACAGCTCGCCCGACATCGGCAGGCACGCGGCCTCGTAGGCGGCGTGGTCGGCCCGGCGCAGCGTGCGCGGGGCGGCGTCGGACTTGCGGCGCAGCGTCGAGTGAGCGGGGACGGCGGTGGCGGTGGCGGTGGCGGTGGCGGTGGCGGTGGCGGGCTTCGTGCGCGGCATGGCAGGCAGAAAAGCAACCCCGATGCCACTGCGTAAGCATTCGGGATCACGGCAATTCCGATCGCGCGGCGCCCAGGAGACACGATCGTGCGTCTCAGCGTGGACGCGGCGGCAGGCGTCGGTTCCGGCTCCGGATCCGGATCAGCGGGACAGGCGCGCGATCGCGTCGGGCAGGTCGGAGGCGATGACGCCCTGCCCGAGCGTCTCGGCCAGCGCGTCGCCGGCGGCGCCGTGCAGGTAGGCGCCGAGCGAGGCGGCGATCGCGGGCGGCTGGGCGGCGGCGAGCAGCGCGCCGATCACGCCGGTCAGCACGTCGCCCGAGCCGGCGGTCGCGAGCGCCGGGCCGCCGGTCGGGTTGATCGCGATCGCGTCGCCGGCGCGGCCGTCGCACACCAGCGTGCGCGGCCCCTTGAGCAGCACGACCGCGCGGGTCGCGGCGGCCAGCGCGCGCACCGCGGCCGGGCGATCGGCGTCGACCGCGGCCGCGGTGGTGCCGAGCAGCCGCGCGGCCTCGCCGCTGTGCGGCGTGAGCACGACGCGTCCGGCGGCGGCGGCCACGGCGTCGAGGCGGCCGACCAGGTGGCCGAGCCCGGCGGCGTCGATCACGCACGGCACGCCGGCGGCGAGCGCGTGATCGATCCAGGCGCGACCGCGCGCGTCGGCCGGCATGCCCGGGCCGATCGCCAGCGCGTGCTTGCCTGCCAACAGCGCCGCCAGGCCGTCGACCTCGTCGAGCGCGGCGGTCATGATCGGATCGGGCGCGGCCAGCTCGCCGCCGCCAGTCGGGCCCGCGAGCGTGACCAGCCCCGCACCCGCGCGCAGCGCCGCGATCGCGGCGAGCCGACCGGCGCCGCGCGTGCCGGGCGCGCCGGCGACCACCAGCAGGTGGCCGCGCCGGTGCTTGTGGGTGAGCGGATCGCTCGGCCGCCGCCACGCCGCCGCGTCGGCCGCCTCGACCAGCGCGGCCCGCGGCGCCATGGCGGCCAGCACCGCCGGCGGCACGCCGATGTCGACCACGACGACCCGCCCCGCGTACGCCGCGCCTGGCGCGACCGCGATGCCGAGCTTGGGCGCCGCCATCGTCACGGTGACGTCGGCGCGCGCCGCCACGCCGCGCACCTGGCCGGTGTCGGCGTCGAGCCCGCTCGGCAGATCGATCGCCACGCGCCACCCCGGCGCGCCGTCGATCGCGGCGATCACCGCGGCCAGCCGGCCCTCGACCGCGCGGGTGACGCCGACGCCGAACAGCGCGTCGACCACGATCGCGGCGCGCGCGACCGCCGCCGCGATCAGCGCCGGGCCTTCGTCGCCGCTGGCGTCGATCAGCGCGCCGCCCGAGCGCTGGTACACGCCGAGGTGCAGCGCCGCGTCGCCGGTGATCCCGACGGCCGGCACCGCGAGGTACGCGGTCGCGTCGACGCCGGCGGCGCGCAGCACCCGCGCCACCACCAGGCCGTCGCCGCCGTTGCCGCCGCCGCCGCACACCACCGCCACAGGCCCCGGCCGGGTGGCCAGCGCGCGCAGCACCTCCGCCGCGACGCCCCGCCCCGCCGCCTCCATCATCACCACGCCGGGCAGCCCGACGTCGGTCATCGTCACCCGATCGAGCGCCCGCGCCTCGGCGGCGGTGAGCACCGGCTGCACGTCACACCCGGCACGCGACGACCAGCGCGTCGGCGATGGCCTGGGCCCGCTCGCGGATCGCGGCCTCGTCGGGGCCCTCGATCATCACCCGGGCCTTGGCCTCGGTGCCGCTGTAGCGCACCAGCACCCGGCCGTCGTCGCCGAGGTCGCGCTCGACCGCGCGGATCAGCTCGCCGACCGCGGCCAGCTCGTCGAGCGGCCGCTTGCGATCGACCTTGACGTTGACCAGCACCTGCGGCGTCCGCTGCATCACCTGCGCCAGCTCCGACAGCGGCCGGCCCTCACGCACCATCACCGCCAGCACCCGCAGCGCCGCGATGATGCCGTCGCCGGTGGTGGCGTGGTCGAGGAACACCAGGTGCCCCGACTGCTCGCCGCCGAGGTTGTAGCCGTGCTTGCGCATCTCCTCGACGACGTAGCGGTCGCCGACCTGGGTGCGCACGACCTGGCCGCCGGCGGTCTTGACCGCGCGCTCGAGCCCGAGGTTCGACATCACGGTGGTGACCAGCGTGCCCTTGGCCAGCCGGCCCTCGCCCAGCATCCGGGTCGCGCACAGCGCCATCACCGCGTCGCCGTCGACCACCTCGCCGCGCTCGTCGCACAGGACCAGCCGATCGGCGTCGCCGTCGAGCGCGATGCCGACGTGGGCGCCGTGCTGGCGGACCGCCGCGCACATCGCCTCGGGGCTGAGCGCGCCGGCCTTGTCGTTGATGTTCTTGCCGTTGGGCGCGCAGTTGATCGCGATGACCTTGGCGCCCAGCTCCTCGAACACCGCCGGCCCGACGCGGTAGCCGGCGCCGTGGGCGCCGTCGACGACGACGGTCAGCCCGTCGAGCGTCAGGTCGGCGGGGAACGTGTTCTTGCAGAACACCACGTAGCGGCCGCGCGAGTCCTCGATCTTGCGGCTGTAGCCGACGTCGCCGGAGCTGGCGCGCTGACCCTCGAGCTCGGGCGACTCCATCAGCGCCTCGATCTCGGCCTCGACCGTGTCGGGCAGCTTGTAGCCGTCGCGGGCGAACAGCTTGATGCCGTTGTCCTCGAACGGGTTGTGCGACGCGCTGATCACCACGCCGGCGTCGCAGCGCATCGAGCTGGTGATGAACGCGATGCCCGGCGTCGGCAGCGGGCCGGTCAGCCAGACGTCGGCGCCCATCGACACGATGCCCGAGGCCAGCGCGGTCTCGAACATGTAGCCCGACAGGCGGGTGTCCTTGCCGATCACGATCCGGGTGTGGCGCCCCGGCTGGCGCAGCCGCGCCGCCACCGCCATGCCCAGCCGCATCACGGTCGCGCCGGTCATCGGCTCGAGGTTCGCGACCCCGCGGACGCCATCGGTTCCAAACAGCCTGCGCTCTGCCATGACTTCTGCGTAACACGGCGCGGTCGGCCCACGCGAGGGGCGGCGTCGCTCAGCGCGCCTTGGCGACCCGGACCTCGGTCGGCCGCACCACCACCTGCACCCCCGACGGCACGCCGTCGACCGCGACCTCGGCCACCGCGCCGACCGCCGGCCGGCCGACCAGCCGCGCGATCGGGTGGACCCCGCTGGCCAGCAGCCGATCGATCGCGTCCCGCGGGCCGGTCACCTCGACCTCGACGGTCGGCGGGCTGAGCACCACCCGGCCGGGCTCGACGTCGGCGCCGGCGGCCACCACCCGGGCCTGCCCGGTCCAGCGGCCGGTGATCGGCACGTCGACGGTGACCGTGCCCTTCCAGTCGACCTCGACCCAGGCCGGCGGGATCAGCGTCGCCTCGGTCTGGAACGGGCGGCTGCGGCCGTCGACCGGCAGATCCTGGGTGCGCACCTGGCTCATCGCGGCGATCACGCCCTCGGGCCCGCGCACCTTGACCCGGCGCGGCTCGACCCGCACCGCGCCGGCCACCACCGCGTAGCCGGCCTCGGGGCTGCCGACCAGGCTGGGCGCGACGTCGACCTCGCGCTCGACCCGGTTCTCGAAGGCCACCACCACCGCGGCCGGAGTCACCGACGTGACGCGCAGGCCATCGGGGACGTCGATCAGCGCGGCGGTGATCGGCACCTCGCCGCCGCGCACCTTGGTGACGTCGAGGGTGATCCGATCGAGCTCGCGCTCGTCGAAGCGCTTGATGCGCCGCCACGGCCCCTTGATCGTGACCTTGACCTCGTCGATGCGCTCGCTCACCAGCACCTTGCCCTCGGGCAGCACGTAGGCCACGCCGACCCGGGCGGTGATCTCGCGCGGCTCGTCGGAGCCGACCAGCAGGAACACCGTCGCGGTGAGCAGCGCCGCCAGCACCTTGATCCCGAGGTGCTCGACGAAGATCGCCCGCAGCACGCCCAGCCGCGCCGGCTCGCGCGCGGTCGCGGTCACGGCCCCTCCGTCGCGCGCTCGCGGGCGCCCAGCGACGCCACCGCCGAGCCGATCTCGGCGGCCGCCTCGACCTCGCGGGCGCCGCCGCCGAACAGCTCGTGCAGCGCGCGGCGCAGCGTCTGGGCGTCGAGGTCGGGCGCCAGGTGGCCGCGGTAGCACACCGACACCTGGCCGCGCTCCTCGGACACCACCACCGCCACCGCGTCGGTGTCCTCGGTGATGCCGAGCGCGGCGCGGTGGCGCGTGCCGAGCTCGGGGCCCAGGCCGGTGGCCTTCGACAGCGGCAACAGCGCGCGGGCCAGCTCGATGCGCCGGCTCTTGCCGATGATCACCGCGCCGTCGTGCAGCTCGTTGTCGGCGGTCGGCACGAACAGCGTCACCAGCAGCTGCCGCGACAGCCGGGCGTCGAGGCGGGTGGCGTCCTCGACGTAGGCCGCCACCTCGGCGTCGCGCTCGAGCACGATGATCGCGCCGCGCCGGGCCCGCGCCAGCTGCGCCACCGCCGCCGCGACCTCGTCGATGACCTCGCTGGCGTCGCCGGCCCGCGCGCGCGGCAGCACGCCCTGCCCGAGCCGCCCCAGCGCGCGCCGGATGTCGGCCTGGAACACGACGATCACGATCAGGATCAGGTAGTTGATGACCGCGTCGAGCAGCCACGACACCGCGGTCAGCTCGAGGCGTCGGGCCGCGTAGAAGCCGGCGCCCACCAGCACGATGCCGACCACCATCTGCGCGGCGCGGGTGCCGCGGATCGTGAGCAGCGCGCGGTAGATCAGGTAGTAGACCAGGATCAGATCGACCGCGGTCACCCACGCCGGGCGCGAGCCGAGGCGGTCGAGGATCGAGGACACGGGGCCGGGCATGGCAGACGCGCAGCGCGGCGCGCTGCTCTCCTGTTTCGGCTTACACGGGCCCGCGCGCCGAGGCAACGAAACTCGGCGCCGCCGCGGCGAAGATCGTCAGCGCCGCGCGCAGCCCGCGCACGTCGTGCACCCGCAGCGCGTGGGCGCCGGCGGCGACCGCGGCAAGGCAGGCGCCGACGGTGGCGGCGTCGAGCGCGGCGCGGTGCGCGGCGGGGTCGGTCGGCGGCGTCGCCAGCCCCAGCAGCCGCGCGAGGAAGCGCTTGCGCGACGGCCCGACGAGGATCGGCCGGCCCAGCGCCGCGGCCAGCTCGCCGGCGTGGGTCACGAGCGCCAGGTTGGTGGCGGGGTCGCTGCCCTTGCCGAAGCCCAGGCCGGGGTCGATGAACGTGCGCGCGACCAGGCTGGGCGGCAGCCGCGCGAGGCGCTCGCCGAGGTCGTCGCGCACCGCGGTCCACGGCAGCGGCGCCTCGGCGGCGAACACCTCGGCCAGCGACCGGCCGCGCAGGTGGCCGAGCACGTAGCCGACGCCGGCGTCGTCGGCGACCGCGACGATGTCGGGCTCGAACAACCCGCCCGACACGTCGTTGACCAGATCAGCGCCGGCCGCGATCGCGGCCCGGGCCACCGCCGCCTTGGTGGTGTCGACCGAGATCAGCGCGCCGGTGGTCGCGGCCAGGCCGGCGATCACCGGCAGCACCCGGGCCAGCTCGACCTCGGCCGACACCGGCGCGGCCCGCAGGTTGGTGGCCTCGCCGCCGACGTCGAGGAGGTCGGCGCCGGCGGCCCACAGCGCCTGGCCGTGGGCGATCGCCGCGGCGGCGTCGGCGAGCTGGCCGCCGTCGGAGAACGAGTCGGGCGTGACGTTGACGACGCCCATCACCAGCGGCGCGTCGGGCGGCGCCAGCGGCACCAGCCGGACGCCGCACGGGTTGCCGCGGGCGCGGATCGCGAACGGCGGCAGCGTCACCGCGCGCCCCCGACCGCCGCCAGCGCCTGACGGATCTCGACGACGCCCGGCGCGATCGCCGGATCGGCCGCGGCCAGGGTCAGCGCGCGCTCGAGCGCCCGGCGCGCCGCCGCCGCGTCGCCGCGCGCGGCCGCCACCTGGCCGGCGGTCACCAGCGGCGCCACCACCGCGGCGGTGTCCTCGAGGCCGTCCCACAGCGCGACCGCCCGCGCCGCCGCCGCGCCGGCCCGCTCGAGGTCGCCTTGCTCGAAGGCCAGCGCCGCCAGCTGGCTGTGGGCCAGCGCCGCGTCGGACTCGTGGCCGGCGCCGGCCGACGCGACGATGGCGCGCTCGAGCGCCGCGCGGGCCCGATCGCGATGGCCCAGCCGGACCTCGGCCGCGGCCAGCGAGCCCAGCACGTACGGCAGGCGATAGTCGGCGGGGCCGAACCACGCGTCGTAGATCGCGATCGCCCGCTCGGCGGCCGCCACCGCGCGCGCCGGTTGCCCCTCGCGCTCCTCGACGTAGGCCATGAGCGCCAGGTAGCGCGCGACGTTGGCGTGATCGGGACCGTCCTCGGCCTCGGCCAGCGCGATCGCCTGCTGCAAGATCGGGCGGCCCTCGGCGAGCGCGCCGGCGCCGATCAGCGCGCTGGCGAGGTTGTAGTGATCGCGGGCTGGCGAGCCGATCGCGCGGCCGCCGTCGACCGCCGCCACCAGCTCGCGCATCGCGGCGATCGCGTCGGGGTGGCGCCCCGCGGCCTGGGCCAGGAACGCGGTGGTCGACAGCACCTTGCGGGTCTCGGCGGGCGGGCGGCCGAGCCGCTCCCACAGCGCGCGCCCGAGGGCCAGCGCGCGCGCCGCCTCGTCGTGGCGCACCAGCGTCGCCAGCGACCACGCGGCGTCGAGCAGGTTGCGCAGCGCGACCCGGTCGCTGCCACCGGCGAGCGCCAGCGCGGCGGCCTCGCTGTACAGCGGCAAGGACGCGTCGGGTTGGCCGCTGTCGAACGCGACGTTGGCCTGGGTCGCCAGCGCCTCGGCGATCTGCGGCTTCCAGCCGCCGGCCCGGGCCGCGGCCAGCGCGCGGACCGCGAGCGCGTCGTCGCCCGGCTTCATGTCCTCGACGGTCGCCGCCTGGGCCTGGGCCACCAGCCGGGTCGCCTCGGCGACCTTGGCCCGCAGCGCCGGGTCGGTCGGCATCGGCTCGGCGGCGGCCAGGCCGGCGACGTCGGCGCAGGCGTCGAGGCCAGGCAGCCCGTCGAGGGCCGCCGGCGCGCGCAGCCCGGCCGCCGGCCCGCCGCGCTCGATCGCGTCGAGGGTCGCGCCCAGCGTCACCCGCGCGCGGTCGAGGCACGCCATGCGGCGATCGAGCAGGTCGTCGCTCTGCGAGCGCGCCACCCGGGTCGCGCGGCACGCGTCGCGGTGGCCGATCAACCAGGCCTGGCCGTACGCGCCGACCCGGCGCTCGACGCCGGGCCACGCCCGCGCGCCGACGGCCGCCTGCAGCCGCGCGGCCCGCGCCGGCGACCAGGTCGGGGCCAGCGCCGCCGCGGCGTCGGTGCAAGGATCCGCCACGCGCCGCGCACGCAAGGTCAGCGGCACCGCGATCGCCGCCGCCAGCGCCGCGCCGCCCAGCGCCAGCGCCACCCGCTGCCGACGCACCCGCGGATCGTGGCGCAGCGCCGCGACCAGCGGCGCCATCGCCGGCCAGCGATCCTCGCGGCGCTGCGCCAGCGCGCGGCGCAGCGCCTCGGTGACGTGGCGCGGCACCCGCCGCCCCTCGCCCGCCGCCGGCGGCGTCGACGCGATCGCCGCGCGCAGCTCGGTCACCGTCGCGCCGGCGAACGGGCGCCGTCCGTGCAGCGCCTCCCACAGCGCCACCGCGAACGCGAACTGATCGGCGCGCGCGTCGACCGCCTCGCCGGCCAGCTGCTCGGGCGGCATGTAGCCGAGCGTGCCGACCACCGCGCCGGTGCGGGTCGACGCCACCTCGCCGCTCGCGGCGCCCTCGTCGGCGTCGCCGTCGGCGGCCGCGATCGCGCGCGCCAGCCCGAAGTCGGCGACCCGCGGCCGCCCGTCGTCGCCGACCACGACGTTGTCGGGCTTGACGTCGCGATGCACCAGCCCCGCCGAGTGCGCCGCGGCGAGCCCGTCGCCGGCGGCCGCGTACAGCACGACGATCTCGCGCCAGGTGCGCGGCCGCTCGCTCACCCACGATCGCGCGGTGCCGCCGCCGACGTACTCCATCGCGATGTAGATGCGCCCGGCGTGCTGCCCCACCTGGTGCACCACGACCACGTTGGGATGCGACAGCTGCGCCAGCGCCGCGGCCTCGCCCTGGATCCGGGCCAGCGCCGACGACGAGCGCGCGGCGCCCAGCTTGATCGCCACCGCGCGCTCGAGCCGCAGATCGCGGGCCAGGTAGACCACGCCCATGCCGCCCGCGCCCACCGCCTTGTCGACGCGGTACTGCCCGTCGATCACCGTGCCCGGCGTCAGCGGCGCGCTGGCGCCGGTCGCCGCCACCTCGTGCAGCAGCGACGCCATCGAGCCGACGTCGCCGCCCAGGTGCGCGGTCGGCGCCGAGGTCTCGACGGGCGGCTCGTCGCCGTCGGACGAAGGAACGCTCACGGCCGGTGGCGGCTAGCTCACACCGGCTCGGGCTCGGCGCTCACCGGCGGCATCACCGCCGGGCGCTTGTCGTCGCTGCCCTTGGCGGCGTCGAGCTTCTTGCGCGACACCGGCAGCGGCCGGGTCAGCGGCTTGCCCGCGAGCAACAGGCCGATGTCGTCGCCGTCGATGGTCTCGTAGTCGAGCAGCGCCTCGCTGACCCGCTCGAGCTCGGTGCGGTGCGACGACAGGATCTCGGTCGCGCGCTCGTACTGGTGCATGACGATGTGGCGGATCTCGGCGTCGATGCGCTGCGAGGTGTCCTCGCTGTGGCGATCGCCCGACGCGAAGTCGCGGCCCAGGAACACCTCCTGCTTGGCCCCGGCGAAGTTGAGCGGCCCGAACTCGTCGGACATGCCCCACTCGGTCACCATCGACCGCGCCAGCTCGGTGGCCCGCTCGATGTCGTTGCCGGCGCCGGTGGTCTTCTGGCCGTAGATGATCTCCTCGGCCACGCGCCCGCCCATCAGGATGCAGATCGTGTTCTGCGCGAACTCGCGGGTCATGCTGAGGCGATCCTCGACTGGCAGCTGCTGGGTCAGGCCCAGCGCGCGGCCGCGCGGGATGATCGTCACCTTGTGCACCGGGTCGGCCTCGGCGCCGACGAACCGCGCCACCAGCGCGTGGCCGGCCTCGTGGACCGCGGTGGTCTTCTTCTCCTTGTCGGAGATGATCATCGACCGCCGCTCGGCGCCCATCAGCACCTTGTCCTTGGCCTCCTCGAAGTCGACCATGTCGACCTTGTCCTTGTCGCGGCGCGCGGCGATCAGCGCCGCCTCGTTGACCAGGCTCTCGAGATCGGCGCCCGAGAAGCCCGGCGTGCCGCGGGCGATGACCTCGAGGTCGACCGACGCCGACAGCGGCACCCGGCGGACGTGGACGTTGAGGATGCCGATGCGGCCGCGCAGATCGGGGCGCGGCACGACGATGCGGCGATCGAAGCGGCCCGGGCGCAGGAGCGCCGGGTCGAGCACGTCGGGGCGGTTGGTCGCGGCGATGATGATGACGCCGTCGTTGGACTCGAAGCCGTCCATCTCGACCAGCAGCTGGTTGAGCGTCTGCTCGCGCTCGTCGTGGCCGCCACCCAGGCCGGCGCCGCGGTGGCGGCCGACCGCGTCGATCTCGTCGATGAAGATGATGCAGGGCGCGTTCTTCTTGCCCTGCTCGAACAGGTCGCGGACGCGGCTGGCG
>Ga0075163_10014150_pt1 | contig 10305 bp, 12 predicted proteins | sample JI1023141ADNA_FD_71478 | JGI IMG/M metagenome (GOLD analysis project Ga0075163, IMG submission 71478) | Wastewater effluent complex algal communities from Wisconsin, to seasonally profile nutrient transformation and Carbon sequestration -... | ecosystem: Engineered > WWTP > Effluent > Algae... | reverse complement strand
CGCTCGGCGCGGCTTTCCGCCCATCTCCCGCTATCCCACGTCGCATCGGCAAGCCACGGGTCCTCCCCGTGCATAGAACGTATGCGGGGGGCAAAGCCGCGCCACTTTTTTAGCGATAGGCATAAAATCCGGGTTCGCAGTTCGCGCCTCGGTTCGCACCTGAGAACACCATGACCGATCTTACCATCCACACCATCGCTACCGAGCGATTGATTCCGTATGCCCGCAATGCGCGCACCCATTCGGAAGAACAGATCGCACAGATCATGGCCTCCATCGCGGAGTTTGGATTCATTAATCCGATCCTCGTCGATAAGGAGCATGGCATCATCGCTGGGCATGGCAGGTTGATCGCCGCCCAACGGCTTGGCATGAAAGATGTTCCGGTGATCGCCATTTCGCATTTGAGCGAAACGCAAAAACGTGCGCTGGTCATTGCCGATAACCGCATCGCCATGAATGCGGGATGGGATGAAGATATGCTGCGACTGGAACTGACCGAGCTGCAGGAAGAAAATTACAACCTCGACATCATGGGCTTCAGCGAAGACGAGCTGGATAAGCTGCTCGCGCCCATGACGGAGGAAGGCAACACCGAAGACGACGCCGTGCCGGAGGTGGAGGCAACCGCCATAAGCAAGCCCGGAGATATGTGGCTGCTCGGTTCGCATCGTTTGCTTTGCGGTGATTCCACCAAGCTCGATGCGGTGGAGCGTGTGCTGGGCGGCAGCCTCGCCGACATGGTATTTACCGACCCGCCCTACAATGTGAATTACGGCGCTACCGCAAAAGACAAAATGCGCGGCAATAAACGCACCATCAAAAACGATAATCTCGGTGCGGAGTTTGAAGAATTCCTGCTGGAGGCATGCACCAATTTCGTCGCCGTGTGCAAGGGCGCAATTTACATCTGCATGTCGTCATCGGAACTGGACACACTGCAAAGCGCCTTCCGCAAGGCAGGTGGGCATTGGTCAACTTTTATCATCTGGGCGAAGAATACATTCACGATGGGTCGTGCGGATTACCAGCGGCAGTACGAACCGATCCTCTATGGCTGGAAGGAAGGCACCGCCCATTTCTGGTGCGGCGCACGCAACCAGGGCGATGTGTGGTTTTTTAATAAACCCGTTTCGAACGACCTCCACCCGACCATGAAGCCAGTGGAGCTGGTGCAGCGTGCAGTGGAAAACTCCAGCAAGAGCCGCGACATCGTGCTTGACCCGTTCGGTGGCTCCGGCTCGACACTTATCGCCTGCGAAAAAACAGGCCGCAGTGCTTGTCTTATCGAACTCGACCCGAAATATTGCGACGTCATCATCCGCCGCTGGCAGGAATTTACCGGCAAGGAAGCAACGCTGGAGGAAACAGGTCAGTCGTTTGCGACGCTGGTGGAGGAACGATAGATTGCCCAGCACAAACCGGCTGGGCAATCTATCGTCAGGCAAGATGGTCAATTGCATCCATGATTTTCTGCAGGGCGCGGGATTGCTTTTCACTATAGTTGCAATCACCATCCATTGCTTTGTCACGAAGGCGTTCGAGCTGCTCGCGCAATTCGTTATCGGTTAGCATACATCCTCCTTTACGCGATTTTGTATGTGCGTTCGCCATCGCGGTTCTTGCCGGACTCAATGGTAAGGCCGAGCTTCTTTTTCAGCACACCCGCCATCGCGCCATGCACCGAATGTTTCTGCCAGCCCGTGGCAGCGACCAGTTGATGCAGTGTTGCGCCTTCTTCACGCTTCAGCAGGTCAATCATAATCTGCTGCTTGGATTGTCTGGGCGCATTAGCTTCAGGTTTCTTGGTTGCGGCAGCATCAGGTGCTTCGCCTGCGGCTTTGCCAATGGCGGCGTAGCCCATGTCGCTGACCAGGGTGAGTTTGCCGCCATCCTCGTCATGGCGAATTTCAAGCAAGCCGCGCTTGAGCATGCCCTTGATGATATTTTCACGGATGGGCGGCCCAAGCCGTTTGAGAGCTTCAAGCTCGCGTACATCGTTATATTTTTTCTGCGTTGCCTCTTCGATGATGGCGCGTTGGTTGTCGGTAAGTTGGATAATCATACATGCTCCTTTGCGTTCGGGTTAATGTCCATGCGGACAAGTGCATGAATGCTTCGAATGCGAAGGATAGCAACGCTTATAAGCACTTAATCGCATTATAAATCAATGCGCTAACCAACTAATTCCGTTGACTTCGTATATGCCCTATGGATGCCAAACCCATTCGCTATCTGTCGGTATGTTCCGGCATTGAGGCAGCAACAGTGGCGTGGCATCCGCTCGGATTTGAGGCGGCAGGATTTTCCGAAATTGAACCCTTCGCCCGCGCGGTGCTTTCGCATCATTATCCTGATGTGCCTCTCTTCGGTGATTTCACGACACTCACGGAAAATGACTATGGAGCAATTGACCTTCTGGTCGGAGGCACACCTTGCCAGTCCTTCAGTATCGCCGGACTTCGCAAAGGATTTGCTGACGACAGAGGCAACCTCGCACTCGGATTTATTCACCTTGCTCAAAGCGCAAAGCCACGATGGGTGGTTTGGGAAAATGTCCCCGGTGTGCTGTCGATTGACAGAGGACGGACATTTGGCACCTTCCTCGGCGCGTTGGCGGAATGCGGGTATGGGTTCGCCTACCGCATTCTTGACGCTCAGTATTTCGGAGTGCCACAGCGGCGCAGGCGTGTGTTCGTTATCGGATATCTTGGAGACTGGCGACCTGCCGCAGCGGTATTATTTGAGCGCGAAAGCCTGCAGCGGGATATTACGCCGCGCCGAGAAACGCGGGAAGAAGTTGCCGGAACATTTAAAAGTCGCGCTTCAAGCGGTGGCTGGGGAGCCGATGTCGATCTCGCCAGCAGCGGCTACATGCGCCCCGTCGCAGGAGCACTCGGTGCCAGAACCTGCTTAAGCCGTGGTGCGCAGGATGCGGATTGCGGCCATTTAATCGCCCGCACATTGATGTCGCGCTATAATAAGCATGACCCGGAGCTTGAAACCTACGTCCCGCAAGCCAGAGCTTACAACGTTACCTGCTGCGATGCCAATGGCAGACGCAAAGACCGCCCGAACGGCGGCATGTATGTAAACGAAACCGAGCAATCTAAAACCGTCACCGCTGGTGGCGACCGTTCCACCTACATCGCCTTCGAGCCTGGAAGCATCGCACGAAACGCAGGGCCGACCGATTTGCAGGAAACCTGCTCAACGCTACGTGCGGAGATGGGAGATAATCAACCTGCTGTGTTGGCGGATATGGCGGTGCGGCGGTTAACGCCGCGTGAGTGTGAACGGCTGCAGGGATTTCCCGATGATTATACGTTGATTCCCTATCGTGGAAAATCCGCAGCCGATGGGCCGCGCTACAAGGCGTTGGGCAACAGCATGCACACCGGCACGATGCGCTGGCTGGGTGAGCGAATTAAAAAAGTGAATGCGATGATATGCGCCCCCTAATCGATATCGAACCACTCCATGCAGGTATTCAGCAGGTGATTGTAATCGCCTGATTTTGCCACCTGCATGAAAGCGTCGATTTCGGATTTTGGAAGCCCCGCATTATTTGCAGCGCGTTGGCAGAGACCAAGAATCATAAAGGCATTGCCATCCTGACCGACCAACTGCACATGCACGTTGGGATATTTGGGTGTTGTCATACAATGCTCCTTATGCGTTGAGTTCAGCGAGTGAGATGGTAAATGCGTTACTTCTGTTTTGCAGCGTGACGATGCCGTTATCGATACTGGTCTTCCACCGGAAGCCTTGCTCGCAGGTGAAATCCTCGCTGCGGTTAATCGCCGCCAAATGCTCTGGGTGGATGATGCAGGTATAGGCGTTGCCCATGCGCAAGGTGCGCAATTCGCCCCAGCTGTAGCTTTGTTTGTGGTAGGTTTGCCGATTGTTATGCGTAAAAGATGTCATGGTTTGATTCCTTTCAGTTGTTGGTTTCGTTGAGGCTGGTGCCGATATAGCGTGCGTAGCTGTAGCCTTCGGGATTGGCGTAAAGCGTTTCGCGCTCCGGCGCGGTGATTGCCACCACTTGGCGGATGCTGTTACGGTCGCCACCCCGACCATCGAGCCAAGGCCAGTCCTTGTAAATCAGGCGCGTAAAGGTGTCGTACTCCTCGGTGGTGAGCGTGACTGTTTCGGCGATTTCGCATTTTGCGACCTCGCAGCCGTGGCTGTTAATCTCGGCTTGCATTTCCTGCAGGCTGCTTGGCTTGCGGGCAAATCGGACGGTTACAAAGTTGCTCATGTTACGCTCCTTTCCGTTTGGCGCTGGCTCTGCCTGCGGCGTATGCAGCTTCGAGGGCGGCTTTGACATTGAGCACTCCGACATCCTTAAAATCGAGGCTGTCGGATTTGCGTTCTTCGAGCGTCTCAAAATTGAGATGCGTAAGCGCGATGTTGGTAAGTATCTCGTCTTTGCTTTTCGGCGTGGTGTAGGGAATCAGCTTGCCCGTCTCTTCGCGGATGGCTTTTTCAAAATGCCTACGCCAGCCTTTATCGGCGTTGCGTTTTTCGAGGTGGTTTGCAACCGCCTCCGCCGTTGCTGGGCCGCCGTTGATGAAGCTCAAGTCATCCGCAAGGTGGCGACCGAAACGCGCATCGAGCAACGTGCGGGTTTCTTCGGGCGTAAGGTTAAAGGTTTTGGCAAAAAAGCGGCTGGCGGTATCCCAGGTCATTGCGGCATCGTAGCCGTTGCTGACGCTGGTTCCCCAAAAGCCCCATTCTTCGTTGTTGGTAGGTAGCGGTTCGTTTTTCATATGCATTCCTTTCGGTTGGTTGTTGTCCCCTGTGGACACCCCCATGAATGCTTCGAACTGCATCTTAATCAACCAGAAAAATCAATAATTCGCATTATTTATCAATATATTAAACGTCTATTTGGCTTGACTGGAGGTGTGTCTTGGACATGGCAGTTTTATGGGGTTTTGGGGGCTGATATGGGCATGTCAATTCGTGCCTATGGTCGCCATCGCGGGGTCAGCGATGCGGCGGTAAGAAAGGCGATAAAATCAGGACGCATACGGCTGGAGGCGGACGGCAGCATCGGTGCGGATAAAGCCGATGCGCTCTGGAAAATTAACACCGATGTCGCCCAGCAACGTGGATCGCAAACGGTGAAGCCGGTGCCGGATGCGGCGCTCGATGCGGTGCGCGATACGCTCAAAGAAAATGGCGCACCCACCAATGGCGGCACCACTTACATGCAGGCGCGCACTGCGAATGAAGTATTGAAGGCGCAAACCAATCGTGTGCGGCTGCAAAAACTTAAAGGCGAGTTAATCGACAGGGCGAAAGTTATGGCGCATGTATTCAAGCTGGGACGGCAGGAACGCGATGCATGGCTTAACTGGCCTGCACGCGTCTCCGCGCAAATGGCAGCGGAGCTGGGTGCTGATCCACACACCACGCATGTGACGCTGGAAACCTATGTCAGACAGCATCTCTCAGAGCTTGCCGAATTCCGCGCAGGCGTCGACTGAATTTTACGAAGGTGCGGATGCGGTAGAGAACCAGTGGCGCAGTGGATTAACGCCAGAATCGTTCCTCGCCGTTTCCGAGTGGGCGGATCGCTATCGGATGTTGTCTTCTAAATCCGCCGCCGAGCCAGGGCGGTGGCGTACCAGCCGCACGCCTTATCTGAAGCAGATCATGGATAATCTCTCGCCGCACTCGCCGGTGCAGCGGATCATTTTCATGAAAGGCGCGCAGATCGGCGGCACAGAATGCGGCAATAACTGGATCGGCTATGTCATCCATATGGCACCAGGGCCGATGATGGCGGTGGCACCGACGGTGGAGTTGGCGAAACGTAACTCGAAGCAGCGTATCGATCCGCAGATCGATGAAACGCCGGAGCTGCGCGAATTGGTGAAGCCCGCCCGCGCGCGTGATTCAGGCAACACCATCCTGAGCAAGGAATTTCGCGGAGGCATTCTGGTGATGACGGGTGCCAACTCGGCGGTGGGACTCCGTTCCATGCCAGCGCGGTATTTGTTTATGGATGAGGTCGATGGGTATCCGGGCGATGTGGAGGGCGAAGGCGATCCAATCCTGCTTGCCGAACGCCGCTCCGCCACCTTCCAGAAGCGGCGGAAGATTTTTCTGGTGAGTACGCCCACCACCAAGGGTATCTCGCGCATCCAGCGTGAATTCGACGGCAGCGACCAGCGGTATTTCCATGTGCCGTGTCCGCATTGCGATCATTTCCAGCCATTGCGATTCACGCAGCTGCGCTGGCATGAGGGCAAACCACAAGAGGCGCAATATGCCTGCGAGGAATGCGGCGCGTTGATCGATGAGCATCATAAAACGCAGATGCTGGCGCGTGGACGCTGGGTTGCCACTGCTGAAACGGATGGCCGCACGATTGGCTACCATCTCTCTTCGCTTTACAGCCCAGTGGGTTGGTTTTCGTGGGGTGATGCGGCGGAGATGTTCGAAAACGCACAGGCGAATCCTGAGCTGATGAAGGGGTTTGTCAATACGGTGCTGGGCGAGCCGTATGAAGAAGAATACGAAGCTCCCGAATGGAAACGGCTCTATGAACGCCGTGAACCATACCCAATGGGCGTGGTGCCAAATGGTGGATTATTTCTTACCGCTGGCGCGGACGTGCAGAAAGACCGCATCGAATGCGAAGTGGTGGCATGGGGCCGCCATAAAGAAAGCTGGTCGGTCGATTACCATGTCCTCATGGGCGATACCGCCATGCCGGAAGTGTGGGAAAAGCTCGAAGCATTGCTCAGGCGCGATTGGCACCATGCAGGTGGTGGCACATTGCCCATCCGCGTGCTGGCGGTGGATAGCGGTTACGCGACGCAGGATGTGTATGGCTGGGTAAAAACTCACCCGCAAGCGAGCTGGGGTGGTGCGGGTGCGCGCGCATCGTCCCCGCGCACGGTGGTCGCGGTGAAAGGCCGCGATAGTGAAACCGCACTGATTTTGAGCGTGTCGAAAGCCGATGTCGGCAGCAAACGGCGTGGGCTTCGCGTCTGGAATGTCAGCGGGCCGGTTGCCAAGATGGAGCTGTATCGCTGGCTGAAACTTGACCGTCCGACCAAGGAAGATGAACCGTTTCCGCCCGGAACATGCCACTTCCCAGAATATGCCGAGGAATATTTTAAGCAGCTGACGGCGGAAAAGCGTGTGATCAAATTGCACAAAGGCTTCCCCCGTGCCAGCTGGGAAAAAGACCCGACGCGCAATAACGAGGCACTCGATTGCCGCGTCTATGCACGCACGGCGGCAAGCCTTTACGGTCTCGACCGTTTTTCCGAGCGGCAATGGCAGCAGATGGAAGTGTCGCTCGGTAAGCAGCGTAACGTTCCTTATGCGGATACTTACGCGCCATCGCCGCAGCAAACTGCTGAAACAACTGCACCGACGCGCACGGCAGCCATTAGCCAGCGCACCACTATGGCGGCGGATGATCCGTATCTATGAGGATTCACTATGACCGATCTTACCACGTTGCAAACCCGCCTTGCAGAAGCGGAAGAAGCACAGCACCAGCTGATGATGGGCGCGAAAGAAGTGAGCGTGTCGATAGGAAATTATGGCTCCACTACCTACGCGCAGGCCAATGCCGAAAAGCTCGAACAATATATCGAAAAACTCAAAAGCCAGATCGCCCGCTTAAGCGGTACCGCGCGTCGTGGCGTGATCAAGGTGGTATTCGATGAGTGATACTTCACATCGTGCCGCATCGCTAACTGCGCGCGAACTCTCCAGCTGGCTGCCTGGTAACGGCTCGGCGGATGGTGATCTGCTGGGTGAATTACCCACGCTGGTGGGTCGTTCGCGTGATCTCATCCGTAACCACGGCGTGGCAGCGGGCGCGGCACAGACGATGGTGGATAATGTTGTCGGCACGGGACTCAGGCTGGTGGCCTTGCCTGATTACCGCGCACTTGGAAATACCAAAGAATGGGCGGATGATTGGGCGCGTGATGTTGAATCCCTCTGGCGCGGATGGGCGGAAGGGTTTGAGTGCGATGCGGCTTTGTCACTCAATTTTGCGGGGCTGACTACGCAGGTGTTCCGCTCCGGTTTTATCAATGGCGAGGCATTGGCCTTACCGCTCTGGCTGCCAGAACGTGGTGGTGCATTTGCGACCACGATTCAGCTGGTGGAACCGGATCGCCTGAGTAATCCGGGCGGCAAGCCAGACGATAAAACACTCCGCGCAGGAATTGAGATCGATGATTACGGCGCGCCGCTGGCGTACCATATTCGAAAAACCCATCCTGGCGATGTGTTTATGCCGTTTGCATCTTCAGCAGATGAATGGCAGCGCGTTCCCTCGCGCACCCCGTTCGGTCGCAGGCGTGTGCTGCATATCCATGATAAGGAGCGCAGTGGCCAGAACCGTGGCAAGCCCGCACTCACCTCTGTCATGCCGATGTTTAAAATGCTCGATCATTATGAACGTTCGGAGCTGCAAGCGGCGGTAGTAAACGCCATGATCGCGGCCTTTATCGAAACGCCGCTCGATGCAGAAACCGTGGTTGAAATGTTTGGTGGCAGTTACGAGGATTACGACACAAAGCGCAAAGAATGGAAGGCCAAGCTCGCGGGAGGCTCCATCATCACCACATTCCCTGGTGACAAGCTGTCGCCGTTTACGCCGAGCCGCCCGAATTCTGCTTACGGTGCGTTTGTCGAGAATATCCTACGTCATATTGGGACAGGCCTCAATCTGCCCTTCGAACTTCTAATGAAGGATTTTTCAAAGACAAATTATTCGAGTGCCCGCGCCGCATTGCTCGAAGCATGGCGGTTTTTCTCAGGCCGCAGGCAGTGGCTCGCCACCTATTGGGCGAAGCCCGTGTATGAGCTGTGGCTGGAAGAAGCGATTAATAGCAGCAAGATCGAGGCGCCAGATTTTTACATCAACCGTGCCGCATGGTCGCGCTGCAAATGGATTGGTCCCGGTCGCGGCTGGGTTGACCCGGTCAAAGAAGCGCAAGCCTCACAAATCCGCATGGAGGCTGGTCTTTCCACCCTCGAAGATGAATGCGCTATGCAGGGGCTCGATTGGGAAGAAGTGCTGGAGCAGCGTGCGCGTGAAAAAGCCAAGATGCAGGAGCTTGGGTTGGGTGATTTGACCCCCAGCATTGCGGTTAAATCGCTCCCAGGCCAAGGCAAAGATAGTGGAAATGACAACAGCAATAATCAGGAGGATGACAATGCGAGCATGGAACAAAGCGACCAGTGAACCGTGGGCAATCACGGAATCAGCCTTGCAGACGATTTTAGAAATCGCCGAGCGCGAAAATGAAAAACCCGAAGCGGTGGCGGCGCGGCTGGGAAAAGAATTGCAAAACACCCATACCGTGACCGAACGTGATGGTGTGGCGGTCATTCCCGTCACCGGCCCGCTCTTTCGCTACGCCAATTTGTTCACAGCCATCAGCGGTGCCACCTCCTATGAAATACTGGCGCAGGATTTTACCGCCGCCATCGAAAACCCCGACATCAATGCCATCATTCTTAATATTGACTCTCCTGGTGGTGAGGTAAATGGCTGCTCGGAACTGGCCAATATGATTTTTGCGGCACGCGGCAAAAAACCGATCATCGCTTATGCCTCCGGTGATGCTGCGTCGGGTGCGTACTGGATTGCCAGCGCTGCCGATCAGGTAGTCGCCTCCGAAACCTCCGGCCTCGGCTCTATCGGCGTAGTGGCGGTGTATCGCGGTGCCAAACCCGATAAAAATGCGCCCACCACCATCGAAATTGTCTCTTCACAAAGCCCGTTTAAGCGCCTCAACCCCGAAAGTGATGAAGGCCGTGCCAAGCTACAGACGCGCATCGACGCGATGGCGGAAGTATTTGTGAACACCCTCGCGCGCAATCGCGGCATTGAAGCTACGCAAGTGTTAGAGCAGTTCGGTGGCGGCGACATCTTGATCGGCGCGCACGCCGTGAATGCTGGTCTTGCCGACCGCATTGGCTCTCTCGAAAAACTGATCGCGGAATTTTCCGCCAGTTCAAACCCCGCCCTCCAGCGGGGTTTTTTATTACCCGCAACCACTCAACAGAAGGAGACCGCCATGAATTTAGAAACACTCGCCCAAGAACATCCTGAATTGCTCGCGCAAGTGCAAAGCGATGCGAGGGCATCTGAACGATCACGCATCCAGACCATCCTTGCATCCGAGGAAGCCAAGGATCGTGGCGATCTCGCCCAGCACCTATCCTTTGCCACCGATATGGCAGCGGATAGCGCGGTCGCAATGCTCGCTAAGGCACCAAAAATTCAACCCGAACCAAAAACCAACGGCTTCG
>Ga0075163_10014148_pt1 | contig 10306 bp, 7 predicted proteins | sample JI1023141ADNA_FD_71478 | JGI IMG/M metagenome (GOLD analysis project Ga0075163, IMG submission 71478) | Wastewater effluent complex algal communities from Wisconsin, to seasonally profile nutrient transformation and Carbon sequestration -... | ecosystem: Engineered > WWTP > Effluent > Algae... | reverse complement strand
CTTCCTCGGCATTGCCCGCGCCGGCGCCGTGCAGGTCAACGTCAACCCGCTGTACACCCCGCGTGAGCTCGAACACCAGCTCAACGATGCGGGCGTGCAGACCATCATCGTCTACGGTGGCGTCTCGGCCATGGTGGCCGAGGTCATGTCCAGGACCGGCCTGAAGACGGTGGTCACGGTGGGTGTGGGCGACGGCAGCGGCAAGGTGCTGCCCAGCCCGCCGGTCGATGCGCGGCTGAAGGGAGCCACCGCGTTCACCGATGCGCTGGCGCAAGGCGCCCCGCTGTCGTTCACACCGGTGGACCTGAAAGGCGACGACCTGGTGTTCCTGCAGTACACCGGCGGCACCACGGGTTTGTCCAAAGGCGCGGCGCTGTCGCACCGCAACCTGATCGCCAACACCGAGCAGTTCAAGGCCTTCATGCCCGAGGCGCTGCGACCCGGCGAAGAGGTCATCGTGACGGCGATTCCGCTGTACCACATCTTCGCGCTGATGGTGAACTTCATCACCTACTTCTCGGTCGGCGCCGACAACTTAATGAAAACAAACCCGCGTGACATCGACAGTTTTCTGGCCACCGTGAAAGCGGCACGGCCAACCATCTTCATGGGCGTCAACACGCTGTATGCGGGCCTGGTGATGCACCCGGGCAGCAAGGACGTGGACTGGTCGCGCCTGCGGCTGGCCGGCGGTGGCGGCGCGGCCGTGATCGGCACGGTGTCCGACAAGTGGCAAGCCTTGACCGGCAGCTTCATCCGCGAGGGCTACGGCCTGTCCGAGACCTCGCCGGTCGTGAGCTTCAACCCGGCGCAGGTGAAGGCCTTCACCGGCACCACGGGCCTGCCGCTGCCGTCCACCGACGTCAAGCTGCTCGACGACGAAGGCCGTGAAGTCGGCGTCGGCGAATCCGGCGAGATCTGCGTCAAGGGCCCGCAGGTGATGCGCGGCTACTGGAATCAGCCCGAGGCCAATGCCGCGGCGTTCACGGCCGATGGCTATTTCCGCACCGGCGACATCGGCAGCTTCGACGCGCAGGGCTTTCTGAAAATCGTCGACCGCAAGAAGGACATGATCATCGTCTCGGGCTTCAACGTCTACCCCAACGAGATCGAGGCCGTGGTCACTGGCTGCCCGGGCGTGGCCGAGTGCGCCTGCGTCGGTGCGCCCGACGAGAAGTCGGGCGAGGCCGTGAAGCTCTTTGTCGTGAAGGCGCCCGCCTCAGCGCTGACCGAGGCCGATGTCATTGCCTACTGCCGCCAGCAGTTGACCGGCTACAAGGTGCCCAAGTTCGTGCGCCTGGTCGATGCGCTGCCCAAGTCGACGGTGGGCAAGATCCTGCGCCGCGAACTGCGCGACGTGGCCTGAAGACAAGGAGTCCCATCATGGTTGAGAAGAGGATCCCGGCCACGGTCGACAAGGCCTACGCATTGCTGATCGACCCGAAGTGGCTCGAAGCCCGTTGCCTGGCGCTGGGGGAGCTCACGGCGAGCTGCAAGACCAAGAAATCACCTGGCGTGGTGGTGTCGATGAAACGCCGGGTCAGGCGTGAACTCAATGCGATCATCTCGAAGGTGCTGAACCCCGAAAGCGACTTCGAGCTGGAAGAGCAGTGGTCGGCCGAAGGCAAGGGCTACAAGGGCCGTTTGACACTGCAGATCGTCGGCAAGCCGATCACCGTGACGGGCGACTTCGAGCTGCTGCCCGACGGCAAAGGCAGCATCTACCGCATCCAGCATCAAGCCAAGGTCAAGGTACCTTTGATCGGCGGTGTGGTCGAGAAGTTCGTGCTCGGCCAGACCGAGCAGGGCTGCGCCAACGAACTGGACTACCTGGCGGACTTCGTGAAGAAGAACAAGTGAAACCGCAGCCCTGCACCATGGACGAAGGCGACTTCGACTTCGACTGGCTGGTGATCGGATCCGGCTTCGGTGGCAGTGTCTCGGCGCTGCGCCTGACCGAGAAGGGCTACCGCGTCGCCGTGCTCGAATGCGGGCGCCGCTACCGCGACGAGGACTTCGCCGAGTCGACCTGGCAGCTCGGCCGCTTCCTCTGGGCGCCGCTGCTCGGCCTGAAGGGCATCCTGCGCCTGGCGCCGTTCAAGGATGTGTTCGCAGCCAGCGGCGCGGGTGTGGGTGGCGGCAGCATCGTCTACGCCAACACCCTGTACCGGGCCAAGCCGGCGTTCTTCAGCAGCGCGCAGTGGGGCGCGCTGGCGCAATGGGACCAGGTGCTGCAGCCGCACTACGACACCGCCGAGCGCATGCTGGGCGTGCAGACCGTGCCTTTTGACTCGGCCGCGCAGCAATTGATTCGCGAGATGGCGCGTCACTTCCGCACCGAAGATTCGTTCACCCGCACGCCCTGTGGCGTGTACTTCGGCGAGCCAGGCAAAACGGTGGCCGACCCTTACTTCGGCGGCGACGGCCCCGCGCGCACCGGCTGCACACGCTGCGGCGCCTGCATGGTGGGCTGCCGCGTTGGCGCCAAGAACACGCTGCTCAAAAACTACCTCTGGTTCGCCGAGAAGTGCGGCGTGCAGATCCTGCCCGAGCACCAGGTCAGCGGCGTGGCGCCGCTGGGTGCAGCCGACGGCAGCGACGGCTACCGCGTCACGACCCAGCGCCCCGGCGCCTGGTTCGCCAAAGGGACCAGGACCTTCACCGCGCGAGGCGTGGTCTTCGCGGCCGGATCGCTGGGCACCAACCTGCTGCTGGCCAACTGCAAGCATGGCGGCTCGCTGCCGCGCATCAGCGACCGCCTGGGAGATCTGGTGCGCACCAACAGCGAGTCGATCCTGACGGTGCGCCTGCCTGAGGACCGCAAGACCTGGAATGACGTGGCCATCAGCTGCAGCATCCACGTTGACCACGACACCCACATCGAGTTCGTCAACTACGGCCGCAACGCTGACTTCATGTCGCTGCTGTACACCGTGCTGGTCGGCAAGGGCAGTCGGCTGACGCGGCCGCTGCTGTGGTTGGGCAGCATCGCGCGCCACCCGCTGCAATGGTTGAAGACGCTGTGGCCGGCCGGCTGGAGCCAGCGCATGGTGATGCTGCTGGTGATGCAGGCGCTGGACAACGCCATCGCGCTGCGCGCGCGCAAGCGCTGGTTCGGCCGCGGCTACCGGCTCAGCACGGAGCAGGACCGCGACAAGCCCAACCCGACCTTCATAGCCGCCGGAAACGCCGCCGCGGCCTGGCTGGCCGGGCACACGGGTGGCATCGCGCAGAGCAACGTGCTCGAGGCCTTGGGCAACGTGCCGACCACGGCGCACCTGCTGGGCGGCGCGGTGATCGGCGCCGACGCCAGCTGTGGCGTGATCGATCAGCACCTGCGCGTCTTCGGCTACCGCAACCTGCTGGTCTGCGATGGTGCCGCGATGCCAGCCAACCCCGGTGTCAACCCTTCGCTGACAATCACCGCGTTGGCCGAACACGCGATGTCGACGATCGCCCCGGCCGCACGGGCCACGCCAGCCTGCGCCGGCGCCGAATCCGTTGGGGCCACGGCATGAGCACCTCGCCGAAACCGCACGAATTGCCCGTTCAGTCTGGCGACGACGAGTTCGCGCGCATGCGGCGACTGTTCCTGCGTCAGCGGCAAGCGTTCGAGGCCGCGCCCTATCCCGAGCTGGCGCTGCGCAAGGCCAAGCTGCGCAAGCTGATCGATGCGCTGCGCCGGTACCAGGACGACATCGTCGTGGCGGTGAATGCCGACTTCGGCGTGCGCGCCGGTGCCGAGACCAAGCTGGTCGAGGTGATGGGGCCGATCCTCGAGGCACGGCATGCGCTGTCGCACATGGGCCGCTGGATGAAGCCGCGGCGTCGCAGCACCGAGTTGCTGTTCCTGACCAACCGTGCTTGGGTCGCCTACCAGCCCAAGGGCGTGGTCGGCATCATCGGCACCTGGAATTTCCCGCTGTACCTGACCCTGGGCCCGCTGGTGGCGGCGCTGGCCGCGGGCAACCGCGCCATGATCAAGATGTCAGAGTTCTCGCCGCGCTGCACGGCGCTGCTGACTTCGATGCTGGCCGAGTGCTTTGATGAAGACGAGGTCGCTGTGTGCGGTGGCGACATCGGCGCGGCCCAGGCCTTCAATGCCCTGCCGTTCAACCACCTGGTGTTCACGGGCTCGCCTCGTGTGGGTCGCCAAGTGATGCGGGCTGCGGCCGAGCACCTCACACCGGTAACGCTGGAGCTGGGTGGCAAGTCGCCCGCCATCGTCGGCCCCGATGCCGACCTGCGTGAGTCGGCCCTGCGCATCGCCCATGGCAAGGCCTTCAATGCTGGGCAGATTTGCGTCGCACCCGACTACGCGCTGGTGCCGCGCGGCAAGGCCGAAGCCTTCGCGGCTGCCGTGGCCGATGCCTTCACCCGGCTCTACCCCACGGTGAGTGGCAACGCCGAGTACACCAGCATCATCACCGAGCGCCATGCCGTGCGCTTGCGCGAACTGCTGGCCGATGCGCAGGCCAAAGGGGCGACATTGCTGCGCTGCGGCGCCGACGCTGGCAGCGGCCGGCAGATGCCGCTGACCGTGGTCACGCGCGTCGAAGAGCGCATGCAATTGATGCAGGAGGAGCTCTTCGGGCCGATCCTGCCGGTGCTCGAATACGACAGTCTGGACGACGCGATGGCGCTGGTGCGGCGCGGCGAGCGGCCGCTGTCGCTGTATGGCCTGGGCCTGAGCGCTGCTGACCAGGCGCGTGTGCTCAAGGAAACACATGCCGGCGGCGTGACCTTCAACGACTGGGGCTGGCATGTCTTCCAGCACGACCTGCCTTTTGGCGGCATCGGCAATTCGGGCATGGGCACCTACCACGGCGAGGAAGGCTTTCGCGAGCTCTCGCATGCGAAGGGCGTGTTCAAAAGGCACCGCTGGTTCCCCGTCGGGCTCTTCTATCCCCCCTACGGCAACCTCGTGCAACGCTTGGCGATGAAATTCTTCATCGGCAGTGCACCGACACCAACCCGGCCGCCTCGCTGAAGCGGGCAACCGGCCCGAGCGATAACCACGAATCTCGAGGAGACGATGATGATGAAGACAACACACCGCCCCGCGGCGATCGCGTTGCTGGCCGTCGCGGCCCTGCTGGCATCCTGCGGCAAGAATCCTGGTGTTGGCGGCGCGGCTGGCGACGCCATGCCGGCCACCGTGCAGGCCAATGAGCAGGTGGCGCGGGAACTTCGGCTCGACGAACCGCAGGGCTTCGAGGACGCCCGGCGCGGCTTCATCGCCAGACCCGAGGGCAAGATCCTCGCCGTCGACGGCAGCACCGTGCTGATCGACTTCGACGCCTTCAAGTTCGTTGACGGCAAGGCGCCGGCCACCGTCAACCCGAGCCTGTGGCGCCACGCGATGCTGAACGCGCAGGCGGGGCTGTTCAAGGTCACCGACGGAATTTGGCAGGTGCGCGGCTTCGACATCGCCAACATGACGCTGATCGAAGGCAAGACCGGCTTCATCGTCGTGGACACACTGACCGCGCGCGAGAGCGCCGCGGCGGCGCTGGCCTTTGCGCGCAAGCACCTGGGCAACAAGCCGGTCTCGGCCATCGTCTTCACGCACAGTCACGCCGACCACTTCGGTGGCGCGCTCGGAGTGGCCACGGCCAAGGAGGTGGCCGAGCGCAAGATCCCGGTGGTGGCGCCCGAGGGCTTCATGGCCGAGGCTACGAGCGAGAACATCCTGGTCGGTACCGCCATGGCCAGGCGGTCGATGTACCAGTTCGGCAAGAACCTCGTGCCATCGGCCAAGGGCATCGTCGACACGGGTCTCGGCAAGAACGTGGCCTATGGTGCCATCGGCATTCTGGCGCCCACGCAGCTGATCACGCAACCCACGCAGGAACTGATGCTGGACGGCGTGCGCTTTGTCTTCCACAACGTGCCGGGTGCCGAAGCGCCGGCCGAGCTCACCTTCTCCATCCCCGAGAAGAAGGCCTACTGCGGCGCGGAGAATCTCGCGCAGACCATGCACAACCTGCTGCCGGTGCGCGGCGCCAAGGTGCGCGACGCGCTGCGCTGGGCCGAATACATGCAGCAGGCGCTGGACCAGCTGGGCGACACCGAGGTCTACTTCGGCCAGCACCACTGGCCGATCTGGGGCAACGTGCGCATTGCCGATTTCATCACCAAGCATCGCGACATCTACAAGTACACGCACGACCAGACGCTGCGCCTGGCCAACGCCGGCCACACGCCGCGCGAGATCGCCGAGATGGTCAAACTGCCGAAGTCACTGCAGTCGCATTTCGGAGCCCGCGGCTACTACGGCGACCTGCGCCACAACGTGAAGGCGGTGTACCAGCTCTACCTCGGCGCCTACGACGGCAATCCGGCCCACCTGAACCCGCATCCGCCGCAGGAATCCGCGAAGCGCTACCTGGAACTGCTGGGCGGCGTCGACAAGGCCGTGGCCGCAGGCCAGGCCGCGTTCGACAAAGGCGACTTCCGCTGGGCTGCCGAGCTGCTGAACCACGCCGTGTTCGGCGCCCCCGACCACAAGGCGGCCAAAGAGCTGCTGGCCCGCACCTACGACCAGCTGGGCTACATGGCCGAGGCGGCCACCTGGCGCAACAGCTACCTCACCGCCGCAGCCGAACTGCGCGAAGGCCCACCGAAGAAGGGTGTGGATCGCTCGTTCCTGATCGACATGCTGTACGAGACCCCGGTGGAGCGCTTCCTCGAAGCCATGGCGGCTGGCCTGGACGGCCCGGCCGCGGACGGCAAGAACCTGAAGGTCAACCTGGTGCTGACCGACACCAAGGAGTCCTTCGTGCTGTGGATCGAAAACGCGGTGCTGCACCACAAGAAAGCCGCGCCGGCGGCCGATGCCAACGCGACGCTGACGCTGACCAAGCCGATCTTCATCAAGATGATGGCCGGCACCGCTGGCATCAAGGACACGCTGATGAGCGACGATCTCAAGATCGACGGCAGCAAGATCGACCTGGTGCGCTTCTTCACGCTGATCGACAAGGCGCCGGGTACGTTCGCGGTCGTGACGAGGTAGGTCTGCGTCCGCTGCGCGGCCCCGGCGGTAGGGGCCGTAGCGATGGGATATCCAACGAATCACAATCGAACTCGATCCTTGGTCTCATGACGGCCCAGACAGGCCGGGGGAACAGGTGGGGGAACAGACCGAACGTTCCCGCTGCGTTTCCCAATGAGATCAACGGCTTAGGTCGCCGTTTTGATTCCCATCAGCCACCCCATCCCGACTTGAAGACAAAGGGCCCGCGCTTTGCGCGGGCCCTTTGTCTTTGTGGATTCGGATGGCGTCAGGTGCAGAGCGCCTTGATGTCCTCGGGCACGGGAATCGCCTTCAAGCGGCCGGTGGCGCCATCGCGCACGACAAAGGCGCGCACCTCGCGGCCCTCGCACAGCACATCGCTGCCGCGCGTGACGCGGTGGTGCTGCACCAGCACCTTGGCGCGCCACTCCTCGACATGGGTGTGCACCTCGATGGTCTCGCCATAGGTGGCCGGGATCATGAAGCGGGTGTTGATCTCCAGCAGTGGTGTGCCGACGATGCCGCGCGTCTTTTCCAACTCGCGCCAGGGCGGGACGCCGCATGCCATGAAGAAGGCCAGCGAGGCCTGGTCCATCCAGCGTGAGAAGTTCGGGAAGAAGACGATACCGGCAGGGTCGCAGTCACCGAAGTGGACGTCGACACGGTGGATATGGGTCTTGGCCATGGAGTTCGAAGCCGCTACAGCCGAATCACTGCCGGGTTCGGCACGCTGCTGTACAGGGCGAGCACCTGCGCGGCGCGGCGGGTGAGCACCGCGCGCTGGTTGAGGTAGCCCTTGTCGGTGATCTCTCCGGCGTCGACGCTTGGCGGCTCATTCAGCAACAGTGCCCGGCTCGGGGCCTGCGACGATCCGCCGCCCTCGGCACGCATGGCCTGCAGGCCGGCGCGAATCTTCTCGGCCAGTTCGTCCGCTGGCAGGGCGTTGGCGGCCGGGCTGGGGAAGACCAGCACGCCGACTTCCTCGCGGTCGTGGCCGGTGATCACCACATCCGACGCCAGCGGCGACAAGGCGGCCACGGCCTTCACACGCATCGTGCCCACCGAGACCCAGGTACCGCTCATCAACTTGAAGTCCTCGGCCACTCGGCCATCGAAGGCCACGCCGCGGCTGGGATCGGTAGCGTCGCAAAGCTTGCCGGCATCGCCGATCAGGTAGTAGCCCTCCTCGTCAAAGGCCTTGGCACTCAGCTCCGGGGCGTTCCGGTAGGCTGGGAACACGCTGGGGCCCTTGACGCGCATCTCCAGTTTGCCGCCGTTCGGCACGAACTTCAGCGCCATGCCAGGCAACGGCGCCCCGATGCAGCCAGCGCGGTCGATGGCCCAGTGCACACTGGTGATGGTGGGTGAAGTCTCGGTGGCGCCCCAGGACGACGTGAACCACAGCGGGCGTTCTCGCACCCGGCGCGCGACGCCTTCCAGCCGCTCCCACAGGCTCTGCGGCAGGGCGGCGCCGGCGTAGAACACACCTTCGAGGGTCTGCATCACGTCGCGTGCCAGGGCCTCGTCGCTCTCCAGGTACGGCAGCAGCATGTCAAAGCCGCGTGGCACGTTGAAGTAGAAGTTCGGCCGCACCTCGCGCAGGTTCTTCACCGTGCGCTCGATGAGCCCGGGCATGGGCCGGCCGTCGTCCACGTGCAGGCTGCCGCCGTGGGCCAGCACCAAGTTGAAGTTGTGGTTGGCCCCGAAGGTGTGGCTCCAGGGAAGCCACTCCAGCAGGCGCAAAGGATGCCGGTTCAGGAAAGGCCAGACCTGCGCGATCATCTGCTGGTTGGCGCACAACATGCGGTGGGTGTTGACCACCACCTTGGGCGTGCCGGTCGAGCCGCTGGTCAGCAGGTACTTGGCGTGGGTGTCGGGCCGTATCGCTGTAAAGGCTGCCGCCACGGCCGACGTCTCTTCGACCGACAGGGTGCCGAAATCGAAGGCACCCACCATCTCACTGGCGTGCTTGCTGAAGACCACCGGCCTCGACCCACGTGCGGCCCAACTCGCCAGTGGGGGGCCATAAACGCTGGGTTCGGCGGCATAGACCAGGGCGGGGTCCAGCGCATCCAGGATGGCGTGGATCTTGGTGTGGTCCTGGGTCAGCCGGCAGTAGGCGCTGGAGACGGTGCAGATCGCGCGGCCGATGTGCATGGTGGCCAGTGCCAGCAGGGCATGATCGACTGAATTGTCAGACAGCACCACCACCGGCTTCCCGGCAGGCAGATCGAGGTCCAGCAGGCCCTGCGCCAGTCGGCCGACGTCCGCGCGCACCTGCGCGTAGCTCAGCTCGCGCCATGCGCCGCCCGCACCGCGTTCGGCCAGGAACAGTGCCTCGGGCGTGGTCGCGGCCCAATGTTCCAGCCAGTCGCCAATGCAGCGCGCGTGGGGCTGCAGGGCATCAGCGCTGCGCAGAACGAACCCCCCTCCGGGCAGCGGCTCACGGATCACACGGGGCGATGCAAGCGACGAGATGTCGCCAAACGGGCAGGCTGCAGCAGGGGATGCCATGCGCACGACTCCTAGTTAATTTCAGACGCCCAGGCAGGCGGCGAGCGCATCGCTGTGGGCCAGTGGCGCGGCGTCGCCAGCCAGCACGACCTGGCCCTTCTGCAACACCACCAGTCGGTCTGCCTGGGCGGCAACTCGGCGGTAGTCGCGGTCGACGATCAGGGTGGCGATACCGGCAGCGCGGATCTGCCCGATCACGCGCCAGATCTCGGCCACGATGAGTGGCGCGAGGCCCTCGGTGGCCTCGTCGAGGATGATCACGTCGGGGTGGGTCATCAGCACCCGGCCAATCGACAGCATCTGCTGCTCGCCGCCAGAGAGTTGCCCGCCCAGGTTGCCCAGGCGCTCGGCAAGGCGTGGGAAGGTCTGCATCACGCGATCGAAAGTCCATTCCCGCTGGCCGTCGCGGCCAGGGCGCGCGGCCATGACGAGGTTCTCTCGCACACTCAGGTTGGGGAACACACCGCGGCCTTCGGGCACGTAGCCCACGCCGGCGCGCGCCATCTGGTGCGGTGCGGCGCGGGAGAAATCCTGGCCGCGCACCGCAATCCGGCCCTCGCGTTGTTTCACATGGCCGAGCAGGCTGCGGATCAGCGTGGACTTGCCCATGCCATTGCGGCCCAGCAGACCCACCGTCTCACCGCGGGCGATGGAAAGGTCCACCCCGTGCAGCACATGGCTTGAGCCATACCAGGCGTGGATCGCATGGGCTTCGAGCAGCGCGGTCATGCGTGGCCCCCGAGATAGGCCGACTGCACGGCCGGATCGGTGCGG
>Ga0075163_10014147_pt1 | contig 10306 bp, 9 predicted proteins | sample JI1023141ADNA_FD_71478 | JGI IMG/M metagenome (GOLD analysis project Ga0075163, IMG submission 71478) | Wastewater effluent complex algal communities from Wisconsin, to seasonally profile nutrient transformation and Carbon sequestration -... | ecosystem: Engineered > WWTP > Effluent > Algae... | reverse complement strand
AAGTCGCCGTAGTCCTTGTCCGTGGTGAGGTACAAACCTTTGCCATCATTCACGAGTTCGCCGTTTTCGACCTTCCAGTGGGCATTGAGGTGATCGCCCTTGTCATTGCCCTTCGCATCGGTGAGGCCGCCTTCGATGGATTTCTTCTTGTAGGCCGCCTGCTCATCGGGCGTCATTTTCCACAGGTCGGTGGGATCTTGAGTGCCCCAGCCATACCAGCCGGAGAGGTCCTTGCCATTGAAGAGGGCGGTGAAGCCTTCCGGCGGCGTGTTGTTTTCCGCGGCGAGGCCAAGCGAGGCCGTGGCAAGCGTAAGGAGCAGCGTGTGTTTCAGTTTCATTGGGTGAGGTTGGCAGATAAAAACGGGCCGAGGAGTCGCCCCCGGAGCCGCTCATCTTTCATGAGGCCGGACTTTCCCCTCGACACAGCGCGGGGCGGCGTGGACGATTCACGCACCATGCGCCTCTCCCTCCGCACGCTCTTCGCTTTTACCCTCATCACCCTCTCAGCGCCCTTCGCCTTCACCCAAGACGCGGGCAAAACGGAAGCTGATGCCGCCAGCGCGGCCAAGGAGGCACTGCAAAAGCTCTTCGCCCCCACGGTTTCTGCCGAACAGCTCGCGGAGCTGGCCAAAGAGGCGAACAAGCTCGGCGTGCCACGCCAGCAGATCATCGAGGCACGCCTCGTGTGGGGCCTGCGGAATCAGGACACGGCCTTTTTGACCAAGATGCTGCCCGAGGTGGAGGTGCTAGCGGCGAATTTTGATCCGTCTCAAGCCGCCGCGATGCCGAACGCTGAGGCGATCCAGTCCTTCGCCTCCTACATCCGGGCGCTGAAGGCGCAGGAGGGCAACGATGCCGAGGGCTTCAAAAAACACATCCTGGAGGCCATCTGGCTCCAGCCCGGTCAGGCGAGCGTCTTCATCCAGTCCATCGAGAAAACCCGCCGGGAGGAAAAGATGGCCGCGCTCACCGTGGACATGAAACTGCCGCTCACCGATTCGATGGGCGAGGCCACGACGCTGGGCGACCTCGTCGCGGGCAAAAAAGCGGTGCTCATCGACTTCTGGGCCTCCTGGTGCGGCCCGTGCATGCAACTCATGCCCTCCTTGAAGAAGAAGGGCGACGCTCTTCCCGCCCACGGCATCGTGGTGGCCGCGATGAACAAGGACGACGAGAACGCCCTCAGCATCGCCGAGCGCATCCGCAAGGAACAGGACATGAATATCCCCTGGCTCATCGAGCCCGCCGAGCGGCCCTTCACGAAGCAGTTCGAGATCGACAGCATCCCGCGCATGATCCTCATCAGCCCCGAGGGAAAGGTGCTCTTCAACGGCCACCCCGAGGACCCCGCGCTGTGGGCCGCTCTAAAGAAGGTGGATGCCAGCATCGAGGCGACGCATTGATCGGAAGCGAATCACCAGCCTGCCGAACACCTCACAACGGCGGCTGGAAGTTCAGCAGCTCGATTTCGACCGCGTGCTTCTTCTCAGGCTGCACCTCGACCACGGAGATCGAGCCGTATTCGATGTTAAAATGAGCCATGCGCATGAGTGGCATGTCCAGCATCAGTGCCAGCATCACACGGATGATGCCGCCGTGGCAGAAAACAGCCACACGTTGATGCGGATGCGCCGCGAGAATCTGCGCCGCACATGCACCAACGCGGCTCTTAATCTGCGAAACAGGTTCGCCGGCCGGGATGCCGTCGTTTTCGATGATCTCCAGCCAGTCGAAGGCGCTCACGCCAAAGATTGATTGCACCTGGTCCCAGCGGTGACCGGTCCAGTCACCAAAATCAACCTCGCGCAAACCATCAAGGTAGGTCGGCTCCATGCCGCGGGAAGCCGCGGTGGGTGCCAGCGTCTGGCGCACACGCTGCATGGGGCTGGCGTAAATGGCATCCAAAGACGTGTCTTTCAGCCAGTGCCCCACTGCCTCCGCCTGCCGCAGTCCGAGGGGGGAGAGGCCCATGTCGATGCGCGAGCCACCAAAGACCTTGTGATAACGTTCCTCGACCTCACCGTGGCGGATCAGGTAGAGCTGGGTGGGATGATTCGGGAGATGCAGTTTCACAGAAGGGCCGCCTCCATGCCTCGAAGGCACCGGAACGCCAACCGAAAAGTCATGACATGAAGCTTCGTTAGCTGCCCATGCTCCGACTCTCCGGCCTCTTGCTCCTCTTCTGCGGCAGCGTGCTGGCACAGAACATCCTTTTCGTGGTCAGTGACGACCAGCGGCCGGACACGCTTCACTCGCTGGGCAATGAGGTGATCGAGACGCCAAACCTCGACCGTCTGGTAGCAAGTGGAACGGCATTTACCCGGGCCTACGCAGGCTACCCGATCTGCCATGTGAGCCGGGCGCAGATGCTGACAGGCACCCATGCTTTCAAAGCGCTGCCGAAGTATCCAGCGGGGGCGATTGATCCCCGGCTGGCGACTTTGGCGGGCACGTTTCAAAAAGCCGGCTGGCACACCTGCTACTCAGGCAAATGGCACAACGACGGCCATCCGGCCGAACGCGGCTACACCACGACAAGCGCCCTATTCTCCAGTGGAGGCGCGAAGAAGCTAACACAGCCGGAGGTGGATGAACGTGGCTGCCCGCTCACCGGCTATCGCGGATGGACATTCAAAAACGCGCAAAACCTTCCGGAAATCGAAAAAGGTGCCGGTTTGCAGCCGGACAACAGCCGTCACATTGCTGATGGAGCCATCCAGGCCATCCAATCGGCTCCGAAAGACAAACCATGGCTCCTGCATGTGAACTTCGCCTTTCCGCATGACCCGCGACAGTGGCCCGCCGGCATGGAGAATCGCTACCAAGCCGCCCAAATGCAGCTCCCGGCCAATTTTGCCGCGCGGCATCCCTTTGATCATGGCAACCTCGACGGCCGCGATGAGCAGCTTTTGCCCGTTCCGCGCACCGAGGCGGCCTTGATGGAAGAACTGGCCCTTTACTACGCGATGATCACAGACATGGACGCGCAACTCGGCCGAATCCTCAATGCGCTTCCTTTGAAGGAAGAGACGATCATCGTTTTCACGAGCGACCAGGGGCTGGCGCTCGGCAGCCATGGGCTTCTGGGGAAACAAAACTGCTACGAGCACAGCATCCGCAGCCCGCTGATCATCTGCGCTCCCGGCTTGCCGAAGAACTGGCGATGCACGGCTCTTGTGACGCTGCACGACTTGTTTCCGACCTTGTGTGAACTCTCCGGCCTTTCGATTCCAGCGACGGTAACAGGAAAAAGTCTCGCGCCGCTGCTACGGCATGAGAAAGAGCAGATGCATGAGTTTGTGACCGGCATGTTCACGGACACCCAGCGGATGATCTGCGACGGCCGCTGGAAACTCATCGTTTACCCGCGGGCAGGGCGGGAGCAGTTGTTTGATCTGGAGAGTGATCCGCTGGAGTTGCACGATCTGTCTGGCGACGCCAGCCACGGCAGCATCTGTGATGCTTTGAGATTCAAACTGGTAGCATGGAGGAGAAACAACGCCGATCCTCAGTCCCCAAACGGACGCTAAAATTCAACGTTTCAGCCCCTGCGGCTTGTTCTGAACCTTGTCGATCTCATCGCGATTCAGATTCAGTTCGCGTTCGAAGCGGGTCTTTTCCCGCCGGTGTTCACGAACGAGATCCACCGTCCAGAAAGCACCGCTCAAGCTGGTGACCAGCAGCAGGAGGAAGAGGAGGTAGCACATCAGGGACATATGCTGCTCCTGCCCCCTGCGAACCTCACGATCCGTGTCCACATCCAGCACGCCCAGCAGATCCATCCACCATAGGCGCCACACACGCGGATCACGCGCCACATTTAACGCCCAAAAACTGGCGAAGAGCGTCAAAATGGCTGCGATGGCAAGTCCGATGGGCATAACGGTATCCGAATGACGGCAGAGACTGGCTCACGCCCAGCAGCCTCACCAGTTCTTGATCCACTTGGCGGAAATCGTGGTATTCTCGACCGTGTCAGACGACTTGGCCGAGGTATTTAGAACGTCCTCCCCATAGGACCAAAGATCATAAGTCGAGTTAATCGTGATGACTGCATTGCCTCCGCCGGAACCAGAGCCACTGCCCCCCGTCGTAGAACTGGCCGCAGAAGCTTTGATATACTGAAACGGATTCGAGAATCCATCCGCCATGAAGTAAACGCCATTCACCTTTCTCCACATGGTCGGCGGCATGTCTTTGAACATGACATTTTGGATTTCCACCTCGTCAAAATTGCCATCGGATGGGGCCGACCCTCCGTTCGCGGAGTTACCCGCCCCCTTGATGGCATCGTAGCCATCCCCCCTCAGAGCCTGATACAGGCACCGCGCTCCGGACACATTATACGTCTTCCCAGGCATGATCTCGGCGAAATCATCTTGACCCGCAGGCTCGGGATACTCACCAAACTTCTCAAAGTATCGTTCCAAAGACGAGGTGATCGCCGTCATCGTAGCCTCGGTGGTGCGGCGTTTGGCACCGCGGACGGCATAGGTGTAACCACCGAGCGTAAGGGCGGCCAGAACAACGATGAGCGAGATGACAATCATCATTTCGACAAGTGTGAAGCCGGATGCCCGGCGGGCTGAGACGGGGAATTTCATGACAAAGCGGGGTTGGGAGATTGGGGAGGAAGGCAGCAAGGCGTTTAGACCTAGCCCCCACCACCACCGCTGAGATTTTTAATGACGTCGATGAGCGGCAGGAAGAGCGCCATGACGATCACACCGACCACTAGGGCCAGGATGACGATCATCAGCGGCTCCAGCATGGAGGTGAGGGCAGAGACGGAATTGTCCACTTCATCCTCATAAACGTCTGCGATCTTCAAAAGCATCTCCGGGAGCTGGCCGGTCTCCTCACCCACGTCCACCATGGAGATCACCATCGGGGGGAAGACGTTGCTTGCCTCAAGCGGGCCGACCATGGACTCACCTTCCTTGACTGCGTCATGCACCTTCATGATGGCGTTGGAGACAACGACGTTACCCGCTGTATCGCGCGTGATGTTAAGCGCCTGAAGGATCGGCACACCGGAGGTGACGAGGGTGCCGAGGGTGCGAGTGAAGCGAGAGATGGCGGTTTTCCGCTGCACATCGCCGAAGAGGGGCAATTTGAGCTTCATGCCGTCAATCCACAGCCGGCCTCCTTTGGTGGCGGCCATGGCACGCCAGGAGACGAACCCAGTCACGACAACGGCGATGATGTACCAGATGTAGTCCCACATCCAGCGAGAGAAGCCGATGACCCACTTGGTGAGCTCTGGCAGCTTGTCCTTAGACCCGAGCATGTCCTCGAAAATGGTTTCGAAGCGCGGAACGATGACGAGCATGAGGAAGACCATGATGCCCGCGGCGATGAACATCACGATGATGGGGTAAACCATCGCGGCCACGATCTTGTTTTTGAGCTTCTGGGCTTTTTCCTGGTATTCGGCCAGGCGGTTCAAAACGAGCTCGAGCACACCGCCGAGCTCACCAGCCTTGACCATGTTCACATACAGCTTGTTGAAGATGCGCGGATACTGCTGGAGGCTTTCCGAGAAGGTGGATCCTGTCTGCACGTTCTCAGCGAGCGTGTTGATGGTGGCTTTCATCACCGGCACCGGCTCCTGGCGCCCGAGCACCGTGAGGCCGCGAAGCAAAGGCAGACCAGAATCGATCAGCGTGGCCAGCTGGCGCGTGAAAATCATGAGCACCTTGCTCTTCACACGGGCATTCGCACCCACTCGCACGATTTTGTCTTTGCCCTTGGAGGATGATTTGGCGCGTTTTTTGATCGCGGCAGCCTGGCCGGCTCCTTCAGCGGCCACCTGGGTCGGATAGTAGCCGCTGGCACGCAGCTGATTGTAGGCGTCGGCCTCGGAGGCGGCATCCAGATCGCCGGCAGTCTCCTGGCCGTTCTGGTCGAGAGCGATGTAGTGGAATCGGGGCATAGAATTGTTGTCGGGAAAGGGGCGAAAATCGCGTGTGTGTGCTTATACCGAGGGAGCGAGCGTTCTGTCCATCTCAAATTCGCGCCGGAAATCCCTCTGCAGTAGATTTCTGGCGGCGAACCGGTGGATCAGGTGTACTTCAGCACTTCTTCGACGGTGGTATCGCCATCGTAGATGCTGCGCAGGCCGTCCTCGCGGAGGGTGGCCATGCCGAGCTCGATCGCTTTTTGGCGCAGCACGAGGGACGGTGCCCGGGAGGTGATCAAGTCGCGGAGAGGGTCAGTGATGTCGAGGAGTTCGTAGATGCCTTTGCGGCCCTTGTAACCGCTGTTGCCACAAGTAGAGCACCCGGAGCCCGTGTAGAAGGGCTTTCCGGCGATGTCATCGCGACTGAGACCGAGCTGGGTGAGGATGTGGTTGTTCGGCTCATAGGGGGCGCGGCAGCCTTTGCAGATGGTGCGCAGGAGACGCTGAGCTAGCACGCCTTCCAACGTGGCGGAGACGAGGAAAGGCTCCACACCCATGTCCACGAGACGTGTGACAGCGCCGGCGGAGTCGTTCGTGTGGAGCGTGCTGAGCACCAAGTGACCCGTAAGGGAGGCCTGGATGGCGATTTGAGCTGTTTCAAGGTCACGCATCTCACCCACCATGATGCGGTCCGGGTCCTGACGGAGGAAGGCACGCAGCGCCTTGGCGAACGTGAGCCCCACAGCCTCATTGATCGGCACCTGCATGATGCCATCGATTTCGTATTCGACGGGGTCCTCGGCGGTGAGGAGCTTGGCATCGATGGTATTGATGCGGCGGAGGGCAGCATAAAGCGTGGTTGTCTTGCCCGCGCCGGTGGGGCCGGTGACAATGAAGATGCCGTTCGGCTTGTGGATCGTCTCGACAATGTAGTCGAAGAGGAAGGGCTGCATGCCGAGCGTCTCGAGATCGAGATTCACCGAGGACCGGTCGAGCACGCGGAGCACCACGGACTCCCCGTGCTGCGTCGGGAGCGAGTTCACGCGCATGTCGATGGGCTTGCCGCTGACGGTGGTCATGATGCGGCCGTCCTGCGGGACACGACGTTCGGCGATGTTCATGTTCGCCATGACCTTCACACGGGAAATGACGGAGGTGGCGAGGTGCACGGGAGGCGGGGCCATCTCATACAGAGCACCGTCCACACGGTAGCGGATCTTGAACTCACGCTCGAAAGGCTCGAAATGGATGTCCGAGGCACGCTCCTTAATGGCCTGAGTGAGCACCAGATCGACGAATTTCACGATGGGGGCCGAATTGGCCTCCTGCTCGGCGCTTTGGGCCGCGCTGCCGGCCTTGCCCATCTGGCCAAAGATCTCCTCGATGCTCGGAGCGCTGTTTCCGTAGTGCTTGTCAATGAGTGCCTGCACCTGGCTGCGACGCGCCACGACGGGCACGATGCTCTTTCCAAGACCGAAGCGGAGATCCTCGGCGAGCTGAGGGTTCAGCGGATCGGTGAAGGCCACATGCAGGCCCTGGCCGTCGAGCGTGATCGGAAAGCAGCCATAGAGGCGGGCCATTCCGGGTGTGATGAGGTTCACCACGGAGGGGGCGGGCTCATAGGTGGCGAGGTCAAAGTGCTCCGCGCCGAGATCCTCGGCCACATGACCCCAGAACTCGTCCTCGTTCGAGTAGATCCCGTAGTCGAGGAGCGTCTGGAGGATGTCCTTGCCGTCGGTGACGCAGTCGCGCGTCAAATCGTCGGCCTGGCCGGAGTCAATGACGCCGCGGTTGATGAGCATGTCGATGACGTTGGAAACGGTCATGGTATGGAGAAAGAGAAGGATTTCGGGAAAATGGGGAAAGGCGGGAAGATCAATGCGAGTCGGACATGGTGGCCTCGATGACCTCATCGGCGGTGGTGAGGCCGGCGAGCACCTTGCGGACGCCGTCCTCGCGCAGGGTGCGCATGCCCAGTTCGCGGGCGCGTTTGCGGAGCTGCGGCGTGGTGAGCTGCTGGTTGATCATGCTGCGCACCTCGTCGTCGATCTTGAAGATCTCCACCAGGCTCATACGGCCGCGATAGCCGAGCTGGCGGCACTTCCCGCAGCCTGTGGGCCCCATGATGGTGGCGTCCATGGCCTGCGCCGCGTCCAGCCCCAGGGAACGCAACTCGCGATCACTGAGAGTGGACACTGATTTACAGTCTCCGCAGAGCTTGCGCACGAGGCGCTGGGCCTCGATCGCACGCACGGCGGAGGCGATGAGGAAGGGCTTGATGCCGATGTCCGCCAGACGTGCCACGGCGCTGGGAGCATCGTTCGTGTGCAGCGTCGAGAACACCAAGTGACCGGTGAGCGAGGCCTGGATGGCGATGGACGCCGTCTCCATGTCACGAATCTCACCCAGCATGATGATGTTCGGCGCCTGGCGGAGCATGGCGCGGAGCGCGGCGGCGAAGGTCATGCCCACATCCTCCTTCACCATGACCTGATTGATGCCGGGAAGCTCATACTCCACCGGGTCTTCCACGGTGATGATCTTGCGGTCCGGGCGGTTGATGAAGTTCAGGCAGGCGTAAAGCGTCGTCGTCTTGCCGGAACCCGTTGGCCCCGTGACGAGGATGATGCCGTCCGGCAGCGAGATGAGCTCTTCAAAGCTGGCCTGGTCATCCGAGAGGAATCCGAGATCCACGAGGCCGAGGCGCAGGCTGCTCTTGTCGAGCACACGCATGACGACGGACTCGCCATTGCTCGTCGGGATGATCGACACGCGCATGTCGATCTCCTTGTCGTTGTAGTTCATCTGGATGCGGCCATCCTGCGGGACTCGCTTCTCATCGAGCTGCATCGTGCCGGTCATGATCTTGATGCGGCCGATGATGGCGGCCAGCAGGCGCTTCGGATGATGTTCGATATCGACCATCACGCCGTCCATGCGGTAACGGATGCGGATGTCCTTCTCCATCGGCTCCACATGAATATCGGAAGCCTTGTTCTTGAAGGCCTCGGTGAGCATGTTGGTCACCAGCTTGATCACCGGCGCGTCGTCACCCGCTGCCTCCAGGCCGGCGCCTTTCACCGTGCTGCCACCCACAGCCTCATTGCCGTAGATGTTGGATTGCAGCAGCTTGATGAGTGCCGGTGTGGAGCACAAAAACTCGATTTCAGGCTGCAGGACGTGCGGCAGGGCGTCGAGTGTCTCAAAGTCATAAGGATCAGCCACCACGATCTGGAGCGCCGTCCCATTCGTCCCCAGCGGAGCGATCTTGTAACGCATCGCCACCTCCACAGGCACGAGGTGCTTCAGGCTCGGCGGCGGCTCAAAGCCGTGCAGATCGACGTACTCCATGCCAGAATTCACCGCCACGGTCTGCGCCACCTGCTCATCGGACACCACGCCAGTCTTGATCAGCGTTTCCAGCGCACTTTCGCCGTGTTTTTTGGTTGAGGCCACGCCCTGGATGTCGCGGTCGGTCAGCAGCCCGGATTCTTGGAGGAGTTCCAGGAGATATTTTTCATTCGAGTACATGAAGGCAGAGGGGAAAGACGAAAATGGGGCCTGAGAGAGATTATTGGGAAATTTGAGATTAAGCGGGAGGGCCTTCGAGTGTCAATGCCTCGACCTGCAATGCGCAAAAAAAGCCGCCGGGCACGACACGTCCCCTTCCCTCGCCTCAACCCATATACTGCGTGATGAAAACCTCATTGCCTTCCGCGTCGCGGTAGATGCCGAGCAGGATCGGCTCGCCCTCACGTTGTTCGGGAGCTTGCAGGATCGTCGCGCCAGCCTGGCGGATGCTTTCAGCCTGCACCAGCACGTCTTCGAATTGAAACGACAGCCCGGTGGCGTTTCGCGAGCCATCGTGACCGCCGTGAAGCGCGATGATCGCATCACCATGCCGCAGTTCCGTCCAGTAATCGCTCACAAACACCTCCTCCAGCCCGATCACGTCGCGGTAAAAACGCACGGCACGCCGCATGTCCGCCGCCATCAGCATGAACTTCACTTTTTCTGGTTTCATCTCCACAGCATGGGCCGCGCTTGGCAAAACCGCAAGGCACGCGCACACTCCGCCGATGCGAAACGTGCTCCCTCTGCTGTCGATGCTCCTCCTGTCCTCCTGCGGGCCGGAAAAGCCGCCCGGAGCGGCTGACGCCAAATGGCAGACCGAACTCCAAAAGGCCCTGACAGACGCCCAAACCTCCCCAGGACTCCGCGGGGCCTCCATCGGACTCTGTGTTCTTGATGGAAAAGGAGACGTCCTTTTTGATGCGCAGGCCCACACGGCCTTCATCCCGGCCTCCGCGCTTAAAACGGTCACGACCGCCACCGCGCTCGAGCTGCTCGGACCTGACTTCCACTTCGTCACCGAGCTTCGCGCCGCCTCGCCGATCCAAAACG